>Ga0207733_100156_pt1 | contig 65074 bp, 61 predicted proteins | sample A23P3SouthBayCA_FD_187735 | JGI IMG/M metagenome (GOLD analysis project Ga0207733, IMG submission 187735) | Aerobic enrichment media microbial communities from Eden Landing Ponds, California, USA - A23 P3 (SPAdes) | ecosystem: Environmental > Aquatic > Marine > Unclassified | place: Emeryville...
CCTGCCACTCCTCGCAGTAGACGGTCGGCCGATCGCGCCCCGCGACCGCCGCTTCGACCGCCTCGATCCGCGCCCGGCAGTCGGCGACGAGGCCGCTCGCGCGGTCAGCGAGGCCCGCGCTTTTGCCCACCGTGGCCATCGCATCGAGCGCCCCGTCGAGCGTGGCCGGTTCGACGTGGCAGGTGTCGAACCCCCGGTCCCGGAGGTCGTCGCGGATCTCCGACTGGAGCGGGTCGGCGGTCACGACCAGATCGGGGTCGCGGTCGGCGACCGCGTCGTAGTCGGGGGTGAGCCACCCGCCGACGGCCGGCGCGCCGGCGTCGCAGTGGTCCGTGACGGCGACGAGACGGTCCGCGGCGTCGAGGGCTGTCAGCGTCGCCGTCGCGCTGGGCGCCAGCGACGCGATCCGTTCGGCCATCGTGCCCGCGGAGGGCCGGATCGCACAAGTAGGTTCGTGGCTCAGAGCCGCGGCATGACCTCGTCGCCGAACAGTTCCATCCCGCGGGTGTCCGGGTAGTCGAGGAACATCAACTGGAGCTTTTCGAAGCCCAGGTCCCGGATCGATTCGATCTCGGCGGCGACTTCGGCTGGCGTGCCGATCAGGAACTGTCCCTTCTCGCGGGCGTCCTCGGGCCCTGAGAGCTCCTCGTCCATGTCGGACTCCTCGCCCCACGGGAGCGGGAAGATGCGGTCGGCCACCGCCTCGACCGCGTCGCGATCCTCCCTGACGAGGACGTGCGCGAGCCACGACCGCTCCACGTCGTCGGGGTCGCGGCCCTCCTCGCGGAGGTACTCGTCGAACTTCTCAGCCTTGAACTCGACCGGCGGACCGCGATTCCGCGCGCTGATCTCGACGTTCCACTCGTCGGCGTGGCGCGCGGCGAGGCGGAGCATCCGCGGCCCCGCGCCGCCGACGACGATGGGCGGACCGCCGTCCTGCGGTGAGGAGGGCTCGTTGAACGCGTCCTCGATCCGGTAGTGCTCGCCCGCGAAGGACGGCGCGTCCTCGGTGAACATCGCCTCGCAGACCCGCAGGCCCTCGTCGAGCATGTCGATGCGCTCGTTCACCTCCGGGAAGTCGTAGCCGTAGGCGGCGTGTTCTTCCTCGTGCCATCCCGCGCCGAGGCCGAGACGCAGGCGGCCGCCCGAGAGGTGATCGACGGTGCTCGCCATCTTGGCGAGGAGCGCGGGGTTCCGGTACGTGATGGACCCCACGAGGGGGCCGATGTCCACGTCGTCCGTTCGCTCGGCGACGGCCGAGAGGAAGGTCCACACCTCGTACTCCTGTTTCTTCGGCCCGAGCATGAAGTGGTCCGGCGCCCAGACGCCGCCCATCCCGATCTCCTCGGCGAGGTCCACGGCACCCATCACCGTCTCGTGGTCGAGGTCGTCCACCAGCGGGTAGTCGCGATGGACGCCCGCGCCGGCGTAGGCGGGCGCCATCAGGTCGAACTGCATACGAGACGGAACCGCGACCGACCGCTTAACGTTGGTGGTGGCTCAGCCGCACGGCCGCACCTCGTAGGCCGCGCCGGCGGTCGTGTCGAAGGCGACGACCTCCTCTTCGCGCGTCGTCGCGACCGGGGTGCCGTCGGCGGTTTCGACGGCGATCTCCGGGTCGGCGCGCACGCGACAGCGCTCGCCCGAATCCGAGCGAATCGTCGCCGCGTCCAGGGTCCCCTCGGACCACTCGACGTCGACCTCGAAGTCGCCGCGGGCGCGCAGGCCGGACACCGACCCCTCCGCCCACGCCTCGGGGAGCGCGGGAAGCAGACGGATCTCGCCGGCGTGACTCCCGACTAGCATCTCGGTGATGCCCGCGGTGCCGCCGAAGTTGCCGTCGATCTGGAACGGCGGGTGGAGGTCGAAGAGGTTCGGCGCCGTCGAGTCCGTGAGGAGGGTCCTGACCCACTCGCGCGCCCGGTCGCCGTCTTCGAGGCGAGCGAACTGGTTGACCAGCCACGCGGCGCTCCAGCCAGTGTGACCGCCGCCGTGGTCGAGGCGCCGCTCCAGCGACGCCTCCGCCGCGTCGGCGAGGGCGGGCGTCTTCCGGGGCGTGATCTGATCGCTCGGGTGCAGGCCGTACAGGTGCGAGATGTGGCGGTGGCCCGGGTCGGCCTCCTCGTAGTCCTCGATCCACTCCTGGAGTTGCCCGTGCGCGCCGACCTGCATCGGCGGCAGGCGCTCGCGGGCGTCAACCAGGTCCGCGGTGACCGAGTCGGTGACGCCCAGAATCTCCGCCGCCGATGCGCAGTGCTGGAACAGGTCGCGCACCAGTTGCACGTCCATCGTCGGCGCGCAGGTGATGGTCGCCTCCTGCCCGTCCTCGGTGACGTAGGCGTTCTCCGGCGACATCGACGGCGCGGTCACCAGCCAGTCCTCCTCGGGATGCTCCACGAGGAAGTCCAGCAGGAACTCGCTGGCCGCCCGCAAAATGGGGTACGCCGTCTCGCGGAGGTAGGTCTCGTCCCGGGTGAATTCGTAGTGATCCCAGACCAGTCGGGAGAGCCACGCCGCCCCCATCGGCCAGAGCCCCCAGCGAGCGCCGTCGACCGGCGCGACGCTCCGCCAGAGGTCGGAGTTGTGATGGGCGACGAAGCCCTCACAGCCGTAGTGGGTTTCGGCGGCCTCCCGGCCCGGCCCGCGGAGGTCGTCGACGAAGTCGTACAGCGGGTCCGCGCACTCCGCGAGGTTCGTCTGGACCGCGGGCCAGTAGTTCATCTCCAGATTGACGTTCAGGGTGTAGCCGCTGTTCCACGAGGGCGAGAACTCCCGATTCCAGACGCCCTGCAGGTTCGCCGGTTCGGTTCCGGGCCGGGAACTGCCCATGAGGAGGTAGCGCCCAAACTGGAAGTAGAGCGCCGCGAGGTGCGGGTCATCGGCGCCCTCGGCGACCCGGTCGAGGCGCTCGTCCGTCGGCAGGTCCACGGGGTCTCCGAGGTCGATGGTGACGCGCTCGAAGAGGTCGCGGTGGTCGGCCACGTGGGCGCGGCGCACGTCGCCGTACGGTCGGTCGACCAGCGTTTCGAGCACGTCGCGGCAGGCCGCCGTCGGGTCGTCGGCCTCGTGGCTGGTGAAACCCGTGAGGACGACCGTCACGGCGTCCGCACCGGTGACCGCGAGGCCCGCCGCGGCGTCGCCGGGGGCGTCCTCGCCCGCGACTCGCTCGACGTCGCCGCCCGGCGCCTCGACGCGGGCGCGGGCCTCGAAGCGCATTCCCCACCCGCCCTCGCCCCGCTCGTCGTCGGGCAGGTCCGAGACGGCGCCCCGGAGGACCACCTCGTCGCCGTCCGTGGCGCTCCCGGCGTCTCGCGCTCGGTGGAGGCCCACCGTCGCGTCCACGTCCACGGCCCCATCGGTGGTGAGGCGGACGACGATGGCGTCGTCGGGCGCCGAGACGAAGTACTCGCGAGTGTGGGTGGTCCCGTCGCGGTCGTATCGGGCCCGGGCGACCCCCGCCGCGAGGTCGAGTTCGCGGCGGTAGTCCGTAACGTCCTCGTGGGCCACCTCGAGGAAGAGGTCGCCGAACGTCTGATACGGTCGGAGGCGGAGCGGATCGCCCATCAGTTTCTCCTCGGCCAGCGCCTGCGCGCGCTCCACCTCGTCGTCGAAAAGCAACTCCCGCACTTCGTCCAGATACTCGCGGGCGACGGGCGTCGTGCGGTCCTCGTGACCGCCCGCCCACAGCGTGTCGGCGTTGAACTGCACGCGATCCACGTTCGGGTCGCCGAACGCCATGGCCCCGAGACGGCCGTTCCCGAGCGGCACCGCCGCCAGCCACTCCGTCGCCGGGGCGTCGTACCACGTCGTCGTGTGCGGGTCGAAGGGCATGGTCCGCGCTCGGACCCGGCGCGCTTAACTGTCGGGGTCAGCGGAGGGCTTCTGGCTGCACGACGCCCGGCCGGGCGAGGTCGAGGCGGTCGCCGACCGTCGCGCGCTCCAGCACGCGCGGGTAGACGTGGGAAGTGACGTGCTCGTGGAGGACCTTCGGATCGGCGTCCATCCCCTTCCACATGTCCCAGTGGGTCGGCACCAGTCGGTCGAGTTCGAGGGCGTTCGCGGCCTCGACGACCTGATTCTCGTTCATGTACCACTCGGTCCGGCGCACCGCGCTCTCGGCGGGGAAGGCGATGTGTCCGATCGAGCCGTAGGCCAGCGCGCCCACGTCGAGGTCGAACTCGGCGGCCACGTCCGCGAACGCCGGGGCGGGCCGGCTGTCGCCCGCGTGGAAGACCGTCCCCGACGCGTGCTCGAAGACGTAGGACACCGGCTCCTCGGCGTCCGGGTCTCTCGCGCCGCGGACGTGGACCACGAAGTCGCCGACCGGGATGTCCGCGCCCACGGTCACCCGCTGGCGCCGGTCGTCGGGCGCTCGAATCTCACCCTCGTAGTCGCGGGCGTCCGTGTAGCAGGCGCCCGGTGCGTACAACGTGGCGCCCAGATCCTCGACCAGCGGCCCGTAGGAGGGCGGGTGGAAATGGTCGATGTGCTCGTGGGTCGCGAACACGGCGTCACAGTCGGTGGCCGCCGCGGGGTCGACGGGCACCGGGAGCATCCGCACGGTGTTGGGCGGGTCGCCGTCCCCGAAGTACGGGTCGACGTAGATCGTCGTCTCCGCCGAGCGGAGCACGAAGCCGTTGCAGCCCAGATACCAGAGCGAAACGCCGTCGGGGTCGGCGGCCTCGACCTCCTCGCGGACGAACCAGTCGCCCCAGGTGGCGTGGACCATACCGGACGTGGCGGGAGCGAGCGCATAAATCGTCGGGCCGACGGTCGCGGCGCTTCGCGCGCGAAAATCCGGCTCGGGGCAAGCGAGGACGACACCGAAAAGAAGGTGAGTCTGTGTCCAGTCTATCGAAGTATGTCGGAAGCGTTCCGCAACTACGTCGACGGTGACTGGGTCGAATCGGAAACAGGCGAGACCTTCGAGGTCCTGAACCCCGCGGACACGGGCGAGGTCGTCGCGGAGTACCAGGAGTCGAGTCGCGCGGACGCGAAGGCGGCCGTCGAGGCCGCGAACGCCGCCGAGGACGAGTGGGGCGACACGCCGGCGCCCCAGCGCGGCGCCATCCTCAACGACGCGGCGCAGATCCTCGAGGACCGCAAGGACGAACTGACCGAGATGCTCTCCCACGAGGAGGGCAAGACGACCGCCGAGGCCGGCGGCGAGGTCCAGCGCGCCATCGACATCTTCTACTACTACGCGCAGAAGGCGCTTGACTTCGGCGGCACGGTCAAGGCCGCGAGCGGCCCGAACACGAACCTCAAGACGCGGAAGGAGCCCCTGGGTACGGTCGGTCTCATCACCCCGTGGAACTACCCCATCGCCATCCCGGCGTGGAAGCTCGCCCCCGCGCTGGCGACGGGCAACACGGTCTGTCTGAAGCCCGCGACGGCCGCGCCCGGCGTCAGCCGCGCGCTCTTCGAGGCCCTCGACGACGCGGGCCTCCCCGACGGCGTCGCGAACTGGGTCTCCGGCCCCGGCAGCAAGGTCGGCGACGTGTTCATCACCCACGACGACATCGACGGCGTCTCCTTCACCGGCTCCTCGGAGGTCGGCCACATGGTCTACGAGGACGCCACGGACGGCATGAAGCGCGTCCAGTGTGAGATGGGCGGCAAGAACCCGACCATCGTCTCGGACACCGCCGACGTCGAGGAAGCGGCGTCCATCGTCGCGAACGGCGCCTTCGGCGTCACCGGGCAGGCCTGTACGGCCTGCTCCCGCGCCATCGTCTACGAGGACGTGTACGACGAGTTCGTCGAGGCCCTGATCGAGGAGGCCGCCGACATCGACATCGGCCCCGGCCTCGAGAACCCCGGCATGGGTCCCCACGTCACCGAGAGCGAACTCGAAGGCACCCTCGACTACATCGAGGTCGGCAAGAACGAGGGCGCGGACCTCGTCTTCGGCGGCGAGGAACTCGACGAGGGCGAGTACGCCGACGGCTACTACGTCGAGCCGACGGTGTTCGCCGACGTCGAGCCCGACATGCGCATCTCCCAGGAGGAGATCTTCGGCCCGGTCGTGGGCGTCATCCCCGTCTCCGGATTCGAGGAGGCCATGGACGTCGCCAACGACGTGAACTACGGTCTCTCCTCCTCCATCGTCACGCAGGACGTCACCGAAGCCAACACCTTCGTCGACGACATCGAGGCGGGCGTCGCCAAGGTCAACGACAAGACGACCGGCCTCGAACTCCACGTGCCCTTCGGCGGCTACAAGGACTCCTCGACGAACACGTACCGCGAGCAGGGCGACGAGGGCATGGCGTTCTTCACCAGCACGAAGACCGTCTACGAGAACTACTGACGAGGATTCGGCGATTCCCGGCGGTCGCCCTCCGCCGTCCGTCGAATCGAGCGCGGTAGAACTCCCCGGATAAACGCCGCATTTAAGCCGCGCCCTCCCGAACCTTCATATATGTCGTCCATCGAACTCACGCCCAGCCAGAAGACAATTCTCACGGCGCTCGTGAATCTCTACGGGGAGCGCGAGGAGGCCGTCAAGGGCGAGGCCATCGCGGATCAGGTCGATCGCAACCCGGGGACGATCCGGAACCAGATGCAGTCGCTGAAGGCCCTCCAACTCGTCGAGGGCGTTCCCGGCCCGAAGGGTGGCTACAAGCCTACCGCCAACGCCTACGAGGCACTCGACATTCAGGAACTCGACCGCGCCGCGCAGGTCCCGCTCTTCCACGAGGGCGAGCGCGTCGAGGACGTGAACGTCGACGAAATCGGGCTGACCAGCGTCCACCACCCAGACCTCTGCCGCGCAGAGATTCACGTCCGCGGCTCCGTCCGCAACTTCCACGAGGGCGACGCGATCACGGTGGGTCCGACCCCCCTCTCCGGGCTCGTCGTCGAGGGCGACCTCGACGGCAAGGACGACACCAACAACATCCTCATCCTCAAGATCGACCGGATGGAGGCCCCTGCGGGCGGCGACGGGCACTGACAACGGTTCCCACGCACGCGACGAAATGAAAACCATTTGTATCGGAGGCGCTCCTACGGGGACACATGCCACCACAAGTCGTCGTTCTCGGGGCCGGGTACGCGGGCGCGAGCGCCATCCGCTCCCTCGAAGACAACCTCGACGGTGTCGATCTGACGTGGATCTCCGACACTGACTACCACCTCGTTCTCCACGAGTCCCACCGCGTCATCCGGGACCCGTCTGTGAAGGAGAAGATCACCATCCCCGTCGGCGACATCAAGTCCCGCAGCACGAAGTTCGTGCAGGCGGAGGTCACCGGCGTCGAGACCGACGAGCAGGTGCTCGAACTCGACGACGGCTCCACCGTCGACTACGACTACCTCCTGCTCTGCGTGGGCTCGGAGACGGCGTTCTTCGGCATCGAGGGCCTCGAGGAGCACGCGCTCACGCTGAAGTCCCTCGACGACGCGCTCGAAATTCACGATCAGGTTCGCGAGGCCGCCGCGGACGCGAGCCACGACGACCCCGCACAGGTCATCGTCGGCGGCGCGGGCCTCTCGGGCATCCAGAGCGCCGGCGAGATCGCGGCCTACCGCGACAAGCACGGCGCGCCCATCGACATCCACCTCGTCGAGGGCCTCGACAACGTGTTCCCGCCGGGCGAACCGGACCTGCAGGGCCGCCTCCGCAAACTCCTCGAAGACCACGACGTGAACATCATGACCGGCGAGTTCATCGGCGAGGTCGACGAGGAGACCGTCTACGTCGGCGACGACACGGAACTCGACTACGACGTGCTCCTCTGGACCGGCGGCATCACCGGTCGCGACGTGGTCGCCGAGACGGACCTCGACAAGGACGACCGGAACAACCGCGTCGAGGCCGGCGCGGACTTCCGCACCAGCGACGACAACGTGTTCGCCGTCGGCGACACGGCGCTGGTCGATCAGGGCGACGACGAGACGGCGCCCCCGACGGCCGTCGCCGCGTGGGGTGCCGGCGAGGTCGCCGGCGAGAACGTCGCGCGCGCCATCGGCGGCAAGCCCCTCAAGACGTGGTCCTACGAGGACAAGGGCACGCTCATCTCCGTCGGCGACGAGGCCGTCGCCCACGACGTGAAACTGCCGCCGGGGATCCGCATCCCCGTCGACACGTTCGGCGGCGCCTCCGCCGAGACGCTGAAGAAGGCCGCCGCGGCCCGCTGGATCGCCTCCGTCTCCTCCTACGGCCGCGCGATGGACGCCTGGAGCGTCCTGTAATCAGGCCAGCGTCTCCGGCCCCATCGCGGCCGGGAGCAGGTCCCCGAGCGTGTACTCGGCCGTTTCCGCCCCCTCGTCGCAGACGATCACGAGGTCGTCGTCGCAGAACTCGGCGAGGCTCTGGCGGCACATGCCGCAGGGCGTGATGCCGTCGCGCTTCCCCGACGTGACGGCGAGCCGATCGAACTCGCGGTGGCCCGCCGCCACCGCCGCCCCGAGCGCCAGTTCCTCGGCGTGGAGGCTGTTCGAGTAGTTCGAGTTCTCGACGTTACAGCCGGTGAAGACGGTCCCGTCCGCCGTCCGGAGCGCCGCGCCGACGCGGTACTCCGAGTAGGGCGCGTAGGACTGCTCCATCGCCGCCCGCGCGCGGCGGAGGAGCGTCGGCGTGTGATGTTCGCCCGAAAGCGTCGGGTCCGGGTCGCCGTCGACGAGGGCGGCCTCGACGGCCGTTCGGAAGCACTCCGCGTCAACGTCGGTCACGACCGTCGTCTTCGCCTCCCCGTCGTGGACGCCGCGCTCGTCCGCGAGGCTGTACCCCCGCGTCATCCCCTCGCGGTCGTCGACCGCGACGTACAGCAGTCGCTCGCCGGTCACCGCGTCGGGCGCGAGGACGACGGTGGCCGCGAGGGCGTCGGCGAACACCCCGCCGTCGAGGTCCTGTTGATCCCGGGCGTGGGCGCGCGCCGCGGTCGACGCACGACTGAAGAAGTCGGCCTGCGGGCTGTCGGCCTCCGCGACCCGGTCCAGCAAGTCCCCGGGGAGGACGCCGTCGCGCAGCGAGAGGCCCCAGTCGATCAGCGTCACCGATAGCTCGTCGAGCACGCGCTTGGCGGCGTCGGGGTCGTACCAGAAGTTGAACTCCGTGGGCGCGGTGACGTTGCCCAGCGTGTTGCAGGCGCCGCCCATCACGACCACCTCGTCGAAGCGCGTTCCCAGCGACGGGTCCCGTTCGAGGGCCGCGGCGACGTTCGTCAGCGGACCGATGCAGAGCAACACGTCGGCGTCGGCGCGGCAGAGTCGGTCGACGGCACCCTCATCGGCCGTCCGTACGTCCTCGTCAGCGGTCACGTCCCCCAGCCCACCCGGTCCGTGGACGTCCTCGGCGGACTCGCTGTCCTTCGCCAGCGGTTCGGCCCGTCCCTCGTGGATCGGCACGTCGCCGCGCCCGAGGACGCCGAGCGTGTGCGCGGCGTTCGCGGTGGCCCGGTCGAGGGCGACGTTGCCGGCGACGGTCGTGACGGCCTCGATCTCCGCGCGATCCGAGAGGCCGAGGAGGAGCACGGCGAGGGCGTCGTCGCTCGCGGTGTCGGTGTCGACTACGACGCTGCGGCTGTCCATGTCCGGTCCACTCGGGGCCGCCCCAAAAGCGCCGCGCCGTCAGGCCCGGTCGACCGCGGTCCGGACGGCGTCGAGCGCCGCGTCGAGGAGCGCGTCGACCTCCTCGCTCTCGGCGTAGACGCGGAGGTACGGCTCCGTCCCGCTCGGGCGCACCAGCACCCACGAGCCGTCGGGCCGCGTCGCCCGGACGCCGTAGGACTCGTCGAAGTCCGCCTCGGGGAGCGCGGCGGACAGTTCGCCCGGGACGCCCGCCATCGCGGCGGCCTTGCGCTCGTCGGGGCAGTCGACGTTCGCCTTGCGGTAGGGCCGCTCGTCCACCGGGTCGCGCAGGGCGTCGACGCTCCCTGCGTCGGCGACGAGGCGCACGAGGACGGCCGCGCTGACCACGCCGTCCATCCACCCGCCGAACGCCGTGTGGATGTGCTTCCACGGCTCCGCGGCGAACGCAACCGTTCCGTCGGCGTCGGCGACGCCCTCGTGGAGGCCGCCGAGGCGGACCCGCTCGACCCGGCCGCCCGCGGCCGCCACTCGCTCGTCGATGCGCGCAGAGGCGTTCGGGGTCGTCACCACTACCGGGTCGGCGGCGTCGCTGGCCGCGACGTAGTGGTGTGCGAGGACGGCGACGATGGTGTCCTCGTGGACGACCTCCCCGTCGGCGTCGAGGACGACGATCCGGTCCGCGTCGCCGTCGTGCGCGAGGCCGAGGTCGGCGTCGCTCTCGGCGACGACGGCCCGGCAGTCGGTCAGCGACTCGGCGGTGGGCTTGCTCTCCCGGCCCGGGAAGTGACCGTCCAGGTTTGCGTTGAGCGCCGTCACGTCCGCGCCGAGGTCGGCGAGGACCTGCGGGACCGCCAGCGCCGCGGCGCCGTTGCCGCAGTCCGCGACGACGGAGATACCGCCCGGGTCCGCGCCGTGCTCGCCCGCGAAGGAGGCGACCGCTGCGCGGTAGTCGGCCAGCACATCGGCCCGATCGGCGCTCGTCCACGCGTCCCACGCCGCCGGGTCCGGGTCGCGCTCGACGGCGGCCTCGATTTGCGCTTCGGCGTCGCGGTCGTACTCCACGCCGTCGGCGAACAGTTTGACGCCGTTGTCGGCGGGCGGGTTGTGCGAGGCGGTGAGCATCGCGCCGCGCTGCCCCCGCGAGGCGAAGGCCAGCGCCGGCGTGGGCACCTGTCCGAGGCGCGTGACGGCGGTGCCGCCGCTCTGGAGGCCGGCGGCCAGCGCCGACGCGAGGGCGTCGCCGGTCACCCGTCCGTCTCGGCCCACGACGAAGGACGCGCCGTCGGCGGCGTCGGCCGCGGCGCGCCCCACCCGGAGCGCCAGCGCCGGGGTGACGGCGTCGGCGACCGGGCCGCGGACGCCCGCGGTGCCGAAGAGATCCGAGTCCATACCGGGGCTGGGAGCGCCGCCCCTAAAGTTCGACCCCACTCGGAATGAGGCTGTGCTGGCGGAGGAGTTCGCCCGTCTCGTTGTACACGAGGAAGGTGTTCTTCTCGTAGGTGACGATGTCCTCGTCGCCGTCGCGGATGACGACGCGGTACTCGCCGTCGCCGTCGGTGTGCTCGCCGTAGCGGCGCGCCGCGCGGATGAAGCGCAACACGTCGTCGGCGTCCTCGTTGAGTTCGAGGACGAAGTCGCCGGTGACTCGGTCCGTGACGCTCACGACGCCCCCGGTTTCGGGGTCGTCGACGGGGCCGAGCAGCCGGTACGCCACGTCGGTCTGTTCGGCCTCCAGCAAGTCGCCGCCGGGGGCTGTGAGGCGGTCGCGCAGGTCCGTCTCCGCCTCGCTGTCCACCGCGACGACCACCGTCGGTTGCCGGGGCTCGCCGCCGGTTTCGATCCAGCCGACGTCACGCACGTTCAGGGTGAGGTCCTCGCGCCGCATTAGGTCGTCTTCCCGTTGGTTCTCCGTGGTCAAAACCGTAACGCCCCCGGCCCGCCCGTCGTGACCTATTTAGCCGTCGGGGTGCAACCGATTTGCCATGGCAGACGCCCCGGACCGGCCGACGGGGGGCATCGAGGGCCTCCGGTGGCGACTCGAACGTGCGATAGAGAGCTTACGCGGTACCCGCATCGACGTCGATCCGTACCGGCCCGACGAGCACGGCCCCCTGCTCTCCTTCTCCGGGCTGTCCGGCTACGAGGAGGTGGAGCGCTACTGGCTCAACGCGCCCTTCGCCTTCGCCTCCATCAACTACGATCAGGACGCGAACGAGCACCTGTACCACGTCGTCGAGCCGTCGCTGGACGAGTTCGAGCGGGACCTGCTCTCGGACCTGCGGGCGGACCTCCGGGACTCGCTGGTGTACGGCGCCGACTACGACACCGACGGCGCGGAGGAGGCGCTGCTCGACGGCATGACCGACCTGCTCTCGGAGTACGGCGTCGTGCTCGACGCGAACCCCTTCTACCGCCTCTTCTACTACCTGTACCGCGCCTTCGAGGGGTACGAGAAGCTCGACCCCCTCACCCACGACCCCCACATCGAGGACGTGTCCTGTGACGGCTACGACCTCCCCGTCTTCGTCTACCACGACGAGTACAGCGACGTGGAGACGAACATCGCCTTCGGGCAGGAGGACCTCGACAGCTTCGTCGTCCGCCTCGCCCAGCAGTCCGGGCGCCACGTCAGCATCGGCGACCCCGTCGCGGAGGTCACCCTCCCCAACGGCTCCCGCGCGGAACTCGCGCTGGGCGAGGAGGTGACCCCCCGCGGCTCGGCGTTCACCATCCGCCAGTACTCCGAGGAGCCGTTCACTCCGGTCGACCTGATCAACTACGGCACCTTCGACCTCGACCAGATGGCGTACCTCTGGCTCGCCATCGAGAACAACAAGTCGCTCATCTTCGCGGGCGGCACCGCCTCGGGGAAGACCACCTCGATGAACGCCATCTCGATGTTCATCACGCCGCGCTCGAAGGTGCTGACCATCGAGGACACCCGCGAACTCACGCTGTACCACGACAACTGGCTCGCCTCCATCACCCGCGAGGGCATCGGGGAGGGGTCGGAGGTGAGCATGTACGACCTGCTCCGCTCGGCGCTCCGCCACCGCCCGGAGTACATCGTCGTCGGCGAGGTCCGTGGCCAGGAGGCCATCACGCTGTTCCAGGCGATGAACACGGGCCACACGACCTACTCGACGATGCACGCCGACTCCGTGCAGACGGTCATCAACCGGCTCGAGAACGAGCCGATCAACGTCCCCCGGGCGATGGTGCAGTCGCTCGACATCCTCAGCGTCCAGACGCTCACCCACGTCGACGACGAGCGGGTGCGCCGGACCCGCGTGATGGCCGAAATCGAAGGCATCGACCCGCGGACCGGCGACCTGGACTACTCGACGGCGTTCACGTGGAGCCCCACCGACGACACCTTCGAGCGCGGGGACAGCATCGTCCTCGACGAGATTCAGGAAGACCAGGGCTGGTCCCGGAGCGAACTGCTCCGCGAGTACCGCGACCGCAAGCGGGTGCTCCAGTACCTCGTCGAGCAGGACATCACGGACTACCGGGAGTTCACGGCCGTCGTCAACGAGTACTACGCCCACCCCGACCGCGTGATGTCCCGGGTCTCCGAACAGCTCGAGTCCGACGTCGCGCCCGTGGAGTGACCGATGGACCTGACTGTCTACGTCCCGCTCGGCCTCGCCCTGCTCGTCGCGCTGTCGCTGGCCCTCGTGCCGGCGAGCAGGCGGATCGACCGGCTGTTCGGCCGCGTGGCGCTGCGGGCCTTCGGCCGCTACGTCCGGCGCTCGGCGGGGGCGGCGGCGTCGGCGACCCGCTCGGACAGAAAGTCCGCGCTCCGCGCCGCGCGGCGCCGGACGACCTACCGGATGTACGCCGCGAAGACGCTCCTGTACGCCACGCTGGGGGCGCTCTCCGGGAGCGTCATCGGCGTCTACGTCGTCAGCGGCGTCATCTCGGTTCTGAACGTCCCCGCCGAAGAGCTCCGGGGATCGCTGCCCTCGACGCTCTCCTTCCTCGCCGATCCCCTCGCCGTCCCGACGTTCTCCGCGACGGAGGCGTTCGTGCTCTTCTTGATTTCGAGCGCCACCGTCGGCGTACTGACGGCCGCCCTGATCTACCAGCTTCGGTGGTGGCGGCCCCGCTCGCAGGCCAAGGCCCGCGAGCGGCAGATCGACGCCTCCATCGAGCGCACGGTGGCCTTCCTCTACGCCCTCTCGCGCTCGGGGATGGCGTTCCCCGAGGTGCTCCGGATCGTCGTCCGGAATCAGGACGTGTACGGCGAGGCCGCCACGGAGTTCGAGGTCGTCGTCCGCGAGATCGACCTGTTCGGCGCGGACCTCCACGAGGCGCTCCAGCACCTCTCCGAGCGCACGCCCAGCGAGGAGTTCGGCGACTTCTGTGACAACCTCGGGAGCGTGCTCCGGAGCGGCCGCAACCTCGGGGACTTCCTCCGCGACGAGCACGAGCAGTACCAGGCCGAGGCCGAGGCGCGCCAGCGGCAGTTCCTCGACCTGCTGGGCACCGTCGCCGAGGGCTACGTCACCGTCCTCGTCGCCGGTCCGCTGTTCCTGCTCACGATCCTCATCGTCGTCGGCCTGCTCGCGGGGGGCACCAAACCCCTCATCGCGGTGATCGTCTACTTCGGCATCCCGCTGGCGACGGTGGGCATCCTCATCTACCTCGACAGCCTCTCGGTCACGGGTGGCGTCGAACCGCAGTTGGACACCGACGTGGAGGGGACCTTCGGCGGCTTCCACGACATCCCCAGCGCCGAGGATCGGACGGCGACCGACGGCGGGGTTCCCCGGGACCGCGCCGCCAACGAAGCGCGCCTCGACGTCCACCGGCGGACGAAGTGGGCGACGCAGTTCCTCGCGGACCCCATCTCGCACGTGCTCCGGCAGCCGGCGACGCTGCTCGCCGTCACGGTGCCCCTCTCAGTGCTCTACGTGACGTGGCAGCTCTGGCCGACGCTGTCCGTGGGGCAGGTCCCTGCGGTCACCGTCGTCGACGACCTGCTGGTGCACGCCGCGCTGTTCGTCGGGGCCACGTTCACCGTGGCCTACGAAGCCCGGCAGCGCCAGCTCCGCGCCATCGAGCGCGCGGTGCCGGACTTCCTCGACCGCCTCGCGAGCGTCAACGAGGCCGGCATGCCCATCACCGAGAGCTTCGGGCAGGTCGTCAGGGGCGACGTGGGCGCACTGAACACCGAACTCGCCCGGACGTGGACCGACGTGCAGTGGGGCGCCCGGATCGAGACGGCGCTCGCGCGCTTCGACCGCCGGGTCCGCTCGCCCCCCATCACGCGGGCCGTGACCCTCATCAGGAACGCGCTCCGGGCCAGCGGCGACGTGGGGCCGGTCCTCCGCATCGCCGCCAACGAAGCGAACGCCGCGCGCCGCCTCGCCCGCGAGCGCAGACAGGAGATGCTCACCTACTCGGTCGTCATCTACATCTCCTTTTTCGTCTTCCTCGCCATCGTCGTCTCCCTGAACGTCTACTTCGTGCCGAGCGTCCCGACGGCCGACCAGTTCGCCGGCAACGTCGGCGGCCAACTGGGCTCCATCGGCGAACTCACCGCGGCCGAGCGCGACGAGTACGAACTGCTCTTCTTCCACGCGGCGCTCGTGCAGGCCGCCTGCTCGGGCCTCGTCGCCGGACAGATGGGCGAGAACAGCATCCGCGCCGGCGCGAAGCACGCCACGGGGATGCTCCTCGTCGGCTACGGCGTCTTCCTGGTGTTGGCCTGATGCCGACGCGCCGCGGCGTCCGCGACACCTACGAACGCATCGCCGCCCACTTCTCGGCGACGCGCGAGCATCCGTGGCCCGAAGTCGAGTCCTTCCTCGACGACCGGCGCGGCGCGACGGGGCTCGACGTGGGCTGTGGCAACGGGCGCCACGCCGAACTGCTCGGCGACCGCGTCGAGACGGCGGTCGGCGTCGACGCCAGTCGCGGCCTGCTGGCGGAGGCTCGCGCTCGCGACCCCTCGCTCTCGCTGGTGCACGGCGACGCCGCCCGCCTCCCGCTGGCCGACGACTGGGTCGACCTCGCGGTGTACGTGGCGACGCTTCACCACCTGCCCACGCGGGCGACGCGCCGCGCCAGCCTCGACGAACTCGGGCGGGTGCTGGCGCCCGAGGGTCGGGCGCTCGTCAGCGCGTGGTCCACGGCCCACGACCGCTTCGACCGGACCGAGAGCTTCGACACCACGCTCGACTGGACGCTCCCCGACGGCGAGACGGTCGACCGCTTCTACCACGTGTTCGCGCCGGCCGACTTCCGGGCGCTGCTCGCCGACGCGGCGCTGTCCGTCGTCGACGTTCGGGTGTCGAGTGGCAACTGCTACGCCGTCGTCGGCCCCGCGGTTTCGCAGGGGTAAGCCCGGAGTTAAAGGGTCCCACGACCTAGGGCGGGTATGAGCGAGACCGACGACGAAGTAGAGGTGGCGGTCATCGGCGGCGGCCCGGCCGGCCTCTCGGCGGCGCTGTACACGACCCGGCTCGGCCACCGCACGGCCGTCGTGGACCGCGGCGGCGGCCGCGCGGCGATGATGCTCGACACGCACAACCTCGTGGGCACGCCGGAGTCCGTCTCCGGGAACGAGTTCCTCGCCACGGCGCGCGAGCAACTCGAAGAGTACGGCACGGAGTTCTACCGCGACCTGATCGAGGAGGTGACACGGACCGACGACGGCTTCCGCCTCGTCGGCGGCGAGACGGACCTGCTGGCCGACCGGGTCGTCATCGCGACGGGGTTCAACGACGTGCGCCCGGACCCGCCGCTCCCCCGCACGGGTCGGGGCCTGCACTACTGCCTGCACTGTGACGCCTACATGTTCGTCGACGAGTCCGTCTACGTGATGGGCCACGGCGACAGCGCCGCGTACGTGGCGATGATCATGCTCAACTTCACGGACGACGTGGACCTCCTGCTCCGCGGTGACGAACCGACGTGGAGCGACGAGACGGGGCGCCTCATCGACGCCCACCCCGTCGACGTGATCGACGAGGAGCTTTCGGGCATGACCACCGGCGACGACGGCTGGCTGGAGTCCTTCACGTTCGCCGACGGCACCATGCGGTCCTACAAAGGCGGCTTCGCGATGTACGGGTCGGAGTACACGAACGAGCTCGCGGCCGAACTGGGCTGTGAGATCACCGACGACGGCACCGTGGAGGTCGACGACCACGGCCGCACCAGCGAGGACGGCGTCTTCGCCGTCGGCGACCTCACGCCGGGTCACAACCAGATCCCGGTCGCCATCGGCGAGGGCGCGAAGGCCGGCATCGCGATCCACATGGACCTCCGGGAGTTCCCCCGCTCGCTGGACGAGATCGAGGCCGAGGGCCCGGTCACCGCGTCGGAGGCGCCGGGCATCGACCCCTCGCTCCGCGACGCTGCCCGCTCGTTCAGCGCGGACGACTGAAAGGGCAAGGCCCTTATTCGACCGGCGGGAAATCGTGGGTACAGCGGGCCGGTGGTGAGCGGGCGACAGCCCGCGATCCTCGGCGCGACTGAACGTAGTGAGAGCGCCGGTGGTCTAGTGGCAGGACCTGAGCCTTCCAAGCTCATGGCCCGGGTTCAAATCCCGGTCGGCGCATTTTCTGTCGAACGAAGTGAGGCGAAAATCGCCAGATGGATTTGAATCAGAGAGTGACGCGAGCGACTGCGAGCGCAACGACCGTGGTTCAAATCCCGGTCGGCGCATTCTGCGAGGAACGAACGTGACGAGCTGATGCGCAGGGATCGAACCCGCATCGACGAACTACCCGCTCTGGCCCACGGCATGCTCTATCTGCCGCCGGTCTCCGACTGGGATGGCCGACCGGTCCATATACGAACGGCGGTCCTCGTGCGACGACGGCACCACTAGCCCGTCGTGCGGTCGAACGGGGCTCTCAGGCAACAACGGTCTCCGTTCGTTCCGTGTTCGCGGTCACGAGAGCGCCGACGACGAGCACACCGGCGACGGGGGTGATGTATATCCAGAGGACGGCCTGCCAGAATCCCAGCAGTAGCAGGCCGCACGCCCCCGCGGTCGCGACCAGTTCCCGCTGGGTGTAGATCCCGACTCCCCCCACGACGGCCAGCCCCCCGAGTACCGCGAAAAGCGCCAGTCGTGTCCACGAGTACCCCGGTTCGGGAAGCATGGCGCCCAGAACGCCGAGAAAGCCAACGACGACCACGGCGGACAACCCGCGCACGACGGAGACTCTCGCGGATGTCATTGAGTCAATCTTTCTGCCGGGGTCTGATAACCCTTTTCGCCGTATTCGTTGGATCGGTCCACGACAGGAACGCGAGTTCACTCGACTCCGCGCACAGTGAACCACCCACTCAGAAGCTGAGCGCATTCAGGACCGGACCCGTCCATTCAGGCACCAGATGCCCACCGCCGGAAGAAACGCAAACGTAGCGCCGACGGCGAGACGGGTCCTGAAGTCGTCGATTGCCCACCAGCCGGTCACGCCTTACCCGCCGAGCAACGCAACGACGCCACCCGCAAGCACGACTTGCGAGCGCGTCCCCGAATATCGCCCGTAGCCGTCGCCCGATCGCCCCTCACGAGACCGACTCTCCCTGCCGCCCCACCAGTAGAAACGTCTCCGGTCGCTCGGCCCCGAACTCGATCTCGAAACCGTGTCGTCGAAGCGCAGCCTCAGCCTCTGCGAGCGAGAAGCGTTCGTCGACCGGCGGTCCGTGGGTCCCGCTCCCCGACGCCGTCCAGTCGGCGACGACGACCCTCCCCCGCGGCTTGAGTACCCGTGCGATCTCGTTCAGCGCCACCTGGCTGGCGAACTCGTGATAGGTCATCGTCGAGAACGCGGCGTCGAACTCCCCGGCGGCGAGCGGGACGTCCTCGACGCCGCTCGTCACCAGATCGACGTTCTCGGGGACGCCCTTCTCCCGGTAGTAGTCGTGCATCGCCTCCTGAACGTCGACGGCGGCGACGCGGTCGACGGCCGCCGCGACGTGGTCGGTGTAGAACCCCGTTCCGCTGCCGAGGTCCACGACCGACTCGTCGCCGTCGGGCGACAGCGCCCAGAGCAACTCCTCCGCGGAGAGAAACCGGTAGCGCCGCTGTGCGTCTTCGAGGCTGTCCGCGCGGTCGGCGTCGAAGGTGTGGTATCCCATGTCAGAGGTTCGCGAACGCCTCGTCGACGAGTTCGCCGGTGTCGGCGACGATGCCCGCCATCTCCTCGGAATCGGGGGCCATCCCGATCAGACGCGCGATGCGCATGATCGACACGTGATAGACCACCTGCGTCCCGGGGGCCGACTCCCAGATGACCACGTTACAGGGCATGAGCGCGCCGAGTTTGTCGTCGGTCGCGTCGAGCGCGCGGTCGGCGACCGCTGGGTTGCACGCGCCCAGTACATAGTAGGGGTCCCGGTCCGCGTCGACTTTCTCGTTGAGCATCTCGGAGGGCGAGAACTCCACGGGCACGCCGAACCCCGCGTCGGTGAACACGTCTCGCACGTGTTCGATGGCGTCGTCGTGGCTCATCTCGAGGGTCGCCTTTTGTTCGCCGATGTCGGTGGGGTCGATCTGGCTCGGGTCGATCGGGAGCGTCATTCGTGTGCTGTCTTGGGGCTTCAGAACAAAGTCTCTTCGGATAGGCAACCGCGAGAGTTCGGGATCGGCCCGCAGCTCCGCTCCAGTTGGGCTGTGGCTGGGTGTGTCTTCAGGTGAGTGTAGACAGTCTCCCGTCACTGGCACCAATCTGGCGCGGTCCACCGCCCACATCTCCGCGGGAGGTACGTCAGTCCCCAGCCAGCCCCGTCGTACTCGGCGCAGTCCGCGGGGCTGCAATTGGACGGCCCCGGTGCTGGGGGCGGTCGCCGGAGATCAGACCAGCAGTTGGATGTCCGCGTCCGCCATGTCTTCGAGGGCCGTCGCGGCGCCGACGCCCGTGGTGACGCCGTCGTAGAAGTCGTCCTCGTCGTAGTCCATCAGGTCGATCGTCATCTGACAGGCCTGGAACTCCACACCCATCTCCAGGCTGGTCTCGAGGAGTTCCTCGACCGTCGCGGTGTCGTTGTCCGCGATTCGCTTCTCCATCAGCGTCGTCGTCACGCGGTCCATCCCGGGGAGCGCCGCGAGCGCGTTCGGCACCGGCATGTTTGGGTTGCCGACCGAACTGAGCTTCAGATCCGACGAGCGCTCCTCGTGGAGGATGTCCAGCCCCCAGAACGTGTGGAAGACGGTGACCTCGTAGCCGAACGCGGCCGCGGTGCTGGCGAGGATGAGCGGGGGGTAGGCCATGTCGAGCGTGCCCTTCGTGGCGATGATGCTCATCTTCTTCTCGGCGTCTTCGCCCGTGGCGTCGGCGAGCGCCGCTTCGAGTTCGTCGACGCGGGCAGCCAGCTCCGCCCGCGATGGCGCGTCGTCGGTCGCGGCGCCGGATGCGTCCGTGCTCATCGTCACTCCGTCTTGCGGACGTAGTGTTTGTACACGCCGTCGCCCTCGGCCTGATCGAGGAGTTCGACGCCCTCGGTCCCGGAGGACCAGCCGTCGATGTCGCTCATGCTCCCCGCGTCCGTCGCGAGCACTTCGAGGACCTCGCCCTCGGAGAGGTCGTCGATGGCGGTCTTCGTCTTCACAACTGGCATGGGACACGATGCGCCTTTCACGTCGAGCGTCTCCGTGATGTCGAATTCAGCACTCATTGGGTATCTGCTCCGTCCCGCTGTATTGGAGCTATCGCACAATATCCACTACCCGAGTAAAAGATTGTCGATTCTTGTGGACGGCGCAGACTACTGTCTCGATGATAACGGCTGCAATACCAACCATACTGGCGTATATGCGGTGTAAGTCGGGTCTGTGAGGGTGTGTTCCTCCGGTAGTATTGTTTGTAGGTGGAACTACTATACAAAACCTTTTGTACGTCCACCCGGTACTGGCGGGTGCACACGATGAATCCCGACGACTTTCCGACTCCGGACGTCGACGTGGACTCCGTCGATCCGGAGTCCCTCAAGGATCGCATCGACGCGGGCGCGGAGGTCACGCTCCTCGACGCGCGCATGCAGTCCGACTACGAGGAGTGGCGCATCGACGGCGCGACCGTCGCGTCGATCAACGTCCCGTACTTCGAGTTCCTCGACGACGAGGTCGACGAGAAGGTCCTCGACCAGATCCCCGCGGACCGCGAGGTGACGGTGGTCTGCGCGAAGGGCGGTGCCAGCGAGTACGTCGCGGGCACGCTCGCCGAGCGAGGGTACGACGTCGAGCACCTCGAAGACGGAATGAACGGCTGGGCGAGCATCTACGAGGCCGTCGAGGTCGAGGGCTACGACGGCGCCGGCACCCTCCTGCAGTACCAGCGCCCGTCGTCGGGCTGTCTGGGGTACCTCCTCTACGACGACGGCGAGGCCGCGGTCGTCGACCCGCTGCGGGCGTTCACCGACCGCTACCTCGCGGACGCCGACGAACTGGGCGTCGACCTGACCTACGCCCTCGACACACACGTCCACGCCGATCACATCTCGGGTGTGCGCGCTCTCGACGCTGCGGGCGTGGAGGGCGTCGTCCCCGAGGCCGCGGTCGACCGCGGAGTCACGTACGCGGACGAACTGACGACCGCCGCGGACGGCGACGCCTTCGCAGTCGGCGACGCCACCATCGAAGCGGTCTCCACGCCGGGTCACACCACCGGGATGACCTCGTACCTCCTCGACGACGGACTGCTCGCGACCGGCGACGGCCTGTTCGTCGAGAGCGTCGCCCGCCCCGACCTCGAAGAGGGCGACGAGGGGGCGCCGGACGCCGCGCGCACGCTCTACGAGTCGCTGCAGGAGCGCGTGCTGGCGCTGCCCGAGGACACGCTCGTCGGCGGCGCGCACGTCAGCGATGCCGCCGAGCCCGCCGCGGACGGCACGTACACCGCGCCCATCGGGGACCTCCTCGCGGAGATGGACGCGCTCACGATGCCGAAAGACGAGTTCGTCGACCTGATCCTCTCGGACATGCCGCCGCGACCGGCCAACTACGAGGACATCATCGCGACGAACCTCGGGCAGAACGCCGTGGACGACGAGGAGGCGTTCACCCTCGAACTCGGGCCGAACAACTGCGCCGCCAGCCAGGACTCGCTCGCGGGTGACTGATCACGCCAATGGTCGCTGACCCAGTGGTGCTGCAGGCCGTCGCCGACCTCTTCCCCAGCGGGATCGGCCGGTACGCCGTCGGCGGACTGCTCGTCGGCCTCGGCACCGTTCTGATCTACGCCGGAACGGGAATCCCGGCCGGGGCGAGCACGTTCCTCGAGTCGACGCTGTCGTACGTCTCCGAGCAGTCGCGCTTCCAGCGGTACGTCGGTTCGCGGGACTGGCGGCTCGTGTTCACGGCCGGCATCGTCGCGGGCGGACTGGCCTTCGCGGCGACGGTCCAGTCCGGACTGATCACGAGCGCGCTGTACGAACCCGGCACCACCGGCCGCCTGTACGAGGTTGCCGGCGTGACGCTCTGGTCGACCGCGGTCCAGCCGTGGCGGCTGTTCCTCGGGGGTGTGCTGGTCGGCGTCGGCACCCGAATCGGCAAGGGCTGTACGTCCGGCCACGGGGTCTGTGGCGTCGGCTCCGCGTCGAAGACCTCGCTGATCGGCGTCCTGACGTTCCTGACCGTGGCGATCGGGACCGCACAGGTCGTCGCCGCGCTGGGGGTGAGCCCGTAGATGGCGGATCGCCATCCGCTGTTCGAGCCGCTCGTCTTCGTCGGTGGCCTGACTTTCGGGTTCGGCCTCGGGTTCAGTCACATGGCGCGGCCGGAGGTCGTGCTGGCCTTCCTCCAGTTCGACGACCTGGGCCTCCTCTTCGTGATGTTCGGGGCCGCCATCGTCTCCGGGATCGGGTTCGCGCTGCTGCCGCGGATTCGGGACGCCGCGCCGCTCACGGGCGACCCCTACGAGCGGCGGCTGAAGCCCTTCGACCGGAACGTCCTCGTCGGCGGCGCCGTCTTCGGGGTCGGCTGGGGGCTCTCCGGCATCTGCCCCGGCGCCGCGTACGCGAGCCTCGGCACCGGGAACGTCGCCATCCTCTGGGCGCTGGCCGGGATGTTCCTCGGCGCGTACGCACAGGGCTACTGGCGGAGCACCGCCCGCGCGAGCGACGCCCCCACGGGCGCCGACTGACAGCTCTCGATGGACCCCGCTCTCATCGCCCTCGTCGCCGGTGCAGCGCTCGCGAGCCTGTTCATGGCGTGGGTCATCGGCGCCGGATCGAGCGGCGCCACCCCCTACGCCCCCGCCGTCGGGGCCAACGCCATCGCCACGATGCGCGCCGCGCTGTTGGTCGGCGTGTTCGGCTTCCTCGGCGCGGTGACGCAGGGCGGCAACGTCTCGGAGGCCATCGGAAGCGGTCTCGTCGGCGGCATCAGCTTGCCCATCGGGGGCGTGATCCTCGTGCTGGTGATGGGCGCGGGGCTGATGGCGGTCGGCATCAGGACCGGCTATCCGATCGCGACCGCGTTCACCGTGACCGGGGCCGTCATCGGCGTCGGCCTCGCGCTCGGCGGGACGCCGGTCTGGCCGAAGTACCGACAGATCGCTGCCGTCTGGGTGTTGACGCCGTTCGTCGGCGGCGGCATCGCGTTCGCCATCGCGAGCCTCCTCCCTCGTCCCGACGTCCCCGAGCGGTACAGTATCCCTGCACTCGTCGGGGTCGTCGGGGCCGTCCTCGTGAACGTCCGGTTCGCCTTTCTGGGCGAGGGGCCCGCGGGAACCATCCGCGCGGCCGGCCAGCGGACGCTGGGCGTCGACGGCCTCGCGTCCGCGGTCGGGGTCACGGGCCTCGCGTCGCTGGCCCTCGCGGGCCTCGTCTGGTGGGACGTGCGCCGCGACGAGCGCGGTGGCCTGCGGCGCGTCCTGCTCGCGCTCGGCTCCCTCGTTGCGTTCTCCGCGGGCGGGAGTCAGGTCGGACTCGCCGTCGGGCCGCTGTTGCCGCTGCTGACCGAGGTCGACGCGGTGTCGACGGTCGCCGTCCTCGTCGGCGGCGGCGTCGGAATGCTCGTCGGGTCGTGGACGGGCGCGCCGCGGATGATCAAGTCCCTCGCGCGGGACTACTCCTCGCTCGGCCCGCGGCGCTCCATCTCGGCGCTCGTGCCGTCCTTCCTGATCGCGCAGGTGGCCGTGTTGCTGGGCGTTCCGGTGTCGTTCAACGAAATCGTGGTCAGCGCGATCATCGGGAGCGGCGCCGCCGTAGGCGGCCGCAAAGCCGTCGACGCGCGCAAGATCCTCCTGACGATCGGTGCGTGGGCCGGATCCTTTGGCCTCTCGTTCGCGCTTGCCTACGCCGCCGGCGCGCTCCTGCTGTAGCGGGCGGGCCACTCGACTGCGGAGCGTCGTCCGTTCTCCGACGGTAGCGAACTGCAACAGATAGTATTGTAGTGGAGTCCCAAAACCGTTAAGTACTGCTGTCGATTAGGCGGGGCCGAGGTAGAAACCCATGGAATACACAATACTCCCCACGGTGGAAAATGATGTTCGGGCTTGAGAACGCCGGCGGCGTCGACGGCGCCGCGCTCGTCGTCGGGGTCGTCCTGCTCGAGGCGATCGTCCTGTACGTCGGCTACGGGATGCTCGAACGGGTCCTCGGCCCGGCGATCGTCGACGCCGTGCGGGGCCGATGACGATGGAACTGTTCGGCGTGGCCGCCACCCTGCTCGCGCTGTTCGCCGGGTTCGGCGTCCTCATCGGATTGCTGTTCGGCTTCTTCGGCATGGGCGGCTCGTTCCTCGTCACGCCCGCGCTGATGGTGATGGGCTACCGGACTGACGTCGCCGTCGCCTCCGGCCTCGCGTTCGTGTTCGCGACCTCCGTGATCGCGACGCTGAAGCACCGCGACCTCGGACAGGTCGACTACAAACTGGGCGTGCTCATGATCGCGGGCACCACGGCCGGCATCGAGGTCGGCAAACTCGGGCTGCACGCCCTGCAGGCCATCGGGCTCGCGGACACGGTCGTCAGCGTCATCTACGTCGGCCTCCTGGGCGGCATCGGGGCGTTCATCACCTATCGAGCCACGCGGGGCGACGGTGGCGGCGGCATCAGCCACGACGCCGAGACCGACGCTGACGCTGCGGACATCCCCGATATTGCGAAGACGATCCAGTCCTATCGCGTCCCGCCGATGATGCGCCTCCGTGGTGGGATCACCGTCTCGCTGTGGCTGATCCTCGCCGTCGCGTTCGCCACGGGCCTCCTCTCGGGGTTCCTCGGCGTCGGCGGCGGGTTCATCAGGATGCCCGCGCTGTTCTACCTCGTCGGCGTCCCGGTCCCCATCGCGGTCGGCACCGACCTCTTCGAGATCGTGTTCTCGGGGGGCATCGGGAGCTTCCTCTACGCGATGGACGGCGCGGTCGAACTCTCGATCGTCGTCCCGCTGCTGGCCGGGAGCGCGCTCGGGGCGCGACTGGGCGCCTCGGCGACGAGCCTCGTCGACGAGGACGAGATCAAGGTCTACTTCGGCGTGATGCTGCTGCTCGGCGCCCTTGCCGTCGCGGTCCGCAAGGTGGGGACCTCGCTGGACGTTCCCGCCCTGCGGACCGTCTCGCTGGTCATCATTCTGGGGGCGGCCACGCTGGTCGCGGGCGCAGTCGTATACAGCTCCGTCCGCGCGCTCCGCTCGGAGGAGGTACCGGTAGCCAGCGCGGCGGACTGACCACCGCCGCGGCCACGTCGAGTTCGCCCGCAGTCGGCTCGTGCGCTCGGTTGTGCGATCTGCACACAAGTCTTTTACCCGCGCGGCGACTACTGCCGCGTGATACAGATGCCAGATTCGATGTCTGAACAGCTCCGCCGGGACATGGCGTGCGAGGGGCTGCTGGAGTGTTTCCACGGCCTCAAGGAACTCGACAAGGAGTGCTTTCAGGCGCTCGTCGAGGCCGACGAACCGCTGACCGTCGACGAGATCGCCGAGGCCGTCGACCGCGAACGCTCGACCGCCTACCGGGCCGTCCAGCGACTCTTGCAGACCGGCTTCATCGAGAAGGAGCAGATCAACTACGATCAGGGCGGCTACTACCACGTCTACTCGCCGACGGACCCCTCCAAGATCGCCGACGACATGCAGCGCCTGCTCAACGACTGGTACGCGAAGATGGGCCAACTCATCCAGGAGTTCGAGACGAAGTACGACCAGTCCGACTCCGCGACTCCGTCTGCGGAGAGCTGAGTCGCTCGTTCTGGGGGTCTCTCCGTCGCGAAGCGACCTATCGCGTTCTCTGTCCGCGCTGACCCTCCGTTCGGCCGCTTTGTATTGGGTAGTATTGTGCTCAACGTCCAAAATCCTTAATTGCCGGGGTCCCGTACCCGTCGATGATGGCACCTGACACCGAGACTGTGACGCCCGACGAACCGCTCCACGTCGACGGGGAGGCCGAACTCGACGCCCTCGTCGCGGACCACGACGTCGTCCTCGCGGACTTCTACGCCGACTGGTGTGGCCCGTGCCAGATGCTCGAACCGACGGTCGAGACGCTGGCCGCCGAAACCGGCGCCGCCGTGGCGAAAGTCGACGTGGACGCGAACCAGGAACTCGCCGCCGCCTACGGCGTCCGGGGGGTCCCGTCGCTGATCCTGTTCGCCGACGGCGCGAACGTGGAGGAGATCGTCGGCCTCACCGGCGAAGACGAACTCCGCGCGCTGATCGAGACCCACGCCGAATAACCGACCGAGGGTGGCCCCGCCCCCGCGGTCGCAGGCGGAGCGGTGAGGCTCCCTCCCGGGACCTCGGCGCGATGCCGCCGGCGATCACTCCGATTCCGGAGATGTTCGCCGAAAAACCGCACGCGTGACTGCAAATCTTTTTGTCGTCGCCCTTGGACGCCCCGACAAAATGGGAGTTGCCAGCCAGTTCGATCGGATCCGGGGGAGCTACGGAGCGAAGTTGACGCTCTCCTTGCTCGTCGTCGTCGCCATCGCCGTCGGCGTCGGCGGGATGGTCTACCTCCAGACGGACGCGCAACTGGAGGGCGACGTGGAGTCCGACCTGACGGCGACGGCCGACGCGCGCGCCGCGGAACTCGGCGCGTGGTTGGACAACGTCCGTGGACAGACCCGCCTCGCGTCCTCGCACCCCGCCCTCACCTCGGGCGACCGCGCCGAGGCGGCGGCGTTCGTCGACGACCTCGCCGCCAGCGACACACTCCCCGAGGGGGTGGTCGCGGTCCACTACTACGACGCGGCCGAGGGGCGGATTCTGGAAAGCTCCAGCGAGGAACTGACCGGCGTCAGCCCGGCGGAGCAGGGCGCGCCCTTCGCGACTGACCCGCCGGCGTACCAGGGCGACGGCGAGGTGGTGGTGACCGAACCCTTCGACGTGCCCATCGCCGACTTCCCCGTCGTCGCGGCCATCTCGCCCGTGGCAGACGCGCCGGACAAGCGCCTGATCTACATGGTCGACGTGAACGCGCTCACGGACGGCTTCTCGGACGTGGTCGACGGAAGCCGGACGGCCATCCTGACCGGCGCGGGGAGCACGGTGGCAAGCACGGATCCGGGCGAGTCGAGTGGGGTCGCGGCGTCGCTCCTCGGGGACTCGCTCTCCGGGTCGGCCTACGAGGCGGAGGGCGACACCGTGACCGCGGGCGCACCGGTCGCCGGCGCGGACTGGGCGGTCCTCGTCCGCGCGCCCGCCGGGCAGGCGTTCGCGCTCGGCGACTACGTGGCCTCCAGCGTCGTCGGTCTCATCCTGCTGACGGTCATCAGCCTCGCGCTCATCGGCGTGACGCTCGGGAGCACGACGGTCGTCTCGCTTCGCCAACTGTCGGCGCGGACCGACGAGATGGCCGACGGCGACCTCGACGCGACGGTGGAGACGGGGCGGACCGACGAGTTCGGCACGCTGGCCGCGTCGGTGCGTCGCCTCCGCGACTCGCTCTCGGCCTCGCTGACCGAGGCCGAGGAGGCGACCGAGGAGGCCGAGCGCGCCAGAGAGCAGGCCCAACAGACCGCCCGCGACCTCGAAGCCGCGGCGGCCGACTACGACGAGGCGATGGCCGCGGTGGCGGGCGGGGACCTGACGCGTCGGGTCGACGCCGACCGCGACCACGAGTCGATGGCGCGCGTCGGCCGGTCGCTCAACGAGATGCTCGACGAGATCGAGGGGAGCGTCGCCGCGGCCTCGGCCTTCGCCGATCACGTCTCGACGGCCGCCGTTCGGGTCGACGACGGCGCCGGCGAGGCGATGGCCGCCGGAGAGGACGTCTCGGGCGCCGTCGACGAGATCTCGGCGGGCGCGACCGAGCAGACCGAGCGCCTGCAGGACGTCGCCAGCGAAGTCGACGACCTCTCCGCGAGCGCCGAGGAGATCACGGGGACCGTCGCGTCGCTCGCGGAGACCGCGGGGCAGGCCGCCGACGCGGTCGAGGACGGCGAGCACGCGGCGGGCGAGGCGGTGACGACGATGGACGACGTGGCCGCCGACGTGGAGGCCGCCGCGGACGCGATGGACGCCCTCGACGACGAGATGGACGACATCGGCGAGGTCGTCGACGTGATCGCCGACATCGCCGAGCAGACGAACCTCCTCGCCGTGAACGCCTCCATCGAGGCCGCCCACGCCGACGCGGACGGGGACGGCTTCGCGGTGGTCGCCGACGAGGTGAAGTCCCTCGCCGAGGAGTCCCGGACCGCCGCCGAGGACGTCGAGGCCCGCCTCCTCGACCTGCAGGAGCGGGTGAGCGAGGTCGCCGACGAGATGCGCGAGACGAACCAGCAGGTCGCCGACGGGCGCGCGACGGTCGACGAGACCGCGGCCGCCCTCGACGACGTGGCGGACTTCGTGGCCGACACCGACGCCGCGGTGTCCGAGATCAGGTCCGCGACCGAACAGCAGGCCGACGCCGCGAACCGCGTCGCGTCCGCCGTCGACGAGGTGGCCGGGATCAGCGAGGAGACCGCGAGTCAGTCCACCGGCGTCGCCGCGGCCGCCGACGAGCAGACGGAGACGCTCTCGTCGGTCGAGGACGCCGCCGCCGATCTGGCGGACCGCGCCGCGACCCTCGAGGACCTGCTGGCGGACTTCGATGCCCGCGAGGACGGGGGTGAGGCCCGATGAGCGCGACCCAGTGGTTCTGGGTCGGCGCGGCGGGGATGACTCTCGGGACGGTCCCGCCGGTCGTCGACGCGTTGCGGAACCCCCAGCGGGCGCGCTACGACGCGGTCCTCGCGGCGGTCACCGGCGTCGCGGCCGTCGCGTACACCCTGATGGCGCTCGGCATCGGCGAACAGACCGTCGGCGGGCACGCCGTCCACCTCGCGCGCTACGCCGACTGGCTGGTGACGACGCCGCTGCTGGTGCTGTACCTCTGTCTGCTGTGTCGGCCCGGGCGGCGGACGTACGTGACCCTCGTCGCCCTCGACGCGGCGGTCATCGGCGCGGGGGTCGGCGCGGCGCTGACGCCGACGGCCCAGCGGTGGGCGTTCTACGCGGTCGGCTGTGTCGCCTACCTCGGCCTGCTGTACGGCCTGCTGGTGTCTCTCCCGCGGGCGCTCGGCGACGACGCCGACTCGCGCGTGGCGGCGACGTTCACCGTCCTACGGAACCTCACCGTGGTCCTCTGGACGCTGTACCCCGCGGTGTGGCTCCTCGCGCCCACCGGCGTCGGCGTCCTGCAACCGGAGATGGAGGCCATCGTGGTCGTCTACCTCGACTTCATCAGCAAGGTGGGCTTCGTCGCCTACGCCATCGTCGGCATCGACGCAGTCGACCGCATCGTGTCGGCCGGGTCGAGCGCCCCGGCCCCCGCGGACGACTGATCAGTACGACTCCGCGAGGGCGTCGAGCAGTTCGTGGCGCTCGGTCGTGTGGGGCGCCGTCAGCGGGGAGACGCTGACCCGACCCGAGAGCACGGCGTGCCGGTCCGTCCCGGGCGGGTCGTCGATGTCGCCGTTCTCGATGCGCTCCCACATCTGGTCGTGGAGGGTGATCCGGTCGCCCTCGTGGCGCGCGGCCATGTCGTAGGCGTGGGAGGGCGACGTGACCGCCATCGCGGCCGGGTCCTCGCCCGGCAGGGGCGCGTTCACGTTGAGGTAGTCCGCGTCCTCGAAGACGCCCGTGTCGAGGGCGTGCTCGACGAGGTACGTCGTGGCGCGGACGGCGTCCCGGTGCTCGTCGTAGGTGGTCCCCCCGCCGAACTTCTCCTGTGGCAGGTACAGCGACGTGGCGATGGCCGGGACGCCGAAGTACGCCGCCTCGACGGCCGCGCTCACGGTGCCCGAGCGGCCGAGGACGTACATCCCGAGGTTCGCGCCCTCGTTCGACCCGGAGACGACCACGTCCGGGTCCGGGCAGAGCGCGTCGAGGCCGGCCACCACGCAGTCGCTGGGCGTCCCTTCGACGGCGTACCCGAGTTCGTGGTCGTGGACCGCGACCTCCGTCGAGATGGCCCGACCGACCGCGCTCTGGTCGCTCGCGGGCGCGACCGCGGTCACGTCGCCCACGTCCGCGAGGCCGTCGTAGAGTGCCCGGAGGCCGGCGCTCTCGATGCCGTCGTCGTTCGTCAGCAGGATCGACGGGGACCCGTCCATGGGGTCGCTGCGACCGCCGCCACAAAAAGGGCCCCGCTACGCCGGGTCGACGACCGCGTCCGCGTCCACGACGATGTTGTACGCTCCCTCGTCGTCGTTCCAGAGGACCAGCGCGTTCTCCACGCGCAGCGGGTCGCCGTAGCCCGCGTCGGCCAGCAGGCGGTTGAGCGCCGTTTGCTCCACGAGGACGGCGTAGTGCTCGGTCGCCTCGCTCCCGTCGCTCACCTTGTAGAGGGGGTGGTTGTCGTCCTCGCTCAGGTCGTGGCTCGCCTTGGCGACGACGTGGTCGACCCGCTCCGTGACGTGGCGGTCGGACTCGGCCAGCGGCGCCGCGGCCGAGCGGGACAGGGAGAAGTCGAAGCGCCGCCGGCCGTCGACGCGGAGCGCCGTCCACGAGTAGCGCACCGCCGTTCGGCGGTAGGCCCCCGGGTCCTCGGCGTCCGAGGCCAGTCGCTCCTGGAACGGGGGTGCCTCGACGTCGGGGCGCTCGTCGAAGGACCAGCCGCGGTCCGAGGGCGAGCGGTCGGCCCAGAAGCGCGGCATGGGCGCGTAGATCGTCGCCGCCTCCCGCTCGTCGGCGAGCGCCCGCTCGACGGCGCGCAGGCCCGTGCTGGTCTCCTTGTCCGCCGGGGCCACCCCCAGCAGGGTCCCGTCGGTCGCGAGGGCGTCGAGGTAGCGCGCCGCGGTCTCCGCGGGCGCGTCGAGCTCGTTCCACACGCTCGCGAAGAGGATCAGGTCGTACTCGCCTGTCGGCTCGAAGGCTTCGGCCGTCTCGCGGTGGATCTCGGGGTGAAAGTTCGGCCCCGTCTCCGCGAGGAGGTCGTCGAGCACGGCCGCGGCCTCGCTTGGTTCGACGGCGTGGTACTCGACGAGGGCGTCCCGCTCGGGGTCGCCCGGCCCCCCGAGGACGTAGTCGTTCGTCGCCAGCGCGGGGCCGCCGACGCCCGCGCCCACGTCGAGGACGCGGAGGCGGCTCTCCAGCAGTCCGTCCCGCCCGAGTTCGTCGAGCGCGTAGGAGACGGACGCGTAGGCGTCTGGCAGGTGGTAGCAGGCGTAGGCCATCGCCACGTCCTCGTCGTAGGCCACGTCGTTGCGCCAGTAGTAGTCGGTCTTCAGGCGGCGGATCCGCTCCCGGATGGCGTCGCCGGTGTCGCCCGCGTACCAGTCGGGCCCGTACACGGCCCGCAGGCGGTCCTCGAACGCCGCGGCGTAGGGTTCCGGGAACCGCCCGACGCCCTCGAACGCGGGGGTCAGCGATTCCTCCGGGACCGGGGTGAACGTGCCGTCCGCGCGCTCTACCAGATCGAGGTCCGGCGCCGCCTCGCGGAGGATCCGCGCGACGACGCCCGGGTGGGCCCCGCCCTCGACGTAGGTCGCCACCTCCTCGGGGTCGATGGGTCTGATCGACCGGAGATACTTCGCGGCGTCGACGACCTGCTGGCGCTCACTCCCCGGCATCTTCGTAGAGGGCGGCGAACGTCTCTGCGTCGGCCTCGGCGAGCAGGTCCGCGGCGGCAGCCACGTCCTCGGCCCCGCCGAACGTCTCCTGGATGTCGGCGTAGACCCGGGCGGTGTTGCCGGTCACGCGGTCCGCGAGGTCCGAGAGCGCCTCGTACACGGGCGTCTCCAGCCCGTCGGGCACGTCCTCGGCGGCGAGCGCGAAGGCGAGGACGGCGGCGTGCGCGCGGCCCTGCACCGTCTCCATCGCCCGGTCGTGCTCGTCGGCGCCGACCGCGACCAGTTCGTTGCCCGCGTCCGTCAGGGACTCACAGATGCTGTCGGTCGTCGGCCCCTCGGCGCCGGTCGACACGGCGACGTTGCCGGGCGCGGCCGACGCCGCGAACAGGGGGTGGAGGCTCAGTCGCTCGGCGTCGGGTGCCGTGCGCGCCATCGCCTCGAGTGGGGCACCCATCGCGCCGGTCACGTCCACGACGGCGCGGGTCGCCTTCGGCGCGTGGTGCTCGATGGCGTCGACGGCGGCCGGGAGCGGCACCGCGATGCAGACCACGTCTACGTCGGCGCCAGCAGAGAGGTCGACGGCCCGCGCGGGGCCGGTCGCGTCGGCGGCCGCCGCGTCCGCGGCCGCTGGGTCGCGGTCGGTGAAGGCCACGTCGGCGTCGACCACCTCCGCGAACCAGCGCCCCATCTCTCCGGCCCCGACTACGAGTGCGTCCATCGAGCGCGGGTAGCCCCGGCCCGGGCAAAAGGGTTCCTACGGCAGTTCGAACTGCCGGGGGTAGTTCGTGAGGTTCTCGTGGCCGTCCTCGGTGACGACGACCAGGTCCTCGATCCGCACGCCGCCCACGTCGGGGTCGTAGAGGCCCGGTTCCACGGTGACGACGTGGCCGGCCTCGAGTTCGTCGCCGTCCTCCGAGAGGCGCGGCCCCTCGTGGACTTCGAGGCCGACGCCGTGGCCCGTCGTGTGGATGAAGCCGGTCTCGGCGGCCTCGTCGGTCCGGAGCGTCGGGTAGCCCGCGTCCTCGTACACCTCACAGACCGCCGCGTGGACCTCGGCGCCGGTGACCCCCGCCTCGATGGCATCGAGGGCGGCCGCCTGCGCCCGCTCGGTCGCGTCGTAGAACGCCCGGGCCGCGGCCGTCGGTTCGCCCTTCACGAACGTCCGGGTCATGTCCGCGTGGTACTTCGTCGCCGTGTCCCGCGGGAAGATGTCGACGACGATGGGGTCGCCCGCGGTGAGCGGGCCGCTGCCCCGGTCGTGTGGGTCCGCCGCGGCCGCGCCGCAGGCGACGATGGTCTCGTCGAGCGCACAGCCGTGGCGGATGAGCGTGATCTCGATCTCCTGTTTCACCCGCTCGCTCGTCAGCGCCTCGCCCGCGTGCACGAGGACGCCGTCCTCGATTTCGGCGGCGGCGAGCAGTTCCTCGGCGGCCTTCATCGCCGCCTCGTTCGCGCGCTGGGCCGCCTCGACGTGTTCGACCTCCCGGGCGGTCTTCACCGCGCGCACCGCGCCGATCAGCCCCTCGGGGTCGGGTTCGACCGTCACGTTCCGGTCGCGCAGGCCGTCCGCGGTCCAGACCGGGAACCGCTCGGGGACGCCGACCGACTCGACGCCGAAGTCGTCGAGGAAGTCCGCGATCACGGCGTTGCGCGCTGTCTGCCGGCCGTGCTCGGCGCTCCGCGTGCGGTAGTCGTAGTCGGCCCAGCGCACCACGTCGTCGGCGTGGCTCTCCGACTCGGCCCGGCCGAACTCCATGCTGGAGACCAGCAGGGCCGTCCGCTCGGACGTGTAGAGCGTGACGAACGGGTCCGGCGCGTCGAAGCCCGAGAGGTACAGTTGGTCCGCCGACTCCGAGTCGGCGTCGAGCAGGTAGCCGTCGAGGCTCCGGTCCGCGAGGGCGTCGGCGAGAGCGTCGAGGTCCGGTCGCATGGCCAGCCCTTCGACCCGGTCGGATAAACCGCCTGCGGTAACCCTACCCCGCTGGCGCCCCGAGTGACCCGCATGGCCGATCGCCCCGTCGTGCTCGAGGATGCCGCGGCCCTCGACGCGTTCGTCGCCGACCACGACCCCGCCCTCGTCATGTTCTACACGGAGGGCTGCACGATCTGCGCGAGCATGGAGCCAGTCCTCGACGCCGTCGCGCGGGCCACAGACGCAGGAATCGGGACGATCAACCCCCGCGACGATCCGCCGCTGATCGATCGCTTCGACGTGCGAAGCGTCCCGCTCCTCGTGCTGTTCCGGGACGGGGAGCCGGTGGCGCGGCTGGCGGATGGCTTCGTGCCCGCCGAGTCTGTCGTCGAGTTCGTGGCCCGTCCGGAATCCTGATACCCCGGCCCGCCGACGCTGGGATATGGACGTCACCATCCACCCGTCGCCGGTCAGCGGGCGCGCCCGCGCCCCGCCGTCGAAGAGCTACACGCACCGGGCGATCCTCGCCGCCGGCTACGCCGACGGCGCGACGGTGAAGGCCCCACTCCTCAGCGCCGACACCCGCGCGACGATGGACGCCGTCGAGGCCTTCGGCGGGCAGGTCGCCGAGGAGGGCGCGGCCGCCCTCTCCGTCACCGGGTTCGCCGGAGAACCGCAGGTCCCCGACGACGTGATCGACTGCCGGAACAGCGGGACGACGATGCGACTGGTCACCGCGACGGCCGCGCTCGCGGACGGCCTCGCGGTGCTGACCGGCGACGAGTCGCTCCGGTCGCGGCCGCAGGGACCGCTCCTCGACGCCGTCGAGCAGTTGGGCGCTCGCGCCGAGAGCACTCGCCGGAACGGGCAGGCCCCCCTCGTCGTCGGCGGCCCCGTCGACGGCGGCCGCGCCGCCATCCCGGGCGACGTGTCCTCGCAGTTCGTCACGGCGCTGCTGATGGCCGGGGCCGTCACCGAGACTGGCGTCACCATCGACCTGACGACGGACCTCCGCTCGGCGCCGTACGTCGAGATCACCCGGGAGGTCTTGGACGCGTTCGGCGTCGAGACCGAGCGGACCGAGGAGGGCTTCGCCGTCCCAGGCGGCCAGTCCTACGCGCCCCCCGAGGGCGAGTACACGGTCCCCGGGGACTTCTCGTCGGCGTCGTACCTCCTCGCCGCGGGCGCCCTCGCCGCGCCCGACGGTCTCACCGTCGAGGGCGTCTTCCCGAGTGCGCAGGGCGACACCGCCATCGTCGACGTGATCGAGCGGATGGGCGCCGACGTGGACTGGGACCGCGAGGCCGGCGAGATCGAGGTCAGCGAGTCGGCGCTCACCGGCGTCGAGGTCAGCGTCGCCGACACGCCCGACCTCCTGCCGACGATCGCGGTTCTCGGCGCCGCTGCGGATGGCACGACTCGGATCACCGACGCCGAACACGTCCGCTACAAGGAGACCGACCGCGTCGCCGCGATGGCCGAGGCGCTCGACGCGATGGGCGCCGCCGTCGAGGAGCGCGAGGACGAACTGATCGTCCGCGGCGGCGACAGCGACCTACACGGCGCCGCACTCGACGGGCGCGGCGACCACCGCATCGTCATGTCGCTGGCCGTCGCCGGTCTCGTCGCGGACGGCGAAACGACGATCTCGGGCGCCGAACACGTCGACGTGTCGTTCCCGGACTTCTTCGACGTGTTCGCCGGCCTCGGGGCGACCGTCGATCGCTGAGCCGATTGCGACAATCTAAGTGCCCCCGCCGCCCACTCGTCGGTAAATGAACGGCAACAGCATCGGTCGGCTCTTCCAGGTCACCACCTTCGGTGAGAGCCACGGCGAGGCGATGGGCGTCACCGTCTCGGGCTGTCCGGCGGGCCTCGAACTCTCGGAGGAGGACGTCCAGCGCGAACTCGACCGGCGCAAGCCCGGCCAGTCGAAGATCTCGACCAGTCGCGGCGAACCCGACGAGGTGTCGATCAAGTCCGGCCTGCAGGACGGCTACACCACCGGGACGCCGATCGGGATGGTCATCCAGAACAAGGACGCCCGCTCGGGGAAGTACGAGCCCTTCATCACGGCGCCCCGGCCCAGCCACGGCGACTTCACCTACTCCGCGAAGTTCGGCACGCGGAACTGGGGCGGCGGCGGGCGCTCCTCGGCCCGCGAGACCGTGAACTGGGTCGCCGCGGGCGCCGTCGCGAAGAAGATCCTCGAATCCGAGGGCATCGAGATCGCGGCCCACGTCAACCAGATCGGGGACATCGAGGCGCCCGACGTGGACTTCGAGACGATTCAGGCGAACGTCGAGGACAACGAGGTGCGCTGTGCCCACCCGGAGACGGCCGCGGAGATGCGCGAGGCCATCGACCAGTACCAGCGCGAGGGCAACTCCATCGGCGGGTCGATCTACTTCGAGGTGCAGGGCGTCCCGCGCGGCCTCGGCGCGCCGCGCTTCGACGCCGTCGAGGCCCGCCTCGGGCAGGCGCTGCTCTCGGTCCCGGCGACGACGGCCTTCGAGTTCGGCCTCGGTCGCGACGCCCGCGAGTACACCGGCCTCGACCGCAACGAGGACTGGACGGTCGACGAGAACGGCGATCCGGTTCCCGTCGGCAACGACCACGGCGGTCTGCAGGGCGGCATCACGACCGGCCAGCCAATCTACGGCGAGGTGACCCTCCACGCGCCCACCTCGATCCCCTCCGAGCAGACGACCGTGGACTGGGAGACGGGCGAGGAGAAGACCGCGCAGGTCGTCGGGCGCCACGACCCCGTGCTGCCCCCCCGCGGCGTCCCGGTCGTCGAGTCGATGCTCGCGATCACGATTCTCGACTTCATGCTCCTCGGGGGCCGGATCACCCCCGACCGCCTCGACGGCCAGCCGGGCGAGTACGACACCGACTACCACCCCTCCAGTCCCGTGAACGACCCCGACGACGCCGACACGCGCGTCGAGTAGCGCAACACCTACGGTCGGTCGTCGGCTACCTCGATCCGAATGGACGCCGAACAGGACGCGTGGGCCAACCCCTTCGGCATGGACGAGGCCTGCGACCGCTGTGATCTCTGTGCCGCCCGCGAGCGCGTCGTCCACGGCTACGGCGACGTGGGCGCGGACTTCCTCTTCGTCGCGGCCCGGCCGACCACGGCCGCGGAGGCCGCCGGCGTCCCCCTCGTCGGCGACGCCGCCGGCGAGCGCTTCCACTCGATTCTGGGGCAAGTGGGCCTGAACAACTCGCTTCCCGACAGCGAGCGGCCGGAACTGGAGAACGCCTTCCTCACGCTTCTCACGCGCTGTCGCCACCCCGACCGGGCGGCCACGGACGACGAGGTCGGGGCGTGCGAGCCGTTTCTCAACGCGGAGATCCGGACGATCAACCCCGAAATCCTGATCCCGGTCGGCGAGCGCGCGTTCCGGGAACTGCTGGCCGACTACACGACCGACGACCCCGACGCCCACGACCTCGCCGACGCACACGCGACGACGATCCGGGGCCGCGGGTTCGAACTCGTCCCGATGCTCGACCCCGCCGACCAGACCGACGCCGAGGCCGAGGCGTTCGTGAACCACTTCCACGCGCTGCTGGACCGGGACTACCGGCAGACGAAGGGGCGCCGGAGCCGATGAAACCGCCGGGCTTGAATCCCCCCGGCCCCACGGTCCGCACATGACATTCGTCCTCGTCGCGGAGCCGCCCACCCCCGACGCGTATCCGCGACTCACGGAGGGCACGCCGCTCTCGCCCGCCGACGTCGCCGACCTCGCGGACGCGATGCTCCGGGACGTGGCGGCCGCGGTGGCACAGAGCAACGCGCCCCTGCTGGTGAACTACCCGCCCGCCGAGGAGAGCGCGGTCGACGACCCCGAGGCCGCGCTGCGCGACCGGATCTCGGACGTGGCGCCCGAGGCGCGCTACGAGGTGCAGGTCGGCTCCTCCTTCGCGGCCCGCGCCGGCAACGCCGTCACCCACCTCCTCGACGAGGAGGACGCGGGGATGGCGGGCGTCCTGCGCCCCGACGCGCCGCTGCTCTCCCGGTCGGCCATCGACGAGGCGATGATGCGCCTGCGGCGCGACGAGGTCGTGCTGGGCCCCGCCCGCGAGGGGCGGGTCTACCTCGCGGGCTTCCGAGCGCCGATCGACTTCGGCGACGCGTACGCGCCGCCGGCGGTCCGAACGCTCGCGGAGCGCGCCCGCGACGCGGATCGCGACGTGAACTTTCTCCCCGTCGGGGTGCGCGTGACGACGCCGGCGGACCTCCGGACGGCCGTGGCCGCGATCGAGGCCAGACGTGTCGCGGGCCGGGCGGTCCCCGAGCGCACGACGGCGTGGATCGACGACCTCGGACTCGATCTGGTGGCCGACGGCGAGGGAACCCGGCTGGTCCGGGCGTAACGGCAGGGCTTTTACCCGCCGGTCGGCAATCGGCGACTGCGGTGAGGTGGCGGAGCGGCCTATCGCGCCTGCCTTGAGAGCAGGTGTCCCCCAGGACTCCTGGGTTCAAATCCCAGCCTCACCGCTTTTCGACTCCGACCGCGCAGTCTCGTCTGCGCAGTCCAGGTAGTGGCTGAGATGGTTTGAAGCCCTGCCAGTCGCAGCCCGCGCAACGAAGTGAGCAGGACCGTCTGGCTCTGGGTTCAAATCCCAGCCTCACCGCTTTTCGACTCCGACCGCGCAGTCTCGTCTGCGCGGTCCAGAGGGTAACCGTTTTGCCGGTCCCACGCAGAGCCACGGGCATGGCAACTGCCGAGTCCGACTGGCCACACGACCCGGACAGCGACGAGGGCAGCGAGGGGATGCGCAAGTACGGCCTCGCAGTCGTCGCGAAGAAGGTCGACCCCGACGAGGACTTCCCGCTCGACGTCTCGGCGTTCGTCGACGAGTTCGGGGACCACCCGGTGCGCGTCAACCACCGCCGCGTCGTCAGCGTCGCGGACATCTTCGAGCACGTCGACGCCGACGAGATCGAGGAGAAGGTCACGTTCAACCAGATCGTCGGCGACGCGATGCGCCGCGGCGGCTTCTGGGACTACACGCCGAACTGACGCCGTTTCGCGGGGAGTAGCTTTTAGGGTGCGCCGCCGGTAAAATCCATCATGAAAGATGATGTCACACTCGGCGGCGCCGCCGCTCGCGCGTTCGTCGGCGTGAGCGAGTCGGACTCGCTTCGCGACACGGGCCGACTGCTGGCCGAGGAGGGGCGCCAGCGGGCGCTGGTGCTCCGGGGGGCGGAGCCGGTCGGCGTCGTGCGCGCCGTCGACGTGCTCGGCGCGCTGACCGACGCGGACGCCGACGACGAGGCACCGGTGACGGACGTGATGTCCGACCCCCCACCGACCCTGCTGCCGTCTCGGTCGCTCGCGGACGCGGCCGCCGCGCTGTCGGCGGCCGACGCGGACCTCGTCGTCGTCGCCGACGACGCCGAAGTGTACGGCACGGTCACCGCCCGCGATCTGGTGGCCGTCGAGGCGTCGCGCCCGCCCGCTGACGGCGATCGGGGGCCCGTGGCCGTCAGCGCCACCGGCGACGGCGCGTACTCCGAGCAGAGCATCTGCGAGGGCTGTGGTGCCCTCGCGCGGGAGCTCTCCGGCTACAACGGACAGCTCCTCTGCCCGGACTGCCGCGGCGTGTAGCAAGACCTTTCGGCCGCCCGCGCCGACGACGGGACGATGGTCCGGATCGAAGTCGCCGACGGGGACGACGTGGACGCGCTGGTCGACCTCTGGGTGTCGCTGGTCGACGGCCAGCGGCCCTACGGCGCCCACCTGTTCGCGGCGGCCAATCGGGACCGCGTGCGGGAGTTTCTCGCCAACTTCGTCGCCACGGGCTCCGTCGTCGTCGCCCGCGACGCCCGCGTCGTCGGCTTCGTGATGTTCCGCATCGAGTCGGGAGCATACGAGCAGGACGTCACCCGGGGCTTCGTCGACAACGTCTTCGTCCGGCCGGAGCGCCGCGGCGAGGGCATCGGCTCGGACCTCCTCGCGGCCGCCGAGGACGCGCTGGCCGAGCGCGGTGCGGACGTCGCGGCGCTCTCGGTGCTCGTCGACAACGAGGCGGCCCAGCGACTGTACGAGCGCCGGGGCTACCGCCCGCACCGGATCACGATGGAGCGACCGCTCGAAAGCGATACGTCTTCAAGGGAGGACTGACAACTCACGCCCGCGCCAGGGGAGCTTGGGCGGTCCAAGCACCCGACTTGTAATCGGGAGTTCGTGGGTTCAAATCCCACCCCTGGCTCGTCGCGTTTCTCCGCCAGTCGCCGCGTAAACGGCCCGGGAAAGAGTTAATACACGGTGTGATAGTTCTTCCCATCCAAGCGGCGCCAGACACACGTCATATGCACTGTATTAGCTGCGGTCGGGACCGGGAGTTCGAGCGCGTCGCGGTCGGACGCGCGGAGCGCCCCGTCTTCGGCGTCGTCTGCGCGGAGTGCGAGCGACGCCACCTCGGGCCGCTGGTGAACGAAACCGCCGCCGACGACGGGTGCTGTCTCTGCGGCGAGGCCGGCGAGTACGCCATCCCCGAGTGGGACGCCATCGGCGTCTCCGAGGACGACGGCGTGCTGGAGTTCCTGGAGTACACGATCGACGCCGGGACGCCACACCTCTGTGCGTCGCACTTCGACGAGATCGCGAAGGAGACGGCGGCGGTCGAGTCGGACGCGATCACGTCCGTCCGCGCGGCCGCCGACGATTAACCCCGCCCACCTTGCGGTCTTCGATGAACTTTAGTCACGTTACCGGGAACTGACTCCCGTGTTAGTGAACGCAGTGGTCTCCGAGTGTCGGCCGAGCAGGACTGAGCGGTCGCTCCGACGGGTGACAGCCCCCGATGTCTGAAAAGGAGGAAGAGCTGTTCGTCGACGAGCGAGAGCAAGTGTCGCGGCCGATGCTCCGGCTGTTCCGGGAGTACGGCAGTCGCTACCCCGTCCCGATGGGCGTGGCGCTCGTGTCGAACGTCGTCTCCCCGCTGAGCGGCCTCGTCCCGGCGTTTCTGCTCTCTTTCGCCATCGACGCGCTGTTCAACCAGACGAAGGGGTTCACCACGCTCCCCTTCCTGCCGGACGCGTGGCTCCCGACCGGCCTCGAGGGGCAGATGCTGTTCATCTCCGCGCTGTTCGTCGTGGTCTACACGCTCAACGCGTTTCTGACGTGGCTGGGAAGCTGGGGGTGGGCCGTCTTCGCCGAGAACGTCCAGCACGCCGTGCGGACGGACGTGTACGACAAGATGCAGCGGCTGGGGATGGAGTTTTTCTCCGACAAGCAGACCGGCGAACTGATGAGCATTCTCTCCAGCGACGTGAACCGGCTGGAGGGCTTTCTCAACGGCTGGGTCGGTCGCATCCTCAACATCGCCGTGCAGGTCGGGGGCATCACGATCATCCTGCTGCTGACGAACTGGCAGTTGGCGCTGATCGCGTTGCTCCCGACGCCGCTGCTGACGCTGGTGAGCCACCTGTTCGTGAAGAAGGTGCGCCCGATGTATCGCGAGGCCCGCCAGACGTACGGCGACCTCGCCTCTCGCCTGGAGAACAACCTCAGCGGCATCGAGGTGGTGAAGTCTTTCACCACCGAGCGCTTCGAGTCCGACCGGGTCCGGGACTCCTCCCAGGAGCACATGGACGCCCGGTGGGGCGCCCGTCGGTGGGGCGTCCGCTTCGGCCCGAGTCTCACCCTCATCAACGGCTACGGCTACGCGCTGGTGTTCGTCGTGGGCGGCTGGTGGGTGATGTTCGGCGCGCCCGGCCCGCTCTCCGGCGCGCTGTCGATCGGTAATCTGGTGCTGTTCCTCCAGTACACCCAGCAGATTCAGGGGCCGATGTCCCAAGCCGGCCAGCTACTGAACAACTACGAGCGGGTGAAGGCGTCCGCCGAGCGAGTCCTCGTGCTGATGGACCACCCGCTCAGCATCCCCGAGGACGACGACGCGACCGACCTCGACGACCCCGACGGCGACGTGGCCTTCGAGGACGTGTCCTTCAGCTACCCCGGCGCGGACGAGCAGGCCCTCGAAGACGTCTCCTTCGACGTCGAGGCCGGCGAGATGATCGGCCTCGTCGGGCCGACCGGGTCCGGCAAGTCGACGCTGATGAAGCTGCTCATGCGCTTCTACGACACCAACGAGGGCGCCGTCCGCGTCGACGGCCACGACGTGCGCGACCTCACCATCCCGAGCCTGCGGGGCTCGATCGGCTACGTCTCACAGGAGCCGTTCCTGTTCCCGGGCACCATCCGGGAGAACATCCGCTACGGGATGGAGGCGAGCGAGGACGAGATCGAAGCCGTCGCGCAGCGGGCCAACGCCGACGAGTTCATCGAGGCGCTGGAAGACGGCTACGACACGGAGGTCGGCCAGCGCGGCGACAAGCTCTCCGGCGGGCAGCGCCAGCGGATCGCCATCGCGCGCGTCCTGCTGAAGGACCCCGAGATCCTCATCCTCGACGAGGCGACCAGCCACGTCGACAACGAGACGGAGGTCCTCATCCAGCGCAGCCTCGAAGAACTGGTCGCCGAGCGCACCACCTTCGCCATCGCGCACCGCCTCTCGACGGTGCGGAACGCCGACCGCATTCTCGTCCTCGAGGACGGCGAGATCGTCGAGCGCGGGCCCCACGAGGACCTCCTCGAAGAGGCGGGCCTCTACGCGAACCTCTGGCGCGTGCAGGTCGGCGAGATGGAGGCGCTCCCCGACGACTTCCTCGACGAGGCCGCGGAGCGGGACCGGCGGTAGCTACCACGACCAGCCGGATTCGAGGTCGTTGATCGGCACGTCGCCGTCGAGGAAGGCCTGCCCCAGTTCCCGGAGTTGATACTCGTTTTCGGGCAGTGGCTGGAGCAGGCCCTCGGCCGCGAGGCGGTCGCAGCGCTGCCGGAGGTAGACGAGCGGGTAGGGCTGGCTGCGGTGGAGCCACCCCAGCGTCGCGCTGCCGCGGGTCCGCACGGCGAAGAGGATCCGCGGATCGGCGACGTGCATCCACGAGGGGCGCCGCTTCAGCGTCCACGTCTCCATTGCCGGAGGCGACGGGAGCGCCGACCATAAGTCGCGCGACCGGGACGACTCTCGGAACAGTTTTTGGCGGCGCGTCCCAACCCGGGCCATGTCGAAGTGGTTGCAGAGCGGCCTCCGCCGCGACATCTGCGTGATCGTCCACGCCCTCGACGACCCGACGGGCCAGCGACTCAAGCGCGACCTGGAGGCCCGCTACGAGGACCACGTCCGCCCGAAGCAGTTCTACGGCGCCCTCGACGCCCTCGTCGAGAACGGCCACCTCACCCGGGAGGCCGACGGCCTCGCCGACCAGTTCGCGCTCACGCCGGCCGGCGAACGGGCGCTCGAAGAGCACGCCGCGTGGCTCCGCGAGCGCGTCCCCGAGCGGGACTGATCCGCGGAGCGTAAATGACGGGGTCCCGATAGTCCAGTCGAATGCCGCCGCTCGCGAACTGGATGGACCCGGTCGACGTCGAGATACTGGAGCGCCTCGCCGACGCGGACGACCCCGTCACGGCCGACGACGTGGCCGACGCGCTCGGTGCGGGGCACACCCGCGTCGAGGACCGCTGCGAGGAACTCGCTGCGCAGGGACTGATCCAGCCCGTCACCCACGACGGCTACGTGTTGCGCCCGCTCGGCGAGGACTACCTCGACGGCGACGTGGCCCCCCACCTCCTGAACGGCCCCGAGGAGTGATCGGGCCGGCGCCTGGTCGGCCGCCGGCGCGCGCCGTGAGCCACGCGTCGTCGCTCACCTGCGGTACGCCGCCAGCGTCGCGTCGCGGCCGTCCCGGAGGTGCTCGCGCACGTCGGCCTCGTCCCAGCCCAGCGGCGAGACGACGCTCTCGGCCGCTCGGAGCAGCGCGCGCTCGTAGGGCTCCGGGGCGTAGTCCGCAGCACCGTCTTCTTCGGGGCGTCGCACCCGCTCCTCGGCGGCGCCCGCGTCCGCGACGTGGACGTAGCGCACCGACTGGCCGGGGTGGAGTTCGATCCCGCGGTCGGCAGCGCGGCGGAGCGCCCCGACGACGGGCGTCTCGCGGTCGTACTCCGCGGGCCGCTTCGACGCGCGCCGGGTGACGACGAGGTCGGCGACCGGCACCTCGCCCGCCCGGAGGCGGCGGCGGTGGGTCGCGAGTCGGTCGCACACGGCGCTCGGATCGGCGGTGGAGTCGAGGACGCCGATCAGGTCGCGCTGGGCCTCAGCGACGAACGGCGGCGTCGAGCGCTGGCGACACTCGATGCCCCGCACCTTCAGCGACCCGTCCGCGCGGACGCCGAAGTAGCGCGTGAGCGCGCCGCCGGGCCGCTCGCGCCGCGGCACGAAGCAGACCCAGTCGTAGCGCGCCTCGCGTTCGAGCGAGATGCCCGCGCGCTCGGTCGCCGCCGCCGTCACGTCGCCGATCGGCGCGGGGTCGGGGTCGGCGGGCGTGAGCCACAGGCTGTCGACGATGCCGTGCAGGACGCGCCAGCCGCGGGCCTCGATCTCCGCCTTGGCCCCGAGCAGCACCTCCCGGGCGAACGCGTTGATCGCCTCGTGGCACTCGATGCGGCCGAACTTCGCGTTCCGGTAGCCCTGATAGCCGAAGCAGGAGACGAGGATCCACTTCAGCGCGTCTGCCTTCGCGGCCGCCTCGGGGCCGTCGGCGTCTTTGTACGCCGCGCGGTCCTCGACGAGGGGCGCCAGCACGTCGGGCAGGAACCCCCGGTCGTCGCAGACGCTGTACCCGAGGCCGGGCACGTCCGCCCGGTCGTGGCAGTCACAGCGGACCGTCTCGGGGCTGACGTTGCGCTCCCGGATCACGTTCGGGTACAGCGACGCGAAGTCCACCTCCACCACGTCCTCGTGGCGGCCCACCTCCGGCGCGAACGTGACGCCGCCGCGGTCGGCGTCGTGGAGCGTCGCGAGGTCCTTGAACGCTTCCGGCTCCCACTTGTTCCACGGCACCAGCACGCCCCTGTCGAGGGCCTTTCGGGACTGGATCGACGTGAGCACGGTGCCGATGCTCCCCCACGCCGTCTCCTGAAGCGGGCGCCACGACCGCTCGGCGAGGTCGAGCAGGCCGGCCAGCCCCGCCTCGTCCCAGAGAAACGAGTTCGACCGGTCGACGATGGCCCGGCCGGGCACGTCGTAGCGCGCCGGCGAGTGCCCGGTCCGGCCGTAGCTCTGGAACGTGTTCGCGCCCGCCAGCAGGTCGTGGCCCGGCCGGCGCCCGAGCGCGCAGTCCACGCCGAGCGCGTCGGCCCGCTCGTGGACCAGCGGCACGAGGTCGGCGCTGTCGAGGACCAGCACGTCGGGGTCGGTCCGGTCGAGTCGGTGGGCGAGCGCCCGCAGCACCGCCGCCTCGTCGCCCCCAACGGGGTCGCCGCCGACGCGCAACTCGGTGAGGTCCCGGGTCGCCAGCGCCGCCTCGTCGATGCCGACCGAGAGCGAGCGCAGGTCCCGGGGTGGGTCGGGGGCCACCGCCGGCGTGTCCGTCTCCGCGCAGTAGCGAAAGCCCGGCGCGAAGTCGACGTTGAAACACCGGATCGTCCCCGGCGCGTAGTCGCGTTCCCTGAGCCCCCGCAGTTCGCGGGCGAGGGGGCGCACGTCGTCGGGGCGCTCGCAGTCGATCCGCAGGACGGGCGAGCGCTCGTCGGCGTGGAGGTCGAGGTACCGGTGGGCCGTGGCCGCCGACGCGACCTTCGGGTCGTCGGCGAGCGCCGCCCGGAGATCCGCGCGGACCGACTCCGGCGCGGCGACGTACACCGTGGGCCGGTAGTCGGGGTCGCGCTCGACCCGGACGCCCTCGGCGGTGCGGTGCCACGTCACCACGTCGCCGCCGCGGCGCTCAACCGCGATCGGCATCGATCTCCGCCCGCAGGGCTCGGAGTTCGCGCTCCTGTGCGAGCGCCACCGACAGCAGGAAGGCGATGCGCGGGTCCGCCGCGTTGAGGTGCCCGGCGGCGTCGGCGTGGGTTTCGGCCCGCTCGAACAGCGCGTCGAAGGCGGGCTTGTGCCGCCGCCGGAGCGCCCGCCGGAACGGCGCGCAGTCCTCCTCGAACCCGCGCAGGAAGTCCCGGTAGGTGGGGTTCGTGCGGCCCATCAGACCACCGCCTCCCTGATCGCCGCGGGCGCGAGCGTCGGCGCGGCCGCGGTGCCACACCGGTCCACCCAGTAGGGGATCGTCGTCTGCCAGCAGCCGTCGCGCCAGTAGCCCCGATCCCGGGGCGCGGCGTCGGGGAAGTCGAGGCCGAGGTCGGTCGCCCGGACCCGGAGCGCGTCGGCGGCGCGGTCGGCCACCCGATCCGCGAGCGCGTCGTCGCCGGGCGCGTCGAGGAGCACCGCCGCGTCGACGGCCGCGCCCAGTTCCGCGAGGGTCGCGACCGTGGCGTCGAACAGCCGGTCGGCGTCGCGGTCGGGCACGTCGTCGTCGCGGTAGAGCGCGGCGACGTTCGACGCCACCACGAGGTCGACCGACGGGTCGGCCCGCCGGACGACTCGCGAGGCGAGGTCCGCGTGCTGGTACGCGGTGAAGGCCCGCGCCACTCGGACCTCGGCGAGTTCCCGGGGGCTCGCCCGGTCGTACAGCGCGTACGTCGCGGCGACGTTGCGCGCGTCGATCCAGTAAGTCGGTCCGTCCCGGCGCCGGTGTGCGGCGACGGCGACCCGGCGGAGCGCGTCCGGCCGGCCCGGGGGCCGCGCCAGCCGCGTCGCGCCGTCGTCGAGACGCGGGACGGTGTCGTCGTGTGCGTGCATTCCCATCCTCCACCTCGCTCGTCGAGGGGCGGACGGGTAAGGGCGAGCCAAACCCGCGGTGAAACTGAAACTGGTCAGTGCTCGGCGACCCACTCCCGCGCCTCGGCCATGTCGTCGGTCATGAAGGCGTCGTACGGCAGGTCCTCCATCTCGGCCATGAAGCTCTCCATGTCCATCTTCGCGATGACGCTCTCGTTTCGCACCATCGCGACGGTGGTCGCCCCCTCGTCGATGAGTTTCGGCGTCCACTCCTCCTGGAGCCACCGCTGGTCGTCGTCGTCGTGGGCCTCGATGCCGCTCGTGTCCACGATGACGCGCTCGGCGCCGCGGTCTCGCACGTAGTCGAGGAGCGCGTTCGCGCCCTCGCGGAACGTCTCTCCGCTCGCAAACTCCGTCCACGTGTAGTGGACGGCGTCGAGTTCGTCGTCCCACTCGATCCGGTACAGCTCGGTTTCCACGTCGGCCTTCGGTGCCATGTACCATGGACGGTGGAGCGTCCACCATAAATTTTCTTCACGGATATTTGACTGTAACTGTCGAGTCAGTCAGAACGTTCGATATTTCGCGGGTTTCGAGGCCTGAAACCGAGTTTCTGAGGTACGTCCTGATCGGAAATTAATGTACGGAGTGTGGTTGGTCCGCCTCAGCGACCGACGAGGAGCCACGCCAGCGCCACCCCGACCGCGACGGCCAGAAACGTGCCCGAAGCGTAGGCGATGGCCCGGCGCCGGCGGCCGGTCTGCCACAGCGTCACCGCGTCCACCGAGAACGAGGAGTAGGTGGTGAACGCGCCGCAGGCGCCCGTGCCGAGCAGCAGCGACGCCTCGCCGCCGACGCCCCCGAACGTCAGCAGGCCGAGCGCGAAACTCCCGACGGCGTTGACGGCGACCGTGCCCCGCGGCGCGCCGTCGGCGTTCAGGCGACTCGCCACCGCGAACCGCGCGACGGCGCCGAGTGCGCCGCCGACGCCGACCAGCAGCGGCGCGAGCGTCACGGCGCACCCCCGACGCGGCGCGCGAGCGCCTGTCCGACGAGGACGCCCGCGAAGCCGAGCGCGTAGGTGGCGCCGAGGTTGAGCAGCGGCCACGCGCCGGGCGCCCGGAGCGTCTCGACGGCGAACGTGCTGTACGTCGTGAAGGAGGCGAGCAGGCCCGTCCCGAAGACGAGGCGCCGGCGGTCCGGCAGGCCCGCCGTCAGCAGGGCGCCGAGCGCGAGGCTCCCGAGGGCGTTCACGAGCAGGGTTCCGCCGAGGCCGGGGAGCGCGCCGTCGACGAGGAACCGCGCGTTCGCGCCGGCGAACCCGCCGACGGCGACGAGCGCGGCCCGGCCGGCGTCAGTCATCGGTTCAGGTTCGCGCGAGGCGGGAATGACACTTTCGGGATGGAAAAGGCTAACCGTCGTGTGGGTAAACGTCGGCCAGATGCACCGGATTGCAATCGTCGGCATGGGTGGGTTCGGCCACCACCTCGCCCGACAGACCGTCGCCCACGGGGACGCGACGCTCGCGGCCGTCGTCGACCTCGACGAGGCGTCGCTCCGCGAGGCGGCCGCGGAGTACGATCTCTCGGAGGCACAACTGTTCACGGACACGGACGCGATGTACGACGCGACGGACCTCGACGCCGTCCTCGTCGCCACGCCGCCCGCGTTCCACTTCGAGCAAGTCACCGACGCGCTCGACCGGGGGCACCACGTCCTCTGCGAGAAGCCGGTCGTGATGGACACCGAGGAGGCCCGCGCGCTGGCCGACCGGGCCGCCGCGACGGACCGGGTCGTGATGACCGGCTACCAGCGCCACCTCAACCCCGGGTTCGTCCACGCCCGGGAGCGCTGGCAGGACGGCGCCCTCGAACCGACCTTCGTCACCGGCGAACTCACGCAGGACTGGACTGCCCACTTCGAGAGCGACGACAACTGGCGCACGGACCCCGAGATCGGGGGGTACGGTCACCTGTTCAGCGTCGGCACCCACGTCGTCGAGTCGATCCTGTGGCTCACCGGTCTCACGCCGGACACCGTGACCGCGCAGATGGAGTTCCACGACGACGGCCGCATCGACAAGCAGTCCTCGCTGACTGTGCGCTTCGAGAACGGCGCCACGGCCAGCATCGGCGACACCGCCACCGCGCCGGCGACCCGCGAGCACATCCACGTCTGGGACGACGAGGGCGCCGTCTACCTCGAGGGCGAGGACTGGGGCCGCCGCGAACTCACCGTCTACGACGCGGCCAACGACGACGTGACGCCGGCCGTCGACTACGACGCGGCACCGAGTAAGGTCGAGGCGTTCCTCGACGCCGTCGACTCCGGCACGGAACCCCCCTCCACCGCCGAGGACGCCCTCCGGGTGACGGCGCTGCTGGAAGCGGCCTACGAGTCCGCAAACGAGAACCGAGAAGTCGACGTCGACCTCTGACTACAGCGCGTCGAGGTCCTGCAGAATCTCGCGCAGTTCGTCCTTCTCTTCGGCGTCGAGGGTCTGTCCCGGCGGGCGCACGGTGTCGTGCTCGAAGACGCCCTGCATCTTCAGGGCGGCCTTCGTCCGGTTCCGGTTGCGGCCGATGGGCTCCTTGAACAGGAAGTTCGTGAGCGGCGCCATCTCCGCGCGGAGTTCCCGAGCGCGTTCGAGGTCGCCCTCCCGGACGGCGCGGAGTTTCTCGACGTGCATCTCGGGGATGAGGTTGGCGTAGGCGATGAGGCCCGTCTCGGCGCCGAACACGTAGGAGTGATAGAGGAACAGGTCCTCGCCGGTCATCAGCGTGAACTGATCGCGGTAGGGCTTCGTGGCGCGCACGGTCTCCTCGTAGCGCACCGGGTCGAACGTGGCGTTCTTCAGCGCGACGACGGAGTCCTGCTGGACGAGTTCGGCGTAGGCGCTCACGGGGAGGTCGAAGTCGCCGAAGTTGCCGAACTGGAACGCGATGAGCGGGATGTCGACGGCCTCGCCGATGCCGCGGTAGTGGTCGAGCAGGATCTGGGGGTCGCCGTGGCTGTACAGGTCGATCGGGACCGGCATCAGCGCGTCGGCGCCGGCGGCCTCGGCGCGCTTGGCCTCCTCGATGGCCTGCGGCGTGCTCTCGCCCGCGATGCCGGAGAAGACCAGTTCGTCGTCGGACGCCTCCTCGTGGATCTCGATGACCCGCTCCTTGTCCTCTGCGGGCGACATCTGGCACTCGCCGGAGTGGGCGTTGGCGATGGTCGCGACGATGCCGTCGGTGTCGGTGAGCGACGCGACGTGGTCGTGCAGGTCGTCTTCCTTCACTTCGAGGTCCGGTGTCAGGGGCGTCACCGTGGCGGGGATGATGCCGCCCTTGATGGCGTCCTTGACTTCCTCGTATTCGGGCTTCATGTACACGGAATGGGGGCGGGCGCGGCATATACCAGTTTCCCTTCCAGAGCAGGGCTCCGCGGTACGGGCGGGAGAGCGACCGAAACCCGGCCCTTTTTTGAGACAGTCCGGCGGAGAGGGTGGTATGACAGATCGGATCAGGGTCGACCCCGAGGCCGACATCGACGAGATCGACGACCACGTGTTCGGGCACTTCGCCGAGCACCTCGGCCGCTGCATCTACGGTGGCATCTGGGACGGCGACGAGGACTCGACCATCGAGGCGGGCATCCGCGACGACACCCTCTCGCTCCTGCAGGGACTGGACATGCCGAACCTCCGCTGGCCCGGCGGCTGTTTCGCCGACGACTACCACTGGGAGGACGGCGTCGGCCCGCGCGAGGAGCGCCCGCGCCGCCGCAACGTCCACTGGGTGCAGGGTCGCGACGAAGAGTGGGAGGAGTCCAATCAGTTCGGCACCGACGAGTTCCTGCGCCTCTGTGAACTGCTGGACACGACGCCGTACCTCGCCGCCAACGTCGGCTCCGGCGACCCCGGCGAGGCGATGGACTGGGTCGAGTACTGCAACTACGACGGCGACACGGAACTGGTCGACCGCCGCGCCGAGAACGGCCACGAGGAGCCCTACGACGTGCCCTACTGGGGCGTCGGCAACGAGAACTGGGGCTGTGGCGGCGACTACGAACCCGCCGACTACGCCCGGGAGTTCCGCCGCTACGCGACGTACCTCAACGCCTTCGGCGGCAACATGAACCCCGGCGAGAAACTCGACCTCATCGCCTGCGGGCACATCCACGGCGACTGGAACCAGGAGTTCATGAAGAACATGGCCGAGGCGGGCGGCCAGAACGCGATGGACCACCTCTCGGTCCACCGCTACTACAACGCCGGCGACTCCACTGACTTCAGCGACGACGAGTACTACAAACTCATCGCCCGGTCGCTGGCGCTCGCCGACGACATCGACCAGACGGCGGACACCATCAACACGTACGCCCCCGCCGCGGACATCGGCGTCGTCGTCGACGAGTGGGGCGTCTGGCACCCCGAGGCTAAGAACGACAACGGCCTCGAACAGTCCCAGACGGTCCGGGACGCCGTCTCCGCCGCGGGCGTGCTGGACATCTTCGCCAACCGCGCCGACGTGGTGTCGATGGCGAACATCGCTCAGACGGTCAACGTCCTCCAGTGCATCGTCTACACGGACGAGGAGGACGCGTGGCCCACGCAGACGTACCAGGTCTTCGACCTCTACGAGCCCCACATGGGCGCCACGGCGGTCCGCTCCTACGTCGACACCGACGAGCGCGAGGTGGAGAACGAGCGCGACGTGCCGCTCGTCTCGGCCTCCGCCTCCCGGTCCGACGACGGCGTGTTCGTGACGCTCTCGAACCGGGACCTCGACGAGCGCGAAGTCGTCCTCGACGTGGGTCTCGACGACGCCAGCGTCGCCGAGGCCGAGGTGCTGTTCGACGACCACGACGCCGACGCCGAGGTCACGAAGGACAACGCCGACTCGTTCGCGGCCGCGGACCTCGACGTGGACGTCGAGGACGGCGAGATCGCCTTCGACGCGCCCGGCAGTTCGGTCGTCGGCGTCCGCGTGGAGTGAGCCGCGCTCGCCCCGACCCGGCGGCGGGCGACTGACGCGGCCCGCTCAGCGGCGCCGCATCGCGTGCCACGTCAGCCCGAAGGCGGCCGTCGCCTGCACCGCCGCGACGGCGGCCTGAAACCAGTTCGCGCGCAGCGCGAAGACCGCCGTGAGGGCCGCGAACAGCAGGGCGACGCCGAGCAGGAGCCACCGTCTGTCCATCACCTCGACGGTCGCGGTCCCGGCGCATAACGCTGTGGCCCGCCCGGGGAACCGATAAACCCTTGTCGCGCGCCGCGGAATCGCCGTCACATGAAATTCGGCATCTTCCCCACGGAGGGGGGACGCAACTTCGACGACGCCGTGCAGGAGTGCAAGCTCGCGGAGGACGTGGGCTTCGACTCGGCGTGGGTCAACGACCACCAGGCCACCGAGGGCGAGAACTACTGGCCCGCGCCGCTGGCGCGACAGGCCGGCATCGCCACGACCACCGACGAGCTGGAACTGGTCACGGCGGTCATGATCCTGCCGCTGTACCACCCGCTCCACGTCGCCCAGCGCGCGGCACAACTCGACCTGATGTCCGACGGCCGCCTCACCCTCGGCGTCGGGCTGGGCTACGTGCCCAAGGAGTTCAACGCCTTCGGCGTCCCGATGGACGAGCGCGCCGGGCGCCAGATCGAGGGCGTGAAGTTCCTCGACAAGTTCTTCCGCGCGGACGGCCCCATCGACTTCGAGTGCCCCTTCTTCGAGGTCGAGGACTGGCAGCCGCTCCCCGAACCCGTTCAGGAGCCGCGCCCGCCGCTCTGGATCGGTGGCTGGGGCGACAAGCAACTGCGCCGCTCCGTGCAGTTCAGCGACGCGTGGGTGCCCGGCGTCGTCGTCGACAACAAGGGCGTCGAATCGCGCACGCACAAGCTGAAGGGCATGGTCGAGGACATGGACGCCGACTGGGACGAGATGGCCCACCCGCTGATGCGCGAGGGCGTCATCGCCGAGACCCACGAGGAGGCCGTCGAACTCGGGAAGGAGTACCTCTACCAGTCCTACCTCGACGAGTACGGCGGGGAGTTCGAGCACCCCTACATCGAGCAGGAGGACCTCGAGACCTTCGAGAAGCTGGCGGAGGATCACTTCCTCGTCGGCACGCCCAACGAGATCATCGAGCAGATCGAGGACATGAAGAGCCGCTTCGCGCTCGATCACCTCGCCGTGCGCTTCCACCACTCTGGAATGCCCGGCGAGGACGTGCGCCGGCAGATCGAGTTGTTCGGCGACGAAGTCGTCCCCGCCTTCGACTGACCGGCGCGGTCAGTCCGCGGGGCCGTACAGTTCGACCTCCATCAGTTCGAGGTAGCTCTTCCCGCTCTCGCGGTCGGACTGGTGGCGCTCGCCCGTGATCTCGACGATCTCGCCGAACGGATCTTCGACCTGCGTCACGCCGCCCAGCGCGATCGTGACGCTGCGGCCCTCGACGGGATCGAAGGAGAGGTCGTCGTACGCCAGCGTGTGGCCGACCTCGCCGCTCCAGACTTCTTCGCCGCCGACGGCGACGCGGATCGGATAGCCCGTCGTACGATGGCCGGCCACCTTCAGTTTGACCTCCCCGACGGTGGCCTCGTGCCCGAGGTCGAAGCGGATCCACGCGTCCTCGACGTCGCCGCTCGACGCCCACGTGCTGCGCTCGTCGTCGTCGATGGCCTGCTCGGCGTCCGCGGCGTTCGATCCCGCGGTCACGTCGGCCACGCGGAGCGGCCGGCGCGTCGCGTCGTAGGCCGGCCCCTCGGGCGTCGGCCCCCGGGCCAGATTGACCGGCAGGCCGTCGCCCGGGAGGTGGGGCGTGCGCCCGCCCTCCAGTTCGATAGGCTCCGTCTCCAGTTCGACCGTGTCGGCCTCCAGTCCGTCCCCCCGTGCGGTGAGCGTCACCGTGCCGGCGTCGAGCGTCGACCGGAGCAGCACGCGGTTCACGCCGAGTTCCACCGGCAACTCTGTGTCGAGGATGTGGTTGTCCGGTCCCTTGGCGATGCCGCCGCGCCACTCCGCCGGCCCGTCGAGGTCGAAGGCGATCTCGTCGAAGGCGACGGGGTTCCGCCGGCCCTCATCGTCGACGACCTCCACGTCCACGAGCGCCAGGTCGTGGCCGTCGGCGCGCCAGCCGGTCGGGTCGGTGCGCGTCGTCAACTCGATTGCGACCGGGTCGCCCGCGGTCTCTTCGATGGCTTCACACACCTCGTCGCCCTCGGCGTCGTAGCCGACCGCCCGGAGCGTGCCGGGTTCGAAGGCCACGTCCTCGAAGGTGAAGAGGAAGCGATCGGACCGGTTGCCGCGGCCCAGCGACTCGCCGTTGCGGAACAGTTCGACGGACTCGGCGCTGGAGACGACGGTCACGTCTTTCACCGCGTCCGGGTCGTAGGTCCAGTGGCCGAGGATCGTCGCGTGGGCCGTCTCGGGGTCGACCCAGCCGTCCCAGATGGCCCGGTGTGCGCGGTAGGCGTCTTTCGGGATGCGCATCGGGTCCGTCTCCCCGCTCCGGCGGTAGTTCTCCTCGCCGCGGTAGTGGGTGTTGGTGTCGCTGAAGATGATGTTCTGGCCGCCCGAACTCACCCGCCGGCCAGTGCCGGGGCGCTCCCGCCAGTACTCGTACCAGCGGCGCACGTCCTCGATGGCGAAGGTGTCCTGATTCTGGTTGTAGCGCTCGCCCTCGCCCTCGCCGGTGCCGTCCTCGTGGTAGGGCGGGGACGCCTCGTCCCAGTAGCGTCTGAGCCCCTCGCTGCGGTTGTACTCGGTCGCGAACATCGGTTCGTCCGCGCTCTTGTTGACGTAGAGCATCTCGCCGCCCCACTCGGCCACGTCGCTGTCGAGCATGTCGCGGCTGCCCATCGCGCGGCCGCCGTGGGGGTCGTAACGGTCCCGCAGGCGGACCAGTTCGGCCATGTGTTCCTCGCTTATCTCCTCGTTGCCGCCCTCGTAGAAGAGGACGCTGGGGTTGTTGCGGTTGTAGATGATCGCGTCGCGCATCAACTCCGCGCGCTGGCCCCACTGGCGTCCCTCTACGTCGCTCTCGGCGTCGCCCGCCGGGAGCAACTGGAGCAGGCCCATCCGGTCGCAGGACGCCACGTCCTGTTTCCACGGGGTGACGTGCATCCACCGCACGACGTTGGCGTTGCTCTCGACCATCAGCCCGTTGCTGAAGTCGCTGAGCCACGCCGGAACGCTGCGACCGATCGCCGGCCACTCGTTCGTGGTGCGCTGTGCGTACCCCTTGAGCTGGATCGTGCGGTCGTTGAGTTCGATCCGGCCGTTCTCGAAGTTCGTCTTCCGGAACCCGGTCGTCGTCGTGACCGCGTCGACCACCTCGCCGTCGACGGTCAGCCGGGTGATCACGTCGTAGAGGTAGCCGTAGCCCCAACTCCACAGTTCGAGGTCGCTCACCCTCGCGTCGGCGCTCATCGTCACCGTCGCGCCGGGCGCGACGGATCGCTCGTTGCCCTCGAAGGTCGTGACGGTCTCGCCGCCTTGCTCCCTGATCTCGACCTCGTAGCCGACCGTGCACTCGTGGCCCCGCTCGTTTCTGATCTCGGACTCGGCGGTGACGGTGGCCGTCCCGGTCGCCACGTCGATGTCGTCGGCGTACACGTAGACGCCGGTGGTGCCCAGCCACGAGTACAGCGGCAGCGTCTGGTACAGGTCGTCGGTGACGTGGAGGGTGACGTTCTTGGTGATGCCACCGTAGTTGGCGTTGAAGTTGTGGTCCTCCCACTGGTAGGTGACGCCGGTGGCTTCCTCGGCGTACTCCCAGTCGTTGTCGACCCGGACTGCGAGGACGTTCTCCGCGGGCGCCGCGGCCGCCGCTTCCGTCACGTCGAGGCCGAAGGCCATGACGCCGTTCTCGTGTCTGCCAACGAACTCGCCGTTGAGGTACACCTCCGCGGCCTGCCGGACGCCCTCGAACTCGAGGAACGCCTTGTCGGCCCTCTCGGGGAGCGTGAACGTCTTCCGGTACCACGCGACGCCCGTCGGGAGACCGTAGATGTCCTCCCGGAACGCGTCGTCTTCGTTCCACGCGTGCGGGAGGCTGACCGTTTCCCAGTCGCCGTCGTCGAAGTCCGGGTCGGCGGCCCCCTCCGGGTCGCCGACGTGGACCCGCCAGTCCGGGTTGATGCTGTCCGTCTCGCCGCGCCCTTCCGCGCTAGTTCGTCTCATCGTAGTGGGATGCGATGGCATGCCGAGCGCGGAGCGCGCACTTATAGGTACTGATCCGCCGCGGCCGCCCGCGAGAAACGGTACCCGCGTTGCTGCGAGAGACAACTATTTTGGGCTGCTACACGATTCCGGTGTCGTATGCATCAAATCCAGACTGAGCCCGACGCCGACGACGCCGAGGCGACGGACGTGAAGATCGGCTACGTCGGCGGCGGCAGTCAGGGCTGGGCGCACACACTCATCAACGACCTCGCGCAGTGCGAGGACATCTCCGGCGAGGTGGCGCTGTACGACGTCCACCACGAGCCCGCCGAGCAGAACGCGCGCCTCGGCAATCAGGTCACCGCGCGCGACGACGCGCCCGGCGACTGGGACTTCGAGGCCCACCGCGAGATGGACGACGCGCTCGAAGACGCGGACTTCGTCATCTGCTCGATCCAGGACCCGCCCGAGGAGACCTTCAAGCACGACCTCGACGTGCCCAAGGAGTACGGTGTCTTCCAGACCGTCGGCGACACCGTCGGGCCGGGCGGGGCCATCCGCTCGCTGCGCGCCATCCCGCAGTACCGCGAGATTGCGGCCACGATCAGAGAGCAGTGCCCCGACGCGTGGGTCATCAACTACACGAACCCGATGACCGTCTGCACGCGGGCGCTCTACGAGGAGTACCCCGACATCAACGCCATCGGCCTCTGCCACGAGGTCTTCGGCGCCCAGCGGAAGTTCGCCGAACTCGCCGAGGAGTACGTCGACGAGGCCGAAGACGTCTCTATCGACGAGATCGACGTGAACGTGAAGGGCGTCAACCACTTCACGTGGATCGACGAGGCCTACTGGAACGGCCACGACGTGTTCCAGTACCTCGACGACAAACTCGAGGAGATCGGCCCGCTCCCCCGCTTCGAGGAGGGCGAGTTCGAAGACGAGTCCTACTGGACGAACAAGGGCGACGTCTGCTACGACCTCTACGACCGCTTCGGGATGCTCGGCGCGGCGGGCGACCGCCATCTCGTGGAGTTCGTACCGTGGTACCTCGACATCGATGAGGAGTCAGAGATCGAGCGCTGGGGCACCCGCTGTACGCCCTCCAGCGCCCGCGTCGCCGGCGAGCAGGACGTCTCGGAGGCGTCCCGCACCGAGCAGTACCTCTCCGGCGAGGAGGAGTTCGAGTTCCGAGAGTCCGGCGAGGAGGCGGTCCCGATCATGCGCGCGCTGCTGGGCATCCAGCCGCTGAAGACCCATCTCAACCACCCCAACGTGGGGCAGGTGCCCGACCTCCCCGAGGGCGCCGTCGTCGAGACGAACGCGATGATCACCGGCGACAGCGTCCGGCCGATCACCGCGGGCGAACTCACTCGCCCGATCCGAAACCTCGTGCTGACGACCGTCCACAATCAGGAGACGCTCATCGAGGCCGGCTTCGCCGGCGACCTCGATCTGGCCTATCAGGCCTTCCTCAACGAGCCGCTGGTGACGATCCAGCCGGACGAGGCCGAGGAGATGTTCCGCGAACTCGTCGACCTGGAGCGCGACTACTTCCAGGACTACAACCTCGAGACGGCCGACGTGATGCAGGGCTAGTCGGCCCTGATCTCGACTGCCTTCTCGACGCGCAGTTCGACCGGCCCGCGCAGGCCGGCCGCGGTCTGGCCCTCGTACACGTAGCGGGTCGGCGTTTCCGTCTCGAAGTGGTTCGCGACGGTGTTGGCGACGCGCACGAGCACTTCGTTCTCGCCCGGTTCGACGGCGTCGGTCACGTCCACCTCGAACGGTCGCGAGAACACCGTACCCGCGTCGATCCCGTTCACCGTCACCGAGGCCGTGACCGCCACGTCGCCGAGGTCCAGCACCACGCGGTCGTCGTCCTCGACCTCGGGCACCTCGACCGTCCGCCGGTACTCGGCGATGCCGGAGAAGGAGTCGAGGCCGATGTCGCGCCAGTCGCCGGCGTCGACGCGGCCCTCCTCGATGGTGAGCGAGACGGGCGCGTCCCACGCCGCGCCGCGGTTGAAGCCGTCCAGTAGCTCCGTCCTGACCACGGCCATGGTGCCCGCCGTCGCGGGCGCGTCGAGCGACACCCGACCGATCTCCGTGGCGTGCTCGACGCCGTCGACCCACGCCCGGGTCGGGCCCCGGGTCGGCAGGAGAAACGCCGTCGTGCCCGGCGGCAGGGTGAAGGCGTACCACGCCACGTCGTCGCGCCACGGGCGCGGCTCGAACTTCATCGCGCCGGTGTCGAAGAACCACCGGACCCGCGGCACGTGGTCCATGTTCAGGACGTGCGCCGTCGCGGGCTCCGGTTCGAGGGCGAGGTGGGTCTGCTCGTCGGGGTCGACGACGAGGTGGACCGGGACCATCCCCTCGGGCACCTCGACCTCGACCGACCCCTCGCCCGCCGAGACCGGCACCGACTCGCCGTCGACGTGCAGGTCGCGGACGCCGGTCCCGTAGTGGACCGTCGCGGTCCCCGTCTCCTCGCTGACCGCCGCCGTCCAGAAGTGGGTCAGCCCGTCGCCGTCCGGCGAGACGAGGAAGTCGTCGGAGACGACGCTGTTGTGCCCGTGGTCGTCGGGGTGGGTGCCCGGCTTGCCCACGTCCGTCGAGAACTCGTAGAGGTCCCAGCCCTCTTCGTCCTCGTCCGGCGTCGGCACGTCCGCGTCGGGGTCGACCCCGGTGCGCCGCCAGACGTGCGCGCCGTAGTCGACGAGCGCCGTGCTCCAGTCGTCGAAGCCGCCGACGCCCCGGTGCCACTCGGCCTCGACCCCGTCCTCGTCGGGGCCTTCTAGTCGGTAGGCGAACGCCCGGATCTCGGGGCCGACGTGGGGTTCGTCGTCGGGGAACCGGAAGTCGGCGTACGTGTTGTCGAGCGTCGATTCGACCGTGAACGCCCAGTCGTCGCTCACGTCGATCGGCTCGGGCACGTCGACGGCGGCCGACCCGGCCCGCTCGGCGCCGCCCACGCTGGCCGTCGCCTCGTACTCGCCCGACTCGGTGGCGTATCCGGTGACCGTCGCGCCGTCGTCGTCGGCCTCGACCGCCGAGACGGCGTCGAGGTCCGTCTCGACGACGGCAGCCTCGGCGGACGACTGTCCGTCGAAGACCACGACGGCCGACTCGTGGGGTGCGAAGTCGAAGCTGACCGTGGTGTGCTCCCCGTCGGTCTCGAAGGCCTCGATGGGGTCGACCGCGCCGGTTTCGAGGTCCCAGCGCTCGGGGCGGCCGTCGGCGCGGAAGGACACGTCGACGGTGCGAGCCTCGTCGCGCGTGTTCAGCACGAGGTAGATGTCCTGCCGGCCGACGCGCCGGTGCGCGTGGAACACGTCGTCGGGCGCCACCACGTCGCGGGTGACGTACTCGTCCAGCACGGCGTCGAGGCCGTCCACGTCGTCCGCGACGACGCCCGCGCCGCCGCTCTCGTGGTCGACGACGATTGGCTCGCCGTCCGCCGGCGGGCGCTCGTCGCCGAAGATCCGGTCGAGCGCGTCCGCCAGCGCCGGGTCGTCGGCGCCGCCCTCGACCGTCTCTTCGGGGAGGCGGCCGACGGAGACGACGACGCCTCCGTCCGCGACGAGGTCGGCGGCCGCCTCGATGACCTCGCGGCGGACCGTCGTCGCCGGACCGAGGACGAACGCGGGGACCGACCCGCCGCCGACCGCGAGTTCACCGTCGACGCCGCCGCCGTCGACGACGGTCTCGTGATCGAGGAGGAGCAGGTCCGTCACCGACCCGTAGAACGCCTCGGCGACCTCGCGGGTCCGCTCGTCGACGGCCTCGCCCAGTTCGGAGGTCTCGACCGGGTAGCGCGCGCCCGGCCCCTCCTTCTTCTCGTGGGCCGTGGCCCGCCGCTCGGCCTGCATCGTCGTGATGGGGTAGTGCATCGCCGCGTCGACGACTCTGTCGCCCCGGCTGAACAGGTACATCAGGCGCGTGACGGCGTCGTTGAACGCGTCGGCGTGCTCCCAGTAGGGCTGGCGGAAGTGGGTGTCCGGGGGCGCATGCTCGTACCAACCGCCTTGGGTCGTGTAGTAGAGGCCGTGCTTGTTGAAGCGGTTGAGGCCGTAGCAGACGTTCTCCGCGATCCCTGCGTACTGCAGATGCGGCGGGAAGCCCCACCCCGTCGTGTGGAACAGTTCGCCCCACACCCGGTCGCGGCCGTAGTTCTCGGCGATGGAGGACGCCACCTTCGCGTCGAAGAACGTGCGCGTGCCGACGCCCTCGAAGCGCCCGCCGTCGTCGTAGCCGGGCTCCTGGAACCACCGCATCGTCCGCATGTAGTCACCGTACTCGGAGTGGTGCTCGGTGAGGTCCTCGCGGCCCCAGTTGTCGTGGGCGAACTGCAGGCCCCGGCGCTCGTGCCACTCGTAGAGCGGTTCGAACCAGTTCTCCTCCAGCATCGTCGTCACGACGTCGTGGTACCGGGTCCGGAGCGCGCGGGTGCCGGCGCCGCAGTCCTCGAAGAGGGCGATGAGGTCCTCGGTGGGGTCGTCGCCCCAGTCGGCCTCGTAGCGGGCGAGCAGGCGGTCGTCGCAGGGGATCGTCCCCTGCAGCATGAACAGTTCGTCCTGGAACGTGCCGACGATGCTCTCGCCGAGGTGCTCGCCCAGTCGCTCGACGTAGGCCTCGTAGTGTAAGTCGATGACGCGGTCGACGGCGTCGCGGGTCGTTCGGCAGAGGCCCTCGGGCCGGTAGCCGACGCTCGCGACGTGCCAGTCGCCCTCGGGCGCGGTCCACTCGACGGCGCCGCCGTCGTGGTCGAGGTCGATCGCATCCTCGGTGTCGAGGGTCCCGTCTTCGCGCCGGGGGTAGGCCGCCACCGACAGCGGCGTGAAGTCCTCGCGGGGGTCGAGGCTGGCCGTCTCGCCGCCCGACACGTCGACGGCTTCCCGGTCGAGGACGTGGCCCTGCAGTTCCGGGCGCTCGTCGATTTCCTCCTCGACCGCGTCCTGCCAGTAGCGCTTCCACGTCGGGGGGCTGTGGTGGTACGTCTCGTCGTGGATCCACAGGTCAACGTCGAGGCGGTCGCACTCCTTCGCCGCGTGCTCCATCATCTCCCACCACTCCTCGGAGAAGTAGGTCTGGCGGGGCCCCTCGGGCGGGCCCTCGGGGTACTTCATCTCGAAGCAGACGGCCTCGACGCCGTTCTCGGACAGCGACTCGAGTTGGTCGGTGATCCGTCCCTTTTCGAGGTCGGCGCCGTCCCACCACCAGAACGGGACGTTGCCGAACTCCGAGTGCGGGGGGTCGGCGAACCCCTCGATCAGGGCCTCGCGAGCGTTGCCCGCGCCGTCCCGGTGATCTGGTTGCCGCCTGTGTCCGATTGGGTTGCCGTGGTCGTCGGGGTTCGACGGGTCCGGTCGCATCTTACTGTCTGTCCAACGTCGTGGGGTCCTCATAAACGGGCAGGTCCTCGAACGGCGGGATCTCGACGAGGAAGGCGTCGTCGCTCCCCGTCGGGTCCGCGTCGAAGGCGATGGTCTCCCCGTCGGGACTCATGCGGGCGTGGGGGTGGGGACTGTCAGGGTCCCACGCGTGCGTGGCGAGTTTCCGCGTCTCGTACGTCTCGGTCTCCTCGTCGTACTCCGAGAGGAGCAGGAAGGGCACCTTCGCGTCGTCGCCGTCGCAGACGAACCGGTCGCGCGTGTTCGAGTGACAGTGGGTGCGCCGCACCGGAATCTCCGTCTCGCGGCGGTCGGTGTCGTCCCACTTCACCGTGCCGTGGAAGCAGTCCTCGTTGTCGTTCTCGCCCTCCCAGCCGTGGTAGCCGACGTACTCGCCCTCGCGGAGCCAGTACTCGTGGCCGACGGCCTCGTCGTCGTGGACCTCCCGGAGCGGCTCGTTCAGGCCCGTCTCCGTGTTGACGATGTGAATGCGGGTGTCCACCTTGTCCCACGGCCCCTCGTGGCAGTAGGTGAACAGTTCCGGCCGCGTCGGGGAGGCGTTGACGTGGCTGATCCAGTACTCCTCCTCGTGAATCAGTTCCGCGTCGTCCTCGCCCTCGATGTCCGCGGCGAAGATGGCGCAGTGGGGGTACGTCGCCCGCGTAGCCTCGTGGCCCTCGGCGTCCGTGTTCTCGGAGACCGAGACCAGCAGTCGCTCGTCGTCGGCGAGGACGTCGTCGACGCCGAAGCCGTAGTCGTCGTAGCCCTCGGGCTTCTTCACGACGGGGCGGACCTCCAGCGTCGTCACGTCGAGTCCGAGGACGTACTCGGCGTCGTACCAGCCCCCGGTGGTGCTGTACGCGAAGTACACCTCGTTCGCCTCGGGATTCACGCGGGTGCAGCCACCGACGCCGTGCTCCAGATCGGTGAGTCGTGTGAGCTGTCCGGTCTCCAGGTCGACCGAGTAGAGGTCGCGTTGCCCCTCGCGCTTGCAGCGGAGGAGGAGGCGGCGCCCGTCGTCGTACCAGCCGTCGGCGGTGAAGTAGAGGTGCCGGTCGTCGGAGTCGGGATCTGTCGTGAGTCGGTGGACCGTCGCGCCCGTGTGCGGGTCGTCGTAGGTCTCCAGTTCGGCCGGGCGGACCGCGCCGGCGCGGGGGCCCTGCTCGACGTCGAGGTCGTGAACCATGGCCCCACCTCACCCGCCAGATCCCAATAAACGCTCACCTAGGGGAAATCCGGGTGGCCTTCCTCACTCCAGCGTGTAGTCGCCAAGCTCCGGCAGGTCCTCGAAGTCCGGCACCTCGACGAGGTAGACGTCGCTCCCGTCGCCCGCCCGCGTGCTGTCGAAGACGACCGTCTCGTCGTTCGGGCCGACCCGAGCGTGGGGGTGGGCGTCGTCGTCGCCGCTCCAGTCGTGGGAGGCGAGGCGCCGCGGGCCGCGGAATTCCCCATCGGATTCGGTCCAGACGAGCAGCGACTCGATGCCGCGGTGGCTCCCGTCGCCGACGACGAGGCCGGTGTCGTTGGCGTGGAAGTGCGTGTAGATGTCGGGGGCGGGCACCTCGCGTGGCTCGCCGCCCTCGTGGTCGACGACGCCGAAGAAGGCCTCGGGATCGTCGCGGTCGCCGCGCCAGCCGTGGTAGCCGACCCGCTCGCCGTCGGCGAGCCAGAACTCGTGGCCGACGGCCTCGTCGTCGCCGGTCTCGCGCACGGCCCACGTCTCGCCCGTCTCGCGGTCGAGGCCCCAGATGCGCTCGTCCACCTCGTCCCACGGCCCCTCGTGGCAGTAGGTCAGCCGGTCCGCGCGCGTCGGGGAGGTGTTGACGTGGCCGAGCCAGCGGTCCTCCTCGTGGAGCACCTCGCTCTCGCCACCCTGGGCGGGCACCGCCAGCAGGACCGAGTGGGGGTCGGCGTCGTGCATGCGCGCCATCCACGACCCGCGGTCCTCGTCGGCCTCCTTCTCGTCGTCGTCCGCCGCGCGATTCCCGCTGAACGTGGGTCGCTCGACCGCCCGCTCGACCAACTGGAAGCAGACCGTCTCGCCGTCGGCGGTGACGCCGGGCTTGCCGCTGTCGTAGTCGGCGTACTCGCCGCCGCGCTCGTACGCGGTCCAGACGTCGAGGTCGTGGAGGTCGAGGCCCACGAGCCGGTCGCCACACCAGAAGTACGCCTCGTCCCCGGCCGGGCTGGTCGTCACGCCGCTGACCGCCTCGGGGAGGTCGGTGAGCTGCGTGATCAGGTGCGTCTCCAGGTCCACGGCGAACAGGTCGTGGTCGCCCTCCCTGACGCCGCGGAACAGGAGCCGCCGCCCGTCGTCGTAGCGCCCCTCCTCGGTGAAGTACAGGTGTCGATTGTCCGAGCCGGGGTAGTCCGTCAGCCGGTGGACGGTCGCCCCCGTCTCGGGGTCGTCGTACGTCGTCGCCTCCGCCGGCCAGTGCCGACCGGCCTTCGGTCCCTGTCGAAGTGTGGGCATCACCCCCCGCTCCGACCCGCCGACGGTTAAGGGCCTTGTCCGAATATAATGTATTTAAATTTAAAAAGCCGTGGTTCGCGTTGCCACGCCTCAAATGATAGACGGCAGGGGGATCCAAAGACGGGTGATGGAAAATTATATACGTCGCAATCCGGACTATCGTACTACATGGCTACTGATGGACGCGGCGATAGCGATTCGGTAGAAATCGACCTCAGCGTGCCCTCCGACCGGCGGAAGTTCCTCGCCGGCCTCGGCGCTGCGGGCGCTGCCGGCCTCGCCGGCTGTAGTGGCGGCGGCGGGAACGACGACGACGGTTCCGACGGCGACGCGACGAACACGGACACCGGGACGGACGGCGGCTCCTCCGACAGCGTTCTGGACCGCACCCTCTCGACGTTCGTCGCGTCCTCGACTGCGGCCAGTCAGGAGCCCAAGGCCCTGACGGAGTGGGGCTGGGCGCCGTCGAACTACCGCTCCCAGTACCCGCGTGGCATGTACCCCTTCCTCTTCGGGCGGAAGATCTCCGTCCTCCGGAGCAACTCCGAGGAAGTGCCGATGCTCATTCAGGACTGGGAGTACTCGGACTCGGAGATCCACTACAAGATCCACGAGGACGCGACGTGGAGCGACGGGACGGACGTCACCGCCGAGGACATGATCAACGGCGGGATGCCCCTCCACAAGGCCACGCACTCCGCGCCGGCCTCCGAGAAGGACTCCCTCAGCACGTGGGACGAGGCCATCACCGGCTTCCGCGCCGAAGGCAAGGACTACTACATCGAGAGCGACGTCGGCGGCTTCAGCGAGTTCTGGATGGAGCCGATCGTCCTCGACCAGATCGACCACGCGGGCCAGGAGAGCCTCACCACCGACGCGGCCTGGGGCCAGTACCTCCGCGACCAGATCGAAGACAACCACGAGGAACTCTGGGGCAACTCCGACGCCTCGCAGTTCGCGACGACGCTCTCGAATGAATCCATCGAGGAGTCCGAGCACTGGCCGAACACCCCCCAGGAGCTGAAGTTCTCCGGTGCCTTCGTCGTCGACGAGGTCCTCGAGAACGAGGTCCACCTCGCGCGGAACGAGGAGTGGCTCCACGCCGACGACATCAACTGGGACCAGGTCACCCTCGTCATGCAGAACAACACGCAGGCGCAGAACGCGCTCCTGCAGAACAACGAGATCGAGATGGTGACCAACCATCAGCCCAACGAGAACGTCGTGGACTCCTTCCCGAACAACATGCAGAACTTCCCGTACGGGTTCGGGGACACGACGAACCTGCTGCCGCAGGGCCAGCACCCGCACTTCGGCAAGCCCGCCGTGCGGAAGGCGATGCTGCAGGCGATCAACGCCGAAGCGCTGCTGAGCATCGCGAACTCCTACACCACCGGCCCCATGAACGAGGCGCCGGGCCTCCACGCCCAGAGCGAGGAGCGCTTCATCGACGAGGACACGATGAGCAACTACGTCGAGTACCCCTACGACCTGGACGCCGCGAACCAGCGGATGCAGGACGCGGGCTACTCGAAGGAGGGCGGCACGTGGGTCTCGCCGGAGGGTGACGAGCTCACCGCCGAGCTCATCACGCCGGCCGACGACCTGCAGATGGAGCAGACGATCTCCAGCATGCTCACCGAGTTCGGGATCGAGACCTCCGCCCGCAGTATCACCGACACGCAGTTCGGCAGCCGCCTCGACAACGGCAACTTCGAACTCGCCATCCGCCCGTGGGCGACCGGCTACCCGGTCTACGGGCCGGCCGTGCTGGGCTCCTACTACCGCGCGTTCCAGCAGTCCGTGCGCCGGAAGGCGTGGGGCATCTGGTCGGAGGAGGAGACGATGGCGTTCATCGACCGCCACGACGAGGTCGTCAACAAGGAGTACGACTGGACGAACAACGTCGAGGGCATCTGGCCGAACCCGGACCTCGTCAACCCCGA
>Ga0207733_100157_pt1 | contig 64771 bp, 57 predicted proteins | sample A23P3SouthBayCA_FD_187735 | JGI IMG/M metagenome (GOLD analysis project Ga0207733, IMG submission 187735) | Aerobic enrichment media microbial communities from Eden Landing Ponds, California, USA - A23 P3 (SPAdes) | ecosystem: Environmental > Aquatic > Marine > Unclassified | place: Emeryville...
ACCGACGCCAACACCAACACCGACGCCAACGCCAACACCGACCCCGACGCCGACGCCAACACCGACCCCGACACCGACGCCAACGCCCACTCCCACGCCAACCCCCACGCCGACACCGACCCCAACGCCAACACCAACACCGACGCCTACGCCAACCCCGACACCAACACCGACGCCGACACCGACACCCACGCCAACCCCGACACCGACACCAACGCCTACGCCTACGCCTACGCCAACCCCCACGCCAACGCCGACGCCAACTCCAACGCCGACGCCGACAGCCACGCCAACGCCTACGCCGACGCCTACGCCGACTCCCACGCCAACCCCCACGCCAACGCCGACGCCAACAGCCACGCCCACGTCCACACCGACCCCAACCCCCACGCCGAACGTGCAACCGTCCGCCGACGCGGGACAGTCGCGGACCGTGACCGCTGGCGAGTCAGTCACGCTCGACGCGACCGGGTCGAGCGACCCCGACGGAGGCGACCTCTCGTACTCGTGGTCACAGGTCTTCCCGCGAACCGACCCCGACGTGACGATCATCGGCCCCGAAACGGCGACGCCGACAGTGACAGTCCCGTCCCTCGACTCGGAGACCGATATCGAACTCAGACTCACCGTCACTGATGCCGACGGGGCCACCGATTCCGACATCGTCACCATCGAGGTCGTGCCCGAATCGACCGACACGCCAACCCCGACGCCCACGCCAACCCCCACGCCGACACCGACGCCAACAGCCACGCCCACGCATACACCGACGCCGACACCAACAGCCACGCCCACGCCGACACCGACAGTCACGCCAACCCCGACACCGACACCGACAGTCACGCCAACCCCGACACCGACAGCCACGTCCACCACGACGCCCACACCGACAGCGACGCCAACGCTCACACCCACGGCTTCGCCGACAGCGACCGAGGGGGCGACCACCTCGACGTCGACTTCGACGGAGTCACCGACGCCGACAGGCGTGGTGACGTCACCGGCCCCGAGCACGAACCGTCCCGCAGCAGAGGATCCGGGACAGACGACGACGACGGCGAACGGTCCCGGAATGGGTGCCCTCGTGACGCTGGTCGCGTTGCTGGCGGTCAGTGGCTACCTCTCCCGACGCGAATGAGCGCCGTCCCGCGGCCGCTGCTGTCGCCGGTCACCGACCGCCTCCAGCGGGCGAAAGCGACGGTCGTCGGCGACCTCCGGGCCGACCCGTATCTCCCCTCGATACTGGTGCTCGCGCTCGTCCTCGCGGGATTTTGGTTCTGGCACCGCGTCCCGAACTTCGCGACGCGCGACGAGCGGTGGCGCGTGATCGACCCGTTCGAGACGCTGGGCTTCGTCGTCGCCGACCCGAGCCTCGACTCGCTCCGCGAGGGCGTCGACTACTGGCGGACCTACGGCGCGACGATGTACCTGTACGGCGCCGTCGCGCTCCCCGCGGCCGCGTACCTCTTCCTGGCCGGACGGCTCGACCTCGCGACGGCGACGACCGACGCCTGGAGCGGCGGCCTGTGGACCCACTGGCTCGAACTCCCGGGGTGGCTCTGGACGGTGACGCTCCTGGCCGCACGGCTGACGAACGTCGCCTTCGCCGTGGGTTGTGTCTATCTCGCCTACCGCATCGGGACGGTGATGGACGGCCGTCGCGCGGGGCGACTCGCGGCGCTGCTTTTGAGCCTGACCTGGGGCTTTCTGATCGTGGCTCACGAAGTCGGCGAGGACGTGCCGTCGCTGTTTTTCCTGCTCTGTGTCGTCTACGCCGCGCTCCGGTACGTGGACTCGGGGGCACCGGGCTGGTTCTACGGCGGGTGTCTCGCCGGCGGCACCGCGATGGCGTTCAAGCTGACTGCTGCCGTCGCGGTCCCCCTCCTCGGGACGGCGTTTCTCCTGCGGGCACGGAGACCCGAGACGACGCGAGCGTCGGCCCTGACGCGACCGAAACTCCTCGTCGTCGGGGGAGCCTGCGGCGCAGCAGCCGTGTTTGTGGGGTATCCCGGCGTGATACTCGGGGGTGTGGACGTCCTCACCGACCGCATCGCGAGGGGAGCGGCGTCCAAGGGTTCGCTCCACGGCTACGTGCAGGCGCCGAGCTGGTGGTGGCTACTCCGGGGTTCGGCTCACGCCGCCGGTCTGCCGCTTCTCCTCGCGCTCCTCGCGAGCGTGCCGCTCGCATTCCTGCGAGCGCGCGAGCGGTCGCTCGCCGGCGCCGGGGCCACCCTCGCGCTCGTCGGCGTCGCCGTCTACCGGGTCGTCTTCTCGCTGTGGTCGTACATCCGTCCCCACCACCTGCTCCCGGCGCTGGTACTGCTGTCATTCGTCCTCGCGGTAGTGCTCGCGAACTGGATCGAGCGACGCCCGGCAGTCGCGCGGCCCGTCGTTGCCGCCCTGCTCGTCACGACCGCGCTCTACGCCGGCGTCGGCGTCCTTGGGTACGCGAGCCAGCCCCGAGACGGGGCCACGGACTGGCTCGCCGGGCACGTCGACGGGAACGACACCGTCGAAACGTATGTCACGGACCCACAGGAGGCACCCATCCCTCACGGCGTCACCGTCTCTCACCCCGGTAACCGGACAACAACCGTCAACGGCGTCCGCGTCCAGCCGTCCCGGACGGACTGGATGCGTGCGATGCCCGAGCGCTGTCCGGCGTTCATCGTGTTGAACGCCCACGAATCGCTCCAGTACCTCGCACCCAAAGGATACAGCCGGCGGGCCGCCCTCCTCGCCGACCCGGAGCGCGCGGCGTACGTCCGGGCGCTCCTGTCCGGGGACTACGCCTACGAAGTCGCCGCGCGGTTCGGTCAGCGGCCCCGGTTTCTCCGGGCCGACCGGCGCCAGCCGATCTGGCGCGCCGTCGTCACCGCCGGCGTCGTCCCCCGGTCGGTACAGTACGGCGACGGCCAGGACCTCGGAACCGACCAGTACACCGTCGTGCTGAAACGGACCGGCCGCTGTCGACCCGGAGACGCGCCGCTTTCCGGGTGAGCCGGAGTCGCCGACGGTCACTGGCTGGCCGGACTCGCGACCGTCAGAAACATATTACCGAGCGAATATCCCACGAATACAGATGCCCAAGATAAGCGTCGAGGTACCGGCGGAGTTGCTCGCGGACCTCGACGACCACGTCGGTGAGGACGGGAAGTTCGTCAACCGGAGCGAGGCGATCCGGGCCTCGATCCGGAAGACGCTGGACCAGTTAGACGAGATCGACGCCCGGCAGGGACGACTCGACGATGAGCAGTGAGCACGCCGACCCGACGAACGGTGAGCGCGCCGACCCGCTGCCGGTCCCGCGGCTGGTGCTCGTCGCGCTGTTCGTCACGGCGCTCATCACGGCGCAGGTCACGGCGAGCAAGGTCGTCGCCGTCGGCGTGCCCTTTTGGGTCCCCGAACGCGGGAACACGCTCCTCGTCCCGGCGGCGGCGTTCGCCTACGCGGTGACGTTTTTCGCCTCGGACTGCTACGCCGAACTGTACGGCCGGCGCGCCGCCACGCGGCTGGTCAACGTCACGTTCGCGATGAACTTCGTCCTGCTGGGGCTTGTCTGGCTCGCCATCGAAGCGCCCATCGCCACGTTCACTCCGGTCGGGCAGGGCGCGTTCGAGTCCGTCCTCGGGGCGAGCACGGGCATCGTCGTCGGGAGCATGGCCGCCTATCTCGTCAGCCAGAACCTCGACGTGGCCACCTTCCACTGGCTGCGCGACCGGACAGAGGGGCGGATGCTCTGGCTGCGCAACCTCGGGTCGACGGCCACCAGCCAGGCCGTCGACACGGTCATCTTCATCGCTATCGCGTTCGTCGTCTTCCAGGGCACGCCGCTCGACGACGCCGTCGGGCTCGTGCTCGGCCAGTACCTCGTCAAAGTCGCCGTCGCCGCCCTCGACACCCCGTTCGTCTACGCCGTCGTCGGTTTCGTCCGCTCGGAGCGCGACCCCGCGGTCGACCCGGCCTGACCCGCCGTCCGCGAGCGCGGTCCCCGCTCGTTCTCTCGGTCGCCCGCCGGCCACCGCTGCCGCGCACGGTCAGGGACCCAACACCCGGCCGACCGAACGCAGACCACGGCTATCTTCTCGTCGATTGAGAGGACCACAATTCTTACTTCGCGAGGCGCGGTCGGTAGTGCATGCGACGGCGGGACGCGTTGGTGACGGTCGGTGGCGCCCTCTCAGTCACGGTTTCGGGCTGTCTCGGCCTGGATTCTGGAACCGACGGGGGCGATGCGAACGGGACAGAGGAGGCTGGCGGGAGTGAGTCCGTCAGCGACAGCACCAACTCACCAGACAGCGGCGACGCAACCGGGTCATCCGACGGCGACGGCACAGACGAACCGGAGAGCGGTGACGTGACCGACTCACTCGACAGCGACGGCACAGACGCACCCGACAGCGGCGACGGGGCCGGCCGTTCGATGGCGGAGACGCTCGGCGTCTCGCACCTCGATGGCCGCTACCATCACAGCGATGACCCCTTCCTGCAGGAGGGAACGGACGTCATCGCCGAACTGGGCACGAACGTCTGCAAGGTCTGGCTGGACTTCCCGAGCTGGTACTATCCCTACAACAGCGACTGGCAGGAGAAGTACGGCTCGATGGTTTCGGTCGCCCAGGAGCCGGGCTACCGCGAACTCTTCGAGGGGCCGTTCTCAACGTACGTGCTCAAGGCCACCGCGAACCACCGCTACCCGCCGAACTACTTCCGGGACGGGATGTCCGACTGGGACATCGAGCAGGAACGCGAGCGTTTCGCCGCGCTGACCGAGCACCTCCTGAGGACCTACGACGGCTCCGGGGCCACGTTCGTCCTCCAGGACGTCGAGGGCGACGGGTGGGCGGCGCCGGAGAAGAACCCGTCCTACCAACTGCCCGTCTCGACCATCGACGCGATGCAGGAGTGGTACCGCGCCCGCCAGGCCGGCGTGGAGCGCGGGCGGGCGGGCGTCGAGAGCGACGTGACGGTGCTCCACGCCGCGGAGGTAAACGTCGTCCTCGACGCGAAGCAGCGCGACGCGTCCCGGGTCGTCAACAAGGTGCTCCCCGCTGTCGACCTCGACCTCGTCTCCTATTCCGCCTGGGAGCTCGGGGGACAGATCGCTGGTGACAGCTGGCTCCCGGGGCAGAACTCTCGCGAACAGTTCGACGAGGCCGAGACGCTCGTGACGGAGACGCTGGACTACATCGTCGGTCAGTTCACGCCGACCGGCGCCGCTGACGACGTCCTCGGCGCGGACCAGCGGCCGCTCTACCTCGGCGAGCTCGGCGTGCCGTTCGAGGAGACCGGCCCGGAGGCCGGCCTCCGGGAGCTCCGGGCCGTGCTCGAACCGAGCCTGGAGTGGGGCGTTCGCTGGGCGATCTACTGGCAGGTCTACTGCAACGAACTCGCGTCGGGGGACGATCCAGCGATCGGCGAGACCGTCTCCGACGACCAGGAGGTGCGCGGATTCTACCTCGTCAAACCCGACGGGAGCAAGGCTGTGACGTGGGACTACTTCCGGGAGTTGCTCGCGCAGGAATAACGAAAGCGCTCTCTTCCGAACTCCGCGCGAGACCCCCCACAGACTGCCGTGGGTCCCGTGTACTCCTGGACGTCTGGTCCGGTCCGTCTGGTCCGGTCCGGCTCGGTCCGCGTCGCCGCGCGTTCCGCCGCGAGGTGCGCGTCGACGGCCAGCGGAGACGCCGTCCCGAGTGACATCACTCCGAAACGCTTTTTCTCGCGAGCGGACTCACTCCGAACGAATGCAGTCCGCTCTCGCGTGGCGCTGGCGCTCGCCCGCCCGGAGAGCGGACAGTATCGGGGCTGCGGTCGACCGGGCCTAACCCGGCGCCCGCGGGCGCGGTGCTCACTCGTTCTCTCGGTCGCTCGCCCGCCAGCCACCACTGCCGATCCACAGTCATGACAGAGAACACTTCGACCGACGAATCGCACGACGACACGACCACCGACGCCGCGCCCCTCGACCAGCCCACCGACGCCGCGCCCGACGAGCCGACGGTCACGCCGTACACCGTCGCCGGTGAGGTCGACTACGACCGCCTGCGCGAGCGCTTCGGCGCCGACGCCCTCACCGACGCGCAGGTCGCGCGCTTTCCCGACCACCCGATGCTCCGTCGGCGGGTTTTCTACGCCGGCCGCGACGTGGACCGCTACCTCGACGCCGCCGAACGCGGCGCCACCCACTCCATCGTCACCGGCGTCGGCCCGTCCGGCCCGATGCATCTGGGCCACGTCCTCGTCTTCTACCTCGCGAAGCGCTTCCAGGAGGCGACCGGCGCACACGTCTATATCCCGCTCTCTGACGACGAGAAGTTCTACGCGAAAGACCTCAGCTTCGATGAGATCGCCGCGGCGACGCGCTCGAATCTGCGGGACCTACTCGCGGTCGGCTTCGATCCCGAGCGCACTACCGTCGTCGTCGACCGCCTCGACGCCGGTGTCCTCTACCCGCAGGCCGCTCGCTTCGCTGCGGGGATCACCCAGTCCACCGTCGACGCGACCTACGGCGACCCGGAAAACGTCGGCCTCTCCTTTTACCCGGCGATGCAGGCCACCCACCTCCTGCTCCCGCAGCTAGTTCACGGCCCGCATCCGACGCTCGTCCCCGTCGCCGTCGACCAGGACCCCCACGTCCGGGTCTGCCGTGACGTCGCCGCGAAAGAGCGCTTCGAGGTGACTAAACCCGGCGCGTTGTTGGGGAAGTTCCTCCCGGCCCTCGACGGGCCGGGGAAGATGAGCAGTTCCGACGACGCGCCAGCCATCGAGTTGACCGACGACCCGGACACCGTCCGCGGGAAAGTGATGCAGTACGCTCACTCCGGCGGCCGCGTCGATATCGAGGAACACCGCGAGCACGGCGGCGACCCGGCGGTCGACGTGGCGTACCAGTACCTCCACAGCTTCTTCGAGTCCGACGACGAGCGCGTTGCAGACATCGCCGCGCAGTACCGCGCGGGCGAGTTGCTCTCGGGCGAACTGAAGGAGATGGCCGCCGAGCGGGTCACCGACTTCCTCGCCGCGCATCAGGACCGGCGCGCGACGCTCGGCGACCTGGAGACGGAACTCGAACCGTATCGACTGAGCGAGGGCGAGCGCGAGCGGTTGCGGCCCGAGGTGCTGTAGTTCCGTCGACCCGAGGGCCCGGAAGCCGTTGTGGATCCATAGGAGGGACGGCTGATGAACCGTCTTCAGACGGTCCCTCATCGGGTCGAAACCGGGTCAGTGTCGCGGCACGCACGCCACAGGCACAGACGGACGAACGGGAGACGGTCGGCCAGCTGTGACGCCGAACCCTTTTCACGCATAAATTTCTTAGAAATTCATATGAGCCGGACGTCTATCCCGGTCGATTCGGAAACGAAGGACCGACTCGACGGACTGAAACGCGACGACGAGACGTGGGACGAGTTCCTCCAGCGGATCACCAGCGACGAGGACCCGATCAACTTCGGGGCCTGGGACGACGAAAAGGCGGACGAGGCGATGGAGCGTATTCGGGACGGACGGGACCGACCGCACAAATGACATTTCTCGATTCCTCCGTTATCGTCGAGTCTCTCCGCGGCAACGAGACGGTCATCGAGTATCTCGACGGAAAAGAGCCACTGAACACCTCGACGATCTGTGTGTTCGAAGTCGTCGACGGCTATCTCGGTCGCGGGAATACCGAGGTCGTCTCCGCTCGACAGGACTTCGCCGGGATACGAGCGCTGGACCTGACCGAACCTATCGCACTGGAGGCCGCTCGACTCCAGGACGAGATGATGAGTGATGGCGACCGCCTCGCGACGACCGACCTTCTCGTCGCCGCGACCGCGCGTAGCACCGGCGACGAACTCGTCGTCGCCGACAGCGACTTCCAGACCGACGCACTCGAGAGCGTGATGCAAGTGACGAACCTCCGCGAATAGCGACCCGTCGGGACCACGCGACGACAAGCGTTTTTGTCACTCGTCGCCCACCCGTAGGCATGGACCTCTCCGAACTCGAAGCCGAGATCGAGGCGTCGGTCCCCGACTCGCAGGCGCAGGTGACACACGCTCGCGGGCCGGCGGACGACGACCACCTCGCGGCCGAGGTCGTTTCGCCCGCCTTCGACGGCGAATCGCTCGTCGATCGTCATCAGCGCGTCTACGACGCTCTCGACGAGTACATGACCACCGATATCCACGCCCTCGAAGTCGAGACGTTCACGCCCGAAGAGCGCGAGAGCGCGTGAAAGCCCCCGCAGGAACGACTCGAACACCCTCCGCGAACAGCGTGAAAGCCCCCGCTCGCTCGACTACTCCGACTCGCTGCGCTCCTCGGGCCGTCGGCCCTGCGGTGCTTACTTCGTCTCGTGCGTCGAGCGAGCGGCCCCTTTCATTCCCACCCGGATCAGCTGGTTCGACAGTCTGTGCGGGCGGGAATGAAAGGGGCGACGCGCGCGAGGCGGCTCCGCCGCCTCGGAATGTGGCGGCCGGTGCCACCGGCCGCCCTTTCGGCGAACCCGGACGACGCAAGCACGCGAGCGAAGCGAGGCGCGAGTGCAACGAGCGCCTCGATGCGAACGGCGAAGCCGTGAGCGAAGCGAGCGCGCGCAGCGAGTCCCGGGAGCCGAACAGGTCGGGGCTTTCACGCTGTTCGCGGTGGCAATCCCGGTCACTCCTACGGAGGCTTTCACGCTGTTCGTGGTAGTAGTTCCACCCGTTCTTGCTGGCGCGTGCGACAGAGATTTGCACGTGGCGCTCCAGCCTTCGGGTATGACATTCGACCCCAACGAGGGCCTCGCCCAGGAGGAAGTCACCGAGCGCGTCGACACCGCTATCGAGGACAACGAAGTCGTCCTGTTCATGAAGGGGAACGAGCTGATGCCCCAGTGTGGTTACTCCGAGCGCGCGCTGGCGCTGCTCGACAAACACCGCGAGGAGTTCGAAACGGTCGACGCCCTGCAGTCGCTCGACGAGTTCCGGGCGGCGCTGGAACGCCACAGCGACCGCGAGACGATCCCGCAGACGTTCGTGAACGGCGAGTTCGTCGGCGGTAGCGACATCCTCGCCCAGCTTGACGAGCGCGGCGAACTCGGCGCGAAACTCGACGCCTGAGGAGCTACCCCGCGATTTCTCCCCGCCGGGCCGCCATCTCGACGCGCCCGTGCTCGTCGAGTCGCGGCAGGAATTCCGCCAGCCCAGAGACGAGAGCGTCCTCGTCGCTGATCTCGGCTCGCTCGAACGAGCGGGTGGGCGTGTACCAGTGCGGGCGGACGAGTTCGATCGCTTCGTCGGTCACACGATAGCCGGTGAGTGCGTCCCAGCGCGTCATCGACCGGTCGATACGCAGGCCGTTGTCCGTCACCGCGAGTTCCGTCTCGTCGTCGTCACCCAGCAGGAGGAGTACCGTCGAGAGGCCGCCGATCCCGCTGGTGAACGACGCGAAATCTCCGCTGCCCGTCACCGCGACGAACGCACCGGTCGCTATCATCACCACCCCGATGACGGCGGCTCCGGCGATCACCGGCCAGTTCCGCTCGGCTCCGCTCTCGCCGTCGCCGTCCTCACCGCCGACGATGACGACCGCGATGTCGGTCGCGGCGGCGCGGAGCCGACGGTTGCGGACGAGCGCGCCGCTGACCGGAACGGCGATGCCGGGCACGACCGCGAAGAGGCCGACGGCGGCGACGAGCGCGTCGGCCGATCCAGGACCGGTCGCGACGATCATGAAGGGCAAGTACGCGAGCGGCGGCAGGACCGTCACGGCGACGACCCGCCACGCCTCCAGCGTCGCGGGCAGGTCGTCGACGCGGTGGGCGGCGAGCGCGGTCGCGAGACCGAGCACGAGCGCCGCCGCGACTGCGCCGGGGAGGGCTATCTGTCCGGTTTCGCGGCCCCACAGAACCAGTGCGGGACCGAGAATCGTCGCGACGTAGACGCCGATCAGGGCTTCGGGGACACGTCGCTCGTCCATATCGGTCGATCGTGTTCACCGAAAAAAAGGTCTAGCGGTTCGGTCCTGGTCGTGTGAAAATGTAATAGAACATCGCTATCGTAGCTATGACCGTCGCTCCTAGCGAAATCGTTCCACGCAGGTTCTTACTTATATACCCGGTAGTGGAGAAATAGACGATGGCTGGAACCCCCATAGTGCAGACGGCGATGAGTATCAGCCACGATGACGCTTTTCTAACACTTGCTGCTCCAGCGGCGTCCATATATTTGATTGATATGATGGGGCGGTAAATAGATTGTCACAACTGGATCCGGAGAAGCGCTGGCCGCTCAGTCCTCGAGGAACGTCACGTCGACGTGCTTCTCGTCGCGCTCGCGCCGGAGATGCGCGCGGAACTCGTCGGGGTCGACGTCGCGCGTCTCCTGCTCCTGACGGTCGCGCACGGAGACAGTGCCGGCGTCGCGCTCGTCGGGGCCGACGATCAGCATGTAGGGCACGTTCTCGTCGTGGCCCGCTCGGATCTTCCGCTGGAGGGTGCTGTCGCCGTCGGCGACGCTGGCGCGGAAGCCCTCGTCGTCGAGGTCGGCCACGAGGTCGGCGGCGTAGTCGTTGACCTCGTCGTTGATCGGGAGCACGCGGACCTGTTCGGGCGCGAGCCAGAGCGGGAAGCGGCCGTCGAAGTGCTCGATGAGCACCATGAAGAAGCGCTCGTAGCTGCCGTACAGCGCCCGGTGGATCATCACTGGCTCGTGGTCCTCGTTGTCCTCACCCGTGTAGGTCAGGTCGAACCGGTCGGGCATGTTGAAGTCGAGTTGCACCGTCGGCCCGTCCCAGTGACGCCCCAGGGCGTCCTCGAAGGCGAAGTCGATCTTCGGGCCGTAGAAGGCGCCGTCGCCCGCCTCGACGTCGTAATCGACGCCCTGCCCTTCGAGGACGGCCTCGAGCTGGGACTCGGCTTTCTCCCAGATCTCGTCGCTCCCGACGGATTTGTCGGGGCGCGTGGCCAGCTGGACCGTGTAGTCCAGTTCGAAGGTGTCGAGGATGTCGAGGATGATGTCCATGATGGCCAGCACCTCCGCCTCGATCTGGTCGGGGCGGACGAACAGGTGCCCGTCGTCGATGGTAAAGGCCCACGTCCGCGAGAGCCCCGAGAGCTCGCCGCGTTGCTCCTTGCGATACACCTTGCCGTCCTCGAAGTACCGGATGGGGAGTTCGCGATAGGACCAGGACTGCTGGTCGAAGATGGTCGCGTGACCCGGACAGTTCATCGGCTTCAGGCCGTACTCCTCGTCGTTGACGTCCAGCAGGAACATGTCGTCGACGTAGTTCTCGTAGTGGCCCGACTTCTTCCAGAGCTCCGTCCTGAACACGTGGGGCGTCTCGACCTCGTCGTAGCCGGCGGCGCGGTTGAGTTCGGCTACGTACTCGGAGAGTTCGTTCAGGACCGTCTTGCCGTTGGGTTCGTACAGCGGGAGGCCCGGTCCCGTCGTCTCGTCGATGGAGAAGAGATCCATCTCCTGACCGATCTTGCGGTGGTCGCGTTCCTGGGCCTTCCGGCGCTGTTCGAGGAAGGTTTCGAGTTCGTCCTCGTCGCGGAAGGCCGTTCCGTAGACGCGCGTGAGCATGTCGTTGTCCTCGTCGCCGCGCCAGTACGACGCCGAGATCTCCAGCAGCGCGAACCCGCCGATCTCGCCCGTCGACTCGACGTGAGGACCCTGACAGAGGTCGGCGAACTCACCCTGCTCGTAGAAGGAGATGGGGTCCTCGCCCGCGGCCTCATCGTCCATGATGTCGCGCTTGTAGGGGTTGTCGGCATAGCGCTCGCGGGCGTCCTCGCGGTCGACGAGTCCGCGCTCGATCGCGAGGTCCTCGTCGATGATCTCGTGGGCCTCGTCCTCGATCGCGTCGAGGTCGTCCTCGTCGAGGTCGACGCCCGTGATATCGTAGTAGAAGCCGTCGTCCGTCCAGGGGCCGATCGTGAGCTTCGCGTCGGGGTAGAGACGCTGGAGCGCCTGCGCGAAGACGTGGGCCGCCGAGTGGCGCAGGACTTCGAGGTACTCGTCGGCCGAGGGCGTGACGATCTCCAGTTCGACGCCGTCGTAGACCGGCGCCTCCTTGGCGACGAGATCGCCGTCGAGAACGCCGGCGACGGTGTCGTCGCCGAGCCCCGGACCGATCTCGTAGGCCACGTCCTCGACTGTCGAACCCTCCGGAACGTCGAGCGTGCTTCCGTCGGGCAGTTCTACCGTGAGAGAGGACTCCTGTTGTGACATGGTTACCTCCACAGCGCCACACGTCGCTGGTCGGCGAGCGTGCGAGCGCGAGAACGTGGCGGTGACTGGTTATGGGGCACGAAGCCCGCCTGTAAAGCAGTCACCTGCCATCTTGCCCTGCGGTAGACAGCAGGCAGATAAAAACGTTGTGACGTCGCCCCGCCCCCATCTGTGTGGGGCGTTCACAAGCCACGAGCCGTCGGATCCCGGGACCCCACAGCGGCGAATGTCGCGGTAACCGAAACCGTTCGACCCACGGGTGGCCCGCTCTCCGCTACGACTCGTCGGCGTTTTCGGCGACGACCGCGTAGAAAGGGTCCTCGGCCGGCCGCTCGCGGACTGTCTCGGCGACCGCCAGGTCCGCGGCCCGACAGTACTCGGCGACGAGGTCGGCTCGTTCGTCCATCGACGCGGTCCGCCAGGCGCGGACCGCCTTCGTCGGAAACATCCGGTTGGTGAACGAGACCACGGCGACGCCACTGGGGGCGAGCACGCGGGCGAACTCCCGGAAGACCGCCGCGGGGTACCGGAGGTACTGGACTGACAGCGCGCACAGCACCGCGTCGACCGCGTCGTCGGCCAGCGGCAGCGACTGGTCGCGGTTGAAGTCCTGAACGAACCACTCGTCGGCGCGGTCGTTGCGGTCCAGTTCGGCGGCGTTGAGGCCGTGGACGACCACGCGGTCGTAGTCGTCGTCGGGCAGGTGCGAGACCCAGCTCCCCATCGCGTCGAATACCCGGTCGCCGGGGTCGAGAACCGACCCGTACAGGTCGGTCAGTCGCGCCAGGAACGCGTCGTCGGCGTGCGTGACCAGGCGCGGGTTGTCGTAGAACGCGGCGTCGTCGCCGTCGTCCAGTCTCGCCCGTTCGCGCTCTGAGAGGACCGACTCCATGCTCATGCTGGGGACTGACGAGTGAAGAACGGCTCGACGCTCACCGTTGCGTCGTCGCCGGCGCCGTCACTCCCGGTGGCCCCGGCGTGCGAGCTCGTGGGCGCGAGCGTTGCGCGAGCGGTCGACCGCCCGGTACGTAACGACAGGCACGTCGGCAAGCAGGTCACGGGCCTCGCGGACCCGGCGACGACCGACCGCGTCAGTCGGCTCGGCGGGGTGGGCGGGGTCGGTCGAACGCAGCGCGGCGTCGGCGTCGCCGTGGAGGTGGACCGAACTCACGCGATCGAACCGATCTACGACTGCCCGGACCGTCTCGACGAGCGCACGGAGTTCGAGGGCCGCGCTGGAGACGAACGCGTCGACGTGCATCGACTGCTCGATGTAGGTCTCGACGCCGTCTTCAACGAGGAAGCCGACGGCCGCCGAGACGGGTGTGGCGTTGTCCGGCCCGTAGTGGACGCTCGCGTCGAAGTACGCGAGCAGCGAGGGCGTGGCGACCGTCATGCCCCAGGGTTCGGTGTCGACGGACTCGAACGTACCGGTCGGTCGTGTTCAGTAAACTGACGGCTCTCATAGTTTCGCCAGAGACAGCGTGAAAGCCCCGCCTCGTTCGACCCTTTCAGTCCCGCCCGAATTCGGCGGGTGCAACAGCCGACGCGAGCGGGACTGAAAGGGGCGGCCGGCTCCGCGAACCTCGGCGATGTAAGCCGCGAGGCGTCGGAGACGCCTCGGCCCGTGCGAGCGGGCCTGCGGCCCGCGAGCAGACACCGCAGCCCAAAGGGCGAGGAGCGCAGCGAGCCGCGGGAACGGAGCCGGCCGGGGCTTTCACGCTGTTGCAGGAGCTCTTGCATACAAATTTGCTCAGCTAAACATTTCCTACCGGTCGGTCCGCGGGTTTATGCGTCTCGGCGCTAACCCGCGGGTGTGACACGGTTCGACGCGGTGGTGTTCGACCTCGACGGGACGCTCTGCCGGCGGACCCAGGACACCGACGCGGTGTTCGCGGCGGCGTTCGACCGCGTGGACCTGGCGCCGTTCGGTGAGCCCGACGAGCTGTGGGCGGCGCTGGACGGACCGCCCGACCCCGACGACCGCGTGGGCTACCTCGGCGCCGGGTTCGCCCGCCTGGCCGCCCAGTACGACCGGGATGCCGACCCGCTGGCGCTCGCCAGGGGCTTCGTCGACGGTGTAGACAACACGCAGGTCGAACTAACGCCCGGCGCCGACCGGGCGCTCGACGCCGCGGCCGCCGCGGGGGCGACGGCGCTGCTGACCAACGGCCCCGCCGACCGACAGGCGACGAAAGTCGGTACACTCGGCCTGGCCGACCGGCTAGACGCGGTCGTGTACGCCGGCGACTACCGCCGGCGCAAGCCACACGCCGCACCCTTCGAGCGGACGCTCGCGACGCTGGACGTACCCGCCGACCGGGCGCTGTACGTCGGCGACTCGCTGGCCTACGACGTGGCCGGCGCTCACACCGCCGGGCTGGCCGCCGCGTGGCTCGCCGACGACGACGCCGACCCCGCTCCGTACGACCCCGAGTTCGTCCTCGACTCGCTGGCCGACCTCCCGGAGGTGCTGGCGTGACCGCACCCGGCGACGCCTTCGCCTCGGCGGCGGCCCGCGAGGCCGCCCACGCGGCGCTGACCGCCGCCCGCCCCCACGCGGCACCCGTCGACTGGCAGCCGCTCGGACGGGGCAACCGCAAGGAGACGGCGCTAGTGACGCTTGCCGACGGCGACGGTGTCGTGGTCCAGACCGCCGCGGACCCGGCGGCGGTCCGCTCCGAACGGGCGCTCCTCGACGCTGTCGGCGAGCGCACGTCAGTTCCGGTCCCGACCGTGCTGGCGGCCGAGCGGGTCGGCGACGCGGCGGCGCTGGTCACCGAACACGTCGACGGCCGGGACCTCCACGAGCGGTTCGTCGACTGCGACCGGTCGACCCAGCGCGCCCTCGCTCGTGCGCTCGGCCGCTCGCTCGCCGAGCTACACGAGGCGTTCCGGTTCGAGCGGTACGGGTCGGTCGCCGCGCCGGAGCGGTCTGACGCCGGCCCGGGTGACGCAGTTGTCGAACTCGTCGCGAGCGCGGGCGACGACGCACCCGGGACCGACGGCACCGACTGGGCGGCGTGGCTCGGCGCCTACGGGCGCACGGGCCTCGCGCGACTCCCGGCGGCGTTCGACGACCTGCGCGTGGACCTGGCGGCGCTGTTCGACGACCCCGTGGTCGAGTCCGCGCCGCCGGCGCGGCTGTTCCCGTGGGACTTCCGCCCGGGAAACGCGCTGGTGGCCGACGGCGAACTGGCCGCGGTGCTGGACTGGGAGTCCCCGCTCGCCGCAGCGCCAGCGCTGTCGCTCGCGAAGGCCGAGTACCTCGTCGCCGACTGGTACGTCGCGGACCCCGCTCCCCTTCGCGACGCGTTCCGGGCGGGGTACGGGTCGGTCCGCCCGGTTCCGACGGTCAGCCCGGCCCATCGGGCGGCGGCTGTCTGCCGGACGGCGGTTGACTCGAGCGGCGTCGTGACCAACCCCGGCTACCCGGAGCTCGGTCGCGAAAAGTCGGTGTCGTTCCACCGACAGGCACTCGAAGGCGCGCTGGCCGAGTCGGCCATCGAGTGAACTACCGGGAGATTAGGCGGTGTCGACGTCCTCGGGCGCGTCGGCGAGCAGGTCGTCGGCAGTGACGAGCGACCGGAGTTCGACGCCGTGGTCGGCGAGGTTCTCGCGGCCCCCCTCCTGGCGGTCGACGACGACGTAGACGGTGTCGACGACAGCGCCGGCCTCGCGGAGTGCCTCGACGGCGTCGACAGCGCTCTGACCGGTGGTCGCGATGTCCTCCAGGACGACGACTTCCTCGCCGTCTTCGAGGGCGCCCTCGACGAGGTTGGCAGTGCCGTACTCCTTCTGTTGCTTGCGGACGATGACGTAGGGCGTCCCGGCGGCGACGCTCGTCGCGGCGGCCAGCGGCACCGCACCGAGGGCGACGCCGGCGAGTTTCGTGCCCGCGACGCCGTCGGCGCGCAGGCGTTCGGCGAAGGCGTCGGCGATGGCCGACAGACAGTCGGGGTCGGTCTCGAAGACGTACTTGTCGACGTAGTAACTCGACGTGCCGCCGTGGGAGAGCTCGAACTCCCCGAATTTCACGGCCTCGGCCGCCCGGAGCGTCTCGACGAGGGCTGCGGTCATACACGTCTCTGGCAGCGCCCGGCGTTTAGTGTTCGCGATGTCGGCCGCAGTGCGGGTCGCGCGCTCGATCGTGCCCGGTTCAGGCAGGCGACACACCGTCCGGTTTCAGTGGCTGGTGACAGTCTGATACGTCTTCACAGCGCCGACGAGAACCGCCGTCGGCGTGTGATACGCGTTGACTAACACCTCGAACAGTCGGTTCGGTGGACATACCGCAACACTGATTTACACACCGGGACACGTTGTGTTCGAGAGAGTGTAGACGCATGTCCCCAACGATCGCAGTCGCCCACTATCCCGAAGGCGCCGGTCATGCAACGCGCATGCTGGCGATCGCGGACGCCCTCCAGGAGGCGGGTGCGGACGTCGTGATGGCCGGCGGCGGTGCCGGCTCGCGGTTCGTCGAACTCAACGGCTACGACGCCTACGAGCCGACGGCCGTCGACTACATCGACAGCTATCAGGGCGGGTCGATGCGCGACGTCCTCACTCGCAGCCTCCCCTCCAGTGCCGACCGCGTCACGGACTACCTCGCGTGGCTGCGCGAGGTCGACCCCGACGCCGTCGTCACCGACGACATGTTCGCGGCCTTCGCGGCCTCGCGTGTCGACATCCCCCTCTACGCGCTGAAACACGACCTCCCCGCGCTGTACGAGGACCCCGTCGAACGGACGGGCGCCCGCTTTCACACGTGGTTCCAGCTGTCGGTCACGCGGGAGTTCTTCTATCCCGCGGTCTGGCCCAGCGACGCCACTGACCCACCCGAGGCGACCCGGATCCCGCCGGTCGCCCTCGACGACGACGGTCGTGAGGCACCCGACGCCCCCGACATCGTCCTCGTGCCGAGCCACTACTCGTCGTTCGACGACACCGCGGCCGCGCTCGAAGACGACGGGTACGACGTGGTGAACGTCGGCGACGACGACTGGGAGGCGGTCCCGTCGCTGTTGCCCTACATCCGCGGCGCGGATCTGGTCGTCTGTTCGGGCTACTCGACGATCATGGACGCCGCGGTCGGCGCCACGCCGTGTGTCGTCGTGCCGGCGACCTCCGAACAGCAGGCCGTCGCCGACCGCATCGAGCGGGCCGGCGTCACCGGATACGCCGTCGCCGAGACGACCGCGGCGGTGCGTGACATCGCCGCCGACCCGCCCGCGGCGCCGGCCTTCGAGAACGGCGCCGACCGGATCGCAGAGACGGTGCTGGACGACCTCGCGGCGGTCCCCGAGGGCGACGTCATCCCGCCGACCGGGACGGCCGCGGCCGGTGCGGGGTCGTCCTCGGTAGGCGAGGCGGTCTCGACGGCGAGCGCCTCGGTCGTCGGGAGCGCCGCGACGGCCGCGAGCACGACCGTCTCGACCGCGCTCGACCGCGGGTCAGACGCGGGTGGAACGGCGAGCGAAACGGCCGGCGAGACAGCGAGCGCCGCGTGGTCGCTGCTGGTCGGGCGCACCGAACGCGCGGCCGCCAGTTCGCTGTCGGCGGTCGTCATCGGCGCGCTCGTCGCCCGCGAGGTTGCCGTCGGCAACTCGTACAAGCTGATCGAGCAACTGTATCCGACGTTCTCCAGCGAGGCCCACGCCCTGCTCATCGTCGCGGCGCTGGGCCTCGTGACGCTCGCGGCCGTCGGGTCGCTCTCCGGCGCGGGAGCGGTGCCCTCCACGCTGCTGGCGAGCGCACCCGTGGTCGGCTGGGCGGTCAACTACTGGGCCGGCCCCATCTCGCCGGGCTACGCCGTCAGCTTCCCGATACAGACGGTATTGCTCTACGGCGTGACCTGTGGTCTCGTCGGCTACCTGCTCGGTATCCGACTCAGACCGCTCCTGTCGCCCGAGCGGTCGCGCGTTCGGGCGAGCTGACCGCTGCCTATTCGGCCCGTTCGACCGCTGTTTTCTCCGTCCGTTCGTCCCCGTTTTTTCTCCGTCCGCCGACTGGCTCGTGACCGAGCGAGCGGTGACCAACGGGAGTCGCGAGCCACGCGGCTCCGGAACCACTATCCCGAGGGACTGCCGAATATGGGTATGGAGGTGTTCGGGTCCAGTGGCGTTCGCGGCGTCGTCGGCGACGACCTGCGGCCGGCAGACGCGGTCGCCGTCGCGGCGGCCGCCGGGTCGGTCTGGGGCGAGGGACGGGTCGCGGTCGGTCGCGACACGCGGGCCACTGGCGAGATGCTCGCCGACGCCGCCGCGAGCGGGCTCACGAGCGTCGGGGTCGACGTCGACCGACTTGGACAGATCCCGACGCCCGGACTCCAGGCATACGCCGAGCGCGAGGGCGTCTACGGACTGATGATCACCGCGTCGCACAACCCCCCGCAGTACAACGGCATCAAGCTCGTCAGCGACGACGGCGTCGAGTGCTCGCGCGCGCAGATCGAAGCGATCGAGGAGCGACTGCTGGCCGGCGAGCATCGCGACGTGTCCTGGGACCGGACGGGCGAGAGCGAGCGCGTCGACGGCGCGCGACAGGCGTACGTCGCGGACCTGCTCGCGGCGGTCGACCGCGAGACAGTCGCGGCGGCGGACCTGACGGTCGCGCTCGACCCCGGCCACGGCGCCGGGTCGCTGACCAGCCCCGACTTCTTCCGCGAACTCGGCTGCGAGGTGCGGACGATCCACGCCCAGCCCGACGGCCACTTTCCGGGACGGGACCCGGAGCCGGTCGAATCGAACCTCGGAGACCTGCAGGCGTTCGTCCGCGCGACCGGCGCCGACCTGGGAGTCGCGCACGACGGCGACGCCGACCGGGCTATCTTCGTCGACGAGCGCGGCGAGTTCGTCGCGGGCGGCGCGGCGCTGGCGGCGCTGACCGAGGCGGCTGTCGCCCCCGGTGACACGGTCGTCTCGGCGGTCAACGCCACCCAGCGGCTGGTCGACGTCGTCGAGCGCGTCGGCGCCGACCTGCTGCTGACGCCCATCGGGAGCACGTACATCGTCTCGCGCATCCGCGAGTTGCGCCGCGAGGGGACGTCGGTCCCCGTCGCCGGCGAGGGCAACGGCGGGATCCTCTTCCCCGAGTACCGACTCGCACGCGACGGCGCCTACACCGCGGCGCGGTTCGTCGAACTGCTCGCCGGGAGCGACGACCCGGCGAGCGCACTCGTCGCGAGATACGACGGCTACGAGAACGTTCGTCTCGACCTCCCGTACGACGACGACGAGGAGCGCGCAGCGATGCTCGCCGCCATCGAACGGACCGCCGAACAGTCCGACGGCGACCTGGACACGACCGACGGGTATCGCCTCGATCTCGGCGACGGCTGGGTGCTCGCCAGGCCCTCGGGGACCGAACCAGTCGTCCGGATCTACGCCGAGGCCAGGTCGAGGTCCCGCGCCGAGGAACTCGCGGAAGTGTTCAACGGCGCCATCGCCGGTCGGACGGCGGACTGAACCGATGTGACTGTTCCGACAGCGTGACCGCTACAGCGACGGGTACGTCTCCAGCGCGTCTTCCAGTCGCGCCTTCGCCGTCCGGCAGGCGTCGAGTTCGTCGCTGACCGCGCCCGACGCCAGTCGCTCGCGCTCGTCGGGGCCGAGTTGCGCGCGGGCCTGCGCACTGTCTCGCAGTCGCTCGTAGTCTGTCTCGTGAGGGAGCGCGCGGACCTCGCGGAGTGCGACGAGGACGGACCGCCCGTCAGCGTCGCCATCGCTCGCTCCGTCGACGGTCCCGTCGTTCCCACCGGCGAACCGCGCGACGACGCTGGTCAGTTCGCGCGCCCGGAACCGGAGGGTCGCGGCCTCGGGCGGCGGCCAGTCGACGGTGAGCGGCTCGGCGTCGAGTCGCTGCAGGTAGACCTGGCGGGTGCCGACCGCACGCTTGAGCGCGTCGGGGTCGGCGACGTAGTGGTCGAGTTTCGACCGCGAGTAGTCGGCGTACTCCAGCAACTGTCCGACGGGTTCGGTCCCGGCTTCGTGTGTCTCGACGAACTCCCGGAGGTCCGCGGGCGGCGAGCGGAAGGGGACGAGCGGGAACGCCTCGGTGGCTTCGAGAAAGCCGAGGAACTCGCGCGCGCTCGCCTCGCGACGGAAGGCGTCGAAGGCGTCGGTGACCGCGTCGTTGTACGCCTCGATCGGGTCGCGCAGGCGCTCGGTCGGCGCGTCGAGGTCGGCGTCGCCGAGGCGTTCGAGGCGTGTGAGGTCGTCGATGCGCTCGGCCAGGTCACCGATCGCCCGTTCCACGGCGAAGCGGGCGTCGCGGTAGTCCTCGCGGGCGTCCGCACGGTCGTCGAGGCGCTCGACGTCCGCGCGGACGGGTTCCAGCGCCGCGCGGACGCGCTCCCAGTCGCTCTCGGTGAGGCGGCGCTGCTGGAGCAGGTCGTCGACCTCCTCGAAGACATCACGGTGGCGCAGGTCCTCGGGGAGCGACTCGGTGAGTTCGGCGATCTTCCCCTGGAACTCGATGAACGTCTGGAAGTCGCCGTCACCGGTCACCTCCTCCTCGTAGCGGTCGAAGAGGGCTGTCAGCTCCCCGTACGAATCGGCGACGGCCTGCAGGTCGTCCTCGCCGACTTCGTCGACGCGCTCGCGCGCTCGGTCGAGTTCGTCGGCGGCCGCTTCGAGGTCGCGGACGAGCGAATCGGCGCGGGCGAGCGGGTCGTCGTCGGTCGCGCCGGCGGTGTGTTGGCTCATCTGTCGGTGCGGTGTCGCGCGGCGGTTGGTTCGCGGGCCATCACTCGTACACCTCGTCCGGGTCGAAGACGCGCTCGCCGACGGTCTCGCCGTCGAGCGTGCGGTAGAAACACGACTCGTAGCCGGTGTGACACGCCCCGCCGCGCTGGTCGACCAGATAGAGGAGCGCGTCGCCGTCGCAGTCGACGCGGATCTCCTCGACTGCTTGCGTGTGGCCGCTCGTCGCGCCTTTCTCCCAGAGCTCCTCGCGGCTGCGCGAGTAGTAGTGCGCGCGGCCCGTCTCCCGCGTTCGCGCGACGGCCTCGGGCGTGACGTAGGCGAGCATCAACACCGCGCCCGAGTCCGCGTCCTGGGCGATGGCGGGGAGTCGCCCGTGTTCGTCGAACGCCAGGTCCACCTCGTCGGTCATACCCCATCTCCGACTGTCGGCAGGATAGGTCTTTTGTCGACCGCGCCATCGTCGCACCCGACGACACCGCGAACCCGGGGCCGGCAGGACCGCGAAGCGGGCGGTGAGCCCGCGCTACGCCGGAGTCGTCACCACATATTTACGTGTCGGTCACCGGGTTCTGTGTCGGGGATGGACGACAAGACAGAACAGCTGCGGGACATCTTCATGGACGTCTCCGACGAGGAGACGGTCACCGAGCAGCAGGCCAAGCCGCGGGGCTCGCTCGCCGAGGACGAGGGGGCCGACCGCGAGCAGTTGCGCGAGGTCGTCGGGACGCTGCGCGAGCGCGAGTCGTTCGCTACCGACTTCGAGACGGAGACGTACGTCCGCATCGTGCGGGGGTTCTACAGCGACGAGGGGGACGACGACGTCGCGGCCGCGCTGTCAGTGGCTGCCGAGGACGTGTTCCGAGCGCGCATGGATTTGCACCTGGTCCGAAAGGACGACCTCGACGCGGTCGACGCCTGTGCGGTGCGCGACCGCCGCGAGGAGAGCGACGGGGCGATCGCCGAGGCGCTCGACGTCGACGCGGCGGCGGTCCGCCGCGCGCGGCGCGTCGTCGCCGCCGAGGACGCCGCCCGAGCGGCCAACCACCGCTATCGGACGCAGTTCGAGGAGATCCTCACCGACGCCGCGCTCTCGACAGCGTACGCTGGCGGCGTCCACGAGGACGGCCTCGACGAGGCCGCCGAGGACATCGAGACGAACGTCTCCTTCTGAGCCACCCTCGCGGTTCGCGGCGCTGCCGACACCACTGACCGCCGTTCGACGCGCGGACCAGAAGTCCGATTTACGTCGGGCCGATAGGGCAGGTATGCACAGACGGCAGTTCCTCGCGGCCGCCGCCGGGGCGACGACGGTCGGGCTCGCGGGGTGTCGCTCGCTGTTCGAGACACGCTCGTCGCGGTCGCCGCCGCTGGTCGACGACCGCCCCGACGCGGTGTACGTCCCGTCCCACATCGAGGGAATGCAGATGGTCGGAGCGACCACGACTGGCGACTACGGCGTGGCGCTGACCTACAGTTACCCGCATCGCTTCTGGCAGATCGACGTCGACGAGACGAACAAGGTTTCCATCGAGGGCGACGACACCGTCCACCTGATGACGACGGTCTGGGACCGCGAGACCCGCACGGTCATTCCGAACGACGGTGTCCGCACCACGGTCACACAGTCGGGCGACCCCGTCGCTTCCGGGCGGCTCTGGGCGATGCTCTCACAGAACATGGGCGTCCACGCCGGCGACAACTTCGGGCTCGACGGCGACGGCACCTACGACGTCGAGGTCAGTATCGACCCTCTCGCCGACCGGACGACCGGTGCCTTCGCCGACCGCTTCACCGACCTCGAGACGGCGACGTTCGCCTTCGAGTTCTCCCAGTCGACACTCGAGACGACGAAGTTCGAGCGCCTCTCGGACCGGAAGGGGAACCGCGGCGCCATCCAGGCGGTGGAGATGGACATGGTCCCGACGGCGACCACGCCGGCGTCCGAGGTCATGCCGGGGACGGTCCTCGCGGAACCGTCGAGCGGCGACGCCGTCTTCGCGACGACGACGCTGGCGTCGCCGCCGACGGGCGTCGACGGCGACGGGCCGTATCTCGCTGTCTCCGTCCGGACGCCGTACAACGAGTACCCGGTGCCGCTGATGGCGCTGTCGGCGACAGTGACTCGCGACGGAACGACGGTGTTCGACGGCTCGCTGCCGGGCACGCTCGACCCCGAACTCGGCTACCACTACGGCGCCGCGATGGACAGCCTCGAATCGGGCGACGAGATCCGACTGACAGTCGACTCGGTTCCGCAGGTCTCGCGCCACGAGGGCTACGAGACCTCCTTCCTCGACTTCGAGGAGATCCGGATCACCGTCTGAACCGGCCCGGTCCGGACCCGCACGGTCCGGGACGAGACAGTCACCGGTGGCGGTCGACTGCGAGCGGGGTCAGCCGCGGAAGCGCGCCCAGAGCGTGTCGACACTGCCCGCGACGACGGACAGCGCGGAGAGGATGGTCACGCCGAGGTGGAACTCGCGATACCAGAACGGGACCTGCGGGAACGTCTGGATTCCCGCGACGGCGAGCGTGAGAAACGGAACGTCGTCGCCCGTGTCGTCGAGCGAGTCAGGGTCCGACGCGGTCAACTGCGGGAGCCCCGCGGGGGTCGGCGTCGGAGTCGGACCGGGTCTCGCGGTCCCGTCGGCTGTCGCAGTCCCGCTGGCTGTCGCGGTCCCGCCGGGTCTCGCGGTCCTGTCGGTGGCCGGGCGGTCGGTCGAGGTCGGTGACGCGGTTGGGGTCGGTGACGCGGTCGGGTCGGTCGTCGCGCCATCGTAGCGACCGGACGACTCACCGATCGGGAGTCGGTCGGCCTCGTACGGGAAGCGGTCTGTCGGAGCGCTCCAGACCGCGTTCCCGCGCGGGTCGACCTCGACGACCCGTTTCCCGCGCGAGTCAGCGATCAGCGTGTTCCCGTTGGGGAGCCGGTCGGCGTCGCGGGGCCACTGCAGTTCGAGCTCACCGGTCCGACGGACGACCCAGGCTGGCTTCCAGACGCCCGACTCGTTCCGGTGGAGTTCGACCACGCGGTCGTTGTCGCTGTCGGCCACGAGGACCGCGCCCGGACCGAGCCACTGGGGGTTGTGCTGGTGGTTGATGACGTTCGGGTCGCCACAGCGGACGTCACCGTCACCGTCGAAGTCGGCGAGTTGCGGCTCTTCAGTACAGCTATCGTCGTCGGAGTCGTCGCGGTCGGCGTTGATTACCTCGACGACGCCCGCGCCGCGCTCGACGACGACGAGCTGGTTGGCGTTGCGAACCGAGACGAGGAAGCGTCCGTCGCCGATGGCGTCGACGTCGTTGATGTGCAGCCAGTCACGACCGGTGGGGTCGTCGGGCGCGTCGTAGTACGAGCTCGCGCGCCACTCCCAGACCTCCGTGCCGTTCTCGACGATGACGATCCGTTCCTGGTCCATGTCGGTGAACACGAAGCGGTCGTCGCCGAGCGCGTCGACAGCGTGGACCTCGCGGTTGTGCTGTCGTCGGGTCGCGAAACTGTACTCTGAGACGACCGCGGGGCCGCCAGCCGCGTCGGGGTCGATGATCCGGAAGCCGGTCCGGCCGCACGGCGAATCGTAGGGCGCACAGTCGTTCTGGACGCTCTCGTTCGAGAACGCCGCGGCGATACGCCCGTCGTCCAGCACCGAGACTTCGAAGTAGCCGTCGGCGTTCGTCACCCGCCAGGCCTCGTCGTGGCCGTCGAACTGGAAGACGCTGCCGTGAGTGACCCAGCCGCCCTGCATCCCGACGAGCGTCTGTGGCTCGTCGGGCATCGGCGTCGCCGTCGGCGTCTCCGTCCCGTCGTCAGTCGTTGCGTCGCCCGGGGCCGATGCGCCGTCGTCCGGCGTCTCGGTGTCGGACGGTGCGGCCGCCGGCGTGGCCGGGCCGTCGTCGTCAGCACCGATCGTCCGGTCCGGCGCCGTGACCGCTCCGACGGCCATCGTCGTGGCGAACAGGCCGATCCCCGCCAGGACGAGCAGCGTCCCGCGCGACAGGTCCATATCGCGCGAAATTCCGGGGCGTCCGCGAATAAGCCTTCCGGGAGCGGGAGACGCCGGCGTCGCCGCGTCCGGTCAGTGGCCCGCTCCAGCCGACGGTGACTGTCAGCTGACCACCACCTCTTTGTCGCTACACCCGAAGTACGCAACGATGACCGGCAGACGGAGTTTTCTGCGCGCTGTCGCGGTCGCAGCGGGCGCGGCTGTCGCGGGCTGTTCGGGTGGATCGGGCAACGAGACCAACACCGACGGTGGTGGAGGACCGGAACCGAACTCCGGGGGTACGGGGACATCGACCCCCGGAAGCGCGTCGACGACGGCACGCTCTGGCACGGGCGCGGGGACCGACACAGACGTTCCGTTCCCGGACCTGACGGCCGACGACCCCACCTATCGAGAGTGGCTCCCCGCCGATGGCGAGGCACGAATGGGGAACTGGGCGGCCCAGAACCTCAGCCGGATCCGCTCGCGGCGGAACCGCCTCCCGGCCACCGACTACGAGAGCGGGATGAGTCTCGTCTCCGCCGGCGACTATTTCGGGGTTGCCGCCGCCGACATGACGGGCGCCATCGGTACTATCACCGGACCGGGGACAGTTTACCCCGGTTCGTTCGACCGCGCGACGGTCGACGCGACGCTCACCGACAGCGGCTACGAGCAGTTCGACACCCGCGGGAACGTGGCCTTCTACCGCGAACGCGCCACAGCCGAGCCCGCGCGGTTCGCCGTCGGCGATGCGGGCGTGGTCGAAGACCAGTACGGGACGCGCGAGGCGTTCCGCGACCGGACGGTTGTGCTGTTCGAGACGGCCGCGGGCGACCGGCAGCGACTTCACGAGACCGACGAGCGCTTTCGCCGGTACAGCAACGCGGTCGGGTGGCCGCTCGGGACGACACGGCTCATTCCGGCGGGGAGCGGGATGCTCGGCAGCAGCGTCCAGCTCCCCGAGAATGTCCGACAGAACGCCGCGGTCGGGCAGGCCGAGCACGTCGTCGACGGCGCGACGGTCTCGCGGGTCTGGCTGCTGACGGCGGCGGACAGCGACCTCTCGCCCGCCGAGGTCCGATCGCAGGTCGAGAGCGGCGCCGGTGGGAACCTCTCGGCGGACATCGACCTAGCCGTCCGGCGGGACGGCCGCGTCGTCGAAGCGGCGGTGATCCGGCCGGTCGAGAACGCGGGCGGGGGCGTCGACCCGCCGCGAGTCACGCTCGACGCGAGCGTCGCCGACGGGAGCCTGCGGCTGGCGAACCTCGCGGGTGACACGCTGGACCTCGCCCGGGTCACCGTCCGCGTCGGGACCGACACCTACGACGTCGAGGGGTCACTCGCTGCCGGCGAATTGACGGCCGTCGAGGGCATCCCGACCGACACCGAAGACACGATCCGGGTCATCTACGAGTCCCCGAGCGGTAGCGGGTCCGTGACGCTGGCCCGGGTCGAACTCGGGAGCGAGTGACCGGGACGATCCCGCGATACTCAGGGTTCGACGACCAGCTTGCCGACGCTCTCGCGGTCCTGCATGGCGGCGAAGGCCGCGCCGGTCTCGTCGAGCGGAAAGGTCTGGTCGACCGCGGGGGCGAGCGCGCCGTCGGCGGCCAGCGAGACGAGCCGTTCGAGGTCCCCTTGCGTGCCCATCGTCGTCCCGACGATGCGCTTGTGCCTGAGAAACAGGTCGGCGACCGGGAACTCCGAGCGCCCGCCGGCGGTCCGCCCGCAGACTGCCATCGTCCCCGCACGGCGCAGGAGTGACTGCCCGAGCTCCGTGTACTCGCCGCCGAGATGGTTGACGACGGCGTCGACGCGCCCGTCGACCGCCGCACGGATGGCGTCTGGTTCGACCGCCTCGATCCCCCGGTCCAGGCCCAGCTCACGGACGCGGTCGAGTTTGTCGGCCGACCGGGAGGTGCCGACAGTCTCGGCGCCGCGGAAGTCAGCCAGCTGGACCGCGGCGACGCCGACGCCACCGGTCGCGCCGGGGACGAACACCCGGTCGCCCGCCGCCACGTCCGCCAGATCGAGCATCCGCAGGGCGGTCATGTACGCGGTCGGGAGCGCCGCAGCGTCGACGGTCGACAGCGACTCCGGGCGGTGAACGAGCCGGTCGGCCTCGACCAGCGCTTTCTCGGCGAGGCCGCCGTGGTACAGCGAGAACGACTCGCAGGTGTTCTCGGGACCCTCGCGGCAGAACCGACAGGTCCCGCAGGTCTCGGTCGGGCAGAGGACGACCCGGTCACCGGGTTCGACGCCCTCGACGTCAGGCCCTACCGCGTCGACGACGCCGGCCACGTCGAGGCCGGCGACGAAGGGCAGGTCCGCGGGGTCGACCATCGCCGAGGCACCCTCCAGGATCCACAGGTCGTGGCGGTTGATCGCGCAGGCGTCGACGTCGACGACGGCCTCGCCGGGGCCGGGCTCCGGGTCGGGTCGGTCGCGGACGCTCACGCCGTCGGGACCGGACAACTCGGTAAAGGCTGCGACGCGCATGACCCGAAGATGGGGCCGAACCGGCAAGAACGCGGCGGCCGTTCCGAGGGGGCAGGCCTCGACGACGGCGCGAGGCCACCCCGGCGGGGCCGCCGTGGTACCGGCGAGCGCGCCAGCGGACGGCCACACCGGTCGCGAGTGCCACCAGCAGGGACCCGCCGACAGCAGCCGCTGGCGGGGCGAACGGGAGGGCGAACTGCGCCATCACTCGCCGATACGAGCAGCGTCGACAAATTCTTATCGGTAATCTAACAGGAATGTGCGGTGTGCGTGCGCGCCCCGGAGCGGGGCCAGTCGGGAAACGGTGCGAGACAGATCAAGCACCGGAGCGAGACAGATCAGGCGAACGCCGGCAGGTACGCGGCGTTGGCGTCGAGGAGGTCGTCGGTCAGCTCGTGGATCTCGTCGAGCGAGCACTCGGCGGCGGTCAGCGGGTCGAGTTTGACGGCCTGGTGGACGGCCTCGCGGTCACCCTCGAGCGCGCCGGTGACTGTGCGCTCCTGGACGGCGACGTTCGAGCGACAGAGCGCCGCGAGCTGGGGCGGGAGGTCGCCGACCGCACAGGGGTGGACGCCGGTCCCGTCGACGAGGCAGGGGACTTCGACACAGCAGTCGTCGGGGAGGTTCGCGACCGCCCCCGAATCGTTGCGGACATTGAGATTGAGCCGGCGGATCTCCCCCGTCTCCATCGAGTGGACGATGCGGGCAGCGTACTCCTCGGAGCGCTCGATTTCGGCTTCCTCGGGGTCGAACGGTGCGCCTTCGGACTCGAGTCGCTCTGTGCGTTCGGTCCACCCCTCGAGATACGTCGCGGTGGGCATCCGCTCGGCGTAGTCCGTGCCGGTGAGCTCCTCGATCAGCGCGGGGTCGGTCCGGAAGTACGGGAGATACTCGCTGAGGTGGTGGCTCGACTCCGTGGCGAAGGCGCCGAAGTGGTCGAGGACCTCGAACCGAACGGTATCGCGTTCGTAGACGCTCCCGTCGGTCATCGCCGCCCGCAGGTCGGGCAGCACGTCCTCGCCGTCCGCCTCGGCGTCGAGGAACCACGCCATGTGGTTGATGCCGGCGACCCAGTATTCGAGGGCCGCCTCGTCGACACCGACGTAGTCGGCCACCGCGGTAGCGGTGTGAGGGACGGAGTGACAGAGGCCGTAGACGTCGACTTCGGTCGCCTCGTCGACCGCCCAGCAGATCGGCGCCATCGGGTTCGTGTAGTTCAGGAGCGGCGCGTCGGGACACAGCGCTTCCATGTCCTCCGCGACGTCGACGAGGACGGGGATCGACCGCAGGGCCCGGAAGACGCCGCCGGGACCGAGCGTGTCGCCGATGGCCTGCTCGACGCCGTAGGACTCGGGGATCCGGATCTCGTTCTCGAACGGTTCGAGCCCGCCGACGTTGACCATCGTGAGGACGTAGTCGGCACCCTCCAGCGCCGCGCGGCGGTCGGTCGTCGCTTCGACGGTCGCCTCGACACCGCCGGCGTCGATCATCGCTTCGGCGGCGCGGCGAGTCGGTTCGAGGCGGTCGGCGTCGACGTCCATCAGGACGATCTCGCTGTCGGACAGTTCGGGGTAGGAGAGCAGGTCGCCGACGATAGTCTTGGCGAACACCTGACTGCCGGCCCCCACGAGCGTGATCCGGGTCATATCTGCCGGGCGGGCGCGGCGGACAAAAACCGGGCGATCCGGGCAGCGGTTTCCGCGACCCGCCGACGGGGCTGTTCGACCGGGGCCGCGAGTCAGACCACGTTCGCCCCGCCATGGAAACGCCTATGTCGCGCCGAGCCCCCCTTCCCGTCGTGTCACGGCACGCCGACGGCGAGACGGAACTGGCGGTCGCGGACGTGCTGCCGGAGTACGCCGACGCCTTCCCGTTCGAGCGGTTCAACGCGATGCAGTGTGCGGTGTTGCCCGCCCTGCTCGACTCCGAGGAGAACGTCGTCGTCAGCGCGCCCACCGCCAGCGGCAAGACCGCCCTCGCCGAGGTCGCCATCTGCGAGGCCATCGACGCGGGCGGGACCGCCCTCTTTCTCGCCCCCCTGCGCGCGCTCACCAACGAGAAGGAGTCGGAGTGGGAGCGCTTCGAGGAGCTGGGCTACTCGGTCTACGTCGTCACCGGCGAGCGCGACCTGAACCCCCGCCGCGCCGAGCGAGCCGACATCCTCGTGATGACCCCCGAGAAGGCCGACTCCGCCACCCGCAAGCACGACTCGCCGCGGTACTCCTTCATTACGGACGTGGACTGTTGTGTTATCGACGAGGTCCACCTGCTCGACTCGGAGAAGCGCGGGTCGGTGCTGGAGGTCACCGTGTCGCGCCTGCGCCGGCTCTGTGACCCCAGGGTCGTGGCGCTCTCGGCGACGATGCCCAACGTGGCCGACGTGGCCGCGTGGCTGGACGCCCCCGCCGACAACACCTTCCAGTTCGGCGAGGACTACCGGCCCGTGCCGCTCCACGCCGACGTGCGCACCTACAGCCACGGCGAGAACGCCTTCGCCGACAAGTACCGCCGGCTCTACCGCGCGCTGGACCTCGCGGAACCGCACATCCGCGACGAGGGCCAGGCGCTCGTGTTCGTCTCCTCCCGGCAGGACACCGTCCAGGCCGCCAAGAAAGCCCGCGACGAGGTCGTCGAACGGGACGTACCGATGGGCGCCCGCGGCGACTACGACTTTCATACCGACGCGTCCGAACTCTCGAACGACACCCTGCGCCAGTCCGTCCTCGACGGTGTGGGATTCCACCACGCCGGTCTCTCGAAAGGCGACAAGGACCTCGTCGAGCAGTGGTTCAAGGAGGGCAAACTCCAGTTGCTCTTCTCGACCTCGACGCTCGCGTGGGGCGTGAACTTGCCCGCTCGCTGTGTCGTCATCCGCGACACGAAGCTCCACGACCCCCTCGAAGGCGAGGTGGACATGAGCCCGCTCGACGTCCTCCAGATGCTCGGGCGCGCCGGCCGACCCGGCTACGACGACCAGGGGTACGCCTGGGTCGTCTGCGACTCCGCGGACGCGGACAAGTACCGCCGCCTGCTCAAAGACGGCAAGCCAATCGAGTCGCGACTCGCCGACGACCTCGACGCCCACCTCAACGCCGAGATAGCGCTGGGGACGGTGGGGAGTCTCGCGGACGTGATGGACTGGCTCGAGACGACGTTCTACTACGAGCGCGCCCGAAGCGCCCCCGACGAGTACGCCTCAGAGAGCGACCTGCGCGACCGCGTCAGTGAGACGCTACGCTCGCTGGTCGACCGCGGGTTCGTCGAGCGCGAGGAGATGGCGCTGGAACCCACCGCGCTGGGCCGACTCGCCTCGAAGTTCTACCTGCGACTCGACACCGCCCGGGAGTTCGCGGACCTCTGTGAGGGCGACGGGGAAGCGAACGGTGAGACGACGGCTGCGCTCGACGAGGACGACGTCCTGCAGGCCATCGCGACGGCCGCGGAGTTCGACAGCGCGAGCGCCCGGTCGGACGAGCGCGACGCCGTCGCCGCCGTCCTCGGGGAGACCGAGGACCTGGACCCGGGCGCCCGGAAGATCCTCGCGATCCTCGAATCGAGCATGCGCGGGACGACGCCGGCGGAACTCCAGAGCGACGCGTGGGTCATCACGCAGAACGCCCTGCGCCTGCTCGCGGCGCTGCGCGCGTTCCTCGAACGGTTCGACGGCCCCGCGGCCGCCAACCTCGCCTGCCGGATCGAGGCCCGCATCGAGAACGGCATCAGCGAGGGGGCCGTCGGGCTCACCGCCGTCGAGGGTGTCGGCTCGGGCCGCGCGAGCAAACTCGCTGCCGAGGGGATCACCACGCCTGCCGAGATCACGGAAGCAGGCGTCGACGGCCTCCGCGCCGCGGGACTCTCCGAGGGCGTCGCCGAGCGCGTCGTCGCGGCGGCGGACGAACTCCCGACCGTCGTCGTCGAGTGGGGCGACTTCCCCGAGTCAGTGCCCCGCGGCGAGAACGAACTGTGCGAGGTCACCGTCCGCAACGTCGGCGGGGACGCCCGTGCCGGCCTGCGCGCGACGGTCGAGGGCGTCGAGATGAGCACCAAGACCCGCTATCTCGGCGAGGCGACGCTCCCGGTCGGCGTCTTCGGCGGCGACGCCGACGAACTGGAGTTCGCGGTCGAAGTCGTCTTTCCCGAACTCCCGCTCGCGCCCGTCGTCGAGACGCGGACCGTGCGCGTGGAGTGAGACGGACTGCGGTCAGTCACAGTCGGAGCGACTGTCCGAGGTCGTGCGGTCGTCCCGGGAAATGTGCACGAGAGTCCGTATGAGTCGCTCCCCTTGAGATGGCGCTCACTGCGAGCGCTCGATATCCGGGGTCGCCAGACCATTTTTATAGTATTCGTTTGTACCGGAGTGCGATGTCACGGCAGGCACAGCGGTCGAGCGGTGGGTTGATCGAGAAATTACCGGTCAAGGCGGGTGCGATCGCGGGCGCCTTCGCGTACGTCGGCGGGTATCTCGTTACGGTCGTGTTCTCTCTGATGGATACCAGTTTCAATCATACCTTCGCCGGCCGACTCTTCTACAACGCACACTTCGTCGATTCGGAGTTCTCCCAGGGCGGGCGCACGGAGACCTACAACCTCCTCTCGGAGGGACTCGAGTTCACCGTCCCGGAACTGTTCTGGTATCTGGTGCCGGTCGCACTCCTGCTGTACGCCGGATACGCGCTCACGAACAGGCAGTACCGAATCGACAGCCAGGGACACGCGGCGGCGATCGGCGCGACGGTCGTCGCAGGGTATCTCCCCCTCGTCTTGCTCGGGACGTTCCTCTTCGAAGAGGAAGGAGCAAGCCCAGAAACCGGGACTGCGATAATCCTGGCTGGTCTCTTTTTCCCGCTCGTCTTGGGCGGGATCGGCGGCTACGTCGCGACGACGCGGTGAGCCCGGGGTCCACACTGTACCCTCGTCACAGCGGTCGCGCTCTGGTCATCTATAGCGGCCACGCAACGGATCCACGAGCGCCTGTGATCGAGACGCGGACAGTACAGGTGAAGAAATATACCTAAATTTATATGAGTGAAGATATAGTAGAACAATGAACTAGTCCCCATATTGTACCTTCACGAACATTATTTTCGCACCGGCGGTACTCTTTTATCGGATTCTATTGTATACCAGTGCGATGTCGAGACGGGCACAGCAGTCGACCGGCGGGTTGTTAGATCGCATACCAATCGGGCGCGCGGCGGGGCTCGGTGCCGCGGCGTACGTCGCCGTGTTCGTGGTGACGTACGTCTTCCTCGAACTCCAGGATGACACCGACTTCTCGGGGTCGGACGTGAGCCAGTTCGACGTGGCCGGCTGGTTCTTCTACAGCTCACACTTCGCCGACATCCAGCTGACGCGGAACGGGGAAACGAGTTCCGAGAACGTGGTCTCCTCGGCCACGGACCTGACCGTTCCCGAGCCGATCTGGTATCTCGTTCCGGTGGTCGTCCTGCTGGCCGCCGGGTTCGTCGTCGCGAAAGGGGTCGACAGTCGGTCCGCATCGGACCAAGACATCGCGCTCTCCGGTGCCGGGGTCGTCGCCGGCTACCTCCCCCTCGCCGTCGTCGGAACCTTCCTGTTCAAATACGAGACGGAGCAGTCGATTCTTGGACAGACGATAAGCACCTCCATCGCCCCCGACACGGTGATGTCGGTCGGACTCGCCGGCGTCGCGTATCCGGTCGTGCTCGGCGCTGTCGGTGCCTATCTCACCACCGTCGTCGGCGACTCCGGCGCCAGCCAGCCCAGAGGAGGGCGACGCCAGACCGGACAGCGCCGGCAGGGTGGCACGCAACGCGGGCAACAGCGGGGGCAACGCGGGCAGCGAGGACAACAACGACAGGCCGCCCAGCAGCGGGGGCAACAGGCCCAGCGCGGCGGCCAGCAACAGGGCGGCAACCAGCGCGGCGGCCAACAGCGGGGCGGTCGCCAGCGAGGCGACCGACAGGGCGGCCAGCGCGACGACCAACGATAGGACAACCGGCGCGACGACGACTGGCGGTCGCGCGAGTGACCGTCGCGACGCGACCGGGTCGTCCGGCCGATCAGTAGAAACTCGTTTTACGACTGTTTTAAATATTCTAACGCACTTTCGTTCGGTTTCGACCAGTTGATGAAACGAAATGAAAGGTTCCGCGCTCCTCGTATAACGCGTCTAACCGAGCGAAATCGGGTGAACTCGCTCTAGCGGTCAACCCCTTATACGATGGTGGGAGTCAATGGTGAGAGTAAGTGTTCCCCGATGTCGAGCGCGTCCCCACTCCGTCGTCGCAGTTCCGAATCGCCCAGTCTCCCCGACCGCCGGTGGGTCGAATCGCTCCTGGTCGCCCCGGTCCGCGCCGCGGGTTTCTGGTCGGCCGTCTCGGTCCCGTTTGTCCTGCTGGGCGTGGTTGCGTCCGGGTCGGTCGCAGACCGGCCGGGCCTGCTCGGCGCGTTGCTGGTCGTGAACCTCGTCGGGCTCTGGCTCGGGCAGGGCTACAATCGGGAGTGAACGGTGCGACAGCCGAAAGCGAGCGGTCGCCGCGTCCCGCTCCGGCCGGTCAGGGCGGGGAGACGCGGGCGGTTCCGAAGACCGGTTTGCGGTCTGACGCCCGCTCGGCGTACAGGCGAGCGCGCACCGACTCACCGGGTCCGTCGTCCGCCGCGTCAGCGAGTTCGGCCGGCAAGCGCGTCTCTTCGACCGGGAACACGAAGGTATCGTCCTCGCGGCGAATCGGCGCCGCGCCGCCGCCGGCATTGACGTCGCGGTAGAACCCAAACCGGACGCTGTCGGGGTCGACCGCGTCGGCCAGGTCCCCGAGGCCGACGCGGAACTCGTCGCCGTCGCGTTCGAGCGTGAACTCGTCGTCGGCGCCGATGTACGGGGGGATCGGAGCGCCGAACTCCGTCTCGGGCTCGACGCCGGCTTCAACGAGCTTGATCGCGCTCGGGTGGGGGAGCGCGCGCTGTCTGATCGGCGGGACGATGACGTTCGCACGGCGCTGGGTGGTGATGTACTCGAGGATACCGTGGTCGCGGGTGTCTTCGTCCTCGGCGACGGCGTGTTCGAAGCCAGCAGAGCCGTCGGGCGTGGCGGGCTGGCCGATCAGCGTGGTGTCGAAGTCAACGCCGTTCATCGCGTGGCGTATGTAGGCGATGTAGACGCTGAACGCCTGGAGCGCGACGAAGTGCGTCCCCGGACGCCCGTCGTCGACGGTGTTGAAGTCCCGCCGCAGGAAGCCGGTCTCGACCGCCTGGTTCGTCCCGTCGGTCCCCGAGAGGTCGTCGTCGCGTTCCCGCGCGACCGGCCCGTCGCGCTGTGGGAGGTCCAGCGGCGGTCCCTCGTCCTCGTTCCGGAAGTGGGCCTCCAGCTGTGCTCTGGCCCGCGCGGTCTTCTGTGCGTGGCCGATGTTGCGCCCCTCGCGGTAGTCGTCGGCGGTGCGCTCCGCGACGTCGCGCTCGTCGCTGGAGACGTCCCGCATCGGGAGCCGCTCCTCGGAGGGCTTCTCTGCGGCCGTCGGCGCGTTGGACTCCCGGGGGCCGAGGTTCTCCCCGACCTCGCCGACGTCTGCCTTCGTGTGGTGGGGGCTGAACATGCGATGCCGGCGCTCGGTGTCGGTGTTCTCGCCGTACCACCCCTCGAGGTCGCTGTCCAGCCGCGAGACGTGCATGATCGACCCGTTGGCGAACACGCCCGGCGGCTGCCAGTTGGGCGGGCCGGGGAGAAACCGGTGGTCCTCCAGCATCGTCACGTTGTCCTCCCGAGGCATGCTGTTCTTGTAGAGGTCGTTGTACCCCATCGTGAGCTCCGCCCCCTGGTCGACGGCCTCGGCGAACTCCGTGCGGGCCTGCGACTCCGGGTCGCCGACCGCGTCCGGGTCGACGTTCTCCGCCAGCGCGTCGTTTCCGACGAACCCGGTCCGGCGTTCCGGATAGGTGATCGGGTGGGTCAGTATCCCGTGGAGGTTGGCGTCGTCGAAGGAGACGCCGTTGACGTCGCCGATCTCGTTCCAGAGCGCGCTCTCTGCCGCGAGGAGGTGCTGGACGTGGTCGCTGGCCAGGTGGAGACAGACGTCGTAGTCGTCGTCCGCGACCGGGTCCTCGCGGTCGAGGGTCACCTGGAGGTCGACCGCGTCGCGCTCCCGGTCGAACGGGGCCGGGATCGTCGGCCCGTCGATGATCTGCTGCGCGGTGAACATCCGCGGGATCGCGCCGTTACCGGGGCGCAGTCCTCGCGGGGGGTCCGCCTCGAACCGCTCGAAGTACGACATCGAGTAGCCGACGGTGAACAACAGCCCGTCGTGCCCCCACTCGAAGGCCTCCTCGAGCCTGTCGAAGGCCTCTCTGACAGTCTTCCGGTCCGCCGCCGACGGCGTTCCCGAGTCGAGGTAGTCGACAAACAACACCACGTGGTACTCCGGTGGCAGGAACGTCCCGTTGGCCTGTCGCTCGTAGGCGTTCCACGAGTGTTGCCGGTTGGCCCGCTCGGCGACACTCACCGAGCGCGTCTCCGCGCCGCGAGCCGGCATCCCGAAGAATCCGACTGTGCGTGACAGCGCGCTCGCCCCGCCGATAGCGAGCGCCGACCGCATGAACTCGCGGCGGTCGAGCCCCCCGGACCCACCGGAGTCAGTCGCGTCTGGACGCTGGTCGCTGCCCCTGTCCTCGGACGGGCCCGACTCCTCGTCGGACCCGTCGTCTGCCCCTGCCGAGTGGAACGGACAACCCATGATCACCCGGAAACACGGGCAATACCATCATATTGTCACTGGCTGGGAAACTGTGCAGGCCGTGCAACGCGCGGCAACACTTGCCGGACCCGTCCGCCCGGCGCGGGGGCGACCGGCCTCACTCGCCATCGGCGTCCGCTCCGTCGCCGGACCCGCCGCCGCGAGTGGTCGCCTGGGCGAGGTCGGCGCGGGCGTCGGCGAACGTCCGGCGGCGCTCCTCCAGGGGCACGTCCGTGTCGGCGATCCGGTCGAGCGCCCGGTCGCACCACTCGCGGGCGGCCGCCTCGTTCCCCGCCGCGCGCTCGATGTCGACCAGCGAGTCGATGACGTCGAGGGCCTGGTCGGGCGCGTCGAGGTCGGCGAGCGCGTCGAGCGCCGCCGACAGTCGGTCGCGAGCGGCCTCGTAGTCGTCGCGGTCGGCAGCGAGCAGACCGCGCTGTCGCAACACCCGCGCCCGGTAGTCGGCCGCCCCGAGCGCGTCGTACGCCTCGTCGGCCGCGGCCAGGTGCTCCCGGGCCGTCTCGTCGTCGCCGGCCTGGCGGGCCACCTTGCCGAGCCCGTACCGGGCGGCAGCCTCGCCCTCCTCGTCACCGACGCTCGCGGCGGTCTCGCGGCTCTGACGGAAGTACCCGCGAGCGCGGTCGTACGCCCCGCGGTCGTAGGTCACTTCGCCCAGCTGATAGAGGTTGATCGACTCGCCGCGCGTGTCGTCGACGTCGCGTCTGATCTCCAGTGACCGCTCGAGGCGCTCGTGGGCCCGCTCGTGGTCCCCGAGCGCGTTCAACACCATCCCGAGACTCGCGAGGCTGTTCGCGCGCTTCTGCCGCAGCCCGAGGTCAGTCTGAATGGCGAGCGCGTCCTCGTAGTGCTCGCGGGCCCGCTCGTAGGCGCCGCGTTCTTTCGCGATGTCGCCGAGATTGGCGAGGTTGACCGACTCGCTGCGCCGGTCGCCGATCGCGGTGGCGATCGTGAGGCTCTGCCTGAAGTACTCGGCCGCGGTGGTGTACTCGCTCTCGTAGAGCGCGACCGCGCCGAGGTTCCCGAGGGTCTTCCCTTCGCCCCGTCGGTCGCCCACCTCGCGCCACCCCGTCAGCGCCGCCTCGTAGCGCTCGCGGGCGCGGTCGTACTCGCCCTGGAACAGCGCGAGGTTCCCCGACTGGTGCAACGCGTCGGCCTCCGTTCGGCGGTCACCACACTCCTGTGCCACCGCTATCGCGCGGTCGACGCGCTCGCTCGCCGCCTCGTACGCCCCGCACATCTGGTGGGCTTCGCCGAGGGTGACGAGCGCGTCCGCGATGTCCGCGGGGTCGTCGCGGTCGCGGGCCTGCTCCAGCGCCCGCTCCGCGTCGGCTATCGCCTCGTCGGTGTCACCGATGCCCTGCCGTGCGCGGCTGCGTCCGAGCAGTCGCGCGACCGGCCGGGCCGTCGCCGGCGCGTCCTCGAAGACCGACAGCGCCCGCTCGTGGGTCCCCTGGTTGAGAAACGCCGCTCCGAGCCACAGCCAGCAGTCCGCAGCGGTCACCGACTCACACGCCGGCGGCAGCGTGACTACTGGCCCGTCCGCGTCGCCGAGCAGCGGCGCGAGTCGCGGTCGGTTGCGCCCCATCACGAACGCAGCCTCGACGACGCCGTCGGCCCAGGTCGCCGGCCCCGCCTCGATCCGCTCGACCGGTCGGTCGCCGACGACACCGCGGAGTCGGTCCAGGCGGTCGGGGTCGCCAGCGAGCGACAGCGCTGTCGAGAGACAGTTCCCGACGCGGTCGCGGGCCGCCGTCTCGCCCGCCACCTCCAGCAGGTGGTCGAGAAACGCCGTCGCCCAGGTCTCGTGGACCGTGCGATACCGCCCGTCCTCGCGACCGAACAGGATGCGCCCGTCGAGACGGTCGAGCGCGTCGTCGACCGCCTCGGCTCCGGGGTCCGTCTCGGACCCCGCGGCGACCGCGCGGAGGGCCGCCGGGTTCGGGTCGACGCCGGCCGCGACGAACAGCGCTGCGGTCGTCGCCGCGTCCAGCGCCGCGCTGCCCGCGTTGGCGACGGCGTCGTACGCGTCCGCGACGTCGCTCTCGAGCGACGTTCGGCCGTCGGAGACCGGGTCGAGAGACAGCGAGAGCCGGTGCAGGAGGAGATACGTCTCTCCGACCGGCGCGTCGCCGTCGCCGCCGCCGTCGCGTATCCCCTCCCGGAGCTGCGCGACCGGCGTCTCGACGGTCGCACCGGTCGTCGCCTCCACGTGGTCGACCAGTCGCCGAGACTCGGCCGCCGAGAGCGTCGATATCGTCTCCGCCCGGAGGTCGACCTCGGCGACCGGCGCGTCACCGGGCGGGTCGCGCCACTCGCTCTCGCGGGCGTCGAGGAGCACCGACACGTCGTCCCCGCTCACGCGGTCGAGCGCCGCGATGACGCCGTCGGCGTCCGGCCTGACGGCGTCTTCGACGACGACGAGGGTGTGCCCCGGGGCTGACTCGGCGACCGCGACCAGTTCGGACACCGCCGTCACCGGGCGGCCGGCGTCCCCCTCGCGGTAGAGGACTGTCCCGCGGTCGGTCCGATACCACTCGCAGGCGACCTGTTTGGCCGTCGTACTCTTGCCCGACCCCGCCGGGCCGACCAGCGCGCAGTCCGTTCCCGCGGCGAGCGCGCCGGTCAGGCGGTCGACCAGCGGCTCGCCGTCCTCGTCGGTGCGCTCGACCGCGTACCCCGCGTGCACCTCTGCGAGGTCGAGGCCCGCCCGCCAGGCGTCGGTCGGGTCTCTGACGGTGCTGTCGACGAAGTAGGACCTGTCGACCCGGACGAACCCCTGTCGCTCGAGCGCGACCGGGAGCGGGAGCGGGAGGTCCGCGCCGGCGGCGCCCGCGTCCGACGCAGTCGTCACGCCACCGTCGGTCGTCTGCGCGAGGTCGTCGGTGACACAGTCGGCCGCCGTCCGGAGACTCTCGTAGCACTCTTCGGCCCACTCGACGGCCCGGTCGTCGTCGTTCTCGACGAGCCCGCCGATCCCACCTGCGTCGCCGAAGACGACGACCGTCAGGGTCGTTCCCTCGTCGTCCTCAGTGAGGACCAGTCCGTACGCCGGGACATCGCCGACGAACAGGTCGAACCCGTCTCGTTCAGCCATCGCGGCGAGTCGCTGGGGGAACGCCTCCGCCATCGACGACCGCAGGTCCGGCGGGACGACCAGTGCCGCCGCGTCCCCGTCCGTCACGACGTGTTCGTAGAGCTGTGTGAACTCCCGCGGGTCCGACAGCGCCGGCAGCGCCGCGCGATACGTCGTGGCCGACTCGACGGTCGCCCGAAGCCGCTCGACCGGTTCGTACGGCAGTTCCGCCGGCGAGGCCACCGCGTCACCGCCCGCGACGGCGTCCATCGTGATCGGCGCGTCCCGCGGCAGTGCCTCCAGCACCGCACGCGCCTCGAACAGGTCCGTCCAGTCGCGTCGGTACGTCTCGTAGTGGTCCAGCGCCAGCCGACCGACGGCGGTCAAGGCGTACGCACCGCCGACGTTCTCGACCAGTCCGGCGGACTCGAGGCTCCGGACCGCCCTGTTGACGGTCGACCGCGAGACGCCGGTCCGATCCTCGACGGCACGCAGCTCGCGTTCGCCCCCACGCAGCGCTCGCAAGATACCAGCCCGTTTCTCCACGAGGTCGATGTACTCCTCGGGCTCGGCCCCCATCGTTCACGGGTCCTTTGGGAGCATCGTTCATTGTTCTGACGAACGGTGCAAGGGGCACAGAGCACCCCTGACTGCGAGACGAACGTTCACCACTCGACCCGCCGGTCCCACGAACGTTTAAATCCGAACGCGCGGCCAGGGGGGCCCATGCACGACGAAGTGCGCGTCGTCGCCGGCGACTGCACGACGACGTTCGACGGTACGAGCGAACGCGAGCACCGCGGAGACGTGGTCGCGGTCCTGAAACCCGACGGGACGGTGCTCGTCCACGACGCCGACGGCTACCAGCCCGTGGCGTGGCTGACTCGTGCGGAGACGGTCCAGTTCGTCGACGGCGTCCTCGACGCCCGCGACGGCGACCAGCGCCTCCGCCTCGAAGTCCACGAAGAACACGGCAGCGCTCGCCACCCAGTCTCGCGGGCGGGCGTCCCAGTCGGCGGCTGTCCCGACTGCGACGGAGACGCCGACAGCGACGGTACGCTCGTCCTCGCGAGCGGGACAGTCGCCTGCCACGACTGCGAGAGCGAGTACGCCGTCCCGCGGGACGCCGCGATCATCGAGGAGACCTGTGCAGACTGTGGCCTCCCGCTGTTACGCGCCGAGCGCGGCGAGCGCGTGGAGGTGTGTCTCGACCGCGACTGCGAGTCGCTGGACGAGCGGGTCCGCGAGGCGTTCGACCGCGTCTGGGACTGTCCCGAGTCCGACTGCGACGGCGACCTCAGAATCTTGCGCAGGGGCGGCCTCATCGCCGGCTGTGAACACTACCCCGACTGCGACACGGGCTTCGGCCTCCCCAACGGCCTGCTCGACGGCACCTGCGACTGCGGCCTGCCGGTCTTCGAGACACCGACCGGTCGACGCTGTCTCGACAGCGAGTGCGACCACGTCGCGTAGGCTCCGAGAGAGTCAGACGCGGGCGAGCAGATGGTCGCGCAGGTCCGCGGGCGCGTCGGCGACGTAGTCGGCGTCGCTCCGGTCGGTGTCGTCGGCGCCGCCGTGTTTGAACCCGACGACGTGCATTCCGGCGCGGCCGGCGGACTCGATGCCGTGGCCCGAGTCCTCGACGGCCGCGACTCGTGTCGGGTCGACGCCGAGTTCGCTCGCTGCCGTCTCGTAGACGGCCGGTTCGGGCTTGCCGGGGCCGTCAATGACATCCGCGCTGACGACGGCGTCGACGTCGAGGTCGAACCGCTCGCGGACGTGGGCGATCCAGTCGGGCGGCGACGAGGAGACGATCGCCACGTCGACGCCCTCGGCTCGCAGGTCTGCGAGCAGCGACTCGGCGCCCGGCAGGAGCGTCACGTCCTCGCCGTAGATCCGCTCGGCGGTGTCCTCGTACCAGCCGAGAAACTCCTGCCTGTCCGTCGCGACGCCGTACTCGGCGTCGAGGTAGTCGTAGATCTCGCGGTAGTTCATCCCGGTGATCTCCGCGACATCGAGGGCGCCGAGTCCGGCTTCCGGGAGGAGTTCCGCCTTCTCGTAGGGTATCCAGTAGTCCTCGGAGTCGACGAGGACTCCGTCCATGTCGAAACAGACCGCGTCCATGCCCAAGCGTGCCGCGGGACCGGGCATGGGTCTTCCGTTTCGGGCGGTCCGTTCGTCCCTAAGCCGCTGCGGTGCGCAGCCACCATCGGGTGGTGCGCAGCCACGATCGGGCGGTGCTCGGCCGCGGTCGGCGTTAGAACTCCATGGCTGGTTCCCGGGCGTCTCGGTCCCTGTCGCGTCGCTCGCGCGGGTCCGGATCGGTCGGCTGTTCGACTCGCAACGCGGTCCCGCAGACGGAACAGGCGCGGTCGGCAGGGGAGACCTGGCGCCCGCAGTCCGGGCAGCAGACGACGCCGCCGACTGTCTCGTAGCGATACGTGGTCTCGCTGTCGCTCGCGCTATCGACGGTCGTGGAGAGGTCGGCCCTCCGGAGGAGCGTGCGCGCCGCGCGGAGGTCGTCGTCGGTCCGCAGGGAGAGGTCGGTTTCGACGCTCTCGGGCGTCAGCAGCGACACGCCCAGATCGTCGCCGACGTAGTAGAGCCGACCCTCGCTCGGGTCCGTCGCCATCGGATCGTGGGTAATCGTCAGTGTCCGCTCCTCCGGGTCGACCGTGACGTCCTCGACGGCCGACAGCGGGATCGCCGTCTCGCGGTAGTAGTGTAGCCACAGCGGCAGCGCTACCGAGAGCGCGATCATAAACAGCGTGTAAGGCACCGAACCGGCGGTCGGCCCGGCGAGGTCCATCAACCGCCACGCCAGGACGACGAAGAACGCCAGGAACGCGCCGACCTGCCCCGCGGCGCCGAGGCGGTCCCAGCGGTCCCTGTTCCGCCAGCGGGCGCGCTGCCCGCGCAGGAATCCCCGGGGCGTCCGCTGGATCCGGAACGCGTCGTCGTCGACCACGAGTTCCCCCTCCGTGGTCCGGACAGTTCCCCACTGGTCGCCCATGGTCGTGTCGTCTCACGTGAACGACATAAGCGTGGTGTCTGCTGCCGTGTAACGTAATATCGGTAGTCGCGGCGTCGCTCGCGGCCCCGGACGACCCGGACCGCAGGGGCTTTCACCGGTCACGGACCACCCACGGACATGGACGCGACGCTATCGGGCGACGTGGTGCAGGTCAGCGCGAACGCCCGCGAGCGCTACTACGACTCGCGGGGGTACGGCCGCCCGCTCGACGGCGGGGCGCTCGAACTCGCGCCCGTCGAGGCCGCCCACCTGCTCTATCGGGGCGACCTCGATGCGGTCGATGGCCAGGCCTTCCGTCCGTTCCTGACGTCCGCCGCGGTCTCGGAGACCGCTTTTCTCGTCTACAAGGACCTTCGCGACCGCGGGTTCTACCTCTCGCCCGCCCGCGAGGAGTGGGTCGCCGACGCCGTCACACTCGACCGCGGCGGGGCCGCCGTCGACTTCGTCGTCTATCCACGGGGGTCTGGCCCGTGGGACGGCGCGGTCGCCTACCGCGTCGCGGTCGCCGGCGAGCGCGAACCCGTCGACGCCGCGGAGCTGGGTGCTGTCGTCCTCGCGGTCGTCGACGAGGAGAGCGAGATCACCTATCTCGAAACCGACCGTCCGGACGTCGAGGGGACGAGCGAGACGGCCCTGCCGGAGAGTGTGGCCGGCGAGTTGCTGGACGAGCGCGCGTTCGTCTGGAACCCGCCCGCGAGTCTCTACGAACGGGGGTTCTACGGGCAACGCCTCGACGACCAGGACGGCGAAGTGCTGCAACTGTCGCTGCTCGAAGCCGCCTATCTCGCCGACCGGGGTGCGCTCGCCGTCACCGGCGGCGTCGACGCGGTCGTCGACTGTGGCCGCGCTGCCGAGGGTGACCGGTTCGACCGCCGACTCCGCGTGTACACCGAACTCCGCGAGCGCGGCGTCGTGCCCAAGACCGGCTTCAAGTTCGGCGCTGACTTCCGTACCTACGCCGACGTCGAATCGGTCGCGGACCTGGGCCACTCCGAGTTGCTCGTGCGGGTTCTCAGTGCGGGCCACGAGTTCGCCCCGCGAGACCTGGCGCTCGACGTCCGCCTCGCCCACGGCGTCCGCAAGGAGATGGTGTTCGCGCTGGTCGACGGCGAGACCATCGAGTGGGTTTCGGTGGGACGGTTGACGCCGTGAGATGGGGCGACGATACTGACTTCCGTCGTGGCGCGCGCCGTCGAGTGGCCCGAACACTGTGAGGGTCACGAGACGAAGCGCGCGAGGGATGAGCATCACAGGCCGAAGGCCGAGAAGCGCAGTCGGTTGTGGAGGTGTGTGGCCTGCGGTCGCGGTGCTGTGGTCCTGGTGGACTGAAAGGGCGAGGGACGCTCGCGTTTACTGTAGTCGCCTACGCGACCCCTATCCGAGCGAAGCGGGGATATGTCGCGTAGCGACCGCGAGCGGGTCGAGGGCTTTCAGCGGTCGCTCTCAGTAGCGGTGCAGTCGGGTGCTAGCGAGCGGGTCGATGGCTTTCAGCGGTCACTGCGAGATGCAGTAGAACTCTCAGCAAGCGAGCGTATCGCCAACTACGATTCGCGACCGTTTCGCCACTCGGATTCGAGCAGGCCGTACCGGTAGTAGTCCTCCCACTCGCCGCCGAGAAAGGCCTCGTCGCGGAAGGTCCCCTCCCGCGTGAACCCCAGTTTCTCTATCACCCGCTGGGACCCCCGGTTCGACTCGAAGGCACGGGCAATCACCTTGTGCAGTCCCAGCCGGTCGAAACAGTGCTCCAGGAGGACGCGACTCGCTTCGGTGGCGTAGCCGTGGCCCTGCTCGTCGGGGGCGACCCAGTAGGCGAGTTCGCCGCGGTCGTACTCGGTGTCGCCCATGTGTTCGCGGTTGACCAGCACGTACCCGACCGGCCGCTCGTCGACGCAGGCGAGCAAGCCGACCGACTGGTCATTGCGCCCCATCGTCCCGCCGAGGTACAGGTCGACGTCGTCCTCCCCGGTGGGGTACACATCGGTTCTCCCCGCTCGAACGCGAGGGTCGTTGCTGTTCCGGCGGAGGAAGTCGGCGTCGTCGCGGTCGGCCGGCCTGAGCGTTACCCTGTCGCCCTCGAGGAAGACTGGTCCGGGCATGGCCTGGACTGGGTGGGGGTCACTGGTAGGCGTTTCCCGCCCGTGTGGTGTGTTGGCAGGGACTTGTTCCAGGTGGAACCGACTTCTCTCACTGCTCGCGATCCGTCGTCGGAACCGCTCCAGTCAGTAAACGATGAAAGGTCTCGGCCCGCTCGCTAGCTGATTGATCGACTGACCTCGACAGCCTCCGCTGAAAGCCCTCGGCCCGCTCGCGGTCGCTGAGCCGGATATCCTCGCTTCCTTCGGTCGCTCGGATAGGGCCGGTTCAGCGACTCCACTTCGTCCCGACCGGCCCTCACCCTTTCAGTCCGCCAGGACCGCAACCGTCCCGCACAGCACCGCGACCGCGAGCCACACACCTCCCCAGCCGATTGCGCTTCTCGCTTCGCTGCGATGCTCATCCCTCGCACGCTGCTGTCGCGAGACGAGACTCGCGACAGCGCGCGCCACGACGAACGTCGGCCTTCTCGCTTCGATTCCTACTTCGGCACGAACACGAGCGGGAAGTGCCGCCAGGCCCAGCGCTTGTCGGGGCGGTCGGCGACTGACCAGACGCTCTGTGGCCAGGTGCCGAGCGCGTCGTGGATCCGCTCGTAGGACAGCAGGTTCTCCCCGTCGAGCAGGAGGCGGAATCGCTCCTCGAAACGGTCGGCGTCGAACTGCGACTCCGCGCCGAGGTACTCGTCGGGATCCTCGGCCATGGTCTGCCAGTAGGCCTGGGCGTGGCGGTTGGCGTAGTTGAATACGAGGTGGCCACCGGGCGCGACGGCGTCGTACATGTGCTGCAGGGCCGACTCGATGTCGGCGACGTAACAGAGCGTGAAGTACAAGAAGACGGCGTCGAACTCGCGGTCGGGGAACGCAGGGAGGACCGTCCGCTCGAAGGCGAGGTTGTCGAGGCCGCGGTCGGCGGCGCGCTCGCGGTTGTCTTCGAGGACGGGTTCGGCTGCGTCGTAGCCGACGACCGTCGCGTCGGAATAGCGCTCGGCCATCTCGAAGGCAACGACGCCGGGACCGCACCCGACATCCGCGAACGCGTCGGGGCGGCCGCGCGCCTCGAAGAAGTCCGGCAGGGCGTCGATGACGTGGCGACTGGCCGGACTCGCGTCGTCGGCCTCGGCCTCGTCGGCGTCGGTCCAGAAGCGGTTCCAGTCGATGGTGTCTGGATGTGTGCCGTCCTCGGTTGCGCGGGTTCTGTCCTCGGTGGCGGGGAAGTGCGTCGGCTCAGTCATCGGTCACTCCGTGAACAGGTGAACGTCCGCGACGACGCTCGAATCGCGGTCCAGCTCGGGCTCGGTCGGCAGGTCGTCGTACCAGCCCGCCGACCACACGTCGTCACAGGTGTCGACCTCGGGAACGTCACGCTCGTCGGCCGATCGGGCGGGCGAGGCGGCGAAAACGACGTGCTGCGTCGTGTCGAGGTGTTCGGGCTCGCCGTCGGCGTCCGCGACCTCGTCGCCCGCCGTCGCGAGGACGTGGTCGACTTCGCGGACGCGCTCGACGCCGTCGATGTCGAGGGGCAGTCCCATCCGGTCGGCGACGTCCTCGCGAGCGGCGCGGGCCCAGTCGCCCCCGCCGTCGACGACGACGTTCGGGAGGATGGCGTGGCCGTTCTCGTGGACCCACAGCAGGACCTCGCCGTGCTCGTTCGTCACGCCGACGATGGCCCGGCCGCCGGCGCCGGCCTCGCAGTGGTCGGCCTCCTCGTGCTCGAACGTCGTCGCCGCCGCCTCGACATCCTCGCGCTCGGCCAGCGCTGCGGGATCGGACAGCGAGTCGAGCGGTCCGCGAGTCCCACCCCCGGTCTGCTCGCGCTCGCCTTCGTCCGCAGAGTCGCCGTCGTCTGTCGCCGTGTCGTCGGTCGCGATGTTGACTATCATGTTCGTGGTATGTAGCCGTCGAAGTTGCTGGTCGCTGTGCGGTTCGACTCCCGTATCCGACCGAGACGCACCACTGATCCCGGCTTCAGTTCGTAGCGGCCGCTCCCGGAAAAGAGTTACTACTTCGATTAAGTTTCTTCTTCACTTACAATATCGGGCGCCTCGTATTTAAAATTTGGGGCGGTGGAGTTGCGAGTGACTACTCGGGGAGCGCGGTAGTCAGGATATCGGCGGTTAGCGGACGTGACGAAGGAGTTTCGGGACTTTACGTAGGTCCGCGGGGGTGAACGGGTAGAGTTCGAGCAGGTCCGAGAGGGTGAGTTCGTAGCGCTGGAGGCGGTCGAGTTGCGCGGGCGAGAGGCGGTCGGCGCGCTCGACGAAGCGGTCCTGCTGGCGGGCGTCGAAGTCGTAGAGCAACTCGCCGACGACGCGCTGGCGTTTCCAGTCGGGGCCCTTCTGGCGGTTCCACCGCCGCTCGTACGGGGCGAGGGCCGCCCGCGAGGTGTCGCCCGCAGCGAGCGCGTCGATAGCCGCGTCGGCGGCCATGCGGGCCGACTCCATCGCTGGACGGATCCCCTCGCCGAAGAGCGGATTGATGCTCGACACCGCGTCGCCGACGGCGACGATACCGTCGTCGGCCCGGCGGTTGATCGAGTTGTCCGAGCGCGCCTCGCCAGCGTGGACCGCTCGCACCTCGTCGATCTCCCACCGGGGGTCGCGGTCGGCCCACGCCCGGACGTAGTCGCGGATCGTCCGGTCGACTGTCGTGGTGTCCGCAGTCGCACCGCCGTCGGGCGCGCCATCCATCGTGGCACCGCCGTCGGGCGCGCCGTCCGTCGTGGTACCGTCGTCGGGCGCGCGGTGGCGCTCGTAGAAGTCGTCGATCCAGCAGACACCGATCTTGAACACGCCATCGCCGGCGGGGAACGTCCACGCGTACCCGCCCGGCGCGACGTCGTGGTCGAAGGTGAACACCATCGCGTCCTCGTCGAACGCGCCAGTGGCCTCGAACTCCAGGCCGATCCCGCGCTGTGCGGCGTCGCGGTCCCACATCCCCAGGGGTTCTGTCAGCACGCCGGCCGGGCCGGAAGCGTCGACGACCAGGTCCGCCCGGACGGTCGTTTCCGTTCGACCGTCGCGACAGCGGACGCCCACGACCGCGCCGTCCTCGACGACAGGGTCGGTCACACGGACGCCAGTGCGCACGTCGACCCCGTGGTCGGCCGCGTCCGCGCCGAGGAAGTCGAGGAAGGCGGGGAAGTCGAGGACGTAGTTCGGGATGGCGAGGGTCGCGCTGGCCGTCGGCCCCTCGAAGACCACGTCGGGGCTCGCGTCCATCACGACCGAGTCGGGCACGTCGAACCCCTCGATCACCTGCTCGAAGGTGCCGCCGGTGGATTTGTCGTTGTCCGTGAGTGCGTCGTTGGCTTCGAGAACGGCCACGGCCGCGTCGGTCCGCCGCCCCAGTTCGCGGGCGAACTGCAACCCCGCCGGACCGCCACCGACCACGGCCACGTCGTACGCCTGCATCACACGCGCTACGTCTCGGTCCGTCTAATCGGTTCGGAAACCATCCGAGCGCTGGGCGGGTGAAGCGAACGGTATATGTGCGTGTCGCCGCCAGTTGTTCCCAATCGATGACTCGCGACACCGAGAAAGGACGGGACGCGCAAACCGAGGAGAAGGCGGGTTCATGCACTGAGGAGAAGGCGGGTGCGCGCACCGAAGAAGCGGCTGGTGTGGGCACAGACGAGACGGTGGGCGCGCGCACCGACGGGGGCGTCGACGCGGCGGGCGCCGACGACGTGGCCCTGGACCCGTGGGGCTCCTCGACGGTGTCGGACTACCGGAAGCTGTTCGAACAGTTCGGCATCGAGGAGTTCGACGAGGTCCTCCCGAAGGTGCCCGAACCTCACTACCTGATGCGCCGCGGGGTCATCTTCGGCCACCGCGACTACCGCCCCGTGGCCCGCGCCATGCGCGAGGGCGAGGACTTCGCCGCGCTCTCGGGGTTCATGCCCACCGGTGACCCCCACATCGGCCACAAACTCGTCTTCGACGAGATCATCTGGCACCAGCAGCAGGGCGGCGACGCCTACGGCCTCATCGCCGACCTCGAAGCCCACAGCGCCCGCGGGCTCAGCTGGTCGGAGATCGATACCCACAGCCGCAATTACATCCTCTCCCTGCTCGCGCTCGGTTTCGACCCCGAAGCGGGCGAACTCTACCGCCAGTCCGACAACCGCGAGGTCCAGGATCTGTCCTTCGAACTCGGCATCGAGGCGAACTTCTCCGAACTCGGCGCTATCTACGACTTCGACGGCGAGACCGACGTCTCGCACATGCAGAGCGTGGTCACCCAGATGGCCGACATCCTCTACCCGCAACTCGACGAGCCGAAACCGACCGTGATCCCCGTCGGCCCCGACCAGGACCCGCACATGCGACTGGCCCGCGACCTCGCGGCCCGGACCCGCTACTTCGGCGTGACGGAGGCCTACGCCAGCTTCGAGGTCGACGACGACGAGCGAGCCCTGCTCGCCGAAGCCTACGAGACGCTCTCCGAGCGCCACCCCGACGAGACCGTCCGGTGTGGTGACGCCGCCACCTACCTCGAGAACCGGCGCGACCCCGATGCGACCGACGCCGCGGCGACCACCGCCGACGCGGTCATCACGATGTGCAAGGGCGCCGGCAAGGAGCCGCTACGCCCGCGGATCCGCTTTATCGACCGCAACGCGACCGACGAGGCCTTCGAGGCGCTCATCGAGGCCATCGACGGCGAGAAGCGTGTCTACGACGCCCACATCGACGCCTTCGACCTCGACCGGACCGAGGCCGAGGAACTCGCCCGCGAGGTCGAACTCGACCACGGCGGCTACGGCTTCCTGCCGCCCTCCTCTATCTACCACCGCTTCATGACCGGCCTGACAGGGGGGAAGATGTCCTCGTCGGTCCCCGCCTCGCACATCTCCTTGCTCGACGACCCCGAAGAGGGATACGACAAGGTGAAATCGGCGACGACGGGCGGGCGCGAAACCGCAGAAGAGCAGCGCGAACTCGGCGGCGAGGCCGACGAGTGTCCCGTCTACGAACTGTACGCCTACCTGCTGGCGGGCGACGACGACGAGTTCGCCACCGAAGTGTACGAGGAGTGCGTCGGCGGCGAACGGCTCTGTGGCGGCTGCAAGGAGCAGGCCGCCGAACTCATGGCCGAGTTCCTGGAAGAGCACCAGGAGAAACGCGCCGAGTGGGAAGACAAACTCGACGACCTCGACATCGAACTGGACTCGCCGCGCAAGCGGGCGTGAGGCCGGTCGCACACTGGGCGGTGCCGACCGTCCCAGACTCTCTTACCGGACCCGACCGTCCCCGGTTCTCTCACCTGAGTTCGACGTGGGTGATCGTCTCGACGGCGCCATCGTCGTCGAACACGACCGCGAGTCGGCACCCGTCCAGCGTGGCGACCTTCTCGACTTCCCAGGGATCGTCGGAGCAGACGGTCGTCGTGAGGTCGGTCAGGACCCACTCGTACGCCCAGAACGGCCTGGCGTCGCGGTCGATACCGTGCTCGTCGCAGTAGTCCCTGACCGTCGGGTGCGCGAGCAGGAAATCGCCGATCGACCCGAGCCATCCGAGCCGACAGGTCGTACAGGAGAGCTCGAACCGGATCGTCAGCATCTGTACCGGTTCCTCCTCGAACGGGTCGGCGATCCACTCGAAGCGACTGACTATCTCGTCGCCGCAGTCGGGGCAGATACCCCCGAAGAGCACCCCCACGCGACGACGGACAGCGGGGTCGAACTCCCGCATGAGTTCCCGCGGGTCCTCGCGCTTCTCGACGACTGCCGGCGCCGGGTCCCGGTAGACGTACCGGTCGTAACACTCCATGCAGCCGAGGTAGAGCTTCCAGTCGTACCCGACTCCCAGTCGACCGCCACACCGGGGACAGTACGCGTCGACCGGTGTGACGAACACGTACGTCTCACGGTGGCGGCGGGTCCGGAGCAGTTCGACGACCGGGAGCGACTGCGACTTTGGCACATAGCCGCCGTGTTGCTCTTGCAAGAACTCGCCGCGGAGCCTGTCGAGGTGGTAGTTGAACCGTCCGTTGTCCTCGACCCCCACCGCCTCCTGTAGTTCAGCGTAACTGATCGAGTCGCCCTCCCGCCACCGGAAACGGTGAACTGCGAGGAGGATCCGCAGCCGCGTCTCGTCGGCGAGGATGCCGAACGCCTCGGCGTCCGCCTCCAGCGACTCCCAATCCATTGGCGAGTATGGCACTGCGGGCCGAGTTGTAATTTTCGGGGTGCGTTCCGGGGAGAAACTCATTTCTCCTAACACATAAGCTCCAACTGGCGGTACTCCCGGCCGATGGTTTCAGGTGACGAACGACGGGGTACCTGCGGTACTGGGGGAACCCACTGGCAGTGCAGTCGCGAATCGCTCACCCGAACCGCCGCTATCGCGGTCCTGCTCGTTTCGCTGGCAGCGCTCGCTGGCTGCAGCGGCGCCCCGTTCGGTGGGGGCGGGAGTGGGACACCGGCGGCATCGTCCCCCGCACCGGCGAGCGAATCGCCCGTATCGACGGCGACGCGGGCCGGCGGAGAGTCGTCTGGAACGACGGGGACGGATTCGAACGGGGAGACGACCGACCGGCCCGCCACTACGGCCGAGGGTTCGACGGCAACAGCGGCGCCCGGGGAGACGCCGACCGACGCCGCGACGGCGACGGCCACGCCGACACCGACCGCCACGCCCGTCCCGGCGCCGACACTCTCCGAGGTCGGCGTCGACCCGAACGCGACGCTCGACCGCGTCGAGGCGTTGCTCAACGTCTCGATCGAGCGGCCGTCTATCGGGGTCAAGGCGGACACCTCGGTCACGTCCGCCGGCCCGGCCGCCAGAATCCTGGTCGGTGAACAAGGGTCGAACGAGACAGGCAGCTATGCTGCGGAGTACGAGTATTCACCGTCGGGGCCGGGCCGCGTCGTCTTCAACGCCACCTACCTCCGAACTGCGTCACCCTCGAATATCGAGATGACGCTGGCACACGAGTTCACCCACGCCTACCAGTTCCAGCATCTGGATCGATGGAACATTGACCCCGACTTCGCGTCACCCATTGCGGGAGCGGCGTTCATCGAAGGGAGCGCGGAGTTCGCAGCGATCCGATACGGCGCCCGCTACATGAACAGGTCTGTCGACGCCCGGACGGCAGACTTAGAACGCTATTTCGCGAACCGGACGACCCACCAGCGGTTCGGGCTCGCCGTGTATGTGTACGGGCAGCGCTGGACCGAGCGGACGCTCGACTCGCCGGCGAACTTCTCGACACTTCCCGAGGACCACCCCGAGACCACGGAGGAACTCCTCCACGGCACCGAGGAGGAGCCGGAACGGTTCAGCTACCTGCCGGCCAACGACATCCGCTGGGACCTCGACACGACGACCAGAGGTGAACTCTGGACGAGGATCGTCCTCAGAGATGAACTGAACCGGTCCACCGCGGCCACTGCCGCCGACGGGTGGGGGAACGACAAACTCGCCACGTACGAACGCGCGAACGGCTCCACGGGGGTCGTCTGGACTCACCGGTGGGAAACCACCGCCGACGCCGACGAGTTCGAGGCGGCGATGCGGAAACACCTCGCCCACCGACGGGGAGAAACCGACGAGTACGCGTTCGAGATCCGCCGACTCGGCTCGAAGATGACAGTCGTCGTCGCCGGGCATCCCGAGTTCGTCGATGCGGTCTCGGTCAGCGGGTCGAACGACCGCGTCGAACACGAGATCGAAGAGAACGAGGAGTGAAGCGGGGCGGTGAGGAGATGCCGGCCCCCGTCGCCACCCCAAACGCTACCGTGAAATGGCGACAGCGACGGTCGAGTCCGTCCGCGGTTCGACTGGAACTCGAAATCGAGGTGGCGGCGACCAGGAACTGCTACTCGCGCCCTCGACAGTGGACGACGACGCGAGGACCGGGCTACAGTCCGTCGAGCGCCGCGGCGGCAGCTTCCAGCAGCGCCTCGGCAGCCTCCTCGCCGCCGTTGTCGGCGACGATCTCGACCGCCTGTGAACCGCCGTCGAGGACCACGCGCGCGGCGTCACCGCTCGTCTCGGCGGCCGCCGCGACAGTCTCTTCGGCGGTCTCGACCGTCCCGGTGGCGCCGTCGTCGACCGCCGCGACGGAGTCGACTGCACCTTCGGGGACGGCGCTTACCTCGATCTCCGCGTCGGCGAGCGGCGCCACGTCCGCGTCGGCAAACGCGTCCTCGACCGCCGCCGGGTCCAGCGGCGTCTCGTCGACCAGCCCCTCCAACCCGGACCGGAGTTCAGAGACCGCCGGGACCGACGGCAGTTCGACGTCCGGAAGGGGAACGTCGAGCAGTCTGGTGTAGTCGTTCTCACGGTCGCTGGAATCGGGAGGGCTCGGCATACGCGACCCGTGCGCCCGATCCCACGTAGGCTTTCCGCCCGGTCTAGTCGGGGTCGATCTGAGCCGGACCGACCGCTCAGACCTCGATCTCGATCGGCTCGGCGTCGTCCTCGTCGAAGTCGTCGGCGGCGAGTCTGTCGGCGGCGAGGTAGCTGCCGACGGCGCCGACGACCCCGAGGCCGAGCCCCGCGCGGAGGCCGGCTCTCCGTCCCTTGATCAGTCGTCCCAGCAGATACCCGATGACGAAGTTCATCACGAACGCGCTGATGGCCGAACTGGTCTTTCCCATACCGCCCATTCGGTCGGGACGGGCATAAGCGCCCGTCCCGGTCCGACGCAGCCCCGCTCCCGGACCGGCACGTCCTCGCCCGCCGCGTCGCCGCCCGGAGACGGACCGCCGAACACCCCGAAACGGGTGCGTAACCGTTTAGTCCGTCGGTCCTGTCAGAGGTAGTATGGCACCCGAACCCACCGTCAGCCGCGCCGCACACGACCAGTCGGCAGTCACCGGGTTCGGTTTCTTCTTCGCCTGACGGGCGGTGGATTCGCCGACCGCTCGCGCCCGGGTCACGCCGGGCGGGCGTCGGTCGGTGCGGAAACCGTCCGCGGGCCGATGCGGACTCGCGAGTCCCGGCGGCGCCGTATCCGGCACCCCCGCCGGCGCTCGCGAGTCCGACGCGATGGGAATCGTTAACTGACGACCACACCGACTCCAGCGACAACGAATGAAACTCCCGGAAACGCAAGTCGCGGTCTTAGAGGCCGCGAGCGCGGAGGAACTACGGACAGTGGAATCGCTCGCAGACGACATCGGCGACAGCCCCGACGCGGTGCGCCGGGCCGCCTTCGAACTCGAAGACGAGGAGCTCCTCGGCGTCATGGAGGTCACCGAGACGGAGTATCGACTCACCGAGGAGGGCGAACGCTACGCCTTCGAGGGGCTGCCCGAGCACGTCCTCTGGGTCGGCGGGATGTCCGTCGACGCCCACCAGGAACCAGTCGAGCTCGGCCGCGCGCTCGGCATGGCCAGCCTCGAAGACGACCAGGTCGACATCGCGCTGGCGAACTTCGCCCGCAAGGGCATGGGCGAGGTCGACCAGGGGATGATCTCGGTGAACACCGACTTCGACGCCGAGGACGACGACGAGCGCCGCGTCCTCGAAGACCTCAACGACGGCGCCGTCATCTCACCCGACGTCTACGAGGACGGGACGATCGACCAGGTCGAACGACGCGGGCTGGTCGAGGAGGTCGAGCGGACAGTCTACCGCGTCCGTCTCAGCGATGCCGGCGTGACGACGCTGATGGAAGGAGTCGAAGTCGCCGAGACAGTCGACGAAATTACCCCCGAGCTTATCACCTCCGGCGAGTGGGACGAGGTCGTCTTCACAGATTACAATGTCGAGGCCGACGCCGAGACGGTCCACGGCGGCAAGCCTCACGCGCTGCGCCGGACCGCCGAGCGCGTCAAGGACGTCCTCGTCGGCATGGGCTTCCAGGAGATGCAGGGCCCCCACGTCGACGCCGACTTCTACATCAACGACTGCCTGTTCATGCCACAGGACCACCCGGCGCGCAACCACTGGGACCGCTTCGCGCTCGAAGAGCCCGCCCGGATGGACCGCGAGGACCTCCCCGCGGACCTCGTCGAGGCCGTCGAGTCGGCTCACCGCGACGGCGTCGGCCCGGACGGCGGAGGCTATCACTCGCCCTGGAGCGAGGACTTCGCCAGCGCGCTCGCCCTGCGCGGCCACACGACCAACCTCTCGGTGCGCCACCTCGCCGGACTGGCCGAGGGCGACGTCGAGCCGCCCGAGCGGTACTTCTCCGTCGAGAAGGCCTACCGCAACGATACGCTCGACGCGACGCACCTGCTGGAGTTCTTCCAGATCGAGGGGTGGGTCATGGCCGAGGACCTCTCGGTGCGGGACCTGATGGGCACGTTCACCGAGTTCTACGAGCAGTTCGGCATCACCGATGTGGAGTTCAAGCCTCACTACAACCCCTACACGGAGCCGAGCTTCGAGCTGTTCGGCCGCCATCCCGAGACGAACGAGCTCATCGAGATCGGTAACTCCGGGATCTTCCGGCCGGAGATGCTCGAACCGCTGGGCGTCGAGGCCGACGTGATGGCCTGGGGACTCGCTCTCGAACGGCTGATGATGCTCGCGACCGGCGCCGAAGACATCCGCGACGTCCACGGGACGCTCGTGGACCTGGACTTCCTGCGGACCGAGGAGGTGACCTACTGATGCCCACCGTCGAGATCGACCCCGACGAACTGCGCGAGTTGACCGGCCACGAGGACAAAGACGACGACGAACTCCGCGCGGACCTGTTCGCCCTGGGACTGGAGTACGAGGGCGCGACCGACGACGGCGAGTTCGAACTCGAGTTCGCGCCCGACCGCCTGGATCGGCTGTCTGTCGAGGGGGTCGCACGCTCGCTGCGCTACCAGTACGGCGACGACCGCGGCGTCTACCGCCCGAACACGAACGACGCCGAGTGGACGATCCACGTCGACGCCGACGTGCCTGCCGAGCGACCGTACGTCACCGGTGCGGTCGTCCGCGGGCTCGACATGGACGAGAGCGCGCTGGAGTCGCTGATCCAGCTTCAGGAGAAGCTCCACGCGACGATGGGGCGCCAGCGCGCCAAGGGCGCCATCGGCGTCCACGACCTGACCATGCTCAAGGGGCAGGTCGGCGCCAGCGGCGGCGAGGACACCCCCGAAGAGGAGGCGGACCCGCGAACCGAGACCGCCCCCGCGGGCGGCAAGTCCATCCGCTACACCGGGATCGGCCGCACCGACGACCGGTTCGTCCCGCTGGAGGCCAACGACGACATGACCCCCGAGGAGGTGCTTGCGGCCCATCCGACCGGTCAGACCTACGCCGACCTCGTCGAGGAGTACGAGCGGATGCCAGCCATCTACGACGACGTGGGGCTGTTCTCGTTCCCGCCGGTGATCAACGGCCGCCGGACCGAGGTCACCACGGACTCGCGGGATCTGTTCATCGAGATGACCGGCACGGACCAGTGGACGGTCGACCACATGCTGTCGATCGTCTGTTACGCGCTCGACGCCCGCGGCGGCCGCGTCGAGGAAGTCACGGTCAGCTACGACGACGACGCGAGCGGCGACTACGCCGGGCGCGACCTCGTCCGGCCGGACTTCTCGACGAAGACCAAAACCGTCGCCCACGCCGACGTGGAATCGATGCTCGGGATCGACCTCGACGGCGAAGACGTGGTCGACCTGCTCGAACGCGCCGGCCTCGACGCCACAGTCGAGGGTGCGGGCGAAGGCGGCCCCGGCACCAGCGGGACCGCTCCTGGTGCCACCGACGACCTCGCCTACGAGGTCGAGGTCCCCCCCTACCGCGTCGACGTCCTCCACCCGGTCGACGTGGTCGACGACATCGGGCGGGCCTACGGCTTCAACGAACTCGACCCGCGCTACCCGGACGTTTCGACGGTCGGCGGCCGCCACGAGCGCTCCCGTCTGGAGCGGGCGACCCGCGAGACCCTCGCCGGCCTCGGCTACGAGGACCTGCTGAACTTTCACCTGATCAGCGAGGCTGCCAACTACGACCGTCTCGGGGTCGAACCCGGGTCGGACGTGCTGGGCGGCGGCGAGGCCCCGACCATCCAGGAGCCCTACAGCGAGGACTACGAGGTCGTCCGGACGTGGGCGCTCCCGTCGGTGCTGCTCGTCCTCGAGAACAACACCCACCGGACCTACCCGCAGGACCTGGCAGAGGTGGGCTTCGCCGCCGAGCGCGACGACTCGCTGCCCACCAAGGTCGCCGAGCGGCAGACCGTCGCCGCCGCGCTCGCGCGCAACGACGCCTCCTACGAGGACGCCAAGGCCCGCCTGCAGGCGCTGTGTCGCGCGTTCGACGCCGACCTCGAGACGCCGCCGACCAGTCACCCGACGTTCGTCGACGGCCGCACCGCTGAGGTCGTCATCGACGGCGAATCGGTCGGCGTCATCGGCGAGGTCCACCCGAGGGTCCTCGTGGAGTACGACCTGGAACTGCCGGTCGCCGCCTTCGAGTTCGACCTCGACGCGCTGCGGTAACGCGACCGAGTTCCACGAGAGCGAACTGCGGTATCGCGGCCGAGTGTTGGGAGGCCGCGCTGTTTCGCCGGACGCTCTCACCGACGGGCGTCCTCGACGCGCTCGACGTAGTCCCGGAGAAACGCGGGGGTGTCCGGCCGGTCGCGCACCTCGTCGACGGTGAGCCAGTGGACTGCGGCCACTTCGTCGGGCGCTGCGACGCGGGCGTCCCCGCCGTCGTACTCGCCCAGCGTGACGACGTTGAGACAGTCTCGGCCGCGGTCGGTCACGAAGGTGTTGCTGTGGACGTACTCGACGCCGTCGACCCTGACGCCAGTCTCCTCGCGGACCTCCCGGCGGGCGGTCGCGGCGACGGCGTCGCCTGTCTCGGGCGGCGACTCCACTTTTCCACCCGGGAAGGCGAGACTCCCGGCGGCGTGTTCCTCGCTCGCGGCACGCTCGATGAAGAGGTACGCGCCATCGCGTTCGACGGCGCAATCGACGTTCACGACGTACTCCACGGTCACAGCCGGTGGTCGTCGCCGCGGTACAAATCCCTGTTCCCGGCGTGTGACTCGTTCAGCCCGTCCCGAATCGCTCCGGCCGAGTCTCCCACTGCCGCTCGCCCCGTCGGTCACTCACCGACGGTTTCGATCCGGCCGTCCAGTCCGGGGGCGAACTCGTCGGCACCGCGAGCGTACGCGACGAAGGCGTCGTACTGCAGCCCGTGTAACTCGCGAGCGTCCGCTGGCCCCACCGCTTCGAACTCGTCGGTGTAGACAACGTAGCCGTTCGTAGCGAGGCGCAGTTCCCGACGCTCGTCGACGCGCACCCGCCCGTCGTCGACGACGACACCCAGCCGTCGTCCCTCGCGGCACACCCTCGTTTCCCCCGCGTCGGGGTCGCGCCCGAGCGTGAGGCCGGCGAACTGGCCGGTCCAGACCTCGCCGTCACGACCGTCGATGCCCTCTGGATGGACCGATTCGCCGACGAGCGCGAGCAGGTCGGCCGTCGGGAGCGTCGCGACGAAGACGCCGGCCCCAAAGGGCGCGACGCCGACGAGGTCGGCGACGGTCACCTCGGGACCGATGGGCGGCCCGTCGCGCAGTCCGCGGGTATCGACGTGGGCCGCGTCGGCGTCGGCGACCCACCGCAGCGCGTCGGTCGCAAGGGTCGCCAGCGCGCACTCGCCGCGCAGACAGGCCTCGCGGTCGCGCGCGACGGGCTCGTCCACAGTCACGACCACCGCCGCGAGGCCCGTCTGGGCCAGTTGTTCGCGGGCCCGGGCGGCCATCGCCTCGTCGAGCGGCCCCGCGGCTACGTCGTGGGCGGTCGCCGTGACCGCGGCGCCGTCGTCACTGTCGCCGACGCCGGGACCGACACTGTCGCTGCCAGCGTCGTCACCGCCCGGGACGGACGCCCCGAGTCCAATCTCCCAGACCGTGCGTCCGTTCGCGCCCGGGCGCACGAGGAGCGTCTCGGCGACGCGTTCTCGGGTCCGCTCGTGGACGTGGCCGGCCAGCACGGCGTCGGCGTCGGTCTCGCGGGCCAGTTCACGCGCGACCGCGTCGCCGGCGTGGGCGAGGACGACCAGCCAGTCGGCGTCGAGATCGGTCCACGCCGCCCGCACCGCCTCAACGGGGTCGGTCACGTCGACGGCCCGTGGCACCGAGACGCCGGGGCCGGTGACGCCGACCAGTGCGACGCGGTCGCCGTCACGTTCGACCACACGGGCCGGGTCGACGCCCGCGAACGGCGTGCCCTCGTGGCGGACGTTCGCGCTCACCCACGGGACGGCCGACTCTTCGACCACCGCGCGTGTGTCTGCGAGCGAGAAGTCGAAGTCGTGGTTGCCGAACGTCTCCGCGTCCGGCGCAACGCGCGCGAAGAACGGCAGAGCCTGTCGGCCGCGGCGTTCGAGCGCGAGCGCGCCGGGTGCGGTCTCGTCACCCGTCCCGACGACGAGCGCGTCCGCTTTCGGTTCACCGTTCTCCCGTCCTGCCGTCTCGCGGTCGCGGATCCGCGCGATGGTCCCGGCCAGCCGACCGACTCGCTCGGGCCTGTCGAACGCGCTCTCCACGTCGGAGTAGTGAACGAGTCGCGGTGTCACGGCTTCTCTGCGGCCGCGTCACCCGACCCCGCGCTCCCCGTCTCGGTCAGTCGGCGTTCGTACTTGTCCATCGCCGTCTCCAGTGCCGCTTCGGCGTCCACGTCGAGGGCGTTCGCGGTCGCCAGCAGCGAAAAGAGCGCGTCGCCGACCTCGTCCTCGCTGACGGCCAACTCGTCGGGTTCGTCGCCGTACTCGGCGGATTTCGCGGCGTCGGCCGCGACCTCGCCGACTTCCGCGGCCAGGTCGAGGATCCGATACGCGGGGTCACCGTCCAGGTCGTGTGTCTCACAGAAGCGCGCGACATCGTCCTGTGCGTCCATGTGCCGTCCATCGGTCGTTTGTGGCATAACGATTGCTCCGCGTTGTCCGCTGGTGGTCCTGGGTCTGGTGTGAGCGAGCGCGCTCTCGGTAGGCCTTTTTGCGGTGGGTGCGAACGGGCGACTATGAACCACGACCGGTCGCGAGAGCTGTACGACCGCGCGCTGTCGGTCATGCCCGGCGGCGTCAACTCCGCGGTGCGGGCGGCCATCGAACCCTACCCCTTCTTCGTCGAGTCGGGCGACGGCGGCCACGTCGTCGACGCCGACGGCAACCGCTACATCGACTGGGTGATGGGCCTCGGCCCGCTGCTGTACGGCCACGACCTGCCCCAGCCCGTCGAATCTGCCGTCCAGTCCCGCGTCAGCGAGGGGCCAATGTTCGGCGCGCCCACGGAGATCGAGGTCGAACACGCCGAGTTCGTCGCGCGCCACGTCCCTTCCGTCGAGATGCTTCGATTCGTGAACTCCGGCACCGAAGCGACCGTCTCGGCCTGCCGACTCGCCCGCGCGCACACCGGTCGCGACAAGATCGTCGTCATGCAGGGCGGCTATCACGGCGCCCAGGAGACCACGCTCGTCGAGGGCGAGTACGACCACGTTGCCCCCTCTAGTCCCGGTATCCCGGAGTCGTTCGTCGAACACACTATCGCCGTACCGTTCAACGACGAGGAGGCGGCCCAGCGGGTCTTCGAGGACCACGGCGACGACATCGCGGCCGTGCTGGTCGAGCCGATCCTCGCGAACATGGGCATCGTCCACCCCGTCGACGGCTACCACGCGGCTCTCGAAGACCTCTGTGACGACCACGGCGCGCTCCTCGTGTTCGACGAAGTGATCACCGGCTTCCGCGTCGGCGGGCTGGGCTGTGCCCAGAGCGAGTTCGGTGTCGACCCCGACCTGACGACGTTCGGGAAGCTCATCGGCGGCGGCTTCCCGGTCGGCGCCATCGGCGGCTCCGCCGAGATCGTCGAGCAGTTCACCCCCTCGGGCGACGTGTTCCAGGCCGGCACCTTCTCCGGCCACCCGGTGACGATGGCCGCCGGGCTGGAATCGCTGCGCTACGCCGCCGAGAACGACGTCCACGAACACATCCACGACCTCGGCGAGCGCCTGCGGACGGGCCTCACCGAGATCGTCGAAGACCAGGCGCCCGAGTACACCGTCGCGGGCACCGACGGCATGTTCAAGGTCCTCTTCTCGCGGGACGCGCCAGCGGCGTTCGACGACCACTGCGAGGGCGGCTGTCGCCAGCGCGACTCCTGCCCGCGCTTCGACCACTGCCCGAAGACCGGCGCGGACGTCGCCGCCGGCGAGACCGACCGCTGGCGCCGCGTCGTCTGGCCCGAGATGAAAGACCAAGGCGTCTTTCTCTCGCAAAACCAGTTCGAGTCGCAGTTCGTCACCTACGCACACACCGACGACGACGTCGAGGAAACCCTCGACGCGTACAAGAACGTTCTCTGACCGAGAGACGCTGTGCCTCGCCGCTCGTCGCCCCGTCAGGTCACCGGCCAGTGGTGTGATAGCAGCGTCTGGGTAGTGTGGAGCCGTACTGGACTGTGGACGGTTCCGAGTGCGGTCAGGGCGCGCCTCGACCCGTATGAGTCGGCAGCTTTTCGACGGCTGGAGGCGCAGTCCCGGTATGGGCGAGATGGCCGAAGACCGCGTCTACGACGAGCGTCGGGGAGAGACGGTCGTGTACCTCGCGACCGGACAGGGGGTCGCGACCGTCCGCGTCTCGAGCGACCGGGTCGGCCGCTTCGCGCTGGCCCGGCGCTGTCGCGCCCGCGACGTGGCGACGGTTGGCGACCGCGTCGTCGTCGCGACGGCCGAGACGGTCCTCGCCGGCCCCGACCCCTTCGAATCGGTCGGGTTCGGCGAGAGCGTCGCCGTCGGAACCGACGGCGATGGAACGCCGCTGGCCGCCGGTCCAGACGGGACGGTCGCGCGCTATCGCGACAGCGAGTGGTCGTCACTCGGGACCGTGGGGGACGTGCGCGCTATCGCGAACGGGTTCGTCGGCGCCGCCGACGGCGTCTTCCGCGTCGACGGCGACGCTCTGGCACCCGCCGGGCTCGCGGACGTGCGGGACGTGGCCGCCGCGGGCGCGCCGCTGGCCGCCACCGACGACGGGCTCTACCGCCTCGGGAACGGCTGGCTCCGCGAGCGCGAGGGGCGGTTCACCGTCGTCGCGACCGACGCCGACCACGCACACGCCGCCGCCGCCGAACTGTTCGCCCGCGAGTCGGGCGACGAGTGGGAGGCCGTGACCCTGCCGACCGACGAGCCCGTCGCCGACGTGGGCTACGGGGAGTGTCCGTACGTCGTCACCGAGCGCGGGACGTTCCTGATCGACGCCGACCCCGAGCGGACGCCCGACGGCGCCGGTGGTTGGCGCTCGCGCTCGCTCGGGCTCCCGGACGTGGCCGCCCTCGCCGTGTTGTAGCGGCGTGGCCGCACTCGTTGGGTGCCTGACGTGGCTGCCTCGTTGGGTGCCTGACGTGGTCGCCCTCGCCGGGTTGGAAACCGGGTCGTCGGCCGCAGTGGCCGCTGGGAAGGGTCTCCGGCACCGGTCGAAGGAACTCTCGCACCCAACCGAAAAGGGGTTTAGCCGGCGGAGCGACCGCCCGGATATGATAGTCAGCGGTTCCACGTCCCAGTCGTTCGCGGCCGCGCTGGCCGGCGCGACGGGGCTCGACCTGGCGGCCGTCGAGTACGACCGCTTCCCCGACGGTGAACTCCGGGCCGCAGTCCCCGAGTTCGGGGCCGACCGGGCGGTCGTCGTCGCCTCGACCGCATCCAGTGACGCGCACCTCGAGCTCCTGCAACTCCAGGACGCCGTCCGCGAGGCCGGCGCGAGCGAGGTAGTGACAGTCCTGCCGTACATGGGCTACGCACGTCAGGACCAGGCCTTTAGCGACGGCGAACCGGTCTCGGCCCGCGCCGTCGCCAGAGCCGTCTCGACGAGCACCGACCGCGTCGTCACCGTCAACCCCCACGAGACCGCCGTCTGTGACTTCTTCGACGTGCCGACCGAGGCAGTCGACGCCGCCGGGCGACTCGCGACGGCGCTCCCCGGCGACCTCGCGGACCCACTCTTTCTCTCGCCAGACGCCGGTGCCATCGACCTCGCGGAGACGGTCCGTGACGCCCACGGCGAGGGCGCGACCGACTACTTCGAGAAGAGCCGCGACTACGACACCGGCGAGGTGGCGGTCGAACCCAGCGACGCGCCGGTCGCCGACCGCGACGTGGTGCTCGTCGACGACATCGTCGCGACCGGGTCGACGATGGCCGAGGCCGTCGCCCACCTGACCGACCGCGGCGCCGCCCGCGTGGTCGTCACCTGCGTGCACCCGCTCTTTGCCGGCAACGCGGGGACGAAACTCCGGCGAGCAGGCGTCGACAGACTCGTCGGTACCGACACCATCGAAGGCCCGCTCAGCGCCGTCAGCGCCGCCCCGGCGGTCGCCGAACGGATCTGACCGCCGGCCCGATGCCGTCCCGGCCGAAACCGATCGTCGGCCACCCCCGCGACCACCCATCGCCCCACACTCATCGGCTCAAACCTGTCGTCTCAAACCTGTCGTCTCACTAATCATTCCCCTCGTATACCAGTCTTTCGGGTGGAGATATACAGGCGAAATCACAAGTTATAAGCGAGGGTGTGGCGTGGGAGGAGACAACACACCGCTATGCCCGGGCACACGACCGAACAGCCGAGTGGATCTGCCGGTTTGACTCTCGGCGGTCTCGACGCCGACTCCGCCGACCGCATCGATGTCCACCTGAAACGGGCCCTGGAGGCCGACGACGACGAAGAGAAAGACTTCCACGTCCGTCACGCACGCCAGTTGCTCGAAGCCTGTACCGACACCTGAGCCGGTCGTTCCCGCGGCGAGCCCACACGACCCGCGCCGTTCGACAGTCGAACGACCCGACAGCCGACCCGCTCGACGGGTGGTTCCCGGACAGCCGCTGGCTGCGAAGTCAGCAGTTTTATATTTCCGCTGACGGACATCTCCGAGAATGTCGTCCGTGACGGTCAGACAGGCGACCACGACAGACAACCTCGACGTGGTGTCAGTCAAGCGCGCGGCGATCCGCGCCGACGGTCGGGACACCTATTCGGCCGATCAGGTCGCCGCCTGGGCGCCCGATGCCGAGGAACTCGAAGACTACCAGCAGGCGCTGGGCGACGACACCTACCACGTCCTCGTGGCCGAGTCCGAGGACGAAATCGTCGGCTTCGGCGTGTTGAACGTCGAGACCGGGGCGTTGCTCGCGCTGTACATCCAGCCCGACCAGCGGGGCACCGGCATCGGATCGCGACTCCTCGGACAGATCGAGACGACCGCCAAACTCAACGGCGCCGACACGCTCGACCTGCTCGCCTCGCGCAACGCCGTCTCCTTCTACGCCGAGCAGGGCTACGAGCGCGGCGAGACTGTCGAACGCGACATCGACGGTGAAACCCTCTCGTTCGTCACCATGGAAGCCGCGCTCTGACCGCGGCCGGGGCGACCGCTCAGGAACTCTCGTCCGCCTGCTTCGTCCACTTCGGTTCCACGTCGCGGTTGGCGACCACCGCCGTCCCGCCGTCGTCGAGTTCGATCCGCGATTTGCGGAGTTCGATCGCCCGCACCGTCCCGGTAAACGACCCCGTCACGACGCGGTCGCCGGGGTTGAAATCTGGATCGCGCAGGAGGTACACCCCCGCGACGGCGTCCTCGATCATCTCCGAGAGCGCGTAGGAGACGCCCAGCGCGAGGAAGCCGGCGCCGGTGCCCAGGCTCGCGGCAACATCGCCCAGTCCGACGATGTTCAACAGAACCAGTGCCGCCCCAAACCACAGGAACACGCCGATAACCGTCACCCACAGGCTCGCGACCAGGTCCTGGTCCTCGGGATAGACGCCCCCGAAAAAGCGCCGCAACAGCAGCAGGACGGCCTTGATCGCCGCGTACGCCAGCGACAGGAAGACGATAGCGGTGAGCAACCGCGGTACCGCCGCACTCACCCCATCCAGAAACTCCTGTGCCGTCTCGTTCGCCAGGTCCGTGAGATACTCGACCGGCGTTGCCATATACGGTCGTCGACCGCGCTCGACATGAAACTGAGGGCGACGCCGCAGGCGAGGGGCACGTCACCGCGCCCTCACGTCGTTCGGGCGCGGTCGCTCACATGAAATCCGCGATACCCGACTGCTTGTTCGTGTCACTCCCACCTTTTCCTCCTCGGGTTGCTCACTTCGTTCGCAACCGCTCGTCGCAAAAGCTGGATCAAAAGGCCGCGCCCTCACGTTGTTCGGGCGCGGTCGCTCACATGAAATCCGCGATACCCGACTGCTTGTTCGTATCGTCCTCGAAGACACGCTCGATCGACCGCTCGAGGATCTCGAGGCGCTGTTTGGTGTACTCGCGGGCGCCGAACTCCTCGGCGACACGGATCGCCGTATCGATGTACTTCGAGACCGACCCCTCGTGGACGGTCAGGTTGACGCGGCCGCCACACTCCCGACAGTCCCCCGAGAGGGGCATCCGCCGGTACTTCTCGCCGCAGTCGAGACAGCGCACGTCCTGCCGGGAGAACGCCCGCAGGTTCCCGATCAGGTCCGGCAGGAAGTGATACTCG
>Ga0207733_100158_pt1 | contig 64273 bp, 80 predicted proteins | sample A23P3SouthBayCA_FD_187735 | JGI IMG/M metagenome (GOLD analysis project Ga0207733, IMG submission 187735) | Aerobic enrichment media microbial communities from Eden Landing Ponds, California, USA - A23 P3 (SPAdes) | ecosystem: Environmental > Aquatic > Marine > Unclassified | place: Emeryville...
TGGTTGGGTGGGTGAGGGCGATGACTTCGGTGTGGCCGTCGGGGGCGTTTTCGTTCGAGTGGGCGACGGCGAATACGCGGTAGTTGTCGGGGTCGTAGTTGTCGAGTGTGATGGTGGCTGTGTAGTGGTTGTTTGTTCGGGTGGTGGTGAGGCGGGTGACGCGGTCGCCGTTGGTGATGACGAGTTCGACGCTCGCGGGGTGGCCGGTGCTCGCGGTGGGGGTGGCGTCGATGGTTGCGGATATGGTGGTGTCGGGTTCTGCGCGGTGGGTGGAGAGTGAGAGTGAAAGGTCGTAGCCGGCGATGACGAATGGGTGGGGGTCGTAGTAGGTGCCGTCTTGGTAGATGGTGGCGACGTAGCTTCCGGGTGCGTAGGAGCTGGTGTCGAAGGTGACGGTGCCGTCGTCGTTCGTACCGACGAATTTTGTGTCGATGAGTTGTCTGGTGCCGTCGTTTGAGCCGTAGAGGTAGACGCGGTAGGAGGTGTCTGTGGGGCCGGTGGTGTCGACGGTGAGTGTGTCTCCTTGTGAGAATTGGCTGACGGTTGAGACGGTGAAGGTGGAGTCGCTGATGGTGACGGTTCGGTCGGGGACGTCGATGGAGTTCGAGAGGGTGACGGAGAAACCAGCAGCTAGGACGGGGGTGGTGAGGAGGGTGAGTGTGAGGAGGAGCGCGATGACGGGGGGCCGACGCATTAGTCGGGATTCCGCTCGGTGTCAGATAAGCGTTGTGTCCCGGGCCTCGACGGTGAATTCGAGTGAGTAGTCACACCCTAACTTAGAACATGTGCGAGCGGAATTATTATAAACCTGATTATCCACATACGGAACATGATTCGAGGCTGGGGGAAGCAAGCAATCGTCGTACTAATCGGACTCTCACTCATCCTAATGCCGCTCACAGCAGTCGGCACCGGAACCGCCACCGCCGCCAACGGTTCAACCACCTACGAACTCACAGACTCCATCGACATCTGGCAACGCGCACCCCTCCCACTCAGACTCAGCAACGACGACGCCGCCAAAACCATCCAAAACGGCGCACTCACCGTCGAATACACCCCGCAATCCACCGGCCCACTCGCCGCACGCGAAGCGAAAACCGGCGTCTACCACACCGGCGACACGATCACAACCACGTTCGAGAGCGTCAGCGGAGCGTCCACCGACGCGTACAACGGCTCGAACACCCAACTCGTCATCGCCCGCCTCTCCCCAGACGCCACCACCAACGACCTCCCCACCAACGTTGATGACGCACGTTCGCTTCTGACCACCGACAACGCGAACAACAACGCCACCTTCCGCGTCAAAAACACCGGCACCATCGGCGCCACCACGGACGACGAACTCAGCACCGACGTGACGTTCAGTCAGTCCGGTATGTACGCTGTCTTCCTCGCAACCGTCGACAGCGGCAGCGGATTCAGCGCCGACCAAGCCGGGAACCTCTCCGTCTCCGGTCAAGTGACGATCGTCGGGATGGACCACGCACTCGTCGAATCTACGAGCGCGAGCACGACGGTGAATACGAACTCCATCCACCCCGGCAACGACATCAGCGTCACCGTCAACGACCTCCCGACAACCGCGACCAACGTCACCGTCCTCGTCTACAAACGCGATACGTGGATCGGGTCGGAGACGAACCTCCGCGTCGACGACCAAATCGATCGGGACTTCGCCGCGGACAACGTCACCATCGAACACTCCATTTCGGACGTCAACGGTATCGCCACCTTCGACGGCCCCCTCACGGTGATGGGAACGACGTTCGGAGACAACCAGGTCTCCGGAACCACCCCACTCGCAACCATCATCGACACCCTCGTGAGCAACGCCGACGACCGCACAAACAAGGATATCACGGGCCCCAAGACCTCCGCCAGCGATTCGACTGTCATCGACGCGTCCGCGGTCGGGAAAGCAGACGTCACCGGTGGGTCTGCGTCGTTCACCATCGAGACGTACAGTAATTGGTCGACCGGCACCTACCAGTACGTCGTTCTCGCAGGCGGCAGTGATGCGGGTGAAATCCGGACCGACGTCGGTACGCTGACCATCAGTAAGAAGAAGTCCGGTGGATACACGCCGCCGTACAGTCCGCCGCCGTCGAACCCACCAGAGGAGAACGAGACCGATAACGGGTCGACACCGCCCTCGACACCCACGAATCCCGGTTCAGTGAAGGGCGCAGGGAAGGGCGCGACCGTGAAGAAGACTGGGGGGAAAGTGTCCGTGACGCTTCCGAACGCGTCGAAGAACGAACGCGTCACCATCTCACTCAACACCACCGAGACGAACGAGACGGGCGTTGGGGTCGACGAACTCGACATCGGGTTCACAGAGAACACCTCGGGCGGCCTCTCCATCAACTCCGAGTCGAACGAGAACGTCACCGAGAAGCCCGTCTCCCGGGACGGTGATCTCGGCTACATCCGTATCACCCACAACTTCAGTGACACCTCGGTGGCGGACGTGACGTTCACCTTCCAGGTGTCGAAGCAGAAACTCGAAGCCCGCGGTCTCAACCCCGACGACGTCTCACTCTACCGCCTCGAACCAGACGGCTGGAACGAACTCGAAACGACACGAATCGGCGAAACCACCACCACCTACCGGTACCGCGCGATCTCGCCCGGCCTCTCACTGTACAGTATCAGTCAGAAGAACGCCGCGAAACCCGCGTTCGACGTGACCGACGCAAGCGTCTCCCCGACCGAAATAACGGCCGGTGAGAGCGTAGACGTCACTGCAACCATCGAGAACACGGGAGGGAGTTCGGGGACGTTCACCGCGAACCTCACCATCGACGGCACCGTCGTGACGATGCAACGCGTCCAGATCCCGGCCGGCGAACAACGAACTGTGACGTTCACCCACCAGTTCGAGGACGCCGGCACCTACGACGTGGGCGTAAGCGGAACGGCCGCCGACACCGTCACCGTCACCGAACAACAGACGACGACCCCGGAGACCTCCACGACCGCCACGCAAACCACCACGAGTACGTCTACGACGCCGGGCGCGACCTCACAGGGCGGAATCGAGTTCGTGGCGTTCGGGGTGCTCATCCTCGTTATCGCCGTGGTCGGCGCCTTCTTCCTCTACCGCCGTAACAACTAAATCCCCCGTTTTCGCTGCTTTCAGACGCGGTATGGCCAGTTCTTTCTTACGTTAGCCAGGCGCAAAAGCCAGTATGTCACGACGCCCGGAGTCGTTTCTCGCGACAGTTCGTCGCGAAACCCGCGCGAGGGACGTCCTCGCCCTCCTCCTCGTCCCTGCGGCTCTGACCGGTATCTATCTCCTCCCAGACGGTATCCGGTTCCGGTTCGCACTCGCCTACGCCCATCCGACTCCGCTCTCGCTCTATCTGGCGAACTTCACTCACCTCACCCTCGAACACTTACTCAGCAACCTCGTTAGCTATCTGTTCGTCGCCCCGATCGCATTCGTGCTGTGTACACTCGCAGACCGCAAACGCATGTTCTGGGCGGTGTTCACCGTCTACCTGACGGTCTTTCCGTTCATTCTCTCATTGCTGAACGTCGAACTCTCACGGAACACCGCACGCATCGGCCTCGGGTTTTCCGGCGTGCTCGCCGCGTTCTTCGGATTCCTCCCGGTGGCACTACTCTGGTATACGCGTCGACGGTTCACCGGGGACGTTGCCCTCCAGCATGCACCGCTCTGTTTTTTCACCGGCGTCGGCATCATCTCACTACTCGCGCTTCCGGTTGGACAGGTGGCGTACGCGATCGCCGCGCTCGCCATACTCGGGATCGCGATCTCCGGCCATCGCCTCCTCGCAGACCTCCGCGAACTCTCAGTCGACGGGTTCAAGCACGCGGCCTCACCAGCGGGCTACCTTGAGTTCGCAGCGATCGGTCTCGTTCTCTTCTTTGGCTTCCCGTTCGCCGCATTCCCGTCGGTTTCCATTCATAATGGCCAGTTTACGAACCTCTTCCTCCACCTCGTCGGCTACAGCCTCGGCTACCTCGTCCCCTACATGGCATTCGCCATCGTCAACCCGAACACCAGTACCGTACGCACACACACCACCTAACAACCCATATCACGCAAATGAAAACATTCAACACGGAGAATTCCGTCGAACTGGTAAATGGAGACGGGACGCGACACCGACACCCCAGTCGTGTGCTGTCAGGAAATCGAACGAGTCTACGGCGGCGCTGCGTCCGGACTCCTCAACCGATTCCGAGATCACACCCAGCCTACAGTAACCGCGCTCGACGACGTCTCCCTCACCATCGAACCCGGTGAAGTCGTCGGCATCAAAGGCCCAAGCGGCAGCGGAAAATCCACACTCCTCCACTTACTCGCCGCCCTCGACACACCCACGGACGGCCACGTCCACGTCCTCGGCGCCGACACCACAGCCCTCTCAACATCCGCCCGAACCGCACTCCGACTCGACGCAATCGGCATTATCTTCCAACGATTCCACCTCCTCTCCGGATTGAGCGCCCGCGCGAACGTCGCACTCCCCCTCATCGAACACGGACTCCCGAAACCCGACCGCCGCAACCGCGCAACCACACTCCTCGACGCCGTTGGCCTCACCGACCGCGCGACACACACCCCCGCAGAACTCAGCGGCGGCGAACAACAACGCGTCGCAATCGCGCGCGCACTCGTCACCGACCCCCAGCTCGTGATCGCAGACGAACCAACCGGCGAACTCGATACAGACACCGGCAACCAAGTCCTCGAACTGTTAACGGAGAGCGCAACGGACGACCGCGCCGTCATCATTGCCTCCCACGACCGCGCCACACTCGACGCAACCGACCGCATCATCGAACTCCGAGATGGCCGCCGTGTCTCCTAGTCGCCTCCGCCGGCTCAGGGGCGTGCTCGCCGTCGCCGCCACACTCCTCCGAACACGCTTCGAACGAACCGACCGCCGCCGCATCCTCCTGAGCGTCTGTGGCGTCGCACTCGCCGTCGCAATCGTCGTCGTCGTCGCCGGCATCAGCGTGAGTCTCGCCTCCCAGGGAACTGTCGTGAACTCGAACGTCGATTACTGGATCGTCCCCGAAAGCGGGGATACCGGAAGCCTCCCCGTCTCCGTGAACACCCCCCAGTTCGCGGACGTCCATCCAGTCGCCGAGAGACTCACCACAGACGACCGCATCCAGTATGCGAGTCCCGTCTCACTCACCCTCACCCAACTCAGCCAGTCGAACACCACCGAGTACGTCCTTCTCGCCGGTGTCATCCCCTATTCAGGACTCGAGATCGCAGGCGTAAACACGAGCACGCTCACCCCCGGCGACCCACATTACGCGAACGGGACCTACGAGGGCGACTGGACGGGGGAGGCCGTGCTTTCAGACGGCGCCGCAACACTCCTCAATGCGAGTACGGGGACAACCCTGACCGCGAGCGGCCGCAACGAAACACGGTCGTTCGACGTCACTACGGTCACAGACGGCGGCGACACCGGACTCGGCTCACTACCGATCGCCGTTGTCCACCTCTCAGAACTCCAGACGCTACGCGGAACACAGACAGCGGACACCGCAAACCAGTTTTTGGTCGCGACGAACACCGTCGGAGTCCGCGACCGACTCGAAACCGTCTACCCGAACGCGCGCGTAATCACGCGCGGCAGCGGAACGCTAACCGGGCTCTCGAACTCTCGACTCGCACTCGCTGTCGCCGTAACGGGACTCCTCATCGCCGTCGTCCTCGGGACCTTGTTCGTCGCAACGGCGATGGGCCTCGAAATCACGGCGGACCGACGCCTCTGGGCGACCCTCCTCGTTCTCGGCTTCAGTCGATCCAGTCGCGCCCTCCTCGTCGCCGCACAAACACTCGGAATCACCCTCCTCGGTGGTGGTATCGGAGTCATCCTCGGGCGGGCCGTCATCGCGGTCGCGAACACGACCGCACCACAGGTGATTCCGGTGAGTACGGTCGCGACGTTCCGCCCGGTGTTCGCCGTGTACGCACTCGGCGTCGCAATCCTTATCGGACTCTGTAGCGTCCCGTATCTCCTCTGGCTCACCGCACGCGGCGAACCAACAGACCAACTGACTGCGTGATATGTTCTCGAAAACTCGTGCAACGATCGGTATCGCTGCCACCCTGCTCGCGCGTGACCGCCTCCGAACCACGCTCGCAGTCATGGGTGTCATCCTCGCCGTCCTCTCGACGACACTGCTCGCGAGTGTCGGAATCGGCGTCGTCGCAACGGGTCAACAGAAGTTCGACGACGCTGGCCGAGACTTATGGCTCACAGGCGGACCGACCCGCATCCAACCCGGCACCCTCGGCGGGTTCGACGCCGGTATCGTCGACGCACACGACCTCTCAGCGGACATCGAAGAATACCCCGGGGTGACGACTGCGGTCCCGATGCTCTTTCAGACCGTCTATGTCGGGACGACGAACAACTCACTCCAACCCGTCGTCGCCGTTGGCCTTCCGAGCAGCGGCGGTGTCAATATTCGATCCGGCGAGGGATTCGGCCGGGATGCAGAGTATTACGCGGACGGTGCGTACAACGGGACGCCAACCCGAAACGCGGTCGCGGGAACCCGACTCGCTGACTCACTCGATCTCACGGTCGGAGAGTCCGTTCACGTCGGCGGAACGATCGTCGGCGCACGCGAGACAACGTACGAGGTCGTGGGGACGTCTAGTACGTTCTCACAGTTCCTCGGAACGTCGACTATCGCGGTTCCGCTCGCGGAACTCCAGTCAATGACCGGGAGTGCGTATGCCGATAGCGCAACCCTCGTCACGATCGACGTCGCGTCGAACGCGAACGTCTCACAGGTCAAACAACGACTCGAATCCGACTACCCACGATATACGGTGCGAACGAACGAAGAGCAACTGCAGAAGATACTCGCGGGCCGGATTCTGATTATCGCCGCGGGCGTCGCGCTCGTCGCCGTCGCCGTCCTCTCCGGATTCGCGCTGACAGCGAACCTCCTCGCACTCTTGGTTGTCCAACAACGAGAAGTGCTCGCCGCCCTCCACGCATTAGGGATTCCACGCCGCCGACTGATCGCGCTCGTCGTCACACAAGGCCTGCTTCTGGGCGTACTCGGCGGAACCATAGGCGTGATACTCACACCAGTCGCCGGCGAAGCGGTGAACCAGATCGCGTACACCGTAACCGGTCTGTCCGGACTGGTTCAGACACCGGACGTCGTTCTCGCGGGGGGTGCAGTGCTCGCGGGACTCGTAGGCGTAGTGAGCGCTGCCATCGCTGGCCGACAGGTCGCCCGCATCGAACCCCTGGATGTCCTAGAGCGATAACCAAGGCCACCCGAAACGACTCCCAACCCCTGAACCCCGACCGCACCACCGACACCCACCAGCACCTAGAGAACAACGGCTTCCCGGAGTTCGAGCGCGGTTTCGAATTCCGCCGTGCGGTTCTCTCGACGACCCACTGACCGAAAGTGTTCTTCGTGCGCTCGACGCACCGCATCCGCCTCACGCGCGCTGAGTCCCGCACGTTCGGCGACTGTCGTCCAGAACCCGCGTTCGGCGAGATAGATTTTCTCGTCGGCGTCGTGAACGCACTCGCACTCACGACGCACGCGCGACTCGTCGACTTCGGTCTCCGCAGCGTCGAGGACGTCGGGGAGCCGTGCGAGTGGAACGCTCGCCTTCGCACCCGCGACGAGCAACGCGTTCCCGGAGACAGCGGTCATCCACCCGCGCGCATCGCCTTCCGGGAGAACCGCTCGACGACGTCCTCCAGCACGTCGTCGTCGCCCTCGAACCGAACCGTGATCTCGGTGAGCGAAAGCGATCCGCCCACGTTGACGGACTCCGCGGACAGCGACGCCGTCCACTCGTCGGTTTCCACCGTCTCGTCGTCCACCACCGTCCCACCGAGGTTCTCCAGATACCGACGCGCGAGCCGCATCGAGATACCGCGGAACGCTTTCTCACGGGTCGCACCACCCGCAACCGGCGGGAAGACGCTGATGCGGTCGCCGTCCTCGAGGACGGTTTCGAGGCCGTCGTCGGTGTACGCGACCTCACGGCCGTCGAGGAGGACGTTCACGTGCGGCCGCACCCCGTCGCCTTCGAGGAGTTCCCCTGCGAGACCGTCGAACTCCGACTCTAAGGCTTCGAGGGCATCCCGCACCGTCATGTCGTCGTAGTCGCGGTCGATAGACTTCTCGCCGATGGCTTCGCGGAACGTCGCGAACGACCGGACTTCAACCGTCATCCGAATCGAATCCCGTCCTCGACCAACCGCTGATTGCGCTCGCGGTCCACGCGCTCCGCGAGGTCCTCGTGTTCGTACAACTGCCCGACGAGGTCCGCGTACAGGTTCCGCCACGCGATCGCGTAAATCGGCGACTGCCCCCACGCCCGAAGCTCGGGAACGAACTCGTCGAACCGCTCGAACCGGTCTTCCATCCGCTCGAGCGCATCCGCGACGTACCCCGCAGCCTCCGCGTCCGACTCCGCGCTCCGAATCGCCTCGTTCAACCGATTCTCCCAGCCAGCCACCGCCTTCTGCATGTCCTGGCCCGCCGTCTGGTCGTCTTCGGGGAGCGCGTCCAGAATGGGTCGCGGCACCGAGAGCGAAATCTCGTCCATACCCACTAATACAACCGAACCCTCTTCAGACTTCCTCGGAGTGACGGACGTCCACCGCAATCCCGCGCGTACTTTCGGCCATTTCCACACCCGTCATCTCGGCCTTCCCGACCGCGAACGCACTCGGCCCCCGCACCACCACCTCGTCACCGACCCGAATCGACTCGCTCGCATCCACGACCCCGGGCGCGAGCACCGACCCCCGCGGCACGAACTCGTCGATCTCCACCGTCTTCGTTTCGACACTCGAGTCGACCCACCGCCGTCCGCCGCGCAGCGTCAGCGACAACAATCCGTACTGAGGGACGACCGCCGCGAGCTGCTCACCCGACTCGTCGAGCGCCTGCAGTTTCGGATACCGCCCCTGAAGTTCGAAATCGCCCAATAAGTCGTCGCCCGCGCCGCGGCCGAACTGGTAGTCCGCGATGGCACGCATCGTCCGCTCCTCGCGTTCGGACACCCAGATCTGGTCTTCGCCCGCGAGCGCGTCCCGGAGGTTCGCGAGACTCGCATCGTCCGTCGGATGCTCCGCGACCGTGTACTCGACGGGGATGTCGAGGTCGGGTTCGACGCGCTCGACGATGTCTCGATACCCCTCGTCGGGGACGTGTGCGATAACCCGCGGATAGTCCGCGTTCTCCAGATAGCGCCGGAGGACAGACGTGACGAACGCCTTCTCGTCTTCACCCCAGCGGCCCGTCACCACCGAATCGTAGTGCTGGGCCGGATACGTGAGTTCGAGGTCCTGGGGGACGACCCCGATGGGTGACGTCATCGACACCACGTGCGCGCGATAGTTCGCCGCGTCCTGGAACTGCCGGTGGCTCTGACTCTCACTGTACGGTTTCCGCGCACTACACGGCACCAACAGCAGCGGCCGGTCGTCGCCGTACCGGTTCACGTACCGACTGGTGACGCGGTCGGCGAACCGCTGAATCTCCACCCGCCGCAACGTATCCTCGGACGCAGCCAACAGGAGGTTGTCGCGCTGGACGGGCGTGCGCTCTTCGACGTACCCCCACTGCTGGTCGAGTTCTCGGAACGCCGCGGTGAGCCACGCCTCGTGTCGGGCTTGGCCCTCGATGTAGTCGCGGAGACGACCGTTCCGAATCCGCGTCCGCACCCGCGCCAACTCCGCCCGCAGCGCGTTCACGTTGTGCTCAGCGCAGTCCTCGCGCGAGAACGAGTCGAGCGACTGCTGGCAGGCCGAACACGCACACGGCAAGTCGTCGAGTTCGTCGAGTTCGTACGCGCCGTCGGTCGTCAAGTAGGTTCCCTGCGTCCCCGAGACGACCGCCTTGTGTTCGTCGAACAGGTCGACGCCCGCGTACGCGAGCACCGCGACGTTCGCCGGCGTCGCGACACCCGAGAGGTAGAGCGCGGTGTCCGCCGGAAGACTCTCGCGCGCCTCGATAATCGCATCAGCGAACGCGCTCGCGTGCCCGACGAACCCCTGCGCGTTCGACAGGATGTAGGCGTCCGCTCCGTAGTCGTCGGCGGTGTGCGGCGTCACCACCGCCGCACTCGGATAGTCGGTATCGGGATACTCTATCGCGAAGGAGTCCTGGACTTCCTCGCGCGTCCCCGCCGGGAACCCCCGGTAGGGGAGGACGGTGAGTTCGTCCTCGCTTCCGTCCACCGCCTCCTGTCGTTCGAACCACGCGCTCCCCGTCTCCCGGAGCACGTCGTCCACGAGGCCGGGCGTCGTGACGGACTCCGTGAGTCGGAGTTCGCCGAGGCGAGCGGCCGCATCCCGCGCGTGCACCTCGAAATACTCGGTCATTGCACACCCTCCGTTCTCGACTCACTACTGTGTCCCGCTTCGATGTTCACGCGCTCCACCCGCGGCGGCACGTACTCCAGCGCGCTCTGCGGCCACCCCCGATGCGCGAGCGTGAACGCCGTCTCCGGGTTCAACGCCACCAGTCGCGCGACACCTTTCGCCGCCGCCTCGTACCCCGCGTCGTCCATGCGGTCGGGGAGTTCGGCCGTGAACGGATACGCCGTCGACAACTCCCGCGGATACGGACCGAAGGGCGGACGCACCCGCCACGTCTCGTCGAACTCGTCGTCCGTCCCCGATTCAGCGAGCAGGACGTTCCCGGGGAGGTCGAACCGGTCGAGGCGTTCGCGATGCCGGACGACTTCGGGTCGGCGCGCCGACTCCGGACCCGTGTAGAGGAACGTCGACTTACTCACCGAATCAGTCCGCTCGTACTGGTCTGCGTGGTCGAGGAAGCCGCGATAGCCGTCGAGCGTCCGCGGATGTGCGTGCGCACGCTCCGCCACCAGTTCGAGGAGGCGGCCCTGATGAATCGCCTGCTTCACCCGACGGAGTTCGGTGAACGAGACGTGGAGGTTGTGCTCTGCGAGCAACCGCTCGCGCTCGTCGTCCCCGAGTCGGCGGAGTTCCCGGGGCGTGTGCGCAGCACAAATCGGACACCCACAGGGGAAGTGCTGGAGGTCGTCGAGCTGCTCCGTCCCGTGGACGGTGAGATACCGGCCGTCCCGGGCGTAGAGCGCGTACGCGGCGGAGTCGAAGAGGTCACAACCGAGCGCCGCCGCGAGCGCGAACATCATCGGATGGCCCGCACCGAACAAGTGCACGGGCGCGTCCTGTCCGAGGCCGCGCTTCGCCGCCGCGACCACGTTCGCCATGTCCCCGTACCGATACTCGTTCAGGAGGGGGACCACCGCGCCGATGGGGAAGACGTCGAGACTCGTCCCGTAGGCGTGTTCGGCCGCGCGCTCCCGGAGGTCGAGGTGCGTCGACCCCTGCACGGGCGCGTTCACGAGCATGTCGCCGACGTCGATGGTCTCGGCGAGTTCGAGGCGCTCCATCGTCTCCGCGAGTTCTTCTTCGGCCCGACTCCGCGAAACGTCCGGCGGCGTCGGAATGTCAACCGGCGTCCCGATGTCACTCCCGACCTCGTGCTGGAATTCGAGAATCTCCTCGGTCGTCGTGTCTATCTCGCCGTACTCCGCGAGCTGGAAACTCCCGGAGTCAGTCATAATCGCGCCGTCGAACCCGAGGAGGTCGTGGAGTCCCTGGTCGAGTGCGCGTTCGCGGAGGTCCGGGTCGGAGTTGATGATGTAGGAGTTCGTGATGAGCATCTCCGCGCCGAACTCGGGGAACCGCGACGGGTCGACGGTGACGATGTTCGGGTTCACCACCGGCATCAACGTCGGCGTCTCCACGGTCACGCCCGCCCGCGGCACCGCGAGTTCGCCGACGCGGCCGCCCGCGTCCTGCGCGCGGACCTCGAAATTCTCGGTCATTACCCCCAGTCGGGATGCCGACGGGTTGAGGGTTGTGTTCGGACGCAGGGATTCTTAGCCGTGGCCGCGAACACTCGTGTATGCCCTCCACTCGTCGCGCGTTCCTCGGCGCGGCCGCGACCACCCCCGCGTGGTCGCTCCCGTTCGAGGACCCGAGCCTCGACCACTTGTGGACGAAACAAACGCCGGCGCTCGCGCTCCCACCCCGGTACGGCGACCGAACGCTCGTCGTCGGCGTGAACGGAGACCGACGTCGCGTCGTCGGCGTCGACCCCGCGACCGGCAGGACGCGCTGGGAGCGCCTCGGCCGCGTCGAGTGGACGCCGGAGACCGTGGGTTCGCGATTCGTCGCCGCAGAAGACAACGCCGTCGCGAGCGTGAAAACGGCGACTGGGGAGACCGCGTGGACCAACTCACTCGCGAACGACATCGTCCGGACCGTCGAACTCGGCCCGGCGCGCGAGACGGCGTACGCGACCACCAGAACGCGCGTCGTCGCGTACGACGCGGCCACCGGCGACGAACGCTGGGAAGTCGCCGAGAACGGACGGATGTACGCAGCGACCAGCGACACGGCCGTGCTCAGGAACCCGGACGCACTGGTCGGCTACGACGCGGCCACCGGCGACGAACGCTGGCGACGCGCCACGCCCGAGAACGTACTCGACGCCGCCCCCGACGGCCACGTGTTAGTCCAGAACGGCGGCGAACTCACCGCACTCGACGTCGCGACCGGCGAGACCGCGTGGAAGTACACCGCACCGAACCGACTCGTCCGCGTACTCGGCGTCTCCCATGACCACGTCGTCGCGCGCGAAGAAGGGGACGACGGCACCCAGCACATCGTCGGCATCGCCGCGGGCGAACAGGCGTGGCAGGTGCGCGCAGCGGCGGACACGCTCGCGGACGTGACCGACGACGCCGTCATCTTTCCCGTGGACAACGACACGAGCGGCGGAAAACGCAGGATTGCCGTCGTGAACCCGGCGTCCGGGACGGTGGCGTGGCGCGGCCGCATCCCCTCCGACACGGTGTTCTTCTCCACCGGAAACGACGAACTCCGCATCCCGACCGACGGCGGCGTGGTCGCCCGCGCACTCTCGGACGGAACCGAACGATGGCGGTACGAGACCCAAGGGCGTGCGCTCTACGCAGTTCAGCGGAACGGCGTCGTCTACGTCGGCGCATACCCTCAGGAGAACGACGCCGCGGACTTCGAACTACACGCGATAGACCCCCCGTACGGCACGCTCGCCCGCGCGGAAGACTGGCTGCAGCGATACGGCGTCGCGCTCGGCGCGCTCGCCGGCCTCGGTCTCCTCGGCGCGGCCTCCGCCGGCGCGGGCGCGTACCTCAAACGCCGCCGCGTCCGAGGCCACGTCGAAACCATCGAACAGGCCGCTGGCTGGACGACCGCGCGCGTTGAGAACGGAACCGTCCGCACCGAATACCGCCCGGAAACGGACGCAACGGCCGAGTTCGAGCACGCCTGCGAGTCGTGGGCCGCGCGGAGCGACGAAGACGGCGTGCTCGAACTCCGGGAGTGGGGGACCGACCCGACACCGTGGGTGGAGACAGACCCCTACTCGGAGACGCTCGCGGACGGCGTCGACCGCGAACGCGGACTGCGGGCGGTGTCGACCGCCGCGGACGTCCTCGCGCGCGGCGACCACCCGCACGGCGCACTCCGCCCGCACGCCGTCGCTCTCACCGACGACGGCCCCGCCGTCCGCGACCTCGACGTGGGTCGCTTCCTCGAAACCGGCTGGCAGACGCGAGACGACGCGTTCGCACCCCCGGAGGACGCCACGACCCCGACCGGTGACGTCTACCGACTCGGCGCGCTCGCCTACTACGTCCTCACCGGACGCGCGCCGACGCCGCCCGTATCGTTCGACACCCGCGACCTCGACACCCCCCTCAGCGACGACTTAGCGGACGTGGTGACGACCGCCACCGCAGTCGACCCCGCAGACCGCTTCGACTCGCCCGCGCGGTTCGCGGAGTACCTCGGCTGGGCGGCGTTCGCTCAGGAGAAGAACTGGTAGGCGAGCAGTCCGAGCACGGTGCGGCCGTCGCTCACCTCGTCTGCGCGGATGGACTCGCGCATCGCGTCGACCGTCGTGGTGTCGACGCGAATCGTCTCGTCGTGGTCTAAGTCCTGTTCGGCCGTGGGCGTACAGTCGCGTGCGACGAAGTAGTGGTGAACCGAGTTCGCAAAGCCGTTCGCGGGTTCGACCGAGACCAATCGTTCGAGCGACCCCGCCTCGTACCCGGTCTCCTCTGCGAGTTCGCGGCGCGCAGCGGTCTCGAGGTCCACGTCCGCGGACTCGGTGCCGCCCGCGGGGAGCCCCCGGTTCACGCGTTCGACGGCCTGTCGCCACTCCTCTATCACCACGAGGTCGCCGTCCTCGGTGAACGGAACGAGCACCACCGCCGGCGGTTCGCTCAAGTAATCGAAATCGGTCTCCGTGCCGTCTGGGAGACGAACGTCCTCGTGAATCACGTCGAACCCCGGACACGCGTACGCCACCTCACTATCCCGTACCTCCCACGAGAGGTCTTCCATACGCGAGCGTTGCGGAGGCGGAGGAAGGGCGTTGCGGTCTACCCGACGACGATGACTGCGACGAGCAGGCGGCCGTCCGGGTACTCGTGGAGGTCGATACCGCACCGGGAGACCGACGGCGAGAGGAAGGCGTGGTCGCCCGGGAGAGTCACCAGGTCGTAGCCGACGGCTCGTCCGAGGTCGGTCGCCGACCCCGCTCGTTCGAGGGGGCTGTCGTCGGCGCTGTAGGTGAACTGCGTCCCCCCGAGGTCGCCGTCCACGAACGCGGAGAGGTCGTCGCGAGAGGGCGACCGGTCGTTCTTCACGACGTACCGCGCGTAGTAGGTCGCCGCGTCGTCCGCGCCGTCGTCGTGCGAGAGCGGGGTGTCCCGCTCGTCGTTTATCTGGCGGCGAATCTCGTCCTCGGCGGGCGCGAACTCGATGCCCTGTGCGGCGTCGGCGTTCCCGGGGACGTTCGAGACCGAGGGCGTCTCCCCCTCCCGGAAGACGGCGTACCCGCCGAGCGCGAGCACGCCCGCGATAGCGCCGCCGTACGTGAGATACTGGCGGCGCGAGAACCCCGAATCGCTCGACGCCGCGTCGTACTCGACCGGAACCTTCTCGAAGGACATGCCGCCACAGCGCGAACACGGCGGGTTGTGTTTCGGTTGCGTGCGCCCGCACGACTCGCACTCCCACTCGAACGCGTCGAGGTCGCCGCCCTCGGAGCCCTCGTCGGCCATCACCGCACGTCTCTCGTCAACTCTCTTGAACGTTCGGGGCGGGGATGGTCGCGAGCGCGTCACTCAACTCGCGGACGTGGTCGTTGTACGCCTCCACGAACCCCCCGAAATCCGGGGCGTGCTGACGGACGTCCGTCGCGGACGGCGGCCCGTACTGACTGAGGAGGTAGACGTCACCCACGCGGAGGTAGGACGTGCGGCCCTCCTCCCACTTCAACTCCCAGCGCGCGTTCGCGACGCGCGCCGAGAAACTCCCGTAGTCGGTCCCCTCGTACCGGTGCAGTTCGCCCGCCATCCGGTCCGCCACGTTCCGCATCCCCGAGACGATTCGGTCGCGCTCGGCCGCCACCTCCGCCGTCGACGCTGGCTCCGGGAACTCCGTCGGCGCCCCCTCCAGTACCGCCTCCATCGACGCGACGTACTCCGAGAACGCGTCGACGAGACCCGCGTAGTGCTCCATCGCTCGCGCGAGCGGTTCGGGTTCGGGGTCGCGCTTCGTAGAAATAACGTACACGTCGAGACCCCCGTGGCCCTCGAACCGCAGGAAATCGAGGCCGCCGTCCTCGTACTTCACCGTCCACTCGCCGCCGTCGACCCGGAACGACCGCCGGCCGTAGTCGCCGCCGTCCAGACGCGCGAGCGACCGCGCCATCCCGCCCGCGTGCTCGCGCACCGCCGCCACCACCTCGTCACGGCGCGCAACCGCGTCCTCGGCGTCCACCGCCTCCCACGAAAACTCCATAGATTGGGGAGGGGAGACGGCCGGAAAACCGTTTAGGTTCGGTCGCGCCGCCCGAGTAACGCGAGGGTTACGAGGAGCGCGAGGAGCGCGACGACCGGGCCGAATCCGGGCGTCTCGCCCGTGGTGGTCGCCCCGTCGGCGGTCCCACCAGCAGCCGCGCCTTCGGACGTCCCGGCGTCCGTCGTGGATCCATCAGTCGTCGGTCCCTCGGTCGTCGCGACGTCCGTGGTCGACTCGTCCACGGTGGTCGTTCCCGGGGTCGTCGAAGTCCCGTCCGTGTCGGCCGAACGAACCGAAATCGTCGCGACCGTCTCGCCGTTCACCGCAACCGGGAGGTCGCCCGTCGCGTCCGCCGAGACCGAGACAGTGAGCGTGCGCGCTTCCCCCGCTTCGAGCGCGACCGAGTCCGTGTCGACGGTCGCGCCGCCAGCCGTGACGCGAATGTCGAGGACACCCTCGGCGCGCCCGTCGTTCGCGACGGTGACCGCTACTTCCACATCGTCGCCCACGGTCGCCGTGTCGGGCGCAGACGCGGACACCGAGAAAGACGCGCGGTCACCGGCGACCGCGAACGTCGAGAACCCGGGGGAGACAGCGCGGAACGTCACCGCGTCACTCGTCTCCCCGACGACGACAGTGGGAAGCGCAGTCCAGGTGCTCGCGCCGTCCGGTCGGCGGTAGAGCACGACGTGGTCCGGCGAGACACCTTCGGCGGCGAGACGAGCCTTCGAAACCGTGAACTCGAAGGTCACGTCCTCGATGTCCGCGTTCGAGAACGAGTGGTCGACGTGGAGCAGCGAGAACCGCACCGCTCCGGCGAGCGTTCCGTCGTCCGCCGTCGGCGACACCGAAAACGAGTAGTCGCCGCTGGTTCCGTTGAGGGAGAGTCGGTCGACGGAGACGTTCGCACCCCCGAACCCGACGTCCACCGAGACAGTGCCGCCGGCGTTCGTGACGGAGATGCTCGTGTTCGAGCCGTCGTGCATCACCGATACTGCCGGTCGAGCGGGCGGACTCGACCCAGGTGAACCGGAGTGAGACGACGGCGGACGGGTGCCCGTCCCGGAGAGCGCGACCGAGACGGTCGACTGGTCGGGGTCGTCGCTCGCGACGGTGAGCGTCCCGGACGCCGCGCCCGTCGACGAGGGCGCGAACGTGACGGTCAGGTTCCGTGAGGCGTCGGGCGCGAGCGTGAATCCGCCAGTCGGCGCGCTGAACGCGCTCGACCCGGTTATCGAGACACCGCTCACGGTCAGGGTGGCGTCGCCGTCGTTGGTGACGGTGAGCGTTCGCGTGTCAGTTCGGTCCGTCCGCACCGACCCGAAGGCGAGCGAACTCGCCGAGAGCGTGACGTCCGGGCGCGCGACAGCGGTGCCGTTCGCACTGAGGGGAACGCCGACGGTACCGATGTCCGCGTCGTCCGTCGTCACGTTCAGGGTCGCGGAGAGGAGACCGAGGGCTGTCGGCGCGACTGAGACAGTCACGTCGAGGCTATTGCCCGAGTTCAGCGTGGTCGGCGCGCCCGCCGTGACGCTGAATTTGTCCGCATCAGCGCCCGTGATATCGATGCTCGTGACGGTGACCGGGAGGCCGCCGGACGCCGCGAACGAGACGGTGTCCGTGTCCGTGGTGTTCACCTCGACCGGCCCGAAGTCGAGCGATGACGGCGACGGCGTGAGCGCCGCGTCCAACCCGGTACCCGAAACGGAGACGTCGGTCGTGGGCGGCGTGGCGTTGCTCGCGACCCGGAACGTGGCGGTGTTCGTCCCGGCGTGCGTCGGCGCGAACGTGACCGTCACGGCGCGGGTAGCCCCGGGCGCGAGGTCGAACGGCGCACCGCCCGCGGTGACGGAGAACCCGCCCGAGTCCGTGCCGACGACGGTGGTTCCGGTGACGGCGACGTCGGCCGTTCCGGTGTTTTCGACCGTGAGCGTGCCGGATGTACTGTTCCCGACGTCGACGGACCCGAAGTCAGTGGTTCCCGTGACCGAGAGCGTACCCATCGGCGTCGTCCCCGTGGTGCCGCGGAGCGCGACGAGCGAGTAGTCGTAGTCGATTTCGCCCCAGAGGTAGACGTAGCCGTCGACGACCGCGGGAACGCCGGACGGCGCGTACGTGTCGTAGTACGCGAGCCGGGTGCCGTCGGTCACGTCGAAGACGTAGAGGCCGTCGTAGTCGTCGACGACGTACACCGCGCCGTCGTCGACGACGGGCGGACCGAGGTCGCCGGTGTCGGCCGACGCGTTCCAGAGGAAGTCACCCGTGGCCGCGGAGAGCGCGCTCAGGGTGCCGTCCGTGTTCCCGACGTACACCACGCCGTCCCGGACAGCGGGGTCCGAGTCGTCCACGCCGCTCGGGAGCGTCGTCCGCCAGTCGACGGTGTGCGTCGCGAGGTCGACGGCGACGAGGTCGTCGTGGGCGACGTAGAGCGTCCCGCCATCGATAGCGGGACTCGACGCCCCGTACGAGTCGACCGAGAGGTTCCAGTGTTCACTGCCGTCCGCCGTGTCGAGCGCGTACAGACGGCCGTCGTAATCACCGACGTACACCGTATCCCCGGAGACCACGGGAGTCGATTGGACGTAGTCGGGGAGCGCGGTCGTCCACCGGACCGAGCCGTCCGTCGTGTTGAACGCGTAGACCGTCCCGTCGTCCACGCCGAGGTAGACCGTGTCACCGGCGACGACGGGGCTGGCGCCGTACCGGGGATAGGTCGAGAGCGACGTCTGCCAGTCGATGTCGCCCGTCGCCGTGTCGATGGCGTAGAACCGGAGGGCGGTGTCGTCGTAGTCCGCGGCGACGTAGAGCGTGCCGTTCGCGACAGCGCCGGTCGAACGCGGTTCGAGGCCGACACGGTACCAGACCGTCTCACCGGTCGCGGCGTCGTACGCCGAGAGGTTGCCGTAGTAGTTGTGGAAATCGTCGTCCGTCCCCGCGAACACGAGGCCGTCGGCGACCACGGGCGAAACGAGCGAGTTCGGCTCGGAGGAGAACGGCGCAGACCAGAGCAGCGAGAGGTTTCCGGTCGGCCCGCTCGCGTCCGTCGCACCGGTGCCGTTCGCGTCGCCGCGGTACGCACGCCACGCCCCAGTCGGTTGGGGTTGCACGGAGACCGTGACCGGTGAGAACGCGGCCTGCGTCGGGTGGTTCCCCGCGGTCAGCGTGTAGTTCGTCGGATACGAGAACGTCGTCGTGAACGTGACCGTCGTCGACGCGCCGGACGCGAGCGTCCCGGTCGTGGTGTCCCACACCGTGTCGTCAACGCGGAGTTCTGCCGTGTAGTCGCGGGAGACGGACTGCGGGTTCGAAACGTCGACCGAGACGGTGACGGTGTCGTTGATGTTCGGCGTGGTGTCCGAGACGACGAGGTTGCTGTAGTGGACGCCCTCACCCACCGCGAGCACGCCGTCGATCGTACCGACGTAGAGCGTGCCGTTGTCGATGGCTGGCGCGCTCGGTTCGCCGTAGGACGTCGAGTACGGGACGGAGAGGTTCCAGACGGAATCCCCCGTCGCAGCGTCGAACGCACGGACCACGCCGTCCTCAGCGCCGCTCGAATAGAGGAGTCCGTTCGCGACGACGCTCCGCGTCGGGTCCACGATATCGTGAGCGTGCGTGTACTGGACCGCGCCGGTGAGCGCGTCGACCGCGTACAGCGTGCCGTCCTTGTCGAAGAAGTAGACCGTGGAGCCGTCCGTGCTCAGCGCGTTCGGGAGCGCGTAATCCGAGCCCACCGCTTGGCTGACGTTGAACCGCCACGCGGTCGTGCCGTTTTGCTCGTGGACGGCGTACACGTAGTCGTTCGGGTCGGTGGCGGTGTAGTCGTCGACGGCAGCGAAGTAGAGCAGTCCGTTCGCCGCCGCGGCCGGACGGAGGTACTCGGCGAACGACCGGTTCCAGCGGACCGCTCCGGTGGCGGCGTCGAACGCGGTGTAGTTCCAGATGTTCCGCACGAACACGGTGTCGGCGGTGGCGGTGACGTAGTCGCCGTCGTCCACCCAGTTCGTGAGGTTGCGTGTCCAGCGCGTCACGCCGTCCGTTCCCACCGCGTACACGCGGCCGTTGATGTCGGACGCGCGGTAGTTGTCGTACTCGAACGCGAAGTAGAGCGTGTCGCCGACCGCTGCGATACCGCTCGCGTCGGAGAGCGGGTAGTCTGCCGCGTAGGAGACTTCGAGGGTTCCAGTGGACGTGTTGAATCCGAGGAGGTAGCCGTTGGTGAGCGCGAACACGCGGTCGCCGACGACGACGGGCGCGGCGTCCCTATCGAGGCCGCCGTCGTAGGTCGTGAGGTCTGGAACCACCCACTCCCACTGCTGGACACCGGTGTCAGCGTCGAACGCCTTCATCGCGCTGCCGTTGACCGCGTAGACGATGCCGTTCGCGACGACGGGCGCGCTGAAGCTGTCGTCGGTCGCGTTCCAGAGGACGCTAATGTTCGTCTTCGGCCCGCTCGCCCCCGGGACGTTGCCGGAGCGAGTGTGGTTTCCGAGGAACGTCGGCCAGTCGGCGAAGCCGTCGAAGAACGTTCGAAGGGGCGTATCGAAGTCCGTAGCGACCGCGGTATCGTCCGCGACGAGAGGGGCGACGGACCCCCCGGGGTCCCCGACCGCTCCGGCGACGGGTGCGGCAATCAGCGCGAGACAGACCACCAAAATCGACAGCGTTCGAACGCGAGTGACGGGTACCCCCCGAGAAATCATGCGTTCTATCCGCGCTACGACTACATAAACATAGTATCAATACCACGTAGCATTCTGGTGGTTGTTGGCTATTTGCAGGCGTTCACTGGAGGATGGTGATACGGCGGTCAACTGTCGTGGCAGGCAAGCGCGCGCCGTGCGTTCTCGACCCACCACCGGAGGTCTCGGTGGGCGTCGGGCCAACTGGTGAGGAGGCGGTCGGGCGCGGCGTCGAGTTCCGCGGGCGTCCAGTACTTGACGTCCGTCACCTCGTCCGCGGCCCGCGGGTCGCCCCGCACGTCCGCCGCGTCGACGGCGTACGCGAGCGACGTCTTCTGCACGCGCCCGAACTTCGCGAACGTCCGCGCGTCGAACAACACCATATCGTTGGAATCGACCGAGAGCGTCGTCTCCTCTCTGAGTTCCCGCGCGCCCGCTTCGTCCGGGTCTTCGCCGGGTTCGACCATCCCGCCGGGCGTCCCCCACATCGGGTCGCCGGGCGCGTCCACGCGCACGAGCAGGAGGGCGTCCCCGTCGAGGATGGCGAGGCGGGCCGTCGGAATCGGATTGTAGAAGACGGGCGCGTCACACGCCCGGCAGTACGTGCTCGACGGCGGGTCGAGCGGTTCGAGTTCGGTCCCACAGCGCGGACAGTAGTCGGGCGGTTCGTTCACACCCCGAATCTCGCGGAGACCACCATAAACGCCCGGGAGGAGGCTGTACCGGGCGGTTCGACGGTAGAACTAACACCCAGTGCGTGGTCAGTGATAGCATGAATCGGCCGCCGTCGTACTGTCCGTACTGCGCCAGCCCCGTCACGCCCGTCGGCACGCCCGTGGTCGAATCCGTGGACGAAACCACCGCGTACCGGTGCGAGGAGTGCGACGACTTCGTGTTCTACAACCCGACGCCCGGCGGGAGCGCCATCGTCCTCGACGGCGACAGCGTCCTCCTCGTCGAAGACTTCCGAACGCCCGGCGAGTGGAAACTCCCGTCCGGCCGGATGGAACTCGGCGAATCACCCCGCGAAGGCGTCGCCCGCGAACTCGAAGAGGAGACCGGCCTCGCCGTCGACCCGCACGCCCTCGTCTACGTCTGCGACGAGAGCGGCGAACCCGCCCCCGGCCAGTACATGGTCGGCATCGACTACGCCATCCGCCGCGCGGACACCACGGGAACCCTCGCCGCCGGGTCCGACGCCACCGACGCTCGATTTTTCACGCCCGACGAGTTCGAAGCCTCGGAACACGTCATCAAAGACACCCACGTCGACCGGTTCGGCACGGACAGCGTCTCGTGGCTCGTCGACGAAGCGAAGAACGCACTCGACGGCTAACTCGCCGTCTCGTTCCGCCGCGTCGTCGTACTGACCGCGGTGGTAGTCGCGGTCGTCGTGCTGGTCTGCGTGGTCGTCGCGGTCGTCGTGTTGGTCGCGGTGGCAGTCGCGGTCGTCGTGCTGGTCGTCGTCGTACTCGTCTGCGTGGTCGTCGTGTGCGTCCGCTCGGTGGTCGTGCTCGTCGTGTCGGTCGTCGTCCGCGCGGTCGTCTGCGTCGTACTCGTTTGTGTGGTCGCGTTCGTCGTCTGGGTCGCGTTCGTCGTCTGGGTCGCGTTCGTCGTCGTGTTCGTGGTGGTGGCGTTTCGGGTCGTTGTGGTCGGTGGTTCGGGCGACTGTTCGACGGTGATGGGGAGTGTGGCGACGAACTGGCGGTCGTACGTCCACCAGCCGGTGACGCGGAGTTCGTGGCCGCCGGGGTCGGCCGCGTGGGCGACTTTCGAGGCCGGGATGCGGAGCGTGCAGGTGTCGTCGCAAGTGACGGACGCCCGAACGGGATGGTCGTCGACGCGGACCGTGACGCGGGACTCGTCGACCGCGTTCGCGTCGTCGAGGCGGAGCGTGACGACGACGGCGCCCGAGTCGTTCGTGCTGACCGCGGCGTTGCCGACGCTCGCGTTCGTGACATGGACGGTGAGGTCGCTCGAACCGGCGAACGACCCGGAGAGCGACTGGCTGTCGTGGACGATACCGGCGGCTGGTGCGGGTCCGCCAATCGTGGCGAACACGAGGACTGCCGCGAGCACGGACGCCGCCGTGCGAATCCGGGTCATCGGTCTGGTTCGTTCGTCGCTCGTGCGGCGGCGATGAGCGCCCAGAGTTCTGACGCGGCGAGCAGGACGCCGGGCACCGCGACGAACAGGAGGGTCCCGGTGTCGGTGCTCGCGAACGAGTACGCCCAACCGACGTACGGGATCGAGAACTGGACGGTGCCGATGACCGCGTCCGCCGGGACGAGCTGTGGGTCCGCCTCCTCGTTCGCATCACCTTTCGTTCGGAAGTAGCGGCGGTCGTTCTGGGAGACGACGCCGACGACGCGGTGCATCGTGCGTTTGTCGTCGCCGGGCGTTCGGTCGAACGTGATGATGTCGCCCTCCTCGATATCGCTCGGCGACGCTTCGTCCACGACGACGATGTCGCCCGCTTCGATGGTCGGGGACATGCTGCCGGAGACGACGACGAAACTGTCGTCCCCGCCAGCGACCTGCGGAACGGCGACCACCGCAGTGACGAGCGCGGCGGCGACGAGGAAGACCGCGAGCGCGACCGTGAGGGCGCGTTTCGTTGTCCCGAGCATGGTCACGTCGGGGGTTCCTCCCCGGAGCCGAGGCGGTTGTTCGCGTCGTGACGGCAGTGGACGAGCGCGGACCCCCAGAACAGGGAGGTGATGATGCCCGCCCACGCGAACCCGGGAATCGACGCGAGCGGCACGATACCGAGCGCGGCGACGGCGAGCGCGCCCGCGCAGAGCGCGCCGAGGCCGGCGTAGTACTTACTCCACCGGATCTCCTCGTGCGGGACGACTTCGAGGTAGAGTTCGACCTCCGCGGCGTCGTCGGTGAGTTCGATGGTGCCGCGGTTCTCGTCGTAGTCGACGAGGCCCTCGGAGTGGAGTTTCGGGAGGTGGAGTTGGCGCAGCGACGTGTACACGCGCATGCGCTGTTCGTACGTCACTTCGTCGACGGGGACGTCGTTCTCCCACGCGGCGACCTGCTCTGAGAGGTCGCGGAGCGAGGTCTGTTCTTCGTGGCGAAAGAGCTGGTGGAGGACGTACCGTCGACGGGACGCGCTGAGCACGTCGAAGACGGATTCCTGTGTGAGTTCGGTCGTCCGCCCCGCGTCGCGCTGCCGGGTCGCCTGCGTGTGCTCGACGGTGCTCATCGCGTCCACCCCGCGTTCTGTCGGTCGTTTCCGGATACTGCGACGGTCATTCGTATCAACGAGACGAGCATACCACGAACGTACGGTTTGTTATGGAGTGGGTTCCGGTCTGCAATCAGATATCCCTCAGTTGGTGACACGCCGTTAACCGGCGGCGTAACCCCCGCATACTCCGAGACGGCGACGCGATAGACGACCCAGTGGTTAGCGGTTCGAAAACCCCCCGATACGGCCACCCTCACATTCGGCCAGACCCGTTCTAGCGGTCGATATACCGGGACTCGCGCTCGATACGCCGACCGTAGGAACCCCTCAACTCACTCATATATACTCGGGTATGGCTGGTACGCTCTCCTGCGCACCTCGACCCCGCGGGGGTCGGGTGTACGGAAACGAACCATGTCAGACGACAAATTCAAACTCACGCGACGGAAGGCCCTCGCAGGCCTCGGCGGAATCGGCGCCGGCGCCGCACTCGGCGGCACCGGAACCATGGCCTACCTCCACGACACCGAAAGCACGCACGCAGAAGTCACCGCAGGCAAACTCGATCTCAAACTCGACTGGAAGTTCTGGTACAACGGTGACGTGATGGAGGACGGTGACGGGTACGACCCCGTCCAAGTGGAGCCGACCAACACGGACGGTCGGACCGTCCTGAAGCTCAACGACTGCAAGCCCGGCGACTGGGTGTGCGGCTACTTCAGCATCCACGTCGACAACAACCCCGCGCACCTCTGGTTCCGCACGCTGAACATGGACCAGAGCGAGGGCATCAACCCCGAGCCCGAACAAAAAGTGGACGACACGAACCATCCGGACCTCGCGCGGAACACGAAACTCGCCGTGACTAAATCGTATGACAGTCTCGACGATATCAGTATCCACGACCCCACGGAGCGCCCGAAGATGGGCGACTTCGAGGGGAACGATAATACGTACTTCACCGGCACCCTCCAACAGGGACTTCACACGTTCCGCAGCGGACAGTACCTCGGTGAAAAAGACCCCGACAATACCTACTACTACGGCTTCTGCCTGTGGGTTCCGAAGTCCGTTGGGAACATCATTCAGGGCGATTCCGTGTCGTTCGACATGGAGTTCTACGCCGAACAGAGCCGGCACAACTCGAACCCGTCGAACCCGTTCGCGCCGGAGACGTCGACCGGGAGCGGATTCAGCGACATCTCGTACGAGAAGGCGCTGAACATGCAAGCGCTCGGGCGTGGCGGCAGCGGGCGCGGCGAGATCCAGATTCACGGCGACAGCGGCGGCGTCGAGGACACCAACGTCTTCGGTAACGACGTCTATCCGACGGACACCGACGTTCCGTTCAAGGCTGAAATCAAGGCGAACGCGGAGAAGGCGTCCCTGACCGTGAACGAAGTCACGGTTACCGACGAGGACGTGACCGACGGCGACGCGAACGGCGAGTCGACCGGCGACCCCGAGTGGCCTGGTGGCGTCCCGGACACGCTCGACATCGCCATCAACGCGCACAGCGCGTCCGGCGGCCTCACGACGAAGGTGAAAGACGTCTCGGTGAACGGCATCCCCGCCTCGCCGGACATCAGCTCCTCGGACGGGACCATGTATCTCGCTATGGAGGACGTCGACGTGTCGGGTAAGCTCACCGTCGAGGGGACGATTCGCTTCGAGGGCGACGAGGCGGACTACACGAGCCAGGACTGGGTCGGCATCGACTTCCGCTGAGCGATAGCGACGCGAGGAATCGCCCTCTGACCACCCGACCCATTCGGAGTACGGCGGTTCGACTCCGCCGGTGGGTCCTCCCCCAGACTGGGGAGCACAACCATGACAGACGACAATATTACTCGGCGTACCGTCCTCGGCGGCCTCGGCGCGCTCGGCGTCGGCGCAGCGATGAGCGGTACGGGCGCGCTCGCGTACTTGCACGACTCCGAGTCGACGTCGAGTTCGGTGACGGCGGGCACGCTCGACCTCGAAATCACGTGGGACGAATACTACAACGGCGAGCGCGTGGACGGCGAACCGGACGGCGACCATCCGGGTCCCGTGTTCGACTTGCCCGACGTGAAGCCCGGCGACCACGGCGAGGCGACTATCTGCCTCAGCATCGACGGCAATCCAGGCTACGTGTTCATGGGCGGCGAACTCACCGAGAACAGCGAGGGCGACCGCCCCGAACCCGAACGGAAGGTGGACGACACGCCGGACGTCGGCGAACTCGCGGACGACATCTGGGCGCGCGTCTGGTACGACGGCGTCGAAGGCGAAGACGACGGCGGGAACAACGAGTACGACGACGGCGAAGTCCAGATCGCCGCGGGGACGCTCTCGGAGGTCCTCGACGAACTCTCGAACGGGATTCGGCTCGCGGACCAGACGTCGTCGAACGCCTTTCACGACGACTGCACGCAACTCGGCGACCAGCGCAACGAAGTCCCGAAAGTCGGGGAGACGATGGGGGATGGCAAGGTCGAGTTCACCGGACTCTACAAAGAGGGCGGGAGCGTCGTCGGGTTCGACTGGGAGAGCGACGTCCCCATCTGCAAGATAGAGGTCGACGGCGGCAACGAGACGGAGACGACGACCTACGACTGTGAAACGTCCGGGACCGCGTACGCGCCGCTCCAGCCCCAGAACCAGAATCGGACACGGTATCCCGTCACGCACGTCCGCGTGTACGAGTGCGCGGAAGACGACGGTGACGGCGATGGAGACGGCGGCGACGGCTGGGAGCCCGACACCACTCAGTGCCTCGGGTTCCAGTGGCACCTCCCCGCCGACGTCGGGAACGAGATTCAGGGCGACGAAGTCGCGTTCGACCTGAAGTTCTACGCCGAACAGACCCGGCACAACGACGACCCCGACAACCCCTACGGGGGCGACGACGGCGACGAGAGCGATAGCACCACCAGTAGTACGACGACCACGACCAGCGACGGCGACTAGGCGCGATAGCGTTCGTCGCTATCGGCCCGTGCGACGGCCCGACCCACGAGTGGTTTCGAGACGGCCATCGGGGCCGTGTTCGGCGGTTCGACTCCGCCGGTGGGTCCTCCCTCACGAGGGAACTACTATGCCAGACGAAACCAATCTCTCCCGACGAGCGGTCCTCGGCGCGCTCGGCGGCATCGGCGCGGGTGCCGCACTCGGCGGCACCGGAACCATGGCGTACCTGCACGACACCGAACGCACCCACGCCACCGTCACCGCGGGCGAACTCGACATCCAACTCGACTGGCGGACCGTCTACAACGGCACCGAACAAACCAAACAAGAAGACCCCGTCGACACCGCCGAAGACGGCACCACCATCCTCACGCTGAACGACGTGAAACCCGGCGACTGGGGCTGCATCGTCATCAGCATCCACAACGACACGAACCCCGCGTGGATCTGGCACCGCCTCGGCATCGAGAACCGCGACGACAACGGCCTCACCGAACCCGAAGAAAAGAGCGGCGACAGCACGGGCGGCGACGGCGAGGGCGAACTCCAGAATCACGTCCAACTCCGCGCGTTCTACGACGACAACTTCGACTGCGAGTGGAACGAAGACGAAGAGTGCGGACTCACACCGTGGCGAAAACTCACCGAGTACATCCCGATGGAAACGGACGAGGGAGAAGGAGCGACGACCCTCACCCGCGGCCTCCTCCTCGACGGAGTCCGCGGCACCACCATCTACACCCGCCAGAAGGCCCACGATGGACTACCCGGCCACAACATCAACATCTCTCCGTTCTTCCCGTCCGTCGAGCAAGCCGACCGACTCCACGAAGAGTGGTACGACGACGCCTTCACAGACTACTACGATTCCGACCTCCTCAAGAAACAGACCGGCACCCAGTACCTCACCTACCAGTGGCGCGTCCCCAAATCCGTAGGTAACGAGATTCAGAGCGACTCCGTGGACATTTCGTTCACGTTCTACGCCGAGCAAGCCCGGCACAACGGCTACCCGAAGAACCCGTGGACGGACGAACTCCCCGACTTCTCCGTCGACCTCGTCCCCGGCGTCGACCACGAATCGGACTCGGGAGACTACTATCAGGGGTGAGGCGTTCCGGCTTACTCTTCGTCCTCGGGCAGCAACGGAAGTGCCGCATCGAGGGCTTCTCGGATGACTCGTGCGTCCGCCAACGGTGCGTCGAGAATCGTATGCCCGGTCTCCGCACGCTCGATCCGAACGCGCTCGTTCACACACTGGACTCGATACCGTGTCGAATCGATCTCGACGTACACGTCCCCAGTCATTACCCCTCGGGCCCTACCCATAACTCGTGCTACCATACACCAATAGTTTTCGCCGAACCACTCGCACCATCATCGACACCGAAACGGGACTCGCGAACGCGACGCGTCGCTCCTTGGGTGAGTTGCGGGAGACTGTCCCGGCGCGAATAGTGACGGTCGATCGCGGCCGAACTGCTCCCCACTTCAAATTCTCTGACCCCATACACCGACCGGACTCGTCGCTGCCGCTCCTCGTCTGTTGGTCGGGGGTAGAAATGGGCCGGCGCGATTCCGGTGTTTTAGCGGTCGTTATCGTCTCTCGGACGTTTCGAGGGGTTTGTGGCTTATTCGTCATCGTCGTGGGTGAGGTCGAGGTCGTCGATGTGCGAGCGGCGGCGCTCCATCTGTTCGCGACGCCGTCGCCAGAGCTCGCTCTTGTCGGGTTTGTCGTAGTGCTGTTCGATCACGTCCTTCGTCGCGTTCACGCGCTCGGCGACGATCTCGATGGGGACGCCCGCGTTCAACTGCCATGTAATCGAACCCGTGCGGAGTTGGTGGGGGCTTCGTGAGGACGGACACTTGCTCGCGTGCCGGCGTTCCGTCCACTCGCAGGCGTGGCGGTCCTTCCCGTGCGGACAGGGTCCGTGATTACAGGGGAGGGTCGCGAGGTAGCTCCAGACGCGCATTGTGTTCGTGCTGGGACGGCCGCGGGCGCTCGCGAGAAGCGGCTGGCGGCCGTAGTCGTCGCGCGTGTCGTAACGGTACTTGTTCAGGTAGAGTTCGATAGCGCGACTCGTCTCCTCGGGAATGGCGACCGGGCGCTCTCCCCGCAGTTTGTTCTTCAGCGGCGTGTCCGTCTCGGGCCGGTGGCGGAACTCGACGTAGTTCGCGTCCAGGTCGACGTCGCGAATGTCGAGCGCGCGGATGCCGCCCATCCGCGCTCCCGTGAACCAGGCGAGTTCGAGGAAGACGTGGGCGCGAGTGCCGTAGTCGCCGTCACCGTGCCGGTGGTTCCGGATGAGCGCGAACGCTTCCGTCATCCCGAGCTTGGTGTCGCTCGACCGGGCTTCCTCGGGAACGTCGGGGATGGGAACTTTCTCGGCGAGGCCGTCCTCGACCGCGCCCATCCCTTCGAGGAACTCCACGAACTTCTTGAGCGTGTACATCTCGCCCTCGACGGTCGCGGGGCGGGCTTCGCCGCTTCGCAGGTCGTAGTAGTCGTTGACGTCGTAGGCGTAGAGTTCGCCGACCGTGGGGATGCCGGCGGCTTCACACCACTCGACGAAGAGCTTCAGGCGTCCGTGGAATGACTCGATGGTGGACGCCGTCGCGTCGTTCCGTCGACGCCGAAGGTAGCGGTCTTTCGCGGCGCGTGGCGACATCTTACCGGGGTCGCGGGTCCGTCGACGTTCACTCATCGAGCATCGCCTCCTCCGCGCTCACAATCTCCTTGAAGCGGTCTTCGTCGCCGTCGGGTCGGTCGGGGTGCGTCTGCTTCTTCAGCTCGCGCGCCGCGGCCTTCACGACGCCCTCGGAAGCGTCAGGCGCGACGCCGAGAACGTCGTGTGGTGCGTTCTGGGCGGGCTGGGCGACGACTGCGTTCGTGTCGTCGCCGGGTGGGAGTCGTGCGGCGGCGAAGTCGTCTTCGCCCGTGACGACGGGGCGCTGGCTCCGCATTCGAGTGTCGTGAAGCCAGAGGGAGACGGCGCGGACGTTGTCGCGGAGACGCGAGTAGGCGTCGCACGCGACCGCGTACTGCGCGTCGTCCGCCGTCCACCGAAGAACGAAACCGGGGTCGTCCGGCTGGGCGTTGTGCAGCGGGAGACCGTTCGACTTCGTGTGCTGGTTCCCCGTGCTCGCGCGCCAGTCGTCCGGGTCGAGCCGGTCGAGTTCAGTTTCGAGGTCCGACGTCGTTGTCGCAAGCGACGCCTGAAACCGACGGTTCGGCTTCCGGTCGAACTCGCGCGTCCGCTCGAACCCGTCCGGCCAATCGAGGCCGCTCATCGTTGACCGCCTCCGAGGACGTCGGCGAACACGTCTTCGGCGACTTCGACGAGGCCGGGTTTCTCGCGACTGACGTCGTCGAGGAAGTCCCGTGCGTCGTCGCGCGCGGTGATCGCCGCGGTAAGGCAGGACGCGACTGCTTCGTCGCCTCGTAGCTCGGTGTCGCGATACGTTCCCCAGCCGTCCTCGTTCTCGATGACGACGAAGAGCGTATCGGCGTTCTCGACTTGCTCCGCGATCTCCTCGCGGGAGAGTTCTTCGCTCATGGCGACACCTCGCGAACTTCGGCGTACTCCAGGTCGTAGTGAACGAGGCCGTTGTGGATCGCGACGTCTTCTTCTGCAATCGCTTCGAGTCGATGAGCAGTCCACGTGCGATCACAGAGCGGACAGTACGCCTGGTAGAACGTCGTCGTGGTGTCGCGCTTGTGCGCACAGTCTTCGCAGAGCGCTTCGCCCGTGAGCGCGTCGAGTCCGGCGACGGGACACCCGCAGGTGCAGGCCGTCGCGTCGGATTTATCGGGAGTCGGTGCGTCTCTCGTCTTGCGGGCTCTCGTGCCCGCGATGTGTTTCGCTTCCATTCCTGGACCGCGAAACCGCCTTACGGGGCGTGTTCCAGCACGCCCCGGTCTTCACCACCCGACAAGAGGCATCTTCAACCAGCGACAGGGGTCTCGCATCTACCATCAATAACCCACTACTGCATAAATGCAACGGTGAGGTAAATAGTGCGTAACTAAAGCTATAACTCAACTTTGCGGAGTATTAGGCGCTAGCACAGCAAGACTACAACCAATGAGAAAGTCGGCATCGTGGATGACGATCTGGGACGACAGAATACTCGAGTACATCGATGAGGAGGGGTCTGGTTCTCCCGCCGAACTCTACCGGTCTGAATATTTCCACATCTCCAAATCCCAGCTATCACGTAGACTCCGTCGACTTGCTGAATACGGGCTACTCAACCATCTCGGTAACGGCGTCTACGTCATAACCCGCAAAGGAGAGGATTACCTGGCGGAAGAACTAGATGCGCACGAATTAGAAGATCCGAGTGAAAACGGCGGCTTCGCGGAATCGTAGGAGGGCCTCAGAGATGAGAAAGACGGCAAACTGGATGCAGCAGGTCGACGAGCGTATTCTCGAACTGCTCAACGATGAGGGGTGGTCGACACCGTGGCTGATATCGAATCATCCCCGACTCGATCGGATGGACGCCTCATCGAATCGGATTCGAGAACGGTGTCGCGTACTCAGTCAAGCCGGGTACATTCAACCACTCTCACGCCGGTACAAGATGTACGAAATCGGCGTGTGGGGGCGACTGTACCTGGAAGGGGACGTTAGAGCAGATTGTTTGGTTCCCGAGCCAGATGCGAGAAGGCCGGGGCACGTGCTGGGATAGAGTTTTTATCCAACCGTGGTCTGATAGTAATAGACTCAAAGTGCCGTCGAACATCCAGATATATATCGCCGTTGCCACCACGCTCGGGGTTCTCCTCACTGGTGAGACCCTACGGCGGCGGACAATGGACGTCACTCCGAACGAGACACGGATACGAGATACCTTTGTTAGTAAAACTGTGAACGGATACTGGGAAATCAAACCCCAGGTTGTTCAGGTCAGGGCAGAAAATTACTCGATGGTTGATTTCTTTAAAAATATTGTGCGAAAGCATCCCTCAGGACGAACGGACCTAGAACTGCACGTCCGGGCAGACACCAACGGTATTTGGTCCCGTGAAGATTTCAAGGAGGTCTGTGAAAGCTTCAATGTGGGCGCTTCCTTCGAAATACGTGAGAATAATCCCTCTCAACTCATCGTTGACACCTCAATAAACTCTACAGACCCCCACATTGTCGTGGACTTCGTACGGGCACTTGCAGAGGACGCGCCACGTGCGGCAGAAGGAAAACGAGAAGAACAAGTTGCCATAACTTCCGATGAAATTTCGTAAGCAAATAGTGGAAATTGCTATTTTTCGGCAGAGGAAAACACACTCAAACGAGATACGACAGAATTTCTAAAGCATTTCCACCAGCTTTCGACAACGAATACCGAGTTTCGTTTCCACGATTTTGTTCGACTAGATAGTCTTGGTTAACAAGAGGTGTTATGATTTCGTCTGTAACGGGTTTGTACCAATTGCGCTCGTCTTTACGGGTGTATTCTGAGAGGAGGGGCAAATCCTTAGCAAACTCGACGATATCTCGTTTAATTACTGGTTCGTTTTCTTGAACGAATATTAATACCTTCAAATATTGTTGGTGTGGTAGATTAAGGGGATAGGTGGTGACCTCAGTTGTCTTTTTTACACCAGTCGTGATTGTATCACCCATGTAGCCCTCCGCGTGGACGTAATAAGGGGTTGCATTGGTAGCAGTGCAGGCGATCACACCGGCAATAGCCGTCAACTTACTGCCGGTAGCAACATTCAGGTAAACGTCGGATTCACTGTGTTTTTCGATGTGTTCGGTGAATGCTAGGATGGCACTGGACACATCAAAAAAATCACACTCATCCACTAGGATGTCATCTGGTGAAATGCCCCCAGATATTAGTTCTCGCTGTATTGTAGCGATACATTCCTCGGCTTTATCAACCCCATCACCATTCAGCTCCCCCCGGTTACGGAGTAAAACAATGTTATCAGCCCCCTGAGACCGTATAGGCTCATAGACTCGCTCCGTTTCAAAGCCCACCGGAGCGATGTGTACAGTTTCAGTGCGGAAGTCCATCTGTCATTAACTATAGATTACTCTGCCATAGCTTCTACGGAGGTATTGAATTCCGTAGATAGTCTAGAAACACCACAATCCGATAGACCTGCTAGAAACATATTGGAATTTTAACCCTTTATGGGCGTGGGTCTGTTAGTAGGTGGTAGATGAGCGAACAAACACTAAAACGATACATTCGGGATAAGAAGGGCGGCAAGGATAGTACTGATGACCAAACAGTAATAGCCACTCACCTATGGGAACAAGGCTACAAGCCCACCGGAGAGGGGATTAAGAAATCCGAGTTGGAGGATGAGTTAAATAACAAAGATATCGAGTTAGAGTACACGCTTGGTACATCACTTGGCCACCTCCGTGATATCGATGTGGTCCGGCGCTGGATACGCGGACCCCAAATACTCGTGATTCACGAAGATCAGGGAGTGATTAACGGAGAAGATTTGGAGCCAATAGTGCTCAACGAGATAGATGCACTAACTGAGTCAATGCATGCTGAAGAAAAGTCGGGCGGAAACGATGAGTCCGCAGCCGCAGCAGATGGGGGAACCACAATTAGGGACGCCGTTGCAGAAGTACTCAACGTTGAGCCTAGCAAAGTTGAATCTCATCTTCGAAAAGGAGACGTGCCGGACATGATGGACAAGCTAACAACTGCCGTGGAAGCAATCGATGACGAGTCTCTGGACAAGGATCGCGATTATCACGAGGTATTCTTTATACACAATCCTTACCGATACGCTCTTACGGCAAAAGCGGTTGATATTATTTCACAATAGTACCCTGCCCCCCTGACCATTTACCCTACACTAATATATGAGCGAAGAAATCGAAGGCGTTCGCGAAGAAACGACGGACTCTGAGGGTACGGTAAACGAGAACAGCTGGGACAGATTTTATAGATCGGCTGAAGAGGACTTGCAAAGTGATAGACCCACTCGGAAAGTCATAGGAGTAGCCAAACGATTTCTGATGCGGGGAATAATGGCGATCTTGCTTGCTTCAGTGGCTGCAATCAGCGTGTACGTCGCTGGACTCCTCGGCGTCTTTGTCCTCCTATCTATAAAAATTGGAACGGCGGCTACATTTCTCACAACTGCCCCCCTATTCTATTCCTTCGGATATACAGCGTGGCTCCCTGGAAACTCCGAAGATTAGCGGCTAAACCGTTTAACTTGGCGAACTGGAACTTGCTCAATGGAGTCCAAAATCGTAACCGCAAGTGGACTCGTATTGATTAAAACAGCAAATATATCCCGGAAACTCGATCGTTTAAGCTTTGTGAAGACCGCCTTACCGCCTCTGTGAAGTAAAATCCCGATTGCGGTTAGGAAAACAATGACGCCTCCAACGCTAAGGGGAATCCCCCTCGAGCGGGTTTCAATGTCCCAGAAGACATAGACAAGGACAGCTATTAACGCAATGACTGGTGTGGCACTGGTCGTAAGGCTCATGCCGATAATAGCAGCGACCCAAACGACTGCGTTATAGTGGATAATTGATAGGGCAGTTGCTATAACCCACATGGCCGTACTCAAGTCCTGGTCCTCATCTGTATCCCGCCCTAATACATTTTGACTCGCAGCAATTGCATAGGTGATAGTAGCTATAACTCCAAAAGAGAGGATATCCGGGTTCAGCTGGCTAAAATAGACAAGGCTTGGCAAAGCTAACCCACCAACAACTAGGAAACCAGCAGCGATCCCACTTAATGTGGCGGCTGTTAGTACGAGGGGATTGGGTACTTGAGTTTTATTTCCAGTCATTGGTTGACAGTCTTAATGGGTTAGCTACGCTGGGTGTCTTTCCTACCCCTACCTTTGGTTGGAGTGAGGTAAATCTATTGGCTCAGAGTCAGGTTCCTAAATTGTTAATCACGTCGTCTCTATCTCTCGGGCAGCTTCATACTCTGCTCGCCGATCACAAATGCGTCGAGCTCGATCCTTACCGACTCCTTCTACAGCATCAGCGATACCACGATAACTCTCTCCATCGTCCCGTAACTTGAGTACTCTCTGAGCAGCATCCCAAGCGTCACCCGCCTTACTTGGAACGAGGCGCTCACCATCATCGCCGTACTGGAGACCGTATGGCGCGGGTCCGTTCGGCAGTCCTTCCCGCTTCCGACGTTCTGCTTCTTGACGACCTCGTTCTGCTTCCTTTCTTTTCTCTACATCGTCAGCGTCCGCCTGTCCAGCCTCGCGCGTGAGTGCCCAAGGTTCAGATAGGTCGATAGGATTTCGAGCTCCTCGCTCGTAGGCATGTACATCAACGCCTTCGCGGTGAAGTTCGATTAACAGTTGCATCCGGTGGAGACGATCGCGGGAAAGCCGTGAGAGACCACGGACGACGACATGATCTACCGGTCGGCTGTCGTCCCGCAGGTGTGTGAGAAGTGCCTGGTACTGTTCGCGTTCGCTTGTGTATCCACTCTCGTTCTCACCGTCGCTGTACATCTCCACGAGTTCGAAGCCATGACGGTCGCTGTACTCCTCGATGGCCTCGATCTGCTCAGGGATGCTCTTACCTTCTTGACTAAGGCGGGCGTATCCGACAGCGTATTCAGTCATCGCTGATGGTCGCCTCAAGCTTGTTACCTGAAACGACTCGCCAGTCGAGAGTCTTTCCGTCGAGATCAAACCCGTCGCCGATACTCTTCGGAATGGTCACTTTATACTGGCCGTTCGATCCCCTTGAGACGGTGGTTTCAGTCATCAGTGTAATTAGGACTAATGTTAGCCCTATACTTAGGCCTAATGCAGGGTGTCGCGGAACCGGGGGGTTGTGCGACACTCCAGAAACTACACGTGCCTATTTACAAGGCAATCTCCTGAATTGACTAATGGCGACGACAGCACAAATCGGGATTGCAAAGGCACTACTCCAGTCGATTGTCGTTGTCCTACCCATCTGGATCGCACTTATCCGGTACGTATCAAATTTAGGTCCTACGAGAGAGTCGCTCCCCTCATTTTCCGAAATCGAGCAAGAGGTAGAGTCTATGGAGAGAATACATAGGGAACCAGAACTCGATCGTGCAGAACTAAAGCAGAGAATGATGGAACAGCGGCTCGTGGAACATCTAAACATCAAAAAATTATACCAATATTATCAGAATTTCATCGTCCTCTATGTGTTCTTGTCACTACTCACGTTGATTTTTACTGGGTATCTTGTCTGTTCCTTCCTGAGTTCGGAAGACGTGATCGCTATGCCTCTAGAATTCCCTATTTGGTCTCCTGAAACCCAACTTGGTATCTCGGTTTTCTTGGTCGCAGTGATTATTCCCGTACTTTTTGCAGGCATCTTGGCGTTTGCATTCTTAGCGGAGGCTCAAGCAGAAGAGGAACCAGTTAACAGGATCCCTTAATCGGCCCGGACTACTCGCAGAGTTCGTGTTCTTCTTCGTAGTGATCAACCATCGCGGTTACTCGATTTCCAGAATCGTATTCGACTGTCCCCCCACATTCGATGCATTCCATACCAGCTAGACTGAAACAACCAGTATGAATGATACGAAATGCACGTTGCGGCTCGAAGCATATTCAAGAGCGGTTCACTGCAACACATGGCAGCTCGGCAGTTTTGTCCGGCCAGCGTCTGAATCCGGTGGGGATAGTTCAGTATCTTTCTTATCGCCGGCAAAGGAGCGGTATCGTCCCCCAGATCAGAATAGCCGCTATCCGTGTATAGAAAGTAACATTTTTACGCATGATGTCACGAAGAGATACATATAGAGCATGGTGCTTGACCAATCACGAGGGAATAACCGCGGACAATTTGTACCAGGACTTGCAACTCTTTTAGCAATCCTCCTTGTTCTTGGTATTCTTGCCGTAATTTTTGTCGCTGTATCATATTTGGCGCTATATATAATAGGGTTTGTTGTAGGTGTCGCAATATTATACATATCTGTGAAGATAGTCATAGCCATCGGGAGGGGGTCACTTATTGCAGGAGTAGGGACTATGATAGCTCTCTTTGGAGTCTACGTACTATTTGTTTCTGCATACACATTTGCCCAGCCAATATTAGGGTTGGAAGTCTGGACAGAGGCAACTGGAACCCCGCTTCAGTATCTCGCAATCTCCTCAGTATTCTTCGGGGTTGGAGGGGCCTTGTTTTGGGTCGGCTCTTAACTTTGAGGATAACAGGGTTTTACTAAAAATAGAGGCTGTTATATCTCATAGAGGCACTTTTTGACGTTCTGCCGGAATCACAGTATCAGCGGCAGTAGATACGCGTTCCACGCCCAGTCGAAGGGCGTCCAGACACCGAGTCCGTGGGAGATCGCGTCGTCGAGAGCGACCAGGAGGCCGACGAGAGCGACGAGTCGCCACTGGAGCGGGTACTGACTCCACACGCCACCGGGATAGAGTACGCCGAGCGTCGCGAGTCCGAGGCCGGCGAACGTCAGAACTGCCCCTGCGAACGGGTAAGGCCGCCAGATGAAGAGGAACGCGAAGCCGGCGAGGAGAATCCCGACCATCGCCGCGAGCGGTTCCTGACGCGGCAGGTTGTCGCTCACCACCCACACCGCGAGCAGGACGACGAGCACGCCCCACACGAGGTGGTGCGGAAGCCACACCGATCCGTCCGGTACGCGCTCGACCGGGAAGGTCACGACTGTTCCTCCGCGACTGGCTCGTCGCTCGACGAATCGGGTTCGTACTGCGGGAGTTTCGCGAGCACGAACATCCCGAACCCGCGGAGCCGCCGCATTCCGAACTCGAAGGGGACGCACATCCCCGCGATGAACGCCACCAGGAGCGGCGCGAGCGACGCCAACGACGGGAGCGACGCGCTAACCATCCTCCTCACCTCCGTCCGTTCGGAGGTCCGCACGACGGAGCACGCGCTCGTTCTCGACCGACCGTCGTTCGTTCTCCTTCACCCGCGAGATGAGACCGCGCGAGTGGCGCTCGCCCTCCAGGGCGCGCCGGGAGAACGCCGCGTCCGCTGCCGCGTCCCGCACGTACCGGAACGCACCCACGGACGCCAGCGCTGTGACGACCGCACTCCCAGATAGGACGACGTCGGTGAGCGTCACGAGCTGGACCCGTTCCAGAGCGCGCTCGTCGCGCTCCACGTTTCCTCGAGGTAGTCGTCGGCCTGGGTCGAGAAGCCGATCGGCGCGGCTTCCAGCGCGTCGATGACGATCTTCACGATGAACAGCATCACCACCAGGAACGCGAGGGATTCGACGATAGCGACAGGGTTCGACGCCATCAGAGCGCACCCCACACTTCGTCCTGACTCCCATACGATCCGGTGCTACTGCCGCCCACCGGGTCCGTGATGTACCCGCTATCGGTCGGCTCGTAGTCCACGCTCGATCCGCCGTCGCTTCCCGAGTCCGTAGTCGAGTCGCTCTCCGTGTTGTCGGTGAGCGGGTTTGAGTCCTCCGGGTCGCCGAGCGTGTCCGGTGGGTCGATGTTCTGGAACTCGTCGGGCTGTGGATCAGGGTTCGTTGTGACCTGCTGGTCCGTGTTCGAGTCCGACGACGTATCGACGCCGGCCACCTCGCGGATCTTCGCGCGGGCTTCGCTCATCGAGCCGGCGGAGACTGCGCCGCCCGCGAGAAGTCGCTGGGCGGCCGCTTCCTCGACGACGACCCAGCCGACACGCGCACCGACGAGCCAGCCACCGACGCCGACCGCCGTGCTCGCGATAACGACCGTCTGCGTCGGGTGCGCAACCGCGTAGTCGAGCGCCGCTGCACCGGCCTGCTCTGCCGCCCATCCCGCGTCGTTCAGCGCCGCGGAGAGGTCGTCGAGCGGCTGACCCAGATCCACCGACGTCGGGAGCATCCCCGGCTCCTCTTCGCCGCCGGGGTTCGGCGCGTCAGGTACGCCGACGCTCGTCGATTCGCCGTTTCCAGTCGGGTCGTAGACGGTACTCCCGTCCTCGCCCGTCCGAAGCGACGGATCGGTGTTTCCGTCCCCGCCAGCGTCTCCGGTCGGGTCCGAGCGAGTTCGGGTGATGCTGTCTTCGGGTGCGTCACCCCAGACACCCGTCCCGCCCTCCGATGTCGTGTCGTCCTCCGTCGGCGACGGTGTTCCCGTCGTGTCCTCCGTCTCCTTTGCCCACGGACTCGACGAGCCATCCGTCGTCGGGTCGGTAGACGGGTCCGTACTATCGGTTCCTTGGTCGTTCTGCTGGCGATTCCCTTGGTCGTCGGGCGCAGGGTCCTCCGTCGGACTCGGGTCCGTACTCGAATCTCGTGGGGGTCTGAATTCCGGCAGGAATAACAGACCAAGGAGCGCGAGCAAGACCGTCCACGCCGCTTGCGATTTCTGTCTCTCGTTCATCGTTAGATACTGTGTGAGTGTGGCCCGAGTGCCATCTGACGCGGGGTCACGTCGAACGACCAACTATTGGTGCTCCCCGTTCGACTGTTATCGCCAGTCACCTGCACCTCAACGCGGATTCCACGAGCGCCAGCGAACGAATACGAGTAGTTGTTAGTCGAGTTCGTAATGTTCGTGCTGAACGTGTGGTTTTCAACGGTCGAACCGCTCGCGTCCCGGATTCGGATTTCTTGAAGTGTCACGCCATCGAGTCCGCTCGAACTGACGCTTATCTGAATCCCGTCGTAATACCACCAGTCGGGATAATCAACCGCCTTCGTCTGTGTCTGGCCTTGCGAAACCGAACCACCGTTGTTTCGCACGTCGTTGTTGTTATACTCGCCCGTCGCACCGCTGTTTGCCGTGCCTGTCGGCTTCGTGTGGTGGTCGTTCGCGCCGACCCCGGAGAGCTGTCCGTGGTCGGTGACGGTCATCTGCACCCACGCGTTCCCATCGAAGACGTAGGCCGCGTTCCCGTCGATGTCGTACCACGTCTGGCCTTCGCCCGGATTCACGGGCTGGGCGTTCTGGACGTAGTCGTAGCCCTCGAACGCCGAACCACCGGACCCCCAGACACCCACGCTAGACCACCTCCCGCAGTTGGGCCTTCACGGGCGTCGTGTTCGACCCCGTGAGACGCACGCGACTCGCGTTGTACGGGATGTGCTCGACGCCGTAGTCGTCGCTCGATGCGAACGATATCGGCGACTCGTCCGGCACGTACCAGTTCGTGCCGTCGTCCGGCGACAGTTCGACCGTCACGTCGATCGCCGTCGCCGTCGACACTGCGAGGTAGAGCGTGAACGCGGGCACGTTCCCGACCGCCACCTCGACGCCGCCGCTGATGTCCTCCTCGCCGTTCGTGAGACCGGACTGGTCCCCGGCGCGGCCTTTCAGCTTCTCGATGTCGCCGGTCATCTCCTGGGCCATCTACATCACCTCGTAGCCGACCGGCTGCACGGAGTACGTGCGGCCGCCCGTCGTATCCTTGAGGTTGCGGACGATGACGCGGAGACGCTGGCTGAACCCGAGCGCCGGGTAGAACGTCATCGCGAGGTCGTCGATGTCCGTCGGCGGAATCGGAGCCGGCCCGTAGACGGTCTCGCCGTCGAGTTCCACCTCGTACTCGCTCTGCGCGAGCTTGCTCATCGCGACCGTCCCGACCCGAAACATTGCGTCCTGATTCACCGGCTCGAACGTGAGCGTCGCCTGCTCGCCTACGTCGAGCGTGACCTGCGTCGGTTCACAGAACGGCTTATCCGTCGCCGCGGGCGGGGGAACGAGGTCCGTCACAGGTCGTCCCTCCGGCGCTCGATCTCCGCGAGTTCGACGTCGCGGAGCGGCCGCTTCTCGACCCCGATGGTCGTCTGTTCTCGCTCGTCCGTCCACTCGGTCGTGTCCTCAGTCATTGTTCACTCCATAGTAGAGCGCCGCGGCGAGCAGGACGATCTGGAGGAACCGGAGCGCCAACTCCACGTCCGCCCGCGTCCACGTCGACGCGTCGAGCATCGCCTGCACGGGCGACACCTGCGTCGAGACGTCGAACTCTGCGGTCGCGTCGCTCTGAGCGCTCGCGCTCGCCGTCTCGTGTTCTGTCCAAAGGTTGGGGTTCATCGGTCGCCCTCTACATCGACGCCGTCACGGCGTCCTTGAGGCCCGGCACGCGGTCGCGCGCCTGGAGCGTCGAGAAGTTCAGGAGAGCGTTCGTCGCGTGCGCTCCGTCGTTCGTCGCGTAGCGCGTGAGGTAGGGGACGTCGATGTAGACGTCGAGCGTCATGTCGCCCGCGATGAACGCCTCCAGGTCGTCGCCGGAGTCCCGGAAGTCGAAGAACTCGGGTTCCTCGCTCAGGTTCTTCTGGTGGAGCGACTTCGCGCTGAACGTTTCGAGGTTCTTCGTCGTCGACGTCGAGCCGTCGATGGCCTTCTGAATCTCGATCGTTCCCGCCTTGTTCGGGAAGTACCAGACGTGAACCGTCGACGCCGTGTCCGGGTCGGTGACGTCGATGCTCCCGGTCGACAGAACGTCGGCGTTGTCGGGCGCACCGTAGTACGTACCGTCGAGCCAGACGACGACGTTCTGCGTGTTCGGGTTGTCCAGCGGCTCGTACGCCAGGTCGAACGACTCCGTGTCGTCCTGCGTGCCGTTCGTGGTGAACGACTCGTAGGCGGGAATCGCGAGCTCAAGCCGGCTATCCGATTCGCGGCCGAGGATTTTGTTCGCGGTCTCCGCGCGGAGGCGGAAGATACGCGAGCGCTTGCCCATCGAGGACACCGACGACTTGAAGGACGCTGGGCTGAGGTTGCGCTTGTCGCGTCCGGTCGCTTCGAGGCGCTTCCGGAGCTTTGCGGTGAGTCCCGACATTAGTACTGGAAGGGGCCTTCGAGGGCGTCCGTGTCGATCTGTGCGAACGACTGGCTCGCGTCGAACACGCCAGCGGACTCGACGACGAGCGCGAACTCGTCGATGTGTCGAATCGTGACGCTCGACGGGCGGCCCTCCTTCCCCGAGGCTTCGGGGTAGTGGAGTTCAATCTTCGATGCGTCCACGTTGTCCGCGTCCTGCTGCTTCGTCAGGTCGGTTCGGATGTAGTGGCCGATGCTCGTGATCTCCTCGCTGATCCGGTGGAACGCCGACTGGCCCGCGCGCCGCACGGCGAGATAGACGGTCGTGTTCGTCGGCAGGTCGTTCCCACCGGAGTCGAGGAGCTTCATGTAGAGCGGGAGGCCGACCGACGCCCCGGCCGCGACGTTGTTCAGGATGCGGACGGCCGTCCCGCGGTCGGGCGAGAAGGTGAGGACGTTCGTCGCGTGCCCCGACTCGCCGTCCTGCGCGGTGACGTTGCGTCCGGTCGCGCCCTCGTCGAGGAAGATGTTCGCGGACCCCGCCATCAGTTACCCACCTGGCTGATGTGCTGCTTGAGGTTCAGGCGCTCTGCGAGCTTGTCCACGCTGTAGAGGCCGCCACCGAGCATCAGGTGGCGCTTGTACTCGGGACTGTACTGCGCGCCGACGATGACGCCGACGCCGTACAGTTCGTCGGGGACGTCCCACGGGGAGTGGGGTTCCGCGATATTTCGGACCACGGTCGGAGCCATGAAGCCGGCGAACACCGCGCCAGCCTTGGTCCAGAACTCGGGGTCTGCCAGTTCGTCGAGCGAGTCCATCGCTTTCGTAGACGCCATTTGCACTCGAACACAGACGGGGGTCGTTCATCCCGCAGGGGCCGCAAAGCGGACGACTGCCAGGCGAAGGGACCGGGTGTCGCGGGGAGTCAGCGGGAGTCCATATCGTAGGCTTCGCGGTACTTCGCGCAGAGCCACGCCCACGCTTCGGCGTTCCCCGGCCGCCACCCCATCTCGTGCTCGAACTCGTCTTTGATTTCGCGGAAGAACTGTGCCTTCTCGCCGTAGAGCGTCGCGCTCTCGCTCGGTCGCGCCATCAGCGTTCCTCCGGAGGGAGGAGTTTCATGCCCTCACTCCCGTAGTGCGTCGCTTCCATCGCCACGCGGCGGGTGTCGATTCGTCGCAGGTCGCCCGTGTCGTCCGAGTAGATCCACTCGCTCCCGACCGTCTTCTCATCCTCGCCCTCGCCCTCGGTGAACCGGCGGAGCGGGATGCTCTCGCCGTCCACCTGGAGCGCGTCGGGGAGCGTCGGGAGACTCGTGACGGTCGGATTGTGGATCTTCACGGGATACTCGGCGACCTTCTTGAGTTTGTCCAGGTCGCCGGAACTCGTGTAGCCGCCAAGGATGTAGAACATCATGTTCCCCAGCAACGTCTCGTTGAACTCCGTGAGCCGCTGGGTCGCCCACATCGAGGACGCACCCTCGCCACGGCCGGTCGTCCCCATTCCCTTCACGACGTCGGGGAGGCCACCAGTTTGGGGAGCGACCCAGTGACACTCGTCGATGACGGTGAGCGAGGTCGCGTCCGCGCTCGACTGCGCGAGCCGACGGGCGGCCGCGATAACCGACTGCGCCACCTCCTCGCGCCACGCTTCCGGGGGGAGCTGGTAGCGAGCGAGAACGAGCCGGGGGTTTTCGCGGAGTATCTTGGTCCACTCGTCGACGCCGAACGCGCGGGCTTCCTTCGGCCCGACGATGTAGTGGGTCGCGAGGCCGGACTTGACGAGGCCGCGGTACTCGTCGGCGTAGTCGAGGACGACGAAGACGTCGTACCGGGGCGCGTTCCGCTCCATCCACGCCTGTAGGTGCCACGACTTCCCCCATCCGGACTTCGCTGCAAACGCCCCGTGCACGCTTACTCGTCGCCCTCCAGGTCGTCGGCGACGGCTTCCATCGCCGCCTCGACCGTCGCGAGGTTCGTGGTGAGCACGTCGCGGATGGCTTCGCCGGGCCGCCAGAACACGACGTTGGCCTCGAACTCCTTGAGGGAGACGCCGAACGTGGTTTCGACGTGCGAGCCGGCGAGTGCCTCGTCGCTGAACGCTTCCGCGTCCGGTGACGCCGCCCGATAGTTGTCCGCCCACGCTGCTTTCTGGCTCTCCCACTCGTCCTCGTGGAGGCCGGCGTAGGCGGCGGCCTGTTCGGGGTTGTCGAGTCGGTCGGGGGCGAACTCGCCGAAGTACCACGACTGGAGGTCCTGATGGGCGGCCGCTTCCGCCATCGCTTCCAACTGCTCTGCGCGGTCTTCGGCGTCGGGAATCGCGTCGATGGAGGCGTCGACGTCGGATGCCTCGGTGAGTCGCTGGGCGAGTTCGAGCTGTGCTCGTTCGCGCTGGGCGACGATCTCGGCGAGCGCCGTCATCTGGGGCGCGAATTTCTTGAACATCTGTCCGCCGGCCTGCTTCGTCATCATATCCTGGATTCCCATCATGCTGCTTTCCCGCGTTCGAGCGCCTTGGTCGGGAGTTCTGTTTTCGTCATCAGTACCGTTGCGCAGAGGGTGGCCGTCGCGACCATCATCCCCGTGCCGGGGTCCATTTCCGCGCGGTCGTTCTCGGCCATCCACTTATCGACATAGACGTCGAGGTTCAGGTCGCGCGCCAGGCTCTCGTCGATGTGGCTCGCGTCCTCCTTCCCGTACTCGTCGATAACCGCGTTCAGCCCGGTCGTCACGGTCCCGACGTACAGGTCGCCCCAGGAGTCGTTTATCGAGGCGTCACGAGTCGGGAGTTCGTCGGCTGGGTCTTGCTCTGTGGTGTCGGCTTCGTCGTCGGTCGCGCCGGCTTCTGCCTCGACCTGTTCTGCGAGGTCCGCGAGGTCGCCGATATCCGCTTGCTCGTCCGGGTCGATCTCGGGTTGTGCCTCAGGGGTGCTTTCACCCGGCTCGGAAGCACCAGATTCGCCCGCTTCAGTATCCTCGGAGTCCGATTCTAGCTCGTCGCCGCTCATTCCCACAGCCCTCCGTCCTCGGTGGGGGCTTCGTCCCCCTCGCTGGGGGTACTCGGGGACCCCTTCGCGGATGCGTTCGAGTCCGCGTCGTTGTCCAGATAGAGGTAGTAGCCAGCGGCCGCGAGTACGACCACGGCGACGAGCACCAGGAAGGTCCGGTTCCCGAGGGGGATACCAGCTCCCGAGGCGGTGCTCGACCCGCTCCCGGTACTGTTCTCCGAATCAGACGACTGCTCGCCCTTTCCACCGGCTTCGGAGGTGCTCGATTCGTCGTTCTCGTCGGTCGACTGCTGGTCGTACTCCTCTTTCGTCGGCATCGAACCCTCCTCGGGGTCCTCGGTGTCTTGCTCGGAAGCAGCGTTCTCGGCTGCTTCGGACTGCTCTTCGTGCGGTTCTGGCTCGTCGTCGGGTTGCTGTTCGACGAGCGGTTTCAGTTCGGGCCAGACGTGGTCGGCGTCGCTGCTCGCGTTGATGTGCGAGCGCACCGATCGGTACGACCGGGGTTCGTCGTCGCCGAACCCACAGGTCTCTACGGGACAGTAGTGTGTGCTCATGAGAGGGTGTCGCGCGTGATTGCTCGGTCGCCGAGTTCCTCGAACGCCATCGCGTCCTGGCCGTACTGAACCCGGATCTCGTTGATACCGCCGGCCGCTTGCTTCGCGTTACTCAGTCCGGCGTTGTACTGCGTCCAGAGGCGCTTGAGTGCGCCGTAGACGGGGCCGGGGAGGTCGCCTTTCGCGGGGTCGCCTTCCTGGTCGTCGAGGATGGCGGCGACTTCGTCGTCGCTCATCCCGCAGGCGTCGTGCAGGAACTCGCAGGCGTCCGGGTCGCCATGCTCGCAGTGGTCGCGAGCGTGTTCGCACTCCTCGCCCATCGCTGCTTCCGCCCTATCCAGGTGGTCCGCCGTGTCGTCTTCGGCGTCAAGGCGGCGGCCACCGCCTTCTTCGCGTGCTCGTTCGGCGAGTTCGCGGTGTTCGTCGACGGTGAGGTCGGGGTCGTAGTAGCTCGTCCAGTCGTCGACGCCGTGGTCGAGGAAGATTGCTTTCGCCGACCGTGCTTTCAGGATGTTGTTCGACCCTGTGAAGGGGCCGAGTCGGTTCTTCTCGGTCTTGGTGAGTTCGACTTGTCCGGGGCCGCCGTGTTCTGCGCGGCCTGCGCCCGCGCCGACGCTGGCGCGGTCGTGCAGCCAGTCGGGGGCGTCGGAAACGACGGCCACGGTTTTCAGCCGTCGGTCGTCGTCGACGGGACAGACGTAGTCCGCGTATTCGTCGCGGAACGCGTCTGCGGCGGTTTTAGACCCGAACTCGTAATTCTCAGACACTCAGGTGTGCACCTCGCGGAGAGAACAGGGGAGAAGCGTCCTTAGCGGGCGGGAAAACTCGACTCGGACTATAGTAGTCGGTGTGTTTAACCGGGTTTGTCGGGAAGGAAGACTGTAGTATGGCGATGAATCAGTTGGTGTCCATCGGTGGGACGTCCGCGGGCGTCTCGCTTCCCATCGATGAACTTCGCGATGAGGGTGTTGTGTCGGGCGGTCGGAACGGCGAGCGGATCGAGATCGAGGACGTGATTCTGCGCGTCCATCGATTCGACCGGGGTGCGTGGCAGGTCGTGCGAACGGACGTCCACGACTTCCCAGCGTTCATGGAACGCCCCGCATTCTGCGAGCAAGTGCGGCCGACAGTCGAGGCGTAGAACAGGACGTCACGCCCTAGTATACCGGTTTCTAGAGTTCGGCTCCTCGGTGACTTCCGGCCAAGTTTTGTTTGCCACCTATTCCTACTGAACTTTTATTTGTTCGACAGTTCAAGCCCTCGCTATGGCAAATAATGGGGATGCAGTGAAAATAAACTGCTACGAATGCGGCTCTGAGATGCTCGCTCCCAGAGAGCAAGTTAACACCGGGGAACCGCTCTACTGTACGGATTGTTTGGTTCAGACGACCTGTAGTAGCTGTGGGCAAGACATTCGAATGACGAAGGAACAGTTTGTAGAAGTAAACGGAGACCCAGTAGTATGTCCCTCGTGTAACTCACAAACCACTGGAGGGTCCTCAGAGAATGCCTTCAAATATGCTCTCGGCGCTTTTGGAGTTATACTCCTCAGTGGGCTCGTGTACTATCTGGCTCTAAATTATCCAATAGGGTCTTTTATCCAATCTCACCAGGAAGCGGTTGGGTCGGTCTTAGTCGCAGGAATACTCCTACTCTGGAGATTTGGTAGCTAACTAGCCAAGTATACTTAGTTATCCCCGGATACGAAAGTCGAGTTGCTGAGAGTAGTCAGGGGAGTCGGAACTGTCCTTTTCGATAACCCGCAGGGTGATCGGAGAGTCGAATTACGTGGTAGTCGCCGCGATCGCGGAGGATCTTGCGGAGGCGGTCGAGCGAGCAGGGCTGTGGGTAGACGAAGTTGTAAGAGAGAAACCGGATTTGTCCGCGGACGACGGCGACAGCTGGGACGCCTTCGCCAGGGACGCCTAGAATTTTCGGGTCGGGTTCCGTCCAGGTGCCCGCGATCTCGTCGAGCGAGTCCTCTAGGGGAGTGGGGTTCGTTGGGGTGGTCGGGTTCGCACGCGCCATGCTCAGATGGCTAGCGATACGGGACTATATTCGCGAGCCATACGCACGGTGAAAGTGGAAGTGAAGCGAATCGTTGGTAGCGTTCCTATTCTACCGGTATTCTTATTTGTTCGAAAAAATGTTTTCCTGCTGGGATGAGAGAAGAACTCAGTCGAGGTTCTTGGGAAGGCGGGCATACGGCACTCTTCATCAAAAAGAACTCAGACGGTGAGATCAGTTATGAGATTGAATCGCAGTACGTCGATAGTGTTGAGAAACGTGATCCCCCGGCAGTGGACTTCTCACCCCCGGAACTGCGAGAGTTAATCCGGGAAACTTGCGAAAAGCTCGGGACAAACCCGTTCGAATCCGGCGACTTCAGTTCGTTTGTGAGCTGGTATGACGAGAACGGGGATTCCGTTATAGCCGAAGTTGAGAAAGCCGGGGTTCGGAAACAATTTCGTGTAAAGCGGAACGACGACAACGGAACGGTCTATCTCAAAGTCCAACGGTGGAAGGATGGGTCAAACCTGCGAGACTCTCCGACATTAGGACGCGACGAGTTTGAGGGAGTGTTTGGCGCTCTCGTCCTTCTTTAGACCCTTATCAGGCTATTCTCAATCGCGGCGACATACTCGGGATCGTAGGCGTCGGAGTACCGCCACGCCCGAGGGTTCGCACATGCCGGCTTCACGCGCCAGAAGTCCGCCGTCGACTTCCCGTTTCCGAGCGCGTCGCCGACTTGGTGCTTCACGTAGCCATCGCGTTGGAGGGCGACGAGATACCCACGAAGCGCGGTCGCGGCGATCCCGGTGTCGGTCGCCATCTGGCTCTTCCGCAGGTCGAACCGCAACTGGTGTTCAATCGAGTGCTCAAGCGCGCCCTGGTAGACCGCGGCGAGCGCGTCATCCTGCGGATGGTACTCGTCGTTGTCGTCGGGCGTGCTCGCCTCGAGTTCGTCCTTCACGAGCTCGCGAAGCAACTCGCTCCTGCTGATACCGCGTTGGTCGGCGAGTTCGTCCAGGTCGTCGCGGAGGACTTCGGGAAGCCCGAAGGACACCCGTGAGGTTGTCCCGGTTTGCATACGACTCACCGCTCTCCACCCCCGATTGCATACGCCTCGAATACGCACATTGCGTGGGGTTCGGGAGTATGTATGCAGACCCCTCCCCTGGTTCGCTGCGAGACTCGTGCGCGTGGGCGGGTGCGCGCGAGGCCGGTCATCGACCAGTCCACCTCGGTTCGGTGCGAAGGTCCGCGGGACGTTCGACGTGCTCGACGACGTCGTGGCCGCCGTCGGCGCGCGCTTCGGGCTGGGCGTGCTGGTCGTCCTCGACCGCGGGAACGTGGACGTGGGTGCCGTAGATATCCCGACCGGCGGGATCGCTCGGGAGATGTTCGGCGGTCCAGTGGGCGCGTCTGAGGGCGCAGAGGTGGGCGCAGGGGCCGTCGTTGTACTCGAAGCCCTTGCAGTCGCACGTCCCTGTCCACGCGCCGTGGTCGCGCTGAAGGCGGACCTGGTGGAACTCGCCGTCCGGAAGCTTCACCTCGAAGGTGTCACCGGCCGTTGGGCGGATGACGGCGTGGAGTGGATCGCTCCGCTTCCAGCTTCGTGTGTGGTCGTCGCGTTCGGTGAGGAAGTCGAGGAGGTCGGTCATGGGCCGCGGATCACCTCGCCGTGGCCGTCGGTGAGCATGGCTCCGCAGCGGCCGCAGTAGGGTTTCCCGCGTTCGTCGGTTTGGCGGACGGGGACGCCGCTGGTGCAGCGGCAGGTCATGGCGCGCACACCCCGTCGTCGCGGGCCGGGCAGGACGGTTCAGATTCGTCTATCCAGTCTCCGCAGTAGGTACAAATCGAATCGGAAAACTGGCCGCTAAGTGTCGGAGAATGCGGGAAAATGGATTTATATCCAGTGGGCCGGCGCGAATTTGAATCGCGGTTACGGCCACCCGAAGGCCGAAGGATACCAAGCTACCCCACCGGCCCGCAGAGTTGTCTAGGTCGTGGTTCTCCTTTAACCCTTCCGAATACTCAGTAGTGCGTGTAGGCGTCGGTGTCGAGGTAGTTGTGTGCGACGGTGATGGTGTGGTCTGCGTGGAGGCGTTCGGGGCCGACGCGGACGCGTTCGTCGGCGCGGTCCGCGAGGAGGTCGGCTTCGTCGCTGGTGAAGTCGTTGTGGTCGGAGAGGACGAACGCGGGGTGTTCGGGTGGTTCGGTGTCGACGAGGGGCGTGCCGTCTTCGTGGAGTTGGACGACGGTGGCGCGTTCGGCGACGGAGTCGAGGACGGGTTCGAAGCCGCGTTTGGAGACGAAGACGCCGGGACTCGGTTCTGCTTCGCGGTGGCCGATGGCGCGGTTCTTCCCGTCGAGTGCGTTCCGCACGAGTCCGGCGAGGTTGCGTTCGTCGGGGCGGGCGTTCCGGAGTCTTCGCGAGTCGAAGCGGACGGTGAGTTCGTCGCCGAGAACGAGGTGAATCTGCACGTCGTCGCGGATGTCGTGGCTGAGGAAGACGCTCGCGCCGACGCAGCGACAGAGCAAGTCGAGGCGGCCCGCGCCGGGGAGGTCGTCGAGCGAGAAGTCGGGGTCCGTGGGGGCGTCGTGGCCGAGAACGATGAATTCGCGCATACACGAATCCGGTTCGAGGGCGGCGTAAGTGCGTCGAAAGGGGTCGAAAGGGCTACGTGGCCGAGTCGTGGATTCGGACTATGAGCATCTTGGAGGACGCGCGCGCCGTCGTCGCGGAGGGGCCGGTCTGTGACCCCTGTCTGGGGCGGTGTTTCGCGGACCGGAGTTTCGGACTGACGAACCGCGAACGCGGGCGGGCGCTGCGCACCGCGGTCGCGCTGGACGAGGACGACCCGTTCGAAGAGCCCGGCGATTGCTGGGTGTGCGAGGGGTACTCCGCGGAGTTCGGCGCGTGGGCGGACCGCATCACCGAGGAACTGGCGGGCACGGAGTTCGCGTCGTACCAGGTGGGGACGAAGACACCGCCGCTCGTCGCGGAGAACGAATCGCTGCTCCGGGAGTCCGCGGGCCTCGCGGAGGACGCGGGCGAGTCGTTCAAGTCCGAGTTCAACCGCGAAGTCGGGAAGCGCGTCGGGACGATAACGGGCGCGGACGTGGACTTCGAGCGCCCGGACGTGCTCGCGGTCATCGACCTCGCCGAGGACACCGTGGACGTGCAGGTGAACGCGGCGTTCGTCTACGGCCGGTACCGAAAACTCGCGCGCGGCATCCCGCAGACGGAGTGGCCGTGCGGCGAGTGTGGTGGTTACGGCCTGCGCGGCGACGAGGTGTGTCCGACCTGCAAGGGCACGGGCTACCAGTACCCGTTGAGCGTCGAGCAGCTCACCGCGCCCGTCGTGGAGGACGCGATGGACGGCGAGGACTCCAAATTCCACGGCGCTGGGAGAGAAGACATCGACGCGCTCATGCTCGGAACGGGACGGCCGTTCGTCGTCGAGGTCGAGAGTCCGAAGAAGCGGTTCCCCGACGTGGACGAACTCGAATCCGAGATAAACGAGTTCGCTGGCGGGAAGGCCGAGGTCGAGGGGTTACGCCTCGCGTCGTACGAGATGGTCGAGCGCGTCAAAGAGCACGACGCGGACAAGACCTACCGCGCCGAGGTGGAGTTCGACGCGCCCGTCACCGGGGACGAACTCGCGGACGCGCTCGCCGAGTTGGAGGACACGACCATCGAACAGCGGACGCCCGAACGCGTCTCCCACCGCCGCGCGGACAAGGTTCGAGAACGCCGCGTCCTCGAGATCTCGGGCGACATGGAGGACGAGACGCACGCCACCGTCGAAGTTCTGGGGGAGGGCGGCCTCTACATCAAGGAACTCGTGAGCGGCGACAACGGGCGGACGAACCCGAGCCTCGCCGGCATCCTCGACACGGGCGCGGTCGTCACCGCCCTCGACGTCGTTTCGGTCGAGGGCACGGACGAACCGTTCGAGCGCGACGAGTTCTTCCTCGATGCCTGAATCGTTCGGCGTGGACGAGGCCGGGAAGGGGCCCGTGCTCGGGTCGATGTTCGCGGCGTGCGTCGTCGCCGACGAGACCGCGCTCCCCGACGGCCTCAAGGACTCGAAAGACCTCACGCCCACGAAGCGAGAGGAACTCGACGCGGCCCTTCGCGCCCGGGAGAGCGTCCGCGTCGGCGTCGCCGAGATTCCCGTCGAGCGCATCGACGACCCCGGGACGGACATGAACACGCTCACGGTCGACGCGCACGCCGACGCCATCGACGCCGCGAACGCAGACGGCCTGTCGGGTGTGGTGGACGCGGGCGACACCTCCGAGTCGCGGTTCGCGCGACGGGTGCGAGAGACCGCGGAGAGCGACGTAGAGGTACACGCAGAACACGGCGCTGACGCGTCCTACCCGCTCGTCGCGGCGGCGAGCGTGGTCGCGAAAGTCGCGCGGGACGCACACGTCGACGCGCTCGCCGCCGAGTACGGAGAACTGGGAAGCGGCTACCCGAGCGACCCGAACACGCGGACGTTTCTGGCGGAGTACGTCGACGCGCACGGAGAACTGCCGGCGTGCGCGCGGGCGTCGTGGAGCACCAGTGACGACGTGCTCGCGGCCGCGGAGCAGTCCGGATTGAACGACTTCTAGAGCGCGCCTTCGTGTTCGAGGAGCGCGCGTTTCGCGTCCACGCCGCCGGAAGCAGAGTAGCCGTGCAGGCCGCCGTCCGCACCGACGACGCGATGACAGGGCACGAGTATCCCGACTGGATTCCGACCGCATCCCTGTCCCACCGCGACGGCGGCGGTGTCGAGTTCGTCCGCGAGGTCGCCGTAGGTTCGGGTTTCGCCGTACGGAATCTCGGCCATCGCGCGCATCACGTCGCCGTCGAACGCGTCCGGATACTCGATGTCGAGGTCGAACGACTCGCGGTCGCCCGCCGCGTACTCGTCGAGTTGTCGGCGAATCTCCGAGTCCGGGTTCTGTACGTAGTCGGTGTCGATGTCGAAGTCGTAACCGAGGAGTGTCGTGTTCATGTGAGGTCTCCGAGGTCGTAGCCGCCCGCGCGGGCGAACTGGTATGTCGCTGCCGCGAACAGTCCGAGCGCGACGACGAACCCGACGTAGGACGCGGGGGCGTCCGCGCGGACGCCGGCGACGAACGCGCCGACGCCGAGGAAGAAGAGCAGGACGCCGAAAACGACCACGGCGACCGCGCCGAGGACGTCCCAGAGCGCGTCCCGGACGCCGTGCCGGACGGCGACGTAGAGTTCGTCGGGGGAGGGCTCGCTCATAGCGGTGAGTGCTCGCCCGGCCGGCTTAAGCGTGGCGTCGGGGCGAACCGACGGATTTGATACGCTCGCCGGGGGACGTGAGGAGGAATGGCGGCCGACCACCACGAGACGCCGGACGCGGAGACGCTCGCGAACGTCGTCGAGACGGGACTGCACGAGGGCGCGATAGTCACTCTGCAAGCGCGATGCGAAGTGGAGTACGACGGCCGCACCTCGGGCTATCTCGGACCGGGCGACCGCCTCCTCGTCTGCAAGCCAGACGGCACAATGCTCGTCCACCAGCCCGACGGCCACAAGCCCGTGAACTGGATGCCCGCGGGCGGCACCGTCTCCGCCCGCGAATCCGACGGCGACCTCGTCGTACTCGCGCGCCGCGTCAACCCCAGAGAGCGCGTCGAAGTCCGCCTCATCGAGACCTACGGCGTCACCCGGTTCGACGCGGAGGACGCCGCGGAATACGAGGAATCGGGGACGGAAGACGAGATGCACGCCTACATCGAAGCCAACCCCGACGAACTCGAAGCAGGCTTGCGAATCGTCGAACACGAACGCGAGAGCAAGTACGGATTCATCGACTTCTTCGCCACCGACGCGGACGGCAACCCCGTCGTCATCGAAGTGAAGCGGATACAGGCGACGCTCAACCACTTCGACCAGCTCAAACGATATGTCTCGCTGTACGAGGACAACGACGAGGTGCGGGGGATGCTCGTCGCGCCCTCGGCCTCCGAGCGCGTGAAGCGCGCGCTCCGCGACTCCGGACTGGAGTTCGTGGAGCTCTCCGAGTTCGACCGGGACGCGACGGGCGCGACGGAAGCGAAACTCACCGACTTCTAACGCGCGCCCAGACGACGAGCACGGACGGCGTGACGAACACGGACGTGAGGTACGCGTAGAAGACGGAGAGCGCGGTGAGCAGGCCGAACTGGCCGAGGACGGGCGTGATGGCGAGCACGAGCACGCCGATACCCGTCGTCGTCGTGACCATGCTCCCGGCGAGCGCGCTCCCCGTGCCGCGCACCGTCGCGTCGAGCGCGTCCAGCACGTCCTCCCGGGCGTCGTACTCGTCGGCGAACCGGTGGACGACGTGCGCCGAGTAGTCCGTCCCGAGGCCGATGGTGATGGAGAGTATGGTCGCGGTGAGCGCGTTGAACGGCAATCCGAACAGCCGCATCGACCCCGCGAGGAACGAGATGGTGAACACGATTGGCACGACGTTCACCACGCCCAGCGACGGCCGCCGGGAGAGGAAGGCGTAGACGGCGACGAGGAAGACCGCCGTGGCGGCGAGCGCGACGACGAGGCTGTTGAGCGCGGACGCGAGGATGACGGCCGCCACCGCCTGAAACACCACGGTCTCGCCGGTCGGCGTCGCGTCGAACCGGTAGCGGTCGGCGAGCGTCCGCGCGGCCACCGACACCTCGGACTGACTCGCGTCCGTCTCCGCGGTGTAAACGACTCGGACCGAGCGTCGGCTCTCCGTGAGATACCGCAGTGCCCGGTCGCGTGCGGGCGAGTCGAGGAGCGCGGCGTAGATGCTGTCGAGGTTGTCGTCGGGGACACCGTTGTCGTTCGCGTCGTTCCGGTCCACGAGCCGGCGGAAGGACGCGGACTCGTTCTCGCGGGCGCGAATCACGTCGAGGATGCTGTCGGTTCGCGCGCGCCGCGCGTCGGCGACGATGACGTCCGGCGGGTCGCGGGCGGCCCGGTCGAGCGATTCGAGCGCGTAGTCCGACGTGAGCGGTCCCTGCACGTAGACGAGAATCGTACTGCCCTGCGAGGTGGTGAAGCGGTCTTCGAGGTAGTTGAGGGTCGCGGTGGCGGTGTACTCGCTCGGCTTGAACGGTTCCGGGAGGTCTTCGAGGTAGTTCGGGGTCTGTTCCGGCGGCAGGAAGTCGTCCTGCGAGAACGACGTGTCCACGCCCGTGCCGTACGCGCCCGAGACGACGGAGAGCACGACGACGGCGGCGAGGAACACGCGCGGGCCGCGTCGCGCGACGACGACGCCACCGGTCGAAATCCGACCGAGGAGGGAGCCTTCCGCGCCGAGCGGGCGCTGACTGAACGTCGGAATCCCGTAGGTTTCGCGCCACTCGTCGGTGAGCACTTTCGTCGCGGGGAGGAAGACGCCGAAGACGAGGAAGGTGAACGTGATGCCGACGGCGGCGACGATGCCGAACTCGCGGATGGGCGCGAGCGCGCTCGTGAGGTTCGCGGAGAACCCCAGTACGGTGGTGCCGGTGACGATGAAGAAGGCGACGAGGAGTTGGCGGGTGGCGACCCCCATCGCGGGTTCGATGGCGCGGCCGGCGGCGCGTTCCTCGCGGTACCGGTTGATACTGTGGATGCCGAAGTCGATACCCACGGAGAGCAAGAGCGGTGGGACGGCGATGAGTAACTGGGAGAACGCGATGCCGGCGAGGCCGAGGAACCCGACCGTCCACACCACCGCGACGACGAGCGAGAGCAGTCCGAGGAGTAGGTCGACGGGGTCGCGGTAGGCGAAGACGAGGAACGTGAAGATGAGCGTGATGGACGCGGGGATGACGAGAATCAGGGAGTCGAAGATGACGTTCGAGAACTCCGCGGAGACGATTCCCGCGCCGAACACGCGGATGTCGCCGCCGACGGACGACACGAGCGGTTTCGCGCGCAACTGGAGCGGCGTGAGGGGGCTGTCCGTGCTCGCGCCCGCCGTGTCTTCGAGGCCTGCGGGAAACTCGTGGGTGACGACGCCGATGGTCGCGGACGCGGACGCGCCGGGGCGGTTGAAGTCGTCGCTCAACAGCGCGCGAAACGACCGCTCGCGGGCGGCCGTCCGAACCGCCGCGTCCACCTCCGCGGGCGTCGCGCGCTCGACGACCCGAATCTGTGCTTCGAGCGTGCGCGCCGACGGGTCGAGCGTGGTCGCGACGACGGACGCCGCGCTCGACGTCCCGGAGACGCGGAAGTCGGGGCGGTCCGCGAGCCGTTTCTGCGCTTCGAGCATCCGGAGGAGCGACCGGCGGGCGAGGACGTTCCCGCTCCGCTGGACGAGTTGCGTGCTCCCGGTGTCGGGCGCGAACGGCGGACTGAACTTCTCGTTCACGTCGGTCAGCGCGCGCTGTGCGGGCAGGTCTTCGGTGAACTGACTCGTCCCCGCCTGCGTCGAAACGTTCCCGAGACCCACCGCGAACACCGCCGTCGCGACGAGGAACGCGACGACGACGAGACGCGGCCGCCGCACCGTCAGGTCCGTGACCGCGTCCGCGACTTGGCTCGGCGTCATCCCGTCCCCTCGAACGACTCCTCGGTGTCCGCGTCGCTCACTTCCGCTGATTCCGTTTCTCCCGCCGCTTCCGCCTCGTCGTTCTCCGTCTCCTCGCGGCGACGCCACCACCGATAGCCGAGATAGGCGAGCACCGCGAGCGCGATGAGAACGAGAAGCGGGACGACCCACCACGGAAGTCCCTGCGAGGGCGGGCGTTCGACTTGGACGCCGACGTTCACGGGCTTCGACAGCAGGTCGTCGCCGTCCGGCGTCGTGTAGAGGAAGTCGACGGACACCGGGTAGGCCTTCGTGGCGGCGTCCCCGTCCGCGGAGACGGTGAACTCGATGCGCGTGGACTCGTTGGGTTCGAGCGCCGAGACGAACGCCTGACTGTCGTCGACGGAGAGCGGCGAATCCGCGAACGCTTTCGCGCGGACGTTCGTCACGCGGACGCCGCGGTTGTTCGTGATTTCGAGGACCACGTCGGCGCTCCCGCCCGCCGTGACGTTCACGGACACCGGGTCCACGAGGAACGGGTCGCGAGCGGGGGCGATGGAGACGTCCGCGACGAGGGAGTCCGTCGTCCGCCGGTCGCCGTCGTCGTCGGTGTACGTCACACGATACGTGAACTGGCGGACCCCGGCGTCCCCGCTCTCGCTGATTTCGACGGGAAGCGTGAACTCGGCCGACGCGCCCGCCGCGAGGTCGCCGACCGCCGCCTCCGTCTCGATTGGGTTGACGTTCCCCGTGTCGGTGACGAGTTCGACGCCGACGAGGGTGACGTTCCGCGGCCCCCGGTTCGTCACGCGCGTCCGAACGCGCCCCTCCTCGCCGACGCGGAGCGTGCTCTCGACGGTCGCCACAGAGAACGCCTGTTTCGCCGCGGGCGTCGCGCCGAACGGGAGCGCGTCCGACTGTCGGCGTTGACCCTCCGCGTCCTCGTAACTCACCGACGCGCGGAGCGCGACCGCCTGCCCGGCGGATTCGGTGCCCGCGTCCACCCGATAGCGGACCGACCGCGTCTCCCCCGACTCCCACGTCCCGACGAACCGCGTGTCGTTTCTGCCGCCCGTGAGCGAGAGCGCGCCGCTCTCCGAGACGAGCGAGACGGTCGCATCGGTGAGCGTCCGATTCCGGCGGTTCTCGAGGACCAACAGGACCGTCCCGGTGTCGTCGGCCTGCAGGTCGGTTCGCACGGCGCGAAGCGAGAAGTCGTCCGTCTCGCTCGCCACGTCCACCACGACGGAGAACGGGTCGGTGGTCCGTCGGTCCCCGTTCACCGTGACGTACTCCACCACGACGGTGACGCGCTTCTCCCCCGGTTGAGCGGTGTCGAGGACCGACACGGGAAGCGAGAAGTCGGCGTCGTCGTCCGGTTCGAGGTCGCCGAGCACGAACTCGGTTTCGCGCGGCCGCAAGGTGTCGCCGGCCTCAGTAACGCGGACGACGGCCGTCGAGACGTTTCGTGGCCCGAGATTGACGACGGTGCCGTTCACTCTCCCCTCGTCACCGACGCGGAGCGTCCCGGAGACGTCACGGACCGCGAACGCCTGCTCCGAATCCGGGAGGACCGCCACCGTGAGTGTGGATTGTCGCGTGTCGCCGTCACGGTCCGTGTAGGAGACGGTGACCGTGAGCGGATACGCCCGCGGGCCGCCGCGCTCCGAAACCGACGCGTCCACCGTTATCGTGCGCTCGTCCCCGCGGTTCCAGTCGCCGACGTACCGGGTGGCGTTCCCGCCCGCGCCGAGCGTGAGGTCCGCGTTCGACGACGACACCGTCACCGTCGCGTCCGTCGCGTCCCGCGCCCGCAGGTTCGCGAGCGTCACCGACACCGTTCCCGACTCACCGACCTGCAAGTCCGTGTCCACGTCCCGGACGGCGAACTGGTCGCGTTCGTCGCGAATCCGCACCGAATCGAACAACCGGTCGCTCCGCCGCGAATCACCGTCCCGGTTCAGGTACTCCACGACGAACGAGAGGCGGCGCTCACCGGGTTTCACGCTCTCCGGCACCCGCACCGGGAAGGAGAAGTCCTCGCTCTCGTCTTCCTCTAAGTCGCCGAGGACGAACGTCGACCGCTGCGCTATCACGTCCCCGTCCCCGTCGACGAGACGCACCACGGCCTCCGAGACGTCGTTCGGCCCCTCGTTCGTGATGGTGCCGCGGACGCGGCCGTCCTCACCGACCCGCAGACTCCCCCGCACGTCGTCCACGCTGAACGTCTGTTCGTCGTCGAGTCGCACCCCGGAGAAGTAGGGGAGCGACCGCTGCTGGTCGCCGTACTCGTCGGTGTACCGCACCGTGGCGGTGAGCGCGTACCGCTGGCGGGCGGTGCCGTTCACCCCCGTCGCGTCCACCTCTATCGTCCGCTCTTCGCCCTCGTCCCAGTCACCGACGTACCGGGTCGAGGCGTTCCCCCGGCCCGCCAACTGGAGGTCGCCGTTCAGCGACCGAACGGTGACCGCGGCGTCCGTCAAATCCTCCTCGCCCGTGTTCTCGAGCGTCAGCTCTATCGTCCCCGTCTCCCCCACCTGCAAATCGTCGTCCACGTCGACCACCTCGAAGCGCGCGTTCTCCCCGACGACGAGGTGGACGTAAAATTTCTCCGTCTCGTAATCCACGTCGCGGTCGTCCTCCGTGATGGACTGCGTGTACGCGTACCGCACCGTCACCGGCACCTCGTAGACCCCGGGGTCCGCGTCCTCCTCGACGTCGATCTCGAACCCGGCCTCGGCGACGGACCCCGACGTCACGTCCCCCAGCGGCGTCGTCCCCGTCCGCACTTCGATGGGCGCGTCCCCCTCCCGCAGTTTCACGCGGACGTTCCGCGCCGTCGTCACCGCGCGCTCCGCGTCCGCCGGCACGTCCAATCCCCCCTCTTCGACCACACCACCGTTCGACAGTTTCACCACGAACTGCGTCCGCTCACCCGGACTCACCCGATTGTCCGGCGCGAACGCCTGCAACCACGGCGACCCCTCCACCCGAACCGGCTTCGACGGACACGGCGTCGTCTTCCGCCGTGTCGTCGGCTCCGGCGTCGATTTCGTCGCCGTCGGTTTCGTCGTCCGTCTCGTCGTCGTCCTCGTCGTCGTGGTCGTCCGTCTCGTCGTCGTCCTCGTCGTCGTCCGTCTCGTCGTCGTCCTCGTCGTCGTGGTGTGTTTCGTGCCGTGGCGCGCGAGCGCTGCGTGGGCGGCGGGTGCGTCGGCGGCGGTTTCGCAGGCGCTCGCGGTACGGGCGGGCGATTGCGTGGGCGCGGTCGACGCCGCGGGCGCGACGGCCACGAGCACCGCCAGCGACACCGCCAGTAAGTACGTGTTACGCGTCATGCGCCCTGAGTAGGGACGGCGCAGTCGCGCGGCGGGGGGACGGTGCGCGGACGGTGCGGGAGTCCGGTGACTGCACGACGCAGACGTCACCCGAACGAGGGTTTGTTGTCCACCCCTTACCGAGCGCTCACGGCCGGAACGCGCGCGTAAGACGGGAGTAACCGAGAGGACCGCAGTGTTTCGCCGGCGAAACAGCGTGACTAACTGACAGCGAGAAAGCGAGCGAAAGCGGCGGGTTAGCGGTCGGTGAGGAGGCGGCGGAGGATGTCACCGTACGCCGGCCGCGTGATGAGAACCCCGATGAGGACGCCGAGGATGGTCACCAGCGCGAACCCGCGGAGGTCGCCGAGCGACAGCACGGCGAGCGGACTCATCGCGACGATGGTGGTCGCGGCGGCCGCGCCGATGATCCAGAGCGCCTTCCGGAAGCGGTTCCGGAACACGCGACTCGACGACACCTCCTCCGTCATCACCTCGTCGGCGATGATGATGAGGTCGTCCACCCCCGTACCGATGACGGCGATGAACCCGGCGATGTAGGAGAGGTCGAGCGCCAACCCGGACACCGCGGAGAACCCGAGGAGGACGACGACCTCACAGAGCGCCGTCAACACCATCGGGACCGCGACCCGCGCCTCCCCGTACCGGAGGAAGACGACGAGGCCGACGGCGAGCGCCGCGATGAACCCGGTCAGGAACGAGAGCGGTTTGAAGCGCTCCGCGAGACTCGGGGAGATGTAGTAGGTCGTGCCGTGGTCGACGTCGAGCGTCGCCGGGAGCGCGCCCGCGGACAGGTCGACCTGCAACTGCTGGGCCTGCGAGAGCGTCGGCGCCTGAATCACGAACTGCGGGTCCTTCGGGAAGTCGCCGCTGTTGATGGTGTTCGCGAGCGACTGCCCCATCGACGAGGAGTAGACGACCTCGCCGTCACTCCGCGTGAGCAGACAGTGCTGGGTCGCGTTCGGACTCGATTCGTACTGGCAGTCGCCGACGCCGCCGCCGGACGTGAACCCGTAGTCGCGCATCGCAGCCGCGAACTTCGTCGCGCCCTCGTCGGTGAGCGTCACCGGGACGACCGGACCGAGGCGGGGGTCACGCTGGGCGACACCGACGCTCGCGAGGTCGGCGCGCTGGATGACGGTGTCGTTCACCATCGTCCCGTTCACGGGGTGGTAGGCGTCCATCTGGACGTTCCCGCGCTCGGTGACGATGGCTTCGACGCTGGAGACGTTCCGTCCCGGCACTTCGACGATGATGAAGTGCTGGCCGGACTGCGGCGACCGTGCCTGCTGGACGTTCGTCCCGCCGAGACCAGTCTTGTCGAGTTTGTCCTTCAGGACGTCGATGATGGTCTCACGCGTGGGCGCGGTCACGCCGTCACGAACCGATTTGACGGAGACGCCCGCGTCCGTCACCGCCTGCCGGACCGTCGCGTGACTCTCGTTCTGGAACACCTCGACGGTGTCGAGCGACGGTCTGACCCGGACCATGCTCAGTTCGACGTCGAGCGCCTTCGAGACGTTCTGCTGGACGTCGAGTTCCTCGCTCGCGCTGATGTTGTCGGTCTGGACCGTCACACCTTCGACGGGTGCACGGATGCGGGTACCGCCGTCGAGCTGGAGGCCGTACTGGAGGTTCGTCGGACCGCTCGCGCTGCCGACGCCGGGGGAGAACAGCGCGACGCCGCTCCCGACGACGAGGACGATGAGGACGGCGATACGCCAGTTTTCGCGTATCATCGTCCCACCCCCTCGTACTTGTACCAGCGAAGCAGTCCGAGGTTGAGCATGTACGTGTTCACGAGGTCAGTCGCGAGGCCGAACACGAGGATGAGACCGATGGACGTCAGCAGTTGGATGCCGAAGAAGTACGCGACGATAGCCATCACGGTCATCGCGGCCAGCGACGTGGTGGTCATCGTCGCACCGGTCTTGAACGCGCGGTCGACGCTCTCGTAGAAACTGCCGGACCGACGCAGCACGTGGTTCGTCAGCAAGATGTCCGAGTCGACGCTGTAACCGATGAGCATCAGGAGCGCGGCGACCGTTCCGAGCGAGAGTTTGATGCCGAGCAGGTTCATCAACGCCACCGGCACGACGATGTCGCCGAACGCGGACCCGACCACCGCGATCGAAGGGACGAACGACCGGAAGAGTACGAAGACGATGAGGCTCATCCCGAGGAACGCCGCGAGCAGTCCGATGAACGCGAGGTCCTGGTTGTTCGCGCCGAACGTCGCGGACGTGGTGCGGATAGATTCGAGTGATAAGTCCGTTTGGGCGTTATCGACCCGGTCTTGGAGGTAGTCCTGTAACTGGGCCTGTGTCTGTCCCTGTTCGGCCTGGAACGTCAGTACGTACGTATCCGTTTCCGAGGGGATGGTTCGGACGGACTCCGGCGGATGTTCACCGAACGCGTCGACGACCGTGGCCTGTGACGCGGGCGACGAGACGGTGAGTTCCGTTCCACCAGTGAACTCCATCCCAAGAGCGACGGGTGACCCGGTGAGGGCGAACGTTCCGCCGAGTACCAGGAGCGCCGCCACCATGAGGGCGAGCGGTGGCCCCATGAGTTGGCGCAGCGAGTACTGGCTGAAGTCCACCTCCGGGACCTCGAAGGTAGGCATACCATCCGATTGCGAACCCCGGTGGATAAGGATTGAGTTTTCGCGACGCCTACCGGTAGTCCGCGACGAACCGCTCGGGGACGTACGTCAGGACGCCCGCGGGGGTGCGAGCGACGAGCCACTCGGCGAACACGACCATCGGTTTTCGCACGGCGACGTACACCGTGGAGACGACGAGCGCGGCGTAGACGAGCAGGTCGAACTGGCCGTCGAGCAGGACGAGCGCCGGGAGCGCTGCGACGGCGGCGACGGCGAGGTCTTCGGGCGCGCCGTCGTATCGCACCCAGCGCTTCGGCGGTATCCACGTGCCGCGGAAGTGGTCGTAGACGCCGCGGTCGCTCGTTCCCTCCCACGGCCGGAGTTCGAGGCCGCCGCCGAACGCGTCCATCCCGGAGTGGACGGCGGCGGCGAACAGGAAGACGGCGGCGGCGAGCGTCCACGACCCCGGCGTCACGAGGTAGACGCCGCCCGCGAGGACGGCGGCGAGCGAGTAGTACACCGGGAAGTGGAGCGTCTTCCGGTGGCCGGCGTAGAGGTCGAGGTCGGGGAATCCGCCGCCCGCGAACCCGGCCGCGAGCACGACGGGCGTCGCCTCGGGCGCGAACAGGGCCGCGAGCGTGAGGCCGACCAGCGCGTGCGTCGTCGCCATCATGATACTGTTGGATACGAGAGGACACGACTTATCGTTTTCGCGGATTTAAGTCCCGTCCAGTGCTACCCCGACACGTGTCGAAACGCTCGTACGCTGGGACGTACGCAGTTCGCGGACTGCAGGCGCTCGTCTGTCTGGTGCTCGTCACCGGCGTGTTCACGCGAAACCCGAGCGTCGTCGTGAACGCCCTGCTCGGCCTCGCGGTCACCTTCGTCCCCGGCGTCATCGAACGCGACTACCGCGTCACCCTCGGTCCCGGGCCCGCGCTCTGGGTGACGACGGCCGTCCTCCTCCACTCCGTCGGGATGCTCGGCCTCTACGACTCGGTCCCGTGGTGGGACCACCTCACGCACACGCTCTCCGCGACCGTCGTCGCCGGGGCCGCGTACGCGGTCGTTCACGCCGTCGACATCCACGAATCCCGCGTCCACTTGGACGACACGTTCATGGCCGTCTTCTTGCTCGTGACGACGCTCGGCCTCGGCGTCCTCTGGGAGACGATGGAGTTCGTCGCGCGCGACCTCGCCAGCGCACTCCACCTCAGGCCCGTCCTCATCCTCTACGGCGCGGACGACACCATCGCCGACCTCGTGTACGACGCGCTCGGCGGCCTGCTCGTCGCGTGGTTCGGCACGCGACGCCTCGACGGCCTCGCGAACGTCATCGCCGACCGACTCGACTGACCGCTTAACTCCCTCGAGCACGTAGAACGCGTATGGAACGCGTAGTCGTCTCCTATCCGGCCGACCTGAGCGACTGGGGGCGCGACCAGCTAGACACACCCCACTTCAGGGGCTACCTGCGCCGCGTCCACCCGCACCCGGAACCGGGCGAGACGTGGGAGGTGTTCCTCGACGTGGGTTGCTGTGGGGACTCGCTCGACGTCCCGCTCCGCGTCGAATCCGTCCACGGGGGCGGTACGGTGGACGAGAACACCGAAATCGAGTACACCGAACGCGAAGCGTGCGGCATCGAGGGCGGGTGGCAGGTGCAGAGCGCCGCCGGCCCCGAGTAGGAGAAACTGCCTGTGGAGCGAGCTACGGCAGGTAGCGGACGCTCACGACGCCTTCGTCGCTGTCCGAGCGAATCTCGACGCGGTCGACGCCGAGCCGGGCCGCGCGTTCGACCGTCGCGACGTCGTCCAGTACGTCGTCGACGGCGTCCTCGGTCTGCGCGGGCGGTACCGCGAGGACGTGGACTTCGCCGACTCCGGCGCGTTCGGTGGTCGCGACGTCGCCGGTCGAGAGGTCGTCGTGCATGTCGTAGGCCTGCGTCGTCGGGCGTTCGTCGCTCTCGGCGACGGGAATCGTCTTGCGTTCTTCGACCTCGGTGACGGACCACGTGACCTCCATCGGCGGGTCCGGGCTCACGGTCGCTTCGAGGACGTCACCGGCTTCGACGCCGGGGTTCGAGGAGAGCGTGTGAACGTGGGTGTCGCGCACGTCGGAGAGGACCGCAGACCCCTCGTCCGCGTGCGTGACGAGGAACGTTCCGGACTTCTCGGTCATAGCGAGAGGAAGGGGATTCGTCCTTTTCCGGGTTTCGCCCTATCGATACCGGCCGACGACGTAGACGAGCGCCGCGGCGGCGAGAACGACGGCGACGGCGACCGGCGTGGGGATGGCGTAGAGGGCGGACGCCGCGCCCGCGTCCTGTCGGAGGTCGCGGGGCGTCGTCGCGACGAGCAGGATGTAGACGGAGACGAGGAAGAAGAATCCGGTGAGCGCCGTCTCCACCTCGTAGCGCGTGGTCGGGTCGCCGCGGCGGTGGCGGCGCGCGACGAACAGCACGGGCGCGAGCGCCGGGAGGACGACGGCGACGCCGAGGAGGACGAAGAGCGCGCGCGACCCGAGGCGGTCGAGCGGGCCCGCGGCCGCGGACTCGGCGAGGACGCGCACGAGGCCGGTGGCGACGAACACGGCGACGAGAACGGTGACGAGCGCCGCGACGACCACGTACGCCTTGAACAGCCGCGAGCGTGCGCGACGAAACACGTACGGGACGGCGGTGAGGACGCCCGAGTAGTCGTCGCGGTACTCCATACCCCGAGTGGAACGGTCTCCCTGTTAAACGCGTCCATTAAGCCGACGGAGCGAGGGAGTGCGAGTAT
>Ga0207733_100159_pt1 | contig 64246 bp, 64 predicted proteins | sample A23P3SouthBayCA_FD_187735 | JGI IMG/M metagenome (GOLD analysis project Ga0207733, IMG submission 187735) | Aerobic enrichment media microbial communities from Eden Landing Ponds, California, USA - A23 P3 (SPAdes) | ecosystem: Environmental > Aquatic > Marine > Unclassified | place: Emeryville...
CTCGCCGAAGACCTCGATCAAGAACGCGGGCCTGCCGTGGGAGCTCGGTCTCGCGGAGGCCAACCAGATGCTTCGGGACACGGACCTGCGCTCGCGGATCCGCGTCTCGACCGACGGCGGCATGAAGACCGGCCGCGACGTCGCGGTCGCGGCGCTTCTGGGCGCCGAGGAGTACATCTTCGGCACCGCGGCGCTGGTGACTGAGGGCTGCGTGATGGCCCGGCAGTGCCACGAGAACACCTGCCCGGTCGGCGTCGCGACCCAGAACGAGAAACTCCGCAACCGGTTCCCGGGCAAGCCCGACCACGTCATCAACTACATGACGTTCCTCGCCCAGGAACTGCGGGAGATCATGGCCGAACTCGGCTTCCGCGAGGTCGACGAGATGGTCGGCCGCCCCGAACTGCTCTCCCAGCGCGAGACCGACCACCCGAAGGCCAAGCACCTCGACCTCTCTTCGATCATCGAGGAGCCGGCGCCGGGGCCGCGCCACAAGACCGAGGAGCAGTCCCACGACGACGTCGAGAGCCACCTCGACCGGACGCTGGTCGAGGCGGCCGAACCCGCCCTTGAGGAGGGCCGGCGCGTCAGCGTCGACTCGGAGATCACGAACGCCGACCGCGCGGTCGGCGCCCTGCTGTCGAACCGCATCTCGAACCGGTACGGCACCGAGGGGCTCGCCGACGACACCATCGCAGTCGACTTCGAGGGCGTCGCCGGCCAGTCCTTCGGCGCGTTCCTCCAGGACGGCGTCACCTTCGAGCTGACCGGCGCCTGCAACGACTACGTCGGCAAGGGGATGTCCGGCGGGAAGGTGATCGTCAACACGCCCGAGGACGCCGCCTACGAACCCGACGAGAACATCCTCGTCGGCAACGTCTGCCTGTACGGCGCCACCCAGGGCGAACTGTACGTCAACGGCCTCGCTGGCGAGCGCTTCGGCGTCCGCAACTCCGGCGTCAAGGCGGTCGTCGAGGGCGTCGGCGACCACTGCTGTGAGTACATGACCGGCGGGGTCGTCGTGGTGCTCGGCGAGACCGGGCGCAACTTCGGCGCCGGCATGTCCGGCGGCGTCGCCTACGTGTACGACCCCGACGACGACCTCGAAGTCCGGTTCAACGACGGCATGGCCACGCTGTTCGACGATCTGGAGGGTTCCGACCGGGCGATGCTTCGCCGGATGGTCGAGAACCACGCCGACTACACCGACAGCGGACGCGCGGCCGAACTGCTGGAGGACTGGGAGGCCGAGGTCGAGAACTTCGTGAAGGTGATGCCCGACGCCTACGCCGAGGTCATCGCCGAGGAGGGCCGCGCCGACGTGCGCGAGAACCTCCCGCCGACCGCCGGCACTGCCCCCGAGGCGGGCGACGCCGACGGCCAGTTCGCCACCGGCGACGACTGAGCGGCGGCTCCGCGGTTTCGCTTCGCGTCCGTTTTTCGCGGCGCCCGGGACGACGGCGCCGCGGGAAGACCCGCCTTCGGTCGAGAACAGACGACCCCGTCAGTCGCGTTACTTCTCGATGATGCTCTCCTCGACGGCCTCGCCGAAGTGTCGCGCGACGGCCTCGTAGTAGACGAGCACCTCGTCGCCGGGTTCGAGGTCGGTGACCGCGGTGCGGCCGGATCTGGTGTGGACCTTGATCGTCTCGGCGTTCTGGAGCAGCGTCTCGATGCGGTCCTCGCCGTCGTCGGTCTCGATGCGGGCTTCGAGGCGGAACATCGGTCGCTTTTCGATCTTCGACCGGCCGACGATGGCCTCGCGGGTGTTGCCCTCGCTGTCGACGACCTGGACCTCGTCGCCGGATTTCAGCTCCGAGAGGTACTTCGTGCCGCCCTCGGGGGTCCGGACGTAGGCGTGGACCGCGCCGGCGTTCACCCGGAACGGTCGCGAGGCGACGTACGGCGACTCGGCTGTCTCGGCGTGGACGAAAAACAGGCCGCGGGACATCGATCCGACGAGCATCCCCTCGTCGTGGTCCATGAGGTTGCCCGTGTCGACGCAGACCCGGTCGGCCATGCCGGTGCGCTCGACGTCGGTGACCTCGGCCCACTGCAGGTCGAGTTGCTCGCGCTGGGCCGCGTCGCGGGCCTCGCAGGCCGCCCGGATCTCGTCCGGGTCGTCGGCGTCGAGCAACACGCCGTCGGCGCCGATCTCCAGCGTCTCGAAGGCCGTCTGTGCCTCCTCGGCGCTCGTGACGCCCGCGATCAGGTCGGTCTCGTCGCCGATGCGGGCGATCAGGTTTTCGAGGGGGATGATCGTCCAGTCCTCGCCGACGACGATGGTGTGGTCGGCCTCGTGGGCGGCCTCCTCGGCGAACGCCTCGTAGGCCTCCGAAAAGATGCGCACGTAGGCGCCGGCCGCGCCGTCGCGGCGGAGCGTCGTCAGGTCCGCGGACCCGGAGTAGTCGCCGGGCAGGTCGACGCTGCCGTCGCCCTCGCCGTCCTTGCCGACGACGTAGGCGTCGGCCTCGCCCGCCGGCTCGGTTTCGTCGTCGCCTTCGGCTTCGAGGACGTGGGCGTCGGCGTTCCGGAACGCCGCGACGCGGACGTCACCGAGTTCGCGCACCCGCTCGACGTCGGCGGCGTCGACGAGCACCCAGTCGACGCCGGCCTCCAGGCCCGCGGTGATTCGTCGCTTGCGGGTCTCCCAGTCGCCGACCTCGTCGTCGGCCTTCAACCAGACGCTGCGTGTCATTGACGGATGCTCTCGTGCGGGCGGCTAAAACGTGGCGTTTGCCCCATCCCCGGGCGCGGCACAACGGTTAACTCCCGACCGATCGACCGTCGGCGCATGATCGAGGGACGCGCTCTCCCGGTCGCTCTGGCCGTCGTCGGCTTCGCCGCCGTCGTGATCGGGATTCACCAGGGCCTGGTCCACGTCGCCCCGGGGTACGAGGGAACGATCGTCACCGGGTGGGGGCGGAGCATCAACCACGAGGAGCGACTGCTCGCGGGACTGGGCGCCGTCGGGGCCGGCGGTGCGGTCGCCTCGCTCCGGTGGCGACGCCTCGCGGCCGTGCCGGCGGCGGCCGGCGGCGTCGTGCTGTTTTACGCGCTCCGGGCGGTGATCTACACGGTCCAGGACCCGGGGCTGTACACCGAGACGACGACGCGCGGCGGCAACTCCGTCGTCTTCGTCCTCGGCGCCGAACCGTTCCTGCTCGTCGCCGGCGGCCTCCTCCTCGTGGGCGCCGGGGTCGCCGGGCGCCGGCGCCACGCGGGGAGCCAAAAGGGGAGCGACGACGCTGTGTCGGCGGCGCCGTAGCTCCGGGTCGGACTCGTCCCCGCGGCTGTCGTCCCTTCGCCGTCCCCTGGATCTCCCGGTCGCCTACACGTACACGTACCCCTCGACGCCGATGCGGTCGTCGGCGGTGTGGAGGTTGTTCGGGTCCGCGGTGTTGCGCGCCGCGGCGAAGGCGGCGAGGACGGCATCGAGCGCGTCGCCGTCGTCGTCGTCCAGAATGGGCTCCCGGAGGTCGTCGTCGACGGTCACACCCCCGGATTCGAGGCGCCCGAGCAGGTCGGCCCGGCGGTCGCGGGCGGCCTCGCTCCCATCCTTGTAGCCGGTCGCGTCACAGCCGAGTTCGTCCAGCGTGCCGGCGGGGTACACTTCGAGCAGCGTCGGCCGCTCGGGTGCCGGGGCGAGCATCGGGGCCGCGCGGACGGCGTCGACGAGCACCAGCGGGCGGAGCACGTCGCGGACGCCGTAGAACGTCTGGGTCCGGAGCCGGAGGTTCCACGGCGAGAGCGCGCCCAGTTGCTCGTCGGTCGCGCGGAACAGCTGTCCCGACTCCCCGGCGACCGCGGCCCGCTCGCGGGACCGACGGGCCAGCGCGTTGGGGCTCTCGAACCAGCCGGGGAACGCCCGCAGGAACTCCCGCCAGGACGCCGCCGGCACCACCTCCTCGGGCAGGCCGAAAGGGAAGTCGAGCCCGACGGCGGTCGTCGCCGGCAGCGAGCCGAGATACCGGGTGAGCGCCGGGATCGCCGCCTCGCGGGCGGGGTCGGCGTCGAGCCGGTCGGTCGCCGGCGCACAGTCGACGATCCGGAGGCCGTCGTCCTCGACTACCGCCTCCGCGAGCCAGATTTTTCGTCCCGCCTTCCGCGCGTCGCCGCTGAAGTCGACGCCGACGATCCGGTCCGGCGGGCGGTAGTCGGCCGGCTCTCCGCCGGGCACCGGCGTCACGTCGTCGCTCATGTGGGCGACCAGATCCGAGGGCGGGATAAAACCGGCCTTTCATCGCCCTCGCCACCCGCGAAGGTGGGTCCAGGCGTCGGGGCTACGCGTCCGTCGCTTCGACCGCGGCGACCAGACCGAGGAGTCGCTCCCGCGGGAGGTCCCCGGTGACCGCGACGGTCGTGTCGTTGGCCGTCCACCAGGCGACGACGCGGTCGTCCCGTTCGGCGACGGTCACCGATCGACCGTCGACGTCGACGGTCGTCGTCGAGACGTTCCCCGTCTCGATCGGGAGCTCGGTCGCGTCGGTCTGGACGACCGTCACCGTCGTCGAGTCGTTCGCGTAGCGGGCCAGCGCCGTCGTTCCGTCGGCGGCCCCGACGCGGGAGACGACGCCGCGCTCGAACGCGAAGCCCGCGTCGCCGAGCGTAACCGCGGTGAACGGCGCCTCGGCGGTCAGTTCGGCAGTCGAGTCGACCGGGGTGAGCCCGCGGGCACCGTCGTCGGCGGTCGGCGGCCGGAACGTGCTGTCGGCCACGCTCACGTCGAACCGCGTCTCCTGTACGTCGACGGTGACGGTCCCGTTGGGCGTCCGGACCTCCTGACGGACCACGACCGAGTCCTCGGCCCGGATCCAGAGCCGCGCCTCGCCGTCGACGGCGTCGTCGGCGTGCGTGATCGAGACGACGTGGACCTCGTCCCCTTCGTACTGGGTCGTCTCGACCCGCTCGACCGAGCGGTTCGCCGCGCTCCAGTTCAGCCCGTGCGGGTCGGCGGGCCTCGCGTAGTCAGGGAGGTCACCTGGGACCGTCTCGTTGCCGCGGCGTTCGGTCGGGACCGAGTGATTGCCGGGACGCTCGCTCGCGTTCCAGGGATGGCCTGTGGTCGCGTTCCCGAGTTCCCGGGTGGTCGCGTTCCCGAGGGGGCCGACCGTCGTCACGGTGCCGTCGCGGTAGATCGTCGTCACCCCGCTCGCCGGGACGAACGTCCACGCCGCGGTGCCGTTCGTGCCCGCGACGACCGAGCGGTTCCCGCGCTCGACGGTGACTCGCGAGCGGTTCCCGGGCCCGGCGACCGCCGACACCGTCGCTTCTTTCGTCGCGGTGCCGTTCGACGCCGTGACCGTCGCCTCGACGGTCAGCGTCTCGGCGGCCGCGTAGCGCTCCCGCGTCTCGTTGAGCAGTTTCTCCCCCGACGGTCCGTCGTCGGCGAGCGTGAATCCCGTCGCCCCGGCCGCCGCGACCGCCAGGAGGGCGACCGTCAGGAGGACGGCGACCGCCGCGACGGTCCGGGCGGTCGCCCGATCGTTCCGTTCCATCGGAGTACGCTAGCGCCCGAACGGTAATGTATCCACGGTCGCGGTGGAACGTGGGATCGTCCGCGGCCGGGGGAACATTCAGGGCCGTCGCGCTCCTTCCCTCCGTGGATGGACGCGACGCCGATCCCAGACGCGCAGGTCGCCCTCGACGGCGTGTCGAAGGAGTACGAACTCGGCGGCACGGTGACGGCCCTCGACGACGTGGATCTCTCGCTGTCACCGGAGTCGTACACGGCCGTGATGGGCCCCAGCGGCTCCGGAAAGAGCACGCTTCTCAACCTCGTCGGGGCGCTCGACACCCCGACCGCCGGCCGGGTGGTCGTCGCCGGCGACGAGGTGTCGGCGCTCTCGGAGCGCGAGCGCGCCCGGGTCCGGGGCACCGAGATCGGGTTCGTCTTCCAGACGTTCAACCTGATGCCGCGGCTGACCGCCGTCGAGAACGTCGCCCTCTCGCTCGTGTTCGACGGCTGGGACCGCGAGCGACGCCGCGACCGCGCCAGCGACCTCCTCGCACGGGTCGGCCTCGGCGACCGGCTGGACCACCGGCCGAACCAGCTCAGCGGCGGCCAGCGCCAGCGCGTCGCCATCGCGCGAGCCCTCGCGGCCGACCCGTCGCTCGTCCTCGCCGACGAGCCGACCGGCAACGTCGACACCGACACCGGCGCCGAGGTCATGGGGTTGCTCGACGACCTCCAGGCCGACGGCAATACGGTCCTGCTGGTGACTCACGAGCGACGCATCGCCTCCCACGCCGACCGGATCGTCCACCTGCGGGACGGCCGAGTCGACCGGATCGAGGCGGCCTGAGATGGCGGACGGCTCGATGGACCTCCGGGAGGTCCGGCGGCTCGCCTGGCGCGCGATCACGGCCCACCGGCTCCGCTCGGCGCTGACGGTGCTGGGCGTCGTCGTCGGCATCGGGTCGGTCATCGCCTTCGCCACCTTCGGCGCGAGCGTCCAGGCGGAGGTGGTCTCGCAGTTCCAGGGCACCAGCGCCAGCGAGATCTACGTCGCGCCCGGCGGGGACAGCGAGGGGGGCGGCCCCGACGAGGCCGACTTCGCGCGGCCGGCCTTCACCGACCACGACGTCGCAAAACTGCTGGACATAGCGGGGGTGCGGGCGGTCGTCCCCCGCGGGATCGTCCCGACGTCGTCGATCACCCACGGCGGGCAGACCGTCGCCCGGAGCAGGATGACCGCGACCACGCCCGCGGCCTTCTCGGCGGACCTGCTCGTCGAGGGGCGGGCCTTCAGGTCCGGCGCCGAGGAGGTAGTGCTCAACGAGGCCGCCGCCGCCGGCTTCGAGCCCAACGTCACCGTCGGCTCGACGGTGACGGTCGCGTTTCCCGACGGGACGCGGAACCTCACGGTCGTCGGGATCGCCGCCGGCACACGCGGCGACCTCACCCCGCAGTTCGCGGGCGCGACGCCCCGGTTTTTCCTCCCCGCCGATCCGTTCTACCGGACGGTCGTCGAGTCCCCGACGGTCGGCGTCGACCAGCGTGCCTATCCCCAGGTGACCGTCGTCGCCGACGCGGGGCGGCGCGCCGAGGTCAAGGCGGCGGTCGCGGCGTCGCTCGAAGACTCCGACGCGGCCCAGTTGCTCCCGGACGACGTCGAGATCAGCGTCCAGTCGCGGACCGACGTGGTCGAGGGAGTCCAGTCGGTCATCGACCGGATCACCCGGTTCGTCACCGGCGTCGCGGTGCTCTCGCTCGTCGTCGGCGCCTTCGGCATCGCGAACATCATGCTCGTCAGCGTCACCGAGCGGACCCGCGAGATCGGGATCATGAAGGCCGTCGGCGCGACCAACCGGGACGTGATGGCGCTGTTTCTGGCCGAGTCGGCCACGCTCGGCGGCGCGGGGGCGCTCGCGGGCGTGCCCGTGGGCGTGGCGGTCGGCTACGGGGCGACGCGGTACGCGGACGTGGGATTCGCGCTCGCCGTCGACTGGATCGCCATCGCGGTCGGGATCGGCCTCGCGATCGGCGTCCTCGCGGGGCTGTACCCGGCCTGGCGCGCCGCCAGCGTCGATCCCATCGACGCGCTCAGATACGAGTGAGTCGGCCCGGTAGTCCCGGCCCGCGGCCGGGCGACCCGGGTCGTTCGTCAGCCTCTTGTCTTCCCCGTCCAAGCGGGGGGTGATGGAGTACGTCCAGGAACGGGTGACGACGCTCCACGACCTGACCGATCCGCGGCCGGACGCGCCGACTGACCGGACGGCGGTGGTGGTGCCGATGACCGAGCGGGAGTACGGCGGGCTGGCCGCCGAGCGGATGCTCTCGGAACTCGAAGTCGTCGACCCCGCACGGGTCGTCGTCCCCCTCCGGGCCCCCGCGGAGCGAGTCGGCCCCTTCCGGGACTGGCTCGACGACTTCGACCTCCCGATGGAGGTGCTGTGGTGTTCCGGCCCGCGCGTCGAGGATTTGCTCGACGCGAAGGGGTTAGACGGCGAGGGCGGCAAGGGCCGGGACGTGTGGCTGGGGATCGGCCAGGTGCTCGACGCCGAGTACGTCGTCTGTCACGACGCCGACACCGCGAGCTACGACGCCGGCTACGTTCCGCGGCTGCTGTTCCCGCTGGCCCGCGGCCACGACTTCGCGAAGGGGTACTACGCCCGCGTCGAGAGCGGGCGGCTGTACGGTCGGCTGTTCCGCCTGTTCTACGCCCCGCTCGTCAGAGCGCTCGCTGACGCCCACGACGCGCCGATCCTGCGGTACCTCGACGCCTTCCGGTACGCGCTGGCCGGCGAGTTCGCGGCCACCGCCGACCTGGCGTCGCGGCTCCGGATCCAGCGTTCGTGGGGGCTGGAGGTCGGGACGCTGGGAGATGCCTTCGAGCACGCCGGCTTTTCGGGATCGGCCCAGGTCGACCTGGGGGCCTACGAACACGACCACCGCTCGGTCGGCGGCCCGACGGGGCTGTCGGACATGAGCCGGGATGTCGGCGCCGCCCTGCTCCGGGTGGTGACCGAGCACGACGTCGACCCCGACTACGACCGACTCGGGGAGCGCTACCGGGAGACCGCCGAGTCCCTCGTCGCCGCCTACGCGACCGACGCCGCGTTCAACGGCCTTGACTTCGACCGGGAGGGCGAGCGCGATCAGGTCGACACCTACGCCGAGGCGGTCGCCCCGCCGCCGACTGACGCCCGCCTGCCCGCCTGGCGCGACGCGCCGATCGATCCGACGACGGTACGGGAGGCCGCCACGGCCGACCGGGAGGAGGCAGCGTGAGCGACGATCCGGGTGGCGACGACGCGAGCGACGGCCCACCAGCGACCGAAGCGACCTTTGACGACCTCGCCGGCGTCGTCGACCTGTTCGGCGCGCTCGACCGGGCGGAGCTCCGGCGGGCACTCGCGGAACTCGCGTTCAAGCGGGGCGAGTCCGTCGACGAGGCGGCACTCGACGACGCCATCGCGGAGGCGATCGAGGGGTACTACCTCGTCCCCGTCGCGGCCGATGCGGTGACCGTCGACGGTGGTCGGGACGGCGATTCCGGCACCGATGGTGCCACGGGACCGTCTGCTACCGTGGGCGCCGAGGACGAACATCTCGCCGCGGGCCCGGTCGCGTTTCCGTCGCTGCCGTCCGCGGCCGAGGACCTCCCGCACATTCTGGACGTCCCGGAGCGGACGGTCGACCGCGACGCACTGGCCGAGCGGGCGCTGTCCCGGTTCCGGGCCGAGGCGGCCCGGGCGGTCGACGCCGACGAGCGGAACCGGATCGCGTCCCTGCTCGACGTCAGCTACGACATCGAGGCGTGGGCCGGCGTCGACGTCGGCGAAGTGCGCGATCGACTGGACGCCGCGCTCGACCGACTCGAAAGCGAGGACAGGTAGGCGGCCCACCGGCGTCCCGCCTCCCAGCCTCCCGCCTACCGGAGCGCCGCGCGCAGGAGTTCCCCGAGCCCGGTCGTGAGATGTGCGGCGAGGGCACGCGGGAGCCGACGCCGCGAACCGGCGATGGCGTCCGCGAGGGCCGCCGCCGCGTCCTCGAAGACCCCCTCGCCGTGGCCGACGAGCACCCGTTCGATGTGGCGGTCGCCGAACGCCGTCGGCGGAGCGTGGCGCCGCCACAGCGACACGCCGAGGCGCTCGTCGCCGACGGTGAAGGTCGGGGCGGTGCCGAGCGACTCGGGGACGAGGAGGGTGCCGTCGCGCTCGCGGTAGCACGCCGCCTCCTGCCAGGTCGGGAGCGGCGCCGTCGGAAGCAGCCGGTAGTCGCTGTCGCCGAGTCGCCCCGGGAGCCGGCGGACAGCGACGTCGTCCGGGAGCCGGTCGGCCACCCGCTTGAGGCCCCCGGGGAGCGACACGGGACAGCCGTGTCTGGCCGCGACCCGGCCGGCGTCGCGGGCGTGCCAGCTCGACAGCACCGCGACGCCGGTGACCTCCCCCCACTCGGCGAGGAGGTCGTCGAGTCCGGGCACGTCGAGCGGATCCACCACCCACAGCCCCGCGTCGGTTCGGAGAGCGTGGCCCGCACGGCGGAGTGACTCCTCGGGGTGGACGAGCCAGCCGACGCCGCCGTCCCACTCGTCGATCACGCGGAGCCGGCGGTCGCCGTCGGAATCGTCGAGGGACACGTCCGCGGATGTCTCGGGGGCGACAAGAAACCGGCGACGACCCCGGCTGCGGGGGGAGGTGACCACCTTCGACCGTCGACCCCGACCGCCGTAGCCACCCCTCCGGATCCCCCCAGGCAGTCGGGCGATGGGCTTTAGAACTGCCGCCCCCGAGTAGGGGGCGTGCAGATGGACCTCTCGGGGGTGACCGGGCATGCCGCGTCGTCGGTCCAGCAGGCTACGCGGGAGGCCGCGGTCCTCGCGCCGGTGATCGAACGCGACGGGGACGATCACGTCCTGTTCACCAAGCGGGCCGACCACCTCGGCGAGCATCCCGGACAGATGTCGTTCCCCGGCGGCGGCCGCGAACCCGAGGACGCCGATCTCACCGACACGGCCCTCCGGGAGGCCTACGAGGAGATCGGGCTCCGCGGCTCGGAGGCGGAGGTGGTGGGCCGCCTCGACGACATCCCGACGGTCTCGGAGTACTCCGTGCGGCCCTTCGTCGGTCGCATCCCGGACCGCCAGTACGAACCCGACGAGCGCGAGGTCGCCGAGATCGCGGTGCTGGCAGTGAGCGAACTCACCGACCTCGACAACTACGAGTCCGAGCGGCGCGACCACGACTACTACGGCGAGGTCCGGGTCCACTACTTCCACGTCGACGGCTACACCGTCTGGGGGGCGACCGGCCGCATGCTCGTGCAACTGCTCGAACTGACCACCGACTGGCGGGCGCCCACGGAGGTCGACCGGGTCGTCGGCCCCGACGCCGACTACCCGATCTGAGTTCGAATTCCGCCGACGCTCGCACGCAAGGGCTTAAGTGGCAGTCGTTGCTCCTGAGAGACGAATGACCGAGGAGTCGCCGGAGCGACGCGAGTTTGCCCGCGGGCTGGCGACGACGGCGACCACGTCGCCGGAGGCCGTCCTCGACGACCTGGACGAACTGGCGACCTGCCTGGCCTCCGAGGACGCCCGGACCAGGGAACTGGCCGCGCTCGCCTTCGAGCGGGTCGTCGACGCCGACCCCGACGCCGTCCTCCGGGTACTCCCGCGGGTGCTCGCGGCCATCGACGACCCCGTGGTCGAGGTGCGCGGCCGGATCGTTCGCTCGCTGGGCACGGTCGCCGAGCGCAACCCCGGGGCGCTCGCGGACGCCGTCGACCGGCTGGCCGGGCGGCTGGGCGACGACGCCGACCCCGTCCGGTCGGCGGCGGTGCTCGCGCTCGGCCGGATCGCGGCCGCGGAGCCGGCGGCGGCTGCCGAGGCGGCGCCCGAACTCGTCGAGCGACTCGCCGACCCCGTGACCCAGGTCCGGGAGAACGCCGCCGAGACGCTGTCGCGGATCGCCGGCGGCGCCCCCGACGCCCTGGAGCCGGCCCTCGACCGGCTGGTCGACCTCCTGGAGGACGACGACGACGCCGTCCGGACAGGGGCCCTCCGGACCTTCGCCCGCTACGCCTACGAGACCGACCCGGCCCGGAAGACCTCCGGGGCGCTGCCGGCGCTGATCGACCGGCTCCAGGCGACAGACGAGGAGACCCGCGAGTACGCGCTGGCGGCCGTCCTCGGCATCGCGAAGGCCCACCCCGAGACCGTGACGGCGGCGATCCCCCGCCTCGTCGACCTGTTCGACGCCCCGGCGCCGAAGACGCGTCTCGGCGCGGTCCGGGCGGTGTATCTCGCGGGTGCCGAGTTCCCCGAGGTCGCCGAACCGGCCGTCCCCGCGGTCGTGGACCTGCTCGACGATCCGAACCCGCGAACGCGGATCAACGCCGCCGCCGTCTGTGCGCTCGTCGGCGACGAGTCGGTGATCGACGCACTGCGGACGGCCGCGGAGAGCGACACCAACGAGGACGTCAGGCGCGTGGCCGCCCAGGCCATAGAGCGGATCGAGACCCGGGTGGAGGAAGAGCGGGGCACCCCCGACGACGGCGGGCTGAGCTTCTGAAAGCCACTCGCGGGACTTCCCCTCGCCTCGGCCGGAGCGACACGCTTAACGGCGGACCGCGGCTACCGCAGGCGATGACCGAATCGCCGACAGAGCGTCTGTGGCGTCGAGAACGACCGGTACGCTACCGGTGTCGACGGTGACCGGGGACGCCGCGGCGGCCGGCCTTGACGCGGTCGCGCTCAAGCCGACCGAGTGTGACGCGCGGCGGGTCCTCGACGTCCCGGTGCCGACGGTCGTCGTCGACTACGAGGGGCCGGGGAGCCTGCCCGATACGGACGCGCTCCGACGCCTCGCGGCCGAGAAGCGGACGCGGGTCACCACGCCGGTGCGCGCCGACGGCTTCGACCCGCTCGGCGACGACGCCGCCGACGGCGACCTCCCGGCGTCGGTCGGTCGGGTGCTCGTCGCCGGGAACGGGAGCTACCTGACCGAGGCCGAGCGCGAACGGGCGATCGCCCCCCGGATCCGGGCCGCCCGCGACCGGTGGCCGGACGCCTGGGTCGGCACCGAGGGGATCGAACGGGTCGCGCTGGCTGTCGGCGGCACCCAGTACGAACTGCTCTCGCGGACGACCCGTCGGGACGTCGCGGCGCTCCGGGCGGCCGGGTTCGAGGGAACGATCGCGGTGTACGCACCGACGGTGTTCGTCGACGACGACGACGCCGTCCTGGACGCGGTCGGTTCCTACGTGGCCCGCCGTCGCCCGGTCGCGCGGGCGCTCCCCGACGGGGCGCCGACGGACGCCGACGCAGAGGGTCAGGCGCGGGAGGTCCTCCTCGCCGCGGCCCGCGACCACGCCCTCGTCGGCCCCCCCGACGCGGTGGGCCGGCAGGTCGCTGATCTCCGCGAGGCCGGGGTCGACCGCGTCGTCGGGTATCCAGCCCGCGGGCTCGGACGGCTGCTCGACTGAGCGCGGGATCGAGCGGATGCTCGACTGAGCGGTCCGCGACGCGACGCCGGAGTGGAGAAACAGCCCGGGCGTTCAGGTCGGTAGCGGCGTCGTTACTCCGGTTCCGCGTCGACCTCGGTGTCCTCGTTCTCGTCGTGGACGGTCACGTCCGTCGTCGAGCCGTCCTTCGGGACGCGGACTTCGAGCGTGCCGTTGCTCGACAGGGTCGCGGACGCCCCGCTCACGTCGACGCCCGCGTCCTCGGGGAGGGAGGCCCGGCCGTCGAGCGACAGCCCCCGGCCGGGAAACCGCATGTCGAAGCCCTCGTGGAACTCGCGGAAGCGGTCCAGGCGGACCTGGATCTCCCCCTCCATGAACCGCACCTGGACGTCGCTACGGGTCGCGCCCGGTGCGTCGAAGACGACGAGGTAGGCGTCGTCGCTCTCGAGCAGGTCGTGGGGAAGTGGTTTGCGCTCCTGGACCCGCGAGAAGCCCCTGCCGACCCGTTCGAGGACGGCGTTCACCGTCGAGCGGCCGAACTCCCCCAGGCCGCTCATAGCTCGATCGCCTCCAGGAACGACCCGTCCCGGCAGTACGGACAGACGAACTCCTCGACGCCCACGTCGTCGGGCATGTCGTAGGTGTAGTGCATCTCGAACATGTCCATCTCGCAGTCAGGGTTCGCGCACTCGACTTCGAGGGTCGCCGGCATGGACGAAAGTTGTGGACGCGTCGGTATAAGTTGGCGGGCTCCGGTCCCACGTCGGGGGGAGGTTGACGCCGGGGTGCCCAGTCCTGCGTTTTGGGGCGCCTCGCCCCCGATTGCCACGGGGTTTTTCCCCGCTCCGGCCCAATTCGGGGCCATGCAGAGCACGCGAAAGGGGTTGCGGGACGGCAAGCTGTACAAGGACACGTACGAGCGGCTGGCCTGTTCGGAGTGCGAGTCGACCCTGAAGAAGGTGAACGATCCGGACGAGGTGTTCTCGGTTCGCACCTGTCCGGACTGTGGCGCCGAGTGGAAGGAACTCCCCTGACCGGCCCCGTTCTCAGGCGAACACGTCGTCGAACGCGCGCGCACCGAGCGGATCGAACGTGCCCGCCGCCAGGTTCTCGGCGGCGTGGTCCGGCCGTCCCGTCCCGACCAGCGCCGCGGTCACGCCCGGCGCGCTCCTGGCGAAGTTGATGGCCCGCTGGGCCGGCGTCTCGCCGGCCAGCCGTTCCGCGACTGCGGGCGGGGCGGCGTCCGGGGCCGCGAGTTCGCCCTGGGCCAGCGTCGCGCTCGCGAAAGCGGCGAGCCCGCGCTCCTGGATCCAGCGGAGCGCGCTCACCCGACCGTCCCCGTCCGCGTGGTCGTCTTCCTCCCCGATCGAATGTGCCCGCGTCCGGACCGCGTCGGCCCACAGCACGTTGAGGGGAAGCTGAACGGCGGCGAAGCCGCAGTCGTCGGCGCCGGCTGCGTCGGCTGCAGCCTCGGCCCGGGCGTACACCTCCGGGAGCGAGAGATACGCTTCCTCGTCGGGTGCGACCCGGAAGGCCTGCCAGCTAGCCACGCCGTAGTGCCGGAGGTCGCCGTCGGCGCGGCGCCGTTCCAGGCGTCGAAACGCCGCTTCCAGGGCGTCGTAGACGTCCGCGCGGCTCCGGGTCTGCAGCTGGGTCTCCGGGTTGTGGACGTAGTAGAGGTCGACGGCGTCGAGCCCCAGGTTCTCCAGGGACCGGTCGAGCGACCACTCCAGGTAGTCGGGAGCGATGCAGTGGCTCCCCCGTGCGAGGTCCTCGGGATCGATCAGCCCCGGGGAGAGGAACGTGTCGGTGACGTACGCCGAGGGGTCTTCCGGCGGCGCGCCGTCGAACGGGAGAAAGCCCCCCTTCGTCGCCACCAGGACCGCCTCCCGGTCGGTCGCGGCGTCCGCAAGCGCCCGCCCGACGACGCGCTCTGCGCGCTGACAGCGGTAGTTGATCGCCGAGTCGAGCACGTTACAGCCGTGGTCAAGCGCCGCGGTCAGCGCCGCGCGGTAGCGCTCGTCGACGGCGTCGGTCGGGTCGCCGAGGTAAGTACCGGCGCCGACGCTGGAGACGACGCAGTCGCCGAACCGCCGGAAGTACGTCCGGCCGAAGGCGTCGCCGAACCGGTCGCGGTACGCCCAGGTTCCCGATGGAGTCGCCATGGCTCGGGATGCGGGGCCGAGCGAGAAAACGTCGGGGGTCCGGTTCCTGGCCGGGTGCTCGCGACCGCGACGGCGCGCAGTCGAGGCTGTCCAGCTACAGGTCGCCGGCCATCGTTTCGAACAGGCGATCGACGAGCGTCGACCGCTGGAGCTGCTGGCCACCGTCGGAGCCGACCGCGACTTCCCCGATCGGGATCTGTCCGCCGCCCATGCGCGCGTGGCCGCCGGCGCTCGCGTCGCCGTACTCCGAGACCGCGGCGTCGAGGGCCCGCCCCATGTGGACCCGATCGTCGCGCGAGCGCCCCGAGAGGTGCATCGTCCCCTTGCACTCCCCGATGACGACGACCGCGGTGACCCCCTCCAGGCGCAGGAGTTCGTCGGCTGCCTGCGGGATGGCGTCGACGTTCGACACCGAGCCGATGTCGCTGACGGCGAAGGAGCCCTCGATCTTGCGGGCGGCGATCGCCCTGGCTTTCGCCTCCAGGACGTCCTTGCTGACCTGCGGGTTGGCGATGCGGTCGAGCAGATCCTCGTCGACGCCGGGGTACAGATAGCCCGCCGCCGCGAAGTCGGCGCTCGAACAGCCGGCAGTCAGCCGCTGGGTGTCGGTGAGGATGCCGTACAGCAGTCCGGTCGCAATCTGCGAGGGAACGACGAACTCCGCGGCGACCTCGCTTTCGTGTTTGTCCGGGGGGACGGGGTCGCCCCCGACGTCCTGGAAGTACTCGGCCATGATCGAGGCCGAGGCGCCGTAGTCGGTCCGGACGTCGGTGAAGGCGTCGCCGGTCCCCTCTCCGGGGTGATGGTCGACGACCGCGAACGGGAGCACCCCGTCCGAGCCCGTGAATCCGCGCGGTTCGTTGTGGTCGACGAGGACGACCGACTCGGCCGCGAGGTCGGTTACGTGGTCGATCTGCTCGAGATCCAGGTCCAGCACGTTCCGGAACGCCCGGTTTTCCTGGTGGCGGATCTGTCCGGGGTACTGGATCGTCGACTCGGTGTCGACCTGGTCGGCGAGCGCGCCGATCCCGATGGCGGTGGCCATCGCGTCCGGATCGGGGTTGGGGTGCATCAGGATCGTCACCGCCTCCTCGTCCGCGAGGCGCTCGACGAACCGCACCCCGAGGGGACGCCTGAACTGCCGGAGCAGGTACGCGCCGGCGGCGAGCACGACCGCGCCGATCGCGACCGCGACGACGAGTTCCGGGTTCGAGGCGACCAGCTCCGTGAGCCACGTGCGCGCGTCGCTGAGGGCCTCGGTTGCGGTCACCATGGCGTCCCACCCATACCTTCCCCCTGCAGGGCCCCCGGTATGAATATTCCCTCATTAACACCCATCGAGAGGGACAGGATTGACGGCCGGCCGAGGGCCCGCCCGGTCGACGACGTCGGCGGGGAACGCACGATGATCACTCCGAGCGGTAGGCGTCGACCGCCGCCCGGTACCCTTCGCGATAGGTCGGATACGCGAACTCGTACCCCAGCGACCGGAGGCGGTCGTTCGAGCAGCGCTTGCTCGTCTGCAGGCGACGTCGGGCGGGGACCGAGAGGCCGCCGGCGTCGAGGCGCTCCTCGATGGTCCGTTTTTCGGGTGGATCGACCCCGCACTGCTCGGCCAGCCAGTCGGCGAAGGTCCACTTGTCGGCGGGTTCGTCGTCGACGACGAGGACGGCGTCGCCCCGCGCGAGGTCTTCGGTCAGGAGGTAGGCGACGGCGCCGGCGGCGTCCTCGCGGTGGACCATGTTGAGATACCCCTCGGTCACCGGCCCGTCGAGGTACCGCGACAGCCGGTACCGGTCCGGGCCGTAGAGCCCGGCAAAGCGGGCGACGGTGCCGTCGATCCCTCGCTCGGCGGCGCCCTCGCGGGCCACCCGCTCGGCTTCCGCGAGCACCCGGGTCTTCTCCGTGGTTGGATCGAGCGGCGTCCCCTCGTCGACCCAGTCGCCGTCGTGGTCGCCGTAGACGCCGGTGCTCGACGTGTACACCAGCCGATCGGGCGGCGACTCCCGGGCGGCGAACTGATCGATCGCCGTCTCCAGTCCCTCGACGTAGACTTGGCGGGCCGCGTCGGCGCCGCGCCCTCCCGAGGAGGCCGCAAACACCAGCCACTCCACGTCCGGCACCGCGGCAAGCGCCTCGGCGTCGGTCACGTCGGCGCGCACGGGACGGAGGCCGGCTGCCTCGACCGCGGCCAGTCCCTCCTCCGAGCGGCGGACGCCGACGACGTCGTGGCCCGCGGCCCGGAGCTGTCGGCCGAGTTCGAGCCCGACGTAGCCACAGCCTAACACGGCGACCCGGGTCATCAGTCGGGCTGGTGCGCCTCCACCACTGCCTGGATGGCCGCGAGGTGGCGAAGCGACGGATCAACCCGCCCCTCGATGGCCTGCTGGACCTCCTGGCCGGAGAGGTCGACGTCGGCGTCGAGTTCCGACGCGAGGGTGTCGACGTCGAGCACGCCGGTCGTCATCCCCATCAGGAGGTGATCTCGAACCTCGTAGGCAATGGCGTCGGCGTCGGGGGCACCGTCGCGCAGCGCGAGCACCGCCGCGGCTGCCGACAGGGTGAGTTCGGGGGCGTCCCCGTCGTCGATGGCCACGAGCGTCTCCCGGGGGAGGTCGGCGTCCGCTGCGGCGCGGTCGACGCCGACCGCGTCGAGGGTGGCACGGAGTTCGGAGAGGTACGCCGCGTGGAGTTCGTCGGGGGTCTTCGAGGCGGCGTCCTCGACGGCGTCGTACAGCATACCACGTGGTGGGCGGTCGCCCGGGAAAACGGTTGTCGTTGCCCGGCGGCGTCGTCACTCCGCGCCCCCGCCGCCCGGACCGGTCCGGGAGGCGTTACGAAGCGACGACCACCCCTCCGAGCGCTCGTCGGCGTCCCCGTCGACGTCGCCGACGCCGGTCTTGCCCGCCGGCACCGCGACGACGACGGTCGTGTTCGCCTCGAACGCGACGCGTTCACCTCGCCCGAGCAGTTCGGCCCCGCCGTCGCCGTCGACGTCGAGGGTCGCGTTGGTCCCGTCGCGGACGTACCTGAACGCGCCCCCGGGCGGGGAGCCCCGTCGCGAGCGCACGGCGAAGGACTCGTAGCTCCCCCGGACGGAGACGACCCAGGCGTTGGCCGTCGCGTACCAGTACCCCGGCACGGGGGCGACCGGCAACCCCGCGGGGACCGCCGTGACCGTCCGCCCGAGGTGGCGCCGGGTCGCGTCCTCGACGACCTCCTCGGCGGCCGCTTTCCCCCTCTTCTCCAGCGCCCGTTCGAGCGTGACCCGTCCGGACGCCTGGACCGCCGCAGAGAGGTCGTCGACGGCCGTCCGGTCGAGGGTGGCCGTCTCGGCGTGGACCGCGTCGTCGACCGCCGCCCGCACGCGAACCGACAGCGTGACGCCGGGGTCGGGCTCCGCCCGCCGTTCTGCGAGGTCGACGATCCGCCGCGCGGCGGAGCCGTTCGCCGCGGCCAGACCCCGGTGCCCGACGCCGTCCCAGCGGCTGAACGCGTCGGCGACGACGTCCCGCGCCTCCCCCCTCCCGAGCGGCGATTCGGCTGCCACCGCTCTGCTCGCGGCCCGCCGAACGCCCGCGAGCGACGACGCCAGGCTCCGACGGAGCCGGTCGCGCCGGGTCCGCACGGTCGCGTTCCGTTCGCGGGCGAGCGACTGATTCGCGACGACGAGCGACCTCGCGGCGGTCCGTACCCGAACCCGGCGGCTGCCGGCGTCGTTGCCGAGCACCTGATCGAGGACACTGTCGGCCGCGTCGCCGTAGGGGACCGAAAACACGTTGACGTTCCGGGCGGCCAGGACGTGGCGCCGCTCGTCGTCCGGGACCGTCGCGAACCGGTCGCCGTCGAGGTTCCCCAGCGGGAGATACGTCGGCGACCCCTCTGGCACGATCGACAGCCCACCGACCGGCCCGGTGCCGACCGAGTCGTTCGGGGCGGGGGTCGCGGCGTCGTCGCGGGCGGCCGCAATCCGGGCCCGTCCCGGCCCGGTCGCGGCCCGGTCGTCCCCCGCGGTGTTGCGGGCCCGGTCGATCGCCGCGTCGAACGCGTTCCCGGCCCGTTCGGTGCGGTTGGCGCGCTCGTCGAGGCGTGCTAACACCCGGTCGAGGTAGGCGACCCGCGCCGCGACCCGCGTCCTGTCCGCGACCCCGTTGTAGGACGCCGGCGCGGCGAGCAGTTTACCCCGGCGGTCGCGGAGGCGGTCGGCCAGCCGCGCGGGCGGGTTGGCCGTTCCCGACGCCACCCGTTCGCTCGGGACCGTGACGTTGACGTTCCGGATCCGGTCCCGGAACTCGCGCAGGTCCGAGAGGATCCAGGCGCGGAGCCGGTCGGGCCGCCGTCCGACGGCGCTCTCCTGCGTCCGATCGAGGCTCCCGCGGGCGGCCCGGGTTGCGATGGACGCCGGGCCACCCCAGCGAGCGAGCAGGTCCTCGCCTCGGTCGCGCAAGTCCGCGAGATTCGGGCCGTCGACCGCGCCGCCCCGGCGGAACGCGGGATCGGTGCGGTTGTCCGGCGCGATCCCGGGCGGGTCGTGGCGGGCGACCAGCGTCACGCCCACGCGGCTGCGCTCGTGCCCCGTGGCCGAGGTCCGCTGGGTCTGCGGTCCCCGCTTCCACGTCCGCCGGACGGTGTGTTCGACCGTCACCCGGTGGGTCGACCGGTGCAGCACGTGCCACTCCCCGGTCGCGTCCGGCGCCCGCTCGGCGCCGTCGCCGACCGCCGTCGTGTCCGCGGTCGTTTCGACTGTCGAATCGACGTGCGTCCAGTTCGGTCCGGGCGCCGCTGGCGCGGGGCGCGACTCGCGTTCGACGCGCCGAACGGCCGTCCGGACGCGCAGGTCGGCCCGGTAGCCCGCACGCAGCAGGCCGTCGAGCGATCGGTCGGCGACCGCCCTCCCGCCGTCCTCCGACCCGGTCCCGTCGGCGGCCGATCCGTCGTCGCTGGCGACGTGGTCGAGGCCGCCCACGACCGCCGGACCCCCCCGTCGCATCCGGACGAACGACCCGAGTACCCGGTCGGCCGTCCGGTTCACCCCGACCACCGTCGTTCGGTTCTCGACCCCAGACTCCGCAAGGGGGCCGAGGTCAGCGAGCGACCCCACGTCCGTGGCCGAACACGGGACGCCGTCGGGGTCGGCCGCGTCGATCGACGCGACGTCGGCGGACGCGGCGTCGAGCACCTGCCGCATCCACGCGTCCCGGTCGCGTTCGTAGGGGGCGAGCACGTCGCGCAGGCCGGTACAGGCCGCGGCACGGTAGCGCGCCTCCCGGCCACCGGGGTCGGCCCGGCCGAACGCCCGGCGCTGGGCGGCGAGGACGCCGCCGTTCGTCGCGAGTTCGACGTGGCGGTTGGCCAGCACGTTCTGGATCGGCACGCCGCCGTACTGCGCGTAGGCCCGCGCCCAGACGATCGGATAGAGCCGGGCGGTGAGTTGTCTGCCGAGCCCCGGGCCCGCGATCGGGCCGCGGTTCAGGAGCCGCTCGAAGCGGCGGGTCCGATCGTGCATCGCAAGCACCGGCGCGTCGACGGTGAGCGACGTCGTCCGTCGCTCCCGGTAGACCTCGCGGCCGTCCCGGCGGACGATCACCGAGACGTTGCGCACCGTCACGTGGAGTGCGCTACCGTTCCCGGCTGCGAGCCCGATCCGGTCGATCGCCCGCTTCGCGCCGGCGGTCGTGTCCGGCGGCGCCGGTAGCGATGCGGTCGCCGTAATCTCCCCGTGCCGGTACGTCGTCGCGGCGAGTCGCTCGCGGGCCGCGACGTAGATCCGGAGCCTGAGGGCGTCCCGGAACGGCTCCTCCGGGTCGAGCGCGCGCCCGACCGGGGTGTTGGCGGGTGCGGTGACCGGCGTCGCCGCCGCCTCGCGGGCCGCGTCCCTGACGGCCGCGCGGAGCGCGGACTGACTCCCCGCAGTCACGCGGTCGACGGCGGCGTCCGGCCGCCGGTCGAGCGTCGAGGCGCCCGTGGTCGAGAGCGAGGTCGCGAACGCCGCGCTCCCGACCAGCAGAAGGATTCCGACGAGCGCAAACGGCACCCGGCCGCGACGGTCGTCGGCCAGTCTCACGCCGACCACGCCCTGTGGCCGTCGGTCAGTCTCACGCCGACCACGTCCTGACGAGGACGACGGCCCGCTCGGTGTCGACGGCCCGTGCCGCCGCCCGGGGGTCGTCGAAGGTGCCACGGAGGTCACGCTCGACCCGTTCGGCGAGCGCCGCGGTCAGTTCGCGGTTGGCGTCGGCCACGGTGGCGGTCGACGGCGGCCCCGCCGCGTCGCTGCCGTCCCGACTCTCTTCGTCCGTCGCCGCGAGCACGTCCCCGAGGCGTCCGGCGTCGACCCCGAGTTCCCGAGCGATCCGTCGGTAGCGACCTCGAATCCGCTTGGCGTCGCCGCCCTCGCCGCCGAGCGCGAGCGCGGTTGTCCGGGGCGGGAACAGGCCGTCGACCACCCGCGTTGCGATCACCGCCGCCACGGCCTCGAAGCCGCCGTCGGCGGAGTCGAGCGCGGCCGCCCGCCCCGCGGGGACGCCAGTCGGGACGCCCTGCGTCGCCGCGTGTACCGTCGTGGACTCCGGCGCCCGCGGGCCGACGCGGTATCGGCTCCCGACCGACGCGTTCGGGTACGGCCGCCAGGCGACGACGACCTGCGTCCGCGGCGGGAGCGTCGCCCGGACGCGGTCGGTCACCGCGCGGCGGTAGGGGGACGGCTCGGTCGTCGACTCCGTGGCTCCCCCGATCCGCGTGGCGCCCACTGCGGCGGCGACGAGGTGGTTCGCGAGCGTATCGTGTGCGACCGCCGCGCTTTCGTCGTCGTCGGCTTCGGTCGCGCGGGGTTCGTCCCCGGCCGAGACGTTCGCGGTCGACGTCGCGAGGGTCGTCGCAGTGTCGTCGGCACGGACGGCGGCGTCGGGTTGGACCGCGGGCGACGCCGGCTCGGCGGTAACGACGACGCCGGCCGCCGCCCCGACGAGCAGGAGAAACAGCGTCACGTCGAGCAGCGTCGAGGTCACGCCCACACCACCACCCGGAGCCGCCCGGGGACGATCCGACCGGGGCCGAGCCGAACGCTCACCGTCCGGGTCGCGACGTCGACTGCACCGCCCTCGATTGACTGCGCCGCGGCCGACGACTCGGTCGAACTGTTAGGGGCGTCCCGGGCTGCGCGGGACCACGGCGACTGCGGACCGGCTCCCCATCGTTTGTCGGCGGTCACGAGCGTCGCGTTTTTCCGTCGCTCGCCAGGGAGCGCCGCGACTGCGCCCTCCAGGCGGTCCGGGTCGACGACGCCCCCGGTCGACACCGTGTCGACGAGCCGGTCGGCCGCCGGCCCGGCCCGGTCGCGGTCGCTCCCCGCGACGGCGACGGCGTCGTCGAGGACCCCCGCGTACAGGCCCATGCCCGCACAGACGGCGAAGACGGCGACGAGCGCGACCGTCGGCTCGACGGCGCCGCGCCGCCCGGAGCGATCACGCGGCGACTGGCTGCCGGTCCGATCACGCGTCGACGAGCGTGACATCCGAACCCTCCCAGGAGACGCGGCGGACGACGACGGTTCGGTCGACGGCCTCCCACGACGGCTCCCTCGTGCGGGCGTCGACGACGGCGTCCTCGAAGGCGCGGCCGGAGTCGAACGCCGCCTCCGGTGGCGTCCCGAACACCACGTCCTGGAGCGGGCTGCCGTCGGGAACCGGCACCACCGAGTCGGCCACGAACCGCGCGTGGACCGTCCCCGCGCCGTTGCGGAGGCCGACCCGTCCCGGGCCGAGTTCGACGGCGTCGGCGTCGAGCGGGTGTTCGGCGACGGTGCCCGGGGCGGCCGCAGCCACGCGGTCGACGGTGTTTGCGAGGGCGGCGGCGTCCGGCGGCGGCGCGGTCGGGAGCGTCCCGGCGGCGCCGACGGTGGCGACGCTCGTCAGCGCGAGCGCGATCCAGACGTACCAGCTGTCGAGTGGGGCGTCGAACATGGCCCCGACTGGCCCCGTTTTCGTACTTAAGCGCTCGCCCCGGCTCCGGGGCGGACGTCGACGGAGGTGACCGCCGACCGGGCGACGTCAGAACAGCGACGACCCAACGACGAACGCGAGCAGGTACGTCGGCGTCGCGAGTAGCAGGGCCCCGCCGACGCGGTACGCGAGCAGCGTCCGGTCGAGGCCGCGCGCGAGCGCCGTCGAGAGCCCCGTCAGCAACGCCGCGGTCGTCAGCGCGTACACTCCGACGACGACGCCGAGTTCCGGAATGGGCGGGACGGACGCGCCGATCGCTGCCGATCCGGACGCCGCCGTCGATCCGACCCCGAGCGCGTCGGCCGCGCCGGCCCCCGCCGCTGCTGTCGCGCCCGTCGTCGAGGTGGCCGACGCGTCAGCGCCCCCCACCGACGGAATCCCGGCGGCGAGGGCGACGGTCGCGCCCGCGACCAGCGGGGCGAACACCGCCCCCGTGTTGGCGAGCGTCCGCGTGATCGAGGTCAGTTCGCGTCGGGCCTCGCGTTCGAGCGTGCGGAGCTCCGAGAGCTGTTCCGCGGTGTCGACGACTGCCCGCCCGGCGGGTCGCCCCTCGCGGCCGGCGAGTGCCAGTAGCGCGCCGGCGCTGCGGGCCCGCGGACTCGGGACCGCGTCGAGCGCGCCGTGATCGCCGAGGAACGACTCCCGGACGCCCACGCGGAGCCTGCGGCCGACGCCCGCGGCGTCGGCGAACACGTCCGCCGTCGCGCCCGACAGCTCCTCGCCCGCGTCAGCGACGGCCCGCTCGACGGACTCGCCGTTGGCGATCCGGCGCCCGACGAGGTAGAGCGCGTCGTCGAGTCCTGCCTCCACGTCTCGGATCCGCCGGTGGACGCGCACGACCGGGCGGACGTGGACCACGAGCCCTGCCCCGGCGCCGAGACCGGCGGCCGCGAGGGGCGCCCCCCAGGGGACGACGGCGTCGACGACGAGCCAGCCCGCGGCCGCGGCGACGGCGGCGGCGACCGGGCCGGGCCAGCGCCTGTCGGGAACCGACGGGTGAGAGCGGTCGAGTCGGGGAGGGGGAAAGGCGACCGGACGGCGGAGCAACACGTGGCCGGCGCCGGCCGCCACCGCCGCGGGCAACAGGAGGTCGTAGACGAGCGCGAGGGCGGTCGTCGAGACGCCGACGCCGGCGGTCGCGGCCGCCGGAATCCCGCCGACCAGCGCGAGCGGGAGGAAGACGCCGAAGGCGTACAGCGCCGTCGTCGGGCCGCGCACCTCGCCCGCGAAGTCGGCCATCGCGTCGCGGGTGGCTTCCAGCGTCACCGACACGGCCCGGTCGAGTGACCGGTCGCGGTCGCCCGGCGGGGCGTCGGCGCTCGCGACCAGGAGGGAGACGGAGCGATCGACCGCCGGAAACCAGGGACGCCACTCGTCGGCGAACCCCTCGAAGCCGGCCCGGGGCGTGCCGGCGGCCCGCCGCGCGTGGTGGGCGAGGCTCTCGGCGAGCGGATCGTCGCCGAGCCGACCCGCGAAGGCCACCGCGGCCTCCGGAGACGGATCGAGCCGCAGGCGCAGGGCGAGCCGGGTGACGAGTTCGCTGGCCGCGCCGAGCGCCCGCGTCCGCCGGACGGCGGCCAGCAGGACCGGCGCCCGGTGGAGGAGGTGGGTGGCCCCGAGGCCGGCCGCGAGGGCGAGCAGCGCCGCCACGAGCGAGGGAGCGCCGGCGAACACCAGCCCCCCGAGCGCGACTGCGGCAACGGGGACCGCCAGCGCGTAGCCCGCGGCGACGACCGTCTCGCCGTCCAGGTCGCTTCCGAGATACGAGAGCGACCGGGAGAGTTCGTCGCTCGCCGATCCCTCGACCGGCGACCCCGCAGCCAGCCACCGGGTCGCAGTGGTCGCGCCCCCGGCGAGCGAGGTGGACTCGCCGATGCTCCTGGCCGGCTCCCCAGGAACCCTCTCCGAATCCCTCGGCGACGCGTCGGCGCCGGCTGCCGCGGATCGATCCTCCTGTCGGGCTCTCCGACTCACCGTCGCTCACCCGCCTCGGCCCGGTCTGGCGCAGTGACGGGGTCGACCGCATCGCCCGCGTCGACTGCGGCGGCACGAACCCGATCCTCGGGGCGGGTCCGGTCGGTCTCGGCCAGTTCCCGGAGTCGCGCCGCCCGCTCGTCGACCGCGGAGCGAACGGCGGCGTACGCCTCGTCCGGCCCGGCGAGTTCCGCGAGGAGCCGGCTGTTCCCCCGATCGATCGGCCCCGCGGGCGCGAGGCCGTCGCCGTCGCGCTCGAACAGCGTCCGGAAGCCGACGCCGTCCTCGGTCGGGCGTACCTCCTCGACTCTGGCGAGGCGCTTGCCCCCCGGTGCGTCGACGCAGGTCGCCACGAGGTCGGTCGCGGCGAAGGAGGTGGCCGACACGCCGAGATCTTCGACCACCCGTTCGCGGACCGACTCGCCGCCGTCGCCGTGGATCGTTCCGAGCACGGCGGAGGCGGCCGCCCCGACGCGCATCGCCTCGTACAGCGCCGCGGCCTCCTCGCCGCGCACCTCACCGACCGCGAGCGCCCCCTCCCCCAGCCTGAGCGCGGTCCGCAGCGCTTCGGCCGGCGTCGGCGCCGGCCCGTCGTCGAGGTCGGCGTGGAGCCGCTGGACGTCGCGGCCGGCGGTCCGCAGTCCTTCGGCCGGAAGCTCGGGGGTGTCCTCGATGAGCACCGTCCGGGTCGACGGCGGCAGTTCGAACAGCAGCGCGCCGAGCAGCGTGGTCTTGCCGGCGCCGCGGGCGCCAGCGACGAGCGTGGCGGCGCCCCGCTCGACGGCGACGGACAGGAGCCCCGCGGCCCGCGGCGTGAGCGTACCGTTGTCGATCAGGGCCGGCAGCGTGAACGCACCGTCGCCGTGGGCGCGAAAGGCGAAGCCGAAGCCGTCGCTCGCGGGTTCGGTGACGCCGGCGACCCGGATCCGGCGGTCCCCGCGCTCGATCACGGCGTCGAGGGTGGGCGTTGCCCGCGAGAACCCCGACCCGCTGGTCCGACGGAGCCGCGAGGCGAGCGCTGCGGCGCCGTCGGGCGTCAGGCTGACGTTCGTCCGCATCCGCTCGCCGTCGACGGTCGCCCGGACCGGCGTCTCCGCGACGGGCGCCGTGACGAACACGTCCGAGACCGAGGGATCCGAAAAGAGGTCCTCCAGCACCCCGTAGCCGCGAGTGTGCCGGCGGAGCACCCGGGTCAGCGCCCGGGTCGGCGCGTCGTCGCCTGCGACCGCCCGGACCGCCCGCCCCGGCGCCCGGTCGCCGCCCTCGACGCCGCCGCGGGCGAGGCGCTTTTCAGCGTCCGCGAGCGTGGCCGTCGCCTCGGCGGAGAGGTCGCGGAACGGGGGCCGGAGGTGATAGGTCGGCCCGTCCTCGGCGTCGTAGATTCGAACGGTCGCCCCCGTCTCCAGTTCCCGCCGCTCGCGGAGCCGCGCCCCAGCGGGCGGCGCCGTCCCGACGCGCTCGCGGGCGAGCGTCGGCGCCACCGCCGGTCGGAGCGCCTCGTCGTAGCCGTCGACGCGTTCCGCGCCGGCGGCGAGCCCCGTCTCGGCCGCGATCCGGGAGACGACGCCCGCGCGTCCGGTCGCGACGTGGGCCGCCCGGAGCGGGTCCCGCCGCGCCAGGGCCGCCAGCGATTCGTCGTGGAAGGCGACGGTCTCGGCGAACCGGCCCGCCGCGACGAGCAGTCCGGCCGCGGCGTCCCGGTAGGTCCGTTCGAGCCCCCCGGACCGGGTCGACACCACGTCGACGTCCCGACGTTCGAGCCGCCGGACGACCGTCGCCCGACAGCCGGGGCTTGCCGCGAGATCGCCCCGACCGGGGCAGTCGTCGCCGTCGACGCGCAGCACGGTTCGCGACGAGTCGGGCCGGTCGACCACCGTCGGATCGCACCGGCAGCGGTCGCCGCCAGCGGTGTCCGAGGCGCCGAGTCGATCCACGGCGGCGGTGAGTCGTTCCATCATGGACCGGCCTGGCCCCGTCATCGTACTTAAACGGGAGGTCGGCGGCCCCGTGGGTCCAGCCCGTGGTGGGTGTCGACGCACGGCAGCGTGGGCGACGACCGACGCCGCATCAGCGCGGCGCGGGGCGGCCGGCGCGTGACACCGTGACCGCGAGCGTTCCGTTCGTCCGGTCACGGACCAGCGAGAGGACGAGGATGTGGCGGCCGGCGTCCGAGAGGACGATGGGCTCCCCGGACGCCCGGATCGGGGCCCGTAGCGGCACGCGGACCGTCCGCCCCCCGTCGAGAACGTAGCGGAAGTCGCCGCCGATGGCGACGTGATCGACGCCGGCGCTCGTCCAGGAGGGACGCGGGAGTCGAACCGTCACCTGCCGCCGTGCGCCGCCGGCGCCGACGGCCGCGTTCTCCGCGGTAAAGAGCGCGTTCGCCGCCCGCTCCAGTTGCGCGGCGTCGTCCCGCAGCGCCGAAGCCGTCCGCCCTTCGGCGGCGTTCTCGACGGCCGGCACCGCGACCGCCAGTAGCGCGACCGCGAGCGCGACACACAGTACGACCCGGAGCACGGCCTCAGAGGGCGTCCCTGAGCCGTTCGGCGAGCGACCGCGTCTCCTCCGAGCCTCGTCCCTCGGGGGACCGGTCCTCGGGGCCGATCGGCTCGGCGGCCGACTCGGCGTCCGCCTCGACTGCCGGCCACCGGTCCGCGTTGTCGGGGCGCTCGGCCCTTCCGGAGACGCCCCTACCCTCACGGTCACCCGGCGGTCGGCCGTCGTCGCCGGCGACGCTCGGCTCCTGTCGCGCCGAACCGGCCGCGTCGGCCCCGGGCGGCGGTCCCGAGTCGGCGACCCGCTCGACGACGAGCCCGGATTCGTCGGCGCGGTCAGCCCCAGCCGGTGCGGTCGGCGCGCCGTCGGCGTCGACCCCCTCGCGCCGCTCGGCCTTCGCGAGCGCGAGGTCGGCCCGGCGCTCGACGGACTGGTTGACCGCGCGGACCGCGCCCGCGTATCCCCTGACGGCCTGGACCGCACCGTCGAGGTCGTCGAGGCGGCTCTCGACGGCTTCGAGGCGGTCCTCGACGGCTTCGATGCGCGCTTCGAGGTCGGTCGCCGTCGGGGCCGGGTCGGTCGGGGCGGTCGGCGTGCCGTCGGCGGACGTGGCGCCGACGGCCCGCTCGATCGCGTCGACGCGTCGGGCCAGCGAGTCGATGTCTCGTGTCACGCCCCGGGATGGTCGCGTCATGGTACAAAAGCGCCGGGGCGCGGACCAGTGGTCGGGACCCCGATCGACGCGGGGCGTCGTCGGTTCGGATCGCCCGGTCAGGGAAGGGTTGAATATCCGTGGGTGTCTGCCTTGGATCATGAAGACCGTCCTGATCGGCGTCGGCCAGGCGGGTGGTAAACTCACCCGTGCGCTGGTCGAGTTCGACTCCCGAATGGGATTCGGCGCCGTCCTCGGGTCGCTCGCGGTCAACTCCGCGAAGACGGACCTCCAGCCTCTCTCCATGGACACCGTGTTGATCGGTCAGGCTCGGGTCAAGGGCCACGGCGTCGGCGGCGACAACGAACTCGGCGCCGAGGTGATGCAGGCCGACGCGACGGAGGTGATGGGCTCCCTCGACGGGCGGATCACCGCCGAGGCGGAGGCCATCGTCGTGGTCGCGGGCCTCGGGGGCGGCACGGGCAGCGGCGGCGCGCCGGTGCTGTGTCAGGAGCTCAGACGCGTGTACGACGTGCCGGTGTACGCGCTCGGCATCCTCCCCGGGAGAAACGAGGGCGCGATGTACCAGGTCAACGCCGGCCGGTCGCTGAAGACGCTGACCCGCGAGGCGGACTCGGTCCTGCTGGTCGACAACGACGCCTTCCGCTCGTCCGGCGAGAGCCTCGAAGAGGGGTTCGACGCCGTCAACGAGGCCATCGCCCGCCGGGTCGGCCTCCTGTTTGCCTCGGGCGAGGCCGTCGAGGGCGTCGGCGAGAGCGTCGTCGACTCCAGCGAGGTGATCAACACCCTGCGGGGCGGCGGCATCTCCGCGCTCGGCTACGCCGCCGCCGAGGCCGCCCCCGACGCCGAGGAGAACATCAACATCGTCACGAGCATCACCCGGCGGGCGCTGCTCACCGGGTCGAGCCTCCCCGACGCGACCGAGGCCGACTCCGCCTTGCTCGTGATCGCCGGCCGACCGGACGCCATCCCGCGCAAAGGCGTCGAGCGCGCGCGACGCTGGGTCGAGGAACAGACCGGCAGCCTCCAGGTCCGCGGCGGGGACTTCCCGCTCGACAGCGACCGCCTCGCCGCCCTCCTGTTGCTCGGCGGCGTCGAGCGCTCCGACCGCATCGAGACGTTCATGGAACGGGCCCGCGAGTCCATCGACCAGGCCGACGCCGAACGCGAGGACCCGTCCGAACAGTGGGCAAACGACGACCTCGACGACCTGCTCTGAACGTCGCTTCGGACGACCTGTTCTGAACGTCGCTTCGGACGATCCGCCACCGGTGGTCTCTGCTCTCCCCTACTCCTGAACCGCGTACAGCCTGATGCGCCGGTAGTCGACCGTCCAGCGGTCCACGTCGGGATCGAACAGCCGGGGTTTCAGTGTCGCCGCCGCGTCCTCGATCACCGCGTCGCGCTCGGCCTCGGGGACCGGGTCGAGCAGGTCGGCCCCGAACATCTCCAGCCAGCCCGAAAGGCCGTCCCCGTCCGGGTTCAGTTCGGTCGGCCGGTCGAACAGGCGTGCCTCGCGGACCTCGAAGCCGGCCGCTTCGAGGATCGGGGCGTACTCGCCGATGGTCGGGAAGTACCAGGGGTTCTCGACCCCGTACCCGCGGTCGGCAGCGGCGGTTTCGACCGCGTCGACGACCGCGGCGACGTTGCCGGCGCCGCCGAACTCGACGACGAGTCGGCCACCCGGGCGCAGTGCCGCGGCGAGGCGGTCGGCCACCCGTGGCTGGTCGCCCTCGGGGATCCAGTGGAACACGGCGTTCGACAACGCGGCGTCGAACAGCCGGTCCGGTTCGAAGTCGCGGACGTCCACCTGTCGTACGTCGAGGTCCGGGTAGGTCTCGCGGGCCGCCGCCACCATCTCCCCGGAGGCGTCGATGCCGACGGCGTCGGCGCCGCGGTCGACGAGTCGCCGGGTCAGGTGGCCGGTGCCACAGCCCACGTCGAGTACGCGCTCGCCGGAAGCGGGGGCGAGCAGGTCGAGCAGTTCGACCCCGTACTCGGTGACGAAGTCGTGGTCGTCGTCGTACAGGTCGGCGTCCCAGCCGTCCGCGGCGTCGTCGGCGTCGCTGCCGTGGTCGTTTCCGCCGTCACGGTCGGTCGGGTCAGTGGGCGGCCCGGTCACGGCCGGGTCAGCGGACGAGGCTGCGGCCGTCGAACTCGGTGCGCTGGAAGTCGACCTCCATCAGATCGAGAATCGTCGGGGTGATGTCGTAGAGGTCGACCTCCTCGATGTCGGCGCCGGCGTCGTCGACGAACAGCGTGGCGTTGTCGAAGCTGTGCATCCCGTTGCGGGGCCCGGTGTCGAACACCTCGTCGTGGCCCGAGAAGCCGGCCTTGAGGTCGAAGCCGTGGTTCGGGATGGCCACCAGGTCGGGGGCGATGTCGTCGTGGTTGCCCCGGAAGGCGGTCTCCTTCTCGACGACGCGGTCACACACCTTCCGGCCCTCGGGCCCTTCGAGGGCTTCGAGTTCGGCCTTGAGTTCGTCGCGGACGGCCTCGTACTCGTCCTGTGGGACCGAGCCGCGGGGCTCCCGGCCTTCGAGGTTGACGTAAAAGCGCCCGGGGATCAGCGAGTAGGCCCGGGTGTCCTCGTGGACGTCGCCGAGTTCCTCGTGGTCGTCGTCCTGGTAGGAGAGCCAGCCCTGCTCTTCGAGCCAGGCGTTGCAGTGGACCTCGTAGTCGAGCGAGGTGAAGCCGTGGTCGGAGGCGACGACCAGGGTGACGTCCTCGGGGAGGGCCTCGCGGATCTGGCCGAGGTAGTCGTCGACCGCGCGGTAAAAGTCCATGAACGCCTCCTTGTTCGTCCCGTCGCGCTCGTAGTCCTTGAACAGGAAGTGGTTCACCCGGTCGGTGGTCATGAACACGCCGAAAAACAGGTCCCAGTCGTCCTGCTCGATGCAGCGCTCGAACGCCTCGAACCGGCGGTCGAGGGTCTTGTGGGCGTGCTCGACGAACTCGCTTTTGTCGTCCTTGTGGCCGAGTTTGGCGTTGACGTCGATGATGTAGTCGCCGGCCTCCAGGTCGTCGCGGAACTCGTCGGGGTGGGCGGCCTTGTCGACGCCGGGCGAGAGAAAGCCCGACACCATCCGCTGGACGTTCCGCTGTGGCGGGAAGGTGACGGGGACGTTCATCACGGTGGCCGAGCGCCCCGCCTCGGTGACCCGATCCCACACCCGGGTCGCCTGGACGTCCCGCCCCATCGGAACGTAGGTGTCGTAGGAGCCGACTTCGCGGTCCTGGAACCCGTAGACCCCCGTCTCGCCGGGGTTCTTTCCGGTCGTGAGCGCCGGCCAGCAGGCGCTGGACTCCGGCGGAACGATGCTGTCGATCGGACCTGCCGAGCCCTCGCTTGCGAGGCTGGCGAAGTTGGGGAACTCGTCGGGATGTTCGTCGAGAAGACTGAACGGCACCCCGTCGATGCCGACGAACGCGACCCGTGGATGGTCCTTGCCGCGCAGACGGTCGAAGAGACCCATACCCGACGTACCACCGACCAACATATTGAGGCTTCGGTTCGCTCCCAGGATTGCGGGCGTCTGCGACACGCAGGAGCGGCGTCGCTCGCGGATCGCCGGTTCCGGGTCCCGATCGCTGTGGCTCGCCGGCACGGTTCGACGGCGACGGTCGGCGCGTCGCTGCAGGGCGGAGAGAACGAGGAAAGGGCCGCCTCAGAACTCCTCTTCGACGATCTCGCCGACCGCGAAGTTCGACTTGACCTCGGTGATCTCGACTTTTACCCGTTCGCCGACCTCGGCGCCCGGGACGATGATGACGTACCCGCGTTCGACGCGCGCGATGCCGTCGCCCTGCTTGCCGATGTCCTCGATTTCGACGTACCGAAGCTCTCCGACCTCGACCGGCGGCTGGGGCTCCGACGAGGCGGTCGCCCCGCCGGTGTCGGCAGCCTCCTCGTCGCCGTCCTCGCGGGAGATGACGGCGATCCGGTACGTGCCTCCGGGTTCGACGGCGCCGTTCTCGACCTCGCGGCGAGGGATCTCGACGACGTACGAGTCGTCTTGGGTCCGTACGTCGGCGTTGAACAGACACAGGAGCTTATCTGAGATTTCCACCGTGTAGACCTCCACCGGTACGTCCGGCCGAACTGTTAAAGAAGTACCGCCCCGGGGGCCCCTGTACCGCCCGCATCCCGGCGGAGTCGCCCGGGCGGCACTACTCGTCGCGTTCTATCGCTGTTCCGTCCGCTCGCTTCTGGCCCTCGGAGTCGTGGACGACCACGCCCTCGGCATCGACCGGCCGGTAGCTGTCACGGACGCCGATGGCCTCCTCCAGTTCGCGGATCGCCCGGCGCTTGAGCGCCGCGGCCAGGTCCTCGGCGTCGCCCCGCGAGATGTCGCGGCCGAGGCCCTCGCACTCGTGGGCGCGCACCGGGCCCTCGCGGTCGACGACGCCGCCCATCGGCTCAGTCGTGCCGGTCACCCCCGACTCCCCGGTGAGCGATCCGATCGAGAACGGGTAGGTCCGACAGATCAGCGGTCGGTCGCCGTGGACCGTGCAGGCGCCCTCGCCGTCGCGCTCCTCGTAGAAGGTGCAGTCGCCGCAGTCGTCGACCTGGAGCGCCCATTCGAACGTCTCGCCCCCGTCGGCGTCGTCGTCCAGGCCGTACGGCATCGGCCGGGCCACGTCGCGCCAGTCGTACTCCGGCCCGGTCGCGTCGAGCAGGTCCCGGACCTCGCCGGGAAACACCGTCGCGGTGTGTGGGTCCTTCGTCGCTTCCCCGTCTTCGGCGGTCCCTTCCGTCGTCGCCCCGCAGGCGGTTTCGGCCTTGCAGCAGGCGCCACAGCGGGTACACTCGAAGCCGATCGACTCGACGGCGTCGGCCAGTTCCGAGACGTCGAGATCGCGAGCGCGTTTGAGTTCGGCTTCGAGCGAGGTCACGCCGTGGGGTCGGCGGGCGAGCCTCAAAACGGCGTCGGCCGAACTGGCCCGCTCGATCCGGGGTGAACTGGTCCGGCCGCGACCGGCGCTCTCAGGCCGGGAGGACGCGTTCGGCGTCGGGGTCCCAGCGCACGTCGCCCTCGACGTCGAGTTTTTCGAGGTGGGCGACGACGGTCTTGCGGGCCCACTTGCGGGCCCGCCCGAGGTCCTTGTCGTAGGCGGCATCGAGTACTTCGTCGAGGGTCCGGGCGCCGTCGCCGACGGCACCCCGGACGCGGTCCTCGCGGTAGAGCCGACGTTCGAGGAGGCGAGCGAGCGCCGCGCGCGGGTCGTCGATCCGGGGGCCGTGTCCGGGGTGGACGACTGGCGGATTGCGCGCATAGAGGCGCCGGAGAGAGGAGAGGTAGGCGCGGACGTCGCCTTCGGGGGCGGCGACCGTGACGCTCCCCTCGGCCACCGCGAGGTCGCCGCCCAGCACCGCGCCGTCCGGCGCCTCGAAGGCGACGTGGTCGACCGCGTGGCCGGGGGTGTCGAGGACGTCGAGGCCGCCGTCGTCGGCGGGCACGACCGACCCCTCGCTGAACGTCTCGTCGGGGGTGATCCCGGTCCGCTCGGCGAACAGGTCCTCGCGGCCGCGGCGACACCACACCGTCGCCCCGGTCTCGGCTGCGTACTCCGCGACACCTCCGACGTGGTCCGGATGCGTGTGCGTCAGCGCGAGGTGGGCGACGTTCCGGTCGTCGACCGCGGCGTCGAGTTCGGGCGTGCGGTCGGCCGGATCGACGAGGAGGGCGTCGCTCTCGCCGACTAGGTAGGCGTTGGTGTGGCCGGCGGGCGCGCGGGTCGGAACGGAGATGGCGGTGACGTGCACGGCTCCGGTGTTGCACCGGCGCGTGAAATGTTCACCGACGTGAGACGAATCCGGGGCCGACGACGCCCGGGTTACGTCTTCAGGAAGTAGACCTGCTTGCGGGCGTCCTTGAAGCTGTACCGGGAGCCGACCAGGTCGGACTCCTCGAGTCGGTTCAGCGCGTACCGGACGGTGCGGTCCGGCAGCAGTGACTCGTCGGCGAGTTGGCCCTGGGACAGCGGGGCGTCGATTTCGAGAACCTTCGCGACGAGTTTGGCGCTCGGCGGCAGTTCCCGCAGGCGGCTCTCGAACTCCGATTCGCTCAGGAGGTCCTCGCCCCCCGACTCCGCAGTACTGGTGCTCATACACCATTCGAGGCAGTTACTCCTGGTAAAGGTTACCTACAAGTGTGACAAAACAATGCAGACACTCCATACGCGTATTATTGACCTTATACAATCAATCGAACGTTTGTTTGGGAAGGGACCAAAACGGGTCACAGTCGAGAACGACTGGGGAGCGTCACGTGACGGACGTGGTCCCGCCGCCGACTGGTCCGCCCCCGACTCACCCGCCGCCGACTGGCCTGCCGGACGACGAGCCGTCCCGCATCCAGTACGGTTTTACGCCCGGGGTGAGGAACCCGGCATAGCGTGAAAGGAAAGGAGTGGTACCAGGCGGACGACGTCGCCGAGGAGTACGAGTCAAAGCGCTTCTCTCGGGGCGGCCGGCTCATCGACCGCCGGGAGAAGGAGGCCGTGTTGTCGGCGCTGGGCCCCGTCGAGGACCGCGACGTCCTCGAGATCGCCTGCGGGACCGGCCGGTTCTCGGTGATGCTCGCCGAGCGTGGTGCCGACGTCGTCGGCCTCGACATCTCGGCGCCGATGCTCGCCCAGGGACGCGAGAAGGCCCGCGCGGCTGGGGTGAGCGACGCAGTCGAGTTCCTGCGCGGCGACGCCGCTCGCCTCCCGTTCCCGGACGACCACTTCGACGCCGTGTTCGCGATCCGCTTTTTCCACCTCGCGGACACGCCCACGAAGTTCCTCTCGGAGATGGCCCGCGTCTCCGAGGAACAGGTGTTCTTCGATACGTTCAACGACTTCAGCACGCGGGTGCTGTACACCCCGTTTCTCCCGATGGGCTCCCGGCTGTACGGCCGGGACGACGTGGAACGGCTACTGTCGGACGCCGGCCTCGACCTGACCGACGAGGACCACGACTTCGTGCTACCCTACGGCTTCTACCGGGCGATTCCGGGCGGCGTCGCCCGGGCGTTCCGCACGGCCGACCTCGCCCTCGGCGGGACGGTCGTCGGCGACAAACTGGCCTCGGTGTCGTACTGGAACGCGGTCGTGGGCGACGGGGCCCCGGGCGCCACGAGCGGGGTCGACTGACTCCGCCATCGGGGCCGTCCCTCGCCGCGGCCAAACTCCATACCCACATAACTGCCCTCGGCCCGCAAGCGAATCCATTTAAGCCCTCACGGCTGTATCCCAGGGTATGGAGCTCTCGGTCGTCGTCCCGACGCTCAACGGTCGGGAACAACTGGCGGCGAGCCTCGACTCGCTCGCCGCCCACGCGCCCGACGCGGAGGTGATCGTGGTCAACGGTCCCTCCGCCGACGGGACGACCGGGATGGTTCGCGACCGCGACGACGTCGACGTGCTCGTCGAGGTGTCCGACCGGACGCTCAACGTGGCCCGAAACGCGGGCAGCGAGGTCGCCTCGGGCGAGGCGGTGGCCTTCCTGAGCTACGAACTCACCGTCGAGGAGGGGTGGCGGTCGGCCGTCGAGGCGGGGTTCGCGGACGCCGACATCGTCACGGGGCCGACCCACCGGGCGCTCCGGGCCGGGATGACCACCGAGTCGGCCGAGCGACGGACCATCTGCGGCCGCGACGTGGGCTACTTCAACGGTTCGAACGTGGCGTTTCGGGCTGACGTCCTCGACGACCTCGATGGCTTCGACGAGTACCTGGAGACCGGCGGCGCCCGCGACGCCGCCCACCGCGCTGCGGGGCTCGGATACGACGTCACCTGGCGGCCGCCGATGAGCGTCCGCCGCGAGTACGAGGCCGACGGCGGGATCGACGAAACGCGGTGGGAACCGAAGTATCGCTCGCTCGCCTACCGGCTCGTGAAAAACTACGGGCTCCGGCCCACGATCGCCCGCCGGATCGCCAGTCACGCCGTCTCCGACGCCGCTGCGGGCGTCCGGGCGGTGGTTCGGGGCGACGAGGAGCCGACCGCCTGGTTCGGCCGCGGCCGTGCAGTCGTCACCGGTACCGTCGGCGGCGCGGCGAGCGGGCTCGTCGCGCGGTTGCGGGATCGGTCCCCGACCCGGAACCCCCACGGGACGTCCCGGCGGGCCGACCGGATCGTGGCGCGGTACGACCGGCGGTCCTGACGGGCCCGCCGCGGGGAGTCGAACTCGCCGGCCGGCGGCAGTTACGTCTCGCCCGGCGCCAACCCCGGAACGACCCGCGAGGGGTTTTTCGAGAAGACGCGTCGCATCATGTCCTCGCTCACGTCGAGCGTGAGCACCTCCATGACCGCGACGTTCGGGTGGGCGGCCGGCGCCCCGCTGGCGAACAACACCCGGTCGGGGTGTTCGAGGACGCCGCGCTCTAGCACGTCCCGGAAGCGGACGTAGCCGGTGTCGAGATAGAGGTCGTCGTAGGTGTCGAGCAGGTCGATCGCGGCGTGCATACGCTCGCGGTCGAGCGGGTAGCCCCCGAACCCCGAGAGCACCACCGGGAACTCCCCTCGCAACAGCGTCTCGGCGACCGCCCCTGGTGGGAAGGCGTCGCCGGCGACGACCGTCACGGGGAGGCCAACGTCGTCGAGGCGGTCGAGGGTCTCTTCGTCCGGGAGGCCATCGTGGATCGGGTCGAGGACGAACCCGTGGAACCGGTCGTCGTAGGCGTACTGCTCGACGTCGGTCGGCGCGGTGTGGTGCTCCTGCCGCGAGGCCGTCAGGTTCCGCACACGTGCGGCCGCCGTGTCGGTCGGGTCGCGCGGGCCGTTGATCCGTGCGAACGCCACGAACGATCGGTCGACCGAGAGGCGGGCGACGGCGTTGTTGGCCCGGAGGTACCCCGTCCCGGCCTCGCGCCGACCGGGGACGACCACCGCCCGGACGACGCCGGCCTGGTGGTACTCCCGCTCGAGCTGGTCGGGGCGGACGTCCCGGCCGCGCGACGCCACGGACCCCGCGTCGGGTTCGAGCGTGGCGTAGACGTCGACGACCCGGAACCCGTGGTTCAGCTCCAGCATCATCAGGGGGGTGGGCCTCGCTCGTAATAGGTGTACCCACATTTCGACCAGGCCCCACCGGCTCGTCACTGACTCCGAGCCGGTGCCGACGCTCGCGCCTATCTCACCCGGATGTTCCCCATCGGAAGGTGACCGACGCCCCCGGTTCGAGGTCGAAGGCCTCGTCGCCCCGCCCCCGGTTGACGTCACACTCCAGGTAGCCGTGGCTCCCGACCGTGACGAGGCGCTCGCCGGGATCGACACCCGCGAACGTTGACACGAGTGGGACCCGCTCGCCGTCGACGGTGATCGAGCCGGGACCGCCCTCGTCCGGCGGCGCCGGCAGCGTCGTCCCGGGGACGTTCGTTATCGCGTTGCCGAAGTCGTCGACGACGAGCACCTCGCCGTCGGCGCCGCTCTCGCGGACCGTGGGTTCGGGCAGCGTCAGGTCGACGAACTCGTCGGTCCGGGCGACCTGGTCGAGCGCGAGAAGGTTCTCGGCGCTCTCGGCGGTCCCGGGCGGCGCACCCTCGTGGACCGCGGCGGCCGCCGGGGCGAACACGTCCCGGCCGTGGAACGTGCTGGAGGCCGGGTCCTCGACGCGCCACTCGAAGACCTCGGGGTCGTCGTCGCCCGCGAGCGCGCGGGCCGGCGGCAGGAGGCTCCCGTTGTCGGGACCGACGAGCAGGTGATCGCCGGCCCGGACCACGACGGCGTCGCGGTCGGTGCCGACGCCGGGGTCGACGACCGCACAGTGGACCGCCGGCGGGAACTCGGGGAGGACAAAACGGAGCCAGAAGGCGGCGCCGCGGACGTCCTGGCGGGGGAGGTCGTGGGTCACGTCGACGACGCGGGCGTCCGTCCGGCGGGCGAGGACGCCCCGCATCGCGGCCGGGTACGGTGAGCCGAAGTCGGAGGCGAGGGTGATCACTGGTGTGGGATGGCCGCGGTCACTCGGGGTCGGCGGTGTCGTCGCGGAATCGCTGGCCGTTCGTGTCCGTATCGCTCACCCGCCGGATGCGTTCGAGGCCGTCGATCTCGTGGATCGTCTCGGCGACGGGATCGGGAACCAGGTGTTCCCAGGGATCGCCGTGAATCATCCGTTCGCGCAGTTCGGCGCCTTCGAGGACGTCGCGGTCGAACATCGGCGACTGGCGGACCGTGACGCCGGCTTCCTCGAACAGCTGGATGACCAGCGGGTTGTTGGAGTAGGCGACGTCGAACTTCGGTGACATCGACTGGACGTGGCTCACCCACACCGAGTTCCGGTCGAGGTCCTCGATCGGCACCGCGTAGGTGGTGATGTCGAGTTTCGAGACCGTCTTGGTGACCATCATGATGCGCTCGCCGGCGGTAAACGGGTTGCGCGGCGAGTGGGAGTCACCGGCGCTCCCGATCCCGAGGACTAGCTCGTCGACCGCGTCGGCGATCTCCTCGACCATCTGGTGGTGCCCGTTGTGGTAGGGCTGGAACCGGCCGATGTAGAACCCCCGCATACCACCTCGGTTCCGAGCCATGATTTATAAATACAGCGAGTCCGACCGCGGTCCGGATCCGTCGACAGGGGGCGGCTCGCGGTCGAACGGACGGATGTAGGATCGCCGGACGAGGGGAGAAAGTATATCAGTCGCTAACCCTTCGATTATCATAGCGATAGAGTTCTATGAGTAACGATCCAAACACCGACGACACCCCCCGCGAGGGCGGGGGCGACGAGTCCGCGCCGTCGGGGGAACGCGGGGCACCCGAGCCTCCCGGGTCCGACGAGCGGACCAACGGCGACCCCGCCGGGCCACCGGCCGGGAACGATTCGGGAGCGCCCGAGGGGACCATCGACGACCTCGGGAGCGACGTCGAGGTCGAGGCCGAAATCGACGAGGACATCGCGGAGGACGACCTCCTCGGCGGCCTCCAGATCGACTCGACCGCCGAAATCGAGGTTCCGGACCGGCTGGTCGATCAGGTGATCGGCCAGGAACACGCACGCGACGTCATCATGAAGGCGGCAAAGCAGCGCCGGCACGTCATGATGATCGGATCCCCCGGGACGGGCAAGTCGATGCTCGCAAAGGCGATGTCCGAACTCCTCCCCCAGGAGGAACTGCAGGACATCCTCGTCTATCACAACCCGGACGACGGCAACAACCCGAAGGTCCGGACGGTGCCGGCCGGCAAGGGCGACCAGATCGTCGAGGCCCACAAGGAGGAAGCTCGGAAGCGCAACCAGATGCGCACGTTCCTCATGTGGATCATCATCGCCATCGTGCTCGGCTACTCCCTGATCATCGCCGGGCAGATCCTGCTTGGCATCCTCGCGGCGGGCGTCATCTATCTCGCCTTCCGCTACGGGTCCCGCAGCAGCGACTCGATGATCCCGAACCTCATCGTCAACCACGCCGACGAGACCCAGGCGCCGTTCGAGGACGCCACCGGCGCCCACGCCGGCGCGCTGCTGGGCGACGTTCGCCACGACCCGTTCCAGTCCGGCGGGATGGAGACGCCCAGCCACGACCGCGTCGAACCGGGCGCGATCCACAAGGCCAACAAGGGGGTGCTGTTCGTCGACGAGATCAACACCCTCGACATCCGCAGCCAGCAGAAGCTGATGACGGCGATCCAGGAGGGCGAGTTCTCCATCACCGGCCAGTCCGAGCGTTCCTCGGGCGCGATGGTCCAGACCGAACCCGTCCCCTGTGACTTCGTGATGGTCGCGGCGGGGAACCTGGACGCCATGGAGAACATGCATCCCGCGCTGCGCTCGCGCATCAAGGGGTACGGGTACGAGGTGTACATGGACGACACGATCGAGGACACCCCCGACATGCGCCGCAAGTACGCCCGCTTCGTCGCCCAGGAGGTCGCCAAGGACGGCCGCCTCCCCCACTTCACCGAGGAGGCAATCGAGGAACTCATCCTCGAAGCCCGGCGCCGCGCCGGCCGGAAGGAACACCTCACCCTCAAGCTCCGCAACCTCGGCGGGCTGGTCCGGGTCGCCGGCGACATCGCCCGCTCCAGCGACAGCGACTGGACCACCCGCGAGCACGTCCTCCAGGCGAAGGGACGGTCGCGCTCGATCGAACAGCAGCTCGCGGACGACTACATCCAGCGCCGCAAGGACTACGAGCTGTCGGTCAACGAGGGCTACGTCACCGGCCGCGTCAACGGGCTCGCCGTGATGGGCGAGGACTCGGGCATCGTCATGCCCGTCATGGCCGAAGTGACCCCCTCGCAGGGTCCCGGCGAGGTGATCGCCACCGGCAAACTGCAGGAGATCGCCATGGAGGCCGTCCAGAACGTCTCGGCGATCATCAAGAAGTTCTCCGACGAGGACATCTCGGAGAAGGACATCCACATCCAGTTCGTCCAGTCCTACGAGGGCGTCGAGGGCGACTCGGCGTCGGTGACCGTCGCTACCGCCGTCATCTCCGCGCTGGAGGGCGTCGGCGTCGACCAGTCGCTCGCGATGACCGGCTCGCTGTCGGTCCGCGGCGACGTCCTCCCGGTCGGCGGCGTCACCCACAAGATCGAGGCCGCCGCCAAGTCCGGCATGGACCGGGTCGTCATCCCGGCGGCGAACATGCAGGACGTCATGATCGAGGACGAGTACGAGGAGATGGTGGAGATCATCCCCGTCTCGCACATCTCGGAGGTCCTCGACGTGGCCCTGGAGGGCGAACCGGAGAAGGACTCGCTGGTCGACCGTATCAAGTCCATCACCGGGTCGGCGCTCGAACGCGGCGAGACCGGCTCCCCCAAGCCGGGCGGTCCGAGCAGCCCCAGTCCAAACTGAATGGCCGACTGGGCGACGTTCGCGGCGTTCGTGGGCGTCGTCCTCGGGTTGCTTCTCGTTCTCGCACACCTCTCCCAGCAGTCGCTCGACGCGGACGGCGATCCGGCGGGCTCGAAACCGGAACGGGTCGGCGCGAGCGTCGAGGGCCCGTTTTCGGGGGCCGCCGACGCGGAGGCTCTGGATCCGTCCGCCGAACCGGACGTGGAAGGTCCGTCCGCCGACGACGCAGAGAGCCCGTCCACCTTCGACGCCGAGGTGGCCGCTCACCGACACCGTAGCCCGGCGACCGTCGTCGAGGGCGAGGCGTCGTCGCCGGCGACGAACGCGGGGGAGAGCCCCGGCATGTCGACCGGTGCGCTGCTGGCGAACGTCGCCGTCTCCCAGGGTGCCTTCGGGCTGCTGTTGCTCGGCGGCGCCCTGCTGGCGGGGATTCCGTTCTCGGCCTTCGGGGTGACTGCGTCGACTACGGGACCGGCGGCGATCGCGGCAGGCGTCGGTCTCGGCACGGCGTTGTACGCCGCAAACGAGGTGGGTGCGGCGGCGAGCGCCCGGGTCGGCCTCGGTCGCTCCGAGGCGCTCCGCGAACAGTTGGCGCCCGACACGCCCGGCGGCTGGGCGGTGCTTTTGCTAGTGGTCCTGCCGATCATCGCGGGGTTCGAGGAACTGCTGTTCCGGGGGGCGCTGGTCGGTGTCATCGCCGTCGGTTTCGAGGTGTCGCCGTGGCTGCTCGCGGCGCTCTCCTCGGTCGCGTTCGCGCTCGGCCACGGGGCCCAGGGCCCGACCGGCATCGTCGTCACCGGCCTCCTCGGGTTCGTCCTCGCTGCGGCGTTCGTCCTCACGGGGAGTCTGCTGGTCGTCGTGGTTGCCCACTACCTGGTGAATGCGCTGGAGTTCGTCGTCCACGAGGGACTCGGCGTCGAGTGGCCGGGCAGTCGGAGCGTCTGACCGCCGCTTGGCAGCGGCGGACAGACGGTGATCGACGCGGACGGTAGGGGAGCGAGCAGGCGACACGGAACTGGCAGCCGTCTCCGCGGGACGCCGTGTCGCACACCCGCGCCCGCCCCGCGGCCGGACTCACGTCACGCCACGGGGTGGTGCCGTCACCGCACTTGAAAACGGGGTCGGCCGAGGCGCAACGGGTCGTTCCCGCCCCGTCGGTCAGTCCTCCAGCCGGCGGAGCGCGCGTGCGATCGAGTCGGGGGTCGCGCCCGGACCGTCCACGCGGTGATCGGGGACGAACAGGGGCACGGGGTTCTCGCGGAGCGCCCGCTCGACGGTCGCCAGGTCGTCCTCGGCCTCGGCATCCAGCCCCGACATCCGGGCGATCCGATCGATCGAGAGCCGGCGACCGTACGGAACCGTGCGGACGGAGTCCAGCACCCGCCGCTGCTCGGTCGGGACCGTGAGGCCGACGTCGACGTCGTCGAAGTCGTCGGGTTCGCCGCCGAGGTACGCCTCGATCCGATCTAGCAGGGGATGGTCCGGATCGCCGTCCTCGGGGGGGTCGTCCGGGAACGAGACGCCGATCACCTTCCCCCCGACGACGCCGACCTGGACCGCGCGGTCGAGCGACGGGAACGTGCGGGCGAACAGGCCGGGTGCGTCCATGGCCCACCCAGGAGAGCGGGCGGTTTATCCCTGGCGGGCCGCGGGAGACGGTGACGACGATCCCCCGGGGCCAGCGTGGGAGCAGTCCGGGACACCGGCGGCCGACGGGCGGACGCCCGGGGGGACGACGCAAGTCTTATGTGCAGATGAGTCCGTTAGTGTACAATGATGGACGCTAATGAGGATCCACTGGCTCCCGAGGTGCGGTCGATCCTCGCCAGCGCGCGCGAGCGCGAGGGCGGGGACGAGCGCGTGTCGGTGTCGCCCCGGTCGCTCCCGGCGGCGTTCGACGCCGCCAGGGCGGCGGGGCGCGTGCCGGTGATCGCGGAGGTGAAGCCGACGAGTCCGACGACGGAGGGGACCCGAACGGACGACCCGGTCGAGTTGGCCGAGCGGATGGTCGCCGGCGGCGCCGCGGCGCTGTCGGTGCTGACCGAACCCGATCACTTCGGCGGGTCGACCGAGACGCTGCGCCGCGTCAGGGAAGCCGTCGACGTGCCCGTCCTCCGGAAGGATTTCGTGGTACGGGAGGACCAGCTCGACGCCGTCGACGCCGACGTCATCCTGCTGATCGTGCGCTTTCTCGACGGCGTCGAGGAGCTTTCGGATCTGCTCGTGGCCGCCGAGGACCGGGGGTTCCAGGTGCTCGTCGAGGCACACACCGAACGGGAGGTCGAGGCGGCCCTCGAAGCGGGCGCGAGCATCGTCGGGATCAACAACCGCGACCTCGGCCGGCTTGAGGTCGACCTCTCGACGTTCGAGTCGGTCGCACCGGCGGTCCCCGACGACGTGACGCTGATCGCCGAGTCCGGCGTGACGACGACCGACGACGTACGGCGAATGTGTGCCGCGGGCGCCGACGGACTGCTGATCGGGTCGGCGATCATGGACGGCGACGTTGAGGGGAACGTCCGGCGGTTCTCGGGGGCGACCGACGACGCGGTGACCCCGGACGGAGGGGCAGTCCGGGCGACGACCCCGGACGAGGGATCGACCGGAACCGACAGGGTCCCCGACTCCGAAGGGACGAGCGACGACACGCAGACCGACGAGACGGCTTCCACCGACACCACATGAGTTCGACAGACGGCAAGTTCGGCGACTACGGCGGACAGTACGTTCCCGAGGCCCTGATGCCGGCCATCGAGGAACTGGACGACGCCTACGAGCGGTACGTCCTGAACAACGAGGACGGCTTCCGCGACGAGTTCCGGCGACGGCTCCGGGATTTCGGCGGGCGACCGACGCCGCTCCAGCGCGCCGATCGGCTCTCGGAGCGCTACGGCCGCGAGGTGTACCTCAAGCGCGAGGACCTGCTCCACGGCGGGGCCCACAAACTCAACAACGCGCTCGGGCAGGTGCTGTTGGCGAAGTACATGGGCAAAGAGCGGATCATCGCCGAGACCGGCGCCGGCCAGCACGGCACCGCGACGGCGATGGCCGCGGCCCACCTCGACATGCCCTGCGAGATCTACATGGGCCGGACGGACATCAACCGTCAGCGGCCCAACGTGTTCCGGATGCGGATCAACGGCGCCGAGGTCAACCCCGTCACGGTCGGCCGTGGCACCCTGAAGGAGGCCATCTCCGAGACGATGCGCGACTGGGCCACCAACGTCGAGGACACCCACTACGTCATCGGCAGCGTCGTCGGTCCCCACCCGTTCCCGCGGATGGTCCGGGACTTCCAGGCGGTCATCAGCGAGGAGGCCCGCGAGCAGGCCCACGAGCGGTTCGGCGGCCTCCCCGATACGGTGCTGGCCTGTGCCGGCGGCGGGTCGAACACGATGGGCGCGTTCGCGGAGTTCGTCGACGACGACGGCGTCGACCTGGTCGCCGTCGAGGCCGGCGGTTCGTCGCTGTCGGTCGACGAGGAGGCGGGCGTCGCGCCCAACTCCGCGTCGCTGTCGACCGGCACCGAGGGCGTGCTCCACGGGGCGCGTACCCGGATCCTCCAGGACGGCGACGGGCAGATCATGGAGTCCCACAGCGTCTCCGCCGGCCTCGACTACGCCGGTGTCGGCCCCGAACTGGCCCACCTCGTCGACGGGGGTCGGGTCACCCCGGTCAACGTCGACGACGACGACGCACTCACGGCCTTCCATCGCCTCTCGCGGATGGAGGGGATCATCCCCGCCCTGGAGTCGGCCCACGCGCTCGGCTACCTGGAGCGGGTCGCCGGCCCCGAGGCGGACATCGAGGCCGACCTCGGCGAGACGGTGCTGGTGAACGTCTCCGGGCGCGGCGACAAAGATCTGGAGACCGTCATCGAGGAGAGCGCCGAACGCGACCTGCCGGACGCGCCGTCGATGGACGTGTTCCGCGAGGAGGGCGGGCTGTGAGCCGGATCGACGAGGCCTTCGCCGACGGCCCCGCGTTCGTTCCCTACCTCGCCGCGGGCGACCCCGACTACGAGTCCTCGCTCGCGTACGTCGAGGCGCTCGAACGCGGCGGCGCCGACGTGATCGAACTCGGCCTGCCCTTCTCGGAACCCATCGCCGAGGGGCCGACCATCCAGCAGGCCATCGTCCGGTCGCTGGAGGGCGGCATGACCCCCGACCGCTTTTTCGAGTTCGTCGCCGACCTCGACGTCGACGTGCCGCTGGTCTGTATGACCTACTACAACCTCGTCTACCAGTACGGCGGCCCCGACGCGGACCGCCCGAGAGCGTTCGTCGAGCGCGCCGCCGAGGTCGGCATCGACGGCTTCGTCGTGCCGGACCTGCCCGCCGAGGAGGCCGACCCGCTCCGGGCGGCCTGCGACGAGTTCGGGCTGGATCTGATCTTCGTCGTCGCGCCCACGACCCGCGGCGATCGGCTCGACCGGATGATGTCCCAGGTGTCGGGCTACGTCTACGTTCAGGCGCGTCTGGGCGTCACGGGCGCGCGCGAGGACGTGTCCGGGCAGACCGGGGAGTCCCTCGCCCGCCTGCGCGAGTACGACGTGCCCAAAGCGGTCGGGTTCGGCATCAAGACCGGCGAGCACGCCGCCCGGATCGTCCGGGCTGGCGCCGACGGGATCATCGTCGGCTCGGCGCTCGTCGACATCGTTGCCGAGGGCCACGAGAACGGCGATTCGACCGACGCCGTCGCCGACCGCCTCGAAGCGAAGGCCCGCGAGCTGTCGGCCGGCGCGCGGCGCGGTGCCGAGCAAGAGACGCCGAAAACGGAACGCACATAAGTCGAGATTGACAGAGTTTCCCACACCAACAATGGACGTCGGAATTTCGGCACGACTGGACCGGATCTCCACAGCGGGGCGGTACCTCATCGTCCCCATGGATCACGGCATCTCGCTCGGCCCCGTGACGGGGCTGCGCGACATCGAATCGACGATCGACGCGATCACGCGCGGCGGCGCCGACGCCGTCCTCACCCAGAAGGGAATCGCCCCGCGCGTCCACGACAGCAAGAACGGCAAGGGGTTCATCGCCCACCTCAACGGCTCGACCGAGATCGGTCCCGACGCGAACGACAAGCGGCCGACCGGGACCGTCGAGGAGGCCCTGCGCCTCGGCGCCGACGCCGTCTCCTTTCACATCAACGTCGGCAGCGACTCCGAGCCCGAGCAGATCACCCAGCTCGGCGAGCTGACCGAGACCGCCCACCGCTACGGCGTGCCGGTACTCGCGATGGCCTACGCCCGCGGACCGGACATCGACGAGGAGGATCCCGAGACGCTCGGCCACGCCGTCCGCCTCGCGGAGGAACTCGGCGCCGACGTGGTCAAGACCGCCTACAGCGGCGACCCCGATGGCTTCGAGTACGTCTGTGAGTCGACCCGGCTGCCGGTCGTCATCGCCGGCGGCGCCCGCGGCACGGACCACCGAACGGTCGAGATGGTCCGTGGCGCGATGGACGCCGGCGCCGCCGGCGTCTCGATGGGTCGCTCGATCTTCCAGCACGAGGAGCCCGAACAGATCGCCCGCGCCGTCGCCGCGGTCATTCACGACGACGCCGACGTCGAGGACGCCCTCCGGACCGCCGGCCTGTCGATCGAGGCCTGAGGCCGGATCCGGACGCCGACGAGGGATCGACGACGGCCGAGGACCAACGTTCGTGGACCCGATTACCGACTTGGCGGACACTCACGCCCGGTATCACATCTAAAACTGTGGAACGTAGTTTTATAATCCGGGTTCCCTATGACAGTCCCGTACGCGAGTAGCGTCCGGCGGTTCGCCACCGTCCGAACCTGATCCGGGTGGTGTCCGGTTCGGATCGACGACCGATGAGGTGATCCCACCGTCGTCACTCGTGGCGAGAACGCGGGGCGCTTCGGAGCTGCTCGGCAGATCAGCAATGACCTCGGAACACCGAAACGCGACCGACGGAGAGACCAGCGCCTTCGAGAACCACGAAGCACACCTCAGACAGGCACAGGCCGTCGCGGGCCTCGGAAGCTGGGAACTCGACGTGACCAGCGACCAACTGTACTGGTCCAAGGAGGTAGAGCGACAGTTCGACGTACGCGCGGAGCCACCCGTGAGCTTCGCGCAGTTCCTGGAGTACGTCCACCCGGAGGATCGAACGCGCGTCCGGGACAACTGGACTGCGGCGCTCGACGGGGACAAGTACGACGTCGAACACCGGATCGAGAAACCCGACGGCGACCACGTGTGGGTCCGGGCACGTGCCAGGATCGAGCGCGACGCCGACGGGCGGCCGGTCAAGGCCGTCGGCGTCCTCCAGGATATCACCGAGCGCAAGGAGCGCGAGTCCAGGATGCGTATGCAACTCGAAGCCATCGAGTCCTCGATGGAGGGAATCGCCGTCCTCGATGCGGACGACGAGTACGTGTTCATGAACCAGGCCCACGCCGACCTCTTCGGCTACGATCCCGGGGAGCTCGTCGGCCGGTCGTGGCGCTACCTCTACGACGACGACGAGGTCGAACGCCTGGAACGAGAGGTGTTTCCGGTGGTGGACGACGCCGGCGAGTGGCGGGGGGAGTTGACGGGGACCCGACGCGACGGCTCGACGATGATCCAGGAGACCACACTCACCCGGCTCGACGGGGGTGGCCTGGTCTGTACGACCCGGGACGTCACCGAGCGCAAGGAGCGCGAGCGGAGCCTCCGCCGGTTCAAACGGGCCATCGAGGCCTCCAGCCACTCGATTTACATCACCGACCCCGACGGGACGATCCAGTACGTCAACCCGGCCTTCGAGGCCGTGACGGGGTACAGTTCCGAGGAAGCGATCGGACGAACTCCCAGCATCCTCAGGTCCGACGAACACGACGAGTCCCTCTACGAGGACCTGTGGGAGACGATCCTCGCCGGGGAGACCTGGGAGGGCGAACTCGTCAACAACCGAAAGGACGGCACCCGGTACGTCGTCAACCAGACGATCGCCCCCGTCACAGACGAGGACGGCGGGATCACCAACTTCGTCGCAGTCAACGCCGACATCACGGAGCTGAAACGAAACCAGAACGAGATCCACAAGCTCAGACAAGCGATCGAACACGCACAGACGCCGCTGACCCTGACCGACCCGACGAGAGAGGACAACCCGATGGTGTACGTCAACGAGTCGTTCAAGGAGCTCAGCGGCTACTCGGAGGCCGACCTCATCGGGGAGAACTGTCGGTTGCTCCAGGGGGCGGACACCGACGAGGGGACAATCGCCGAACTCCGGGCGGCCATCGATGACGAGGAACCGATCACCGTCGAAATGCGTAACTACCGCCGGGACGGGACGATGTTCTGGAACGAGCTCTCGGTCACGCCCGTCTACGACTCGGACGGCTCGCTCATCCGGTATCTCGGCACGCAACGGGACGTCACCGAACGGAAGGAGCGCGAACAACAGTTACGGGTACTCGATCGGGTGCTCCGCCACAACCTCCGAAACGACATGAACGCCATTCTGGGGCACGCCGAGACGATCCGATCGACGGCGTCCCCCGACGTGGCGTCCCATGCCGAAACGATCGTCGAGAAGGGAACACAGCTCCTGGAGACGGCCGATAAACAGCGGGCGATCACGAACGTCCTGCTGGAACCTCCCAACCGGAAGTCCGTCGCGGTCGATCGCCTGATCCAGACGGTCACCTCGGGGGTCGCCGAGGCGTTCCCGGACGCGACGATCGACGTCGACTGCCCCGGGGAGGTCACGGCGGTCGCGTCCTCCCGGATCGGGCAGGCCCTCGAGGAACTGCTCACCAACGCACTAGAGCACAGCGACCAGGACGAGCCGACGGTGCGAGCGAGCGTCACCGACCGGGACGAGCACGTCCGGATCGAGGTCATCGATCGCGGCCCGTCGATCCCGGAGATGGAACAACAGGTAGGAACCAGCCCCCGCGACCTCGACCCGCTGTATCACGGCAGCGGCCTCGGGCTGTGGCTCGTCTACTGGATCGTCAACCGATCGGACGGAACGGTGTCCTTCGGGGAGAACGACCCGGGGGGGAACGTCGTACAGATCGACTTGCCCCGCGCGTCGAGCCGGCGGCGGCGTCCCGTGTCGTCGGACGACTAGTCGTCGGCCCAGCCGCACACGCGCCCCCGGCGAGGGGGTCTTCCCCGCAGCCACGTCGACCGGGATCCGCCCTGTTCGGCGCGCACGCGTTCCGGTTGCCACCGCCCGGGGGACCTGCCATCGACGCCACTTCCCGCCGGCTCAGGTGTTCACGTCCTCGATCTCCTCGTTGACGAGGAACCGTCCCTGCGGGGTCAGGTTACAGGGTTCGCTCTGGGCGTCGATGAGTTCGTCCTCGTGGAGGGTTTCGAGCATCCGGTCCAGTTCCGCCTGTTCGACCCCCAGAAGCGGCGCGAGGTCGATCTCGGGCCCGGAGGAGTACAGCCCCACGAGCACCTCCACCTGTTTCTCGTCGAGTTCGACGTTCCGGACGGAGTTTTTGATGTAGAAGTACATCTGCCGGAGGTACCGACCCAGGATGTTCATCTTCCGCCGCGACCGGATCGACACCTCGGAGGTGACGGTCTGGCCGTCGACGACGTGCTGGACCGACAGCACCAGTCGCGTCTCGTCGTCGATGGTCCGTTCGAGCACCTCGAAGAAGACCACCGTCGCGAGGTCGATCTCGAAGGGCTCGTCGGTCTCGCCTAGCTGTTCGTTGCCGGGGAACACCACGGTGTGGGGATCGAGATGGAGGCCGGCCGAGCGCATCGGGGAGTCCATCACGCGGCCGCCGATCTCGGCGGGATGTTTGACCAGGGTCTTCGAGCCGTTCAGCGCGGCCCGGTACAGGAGCAGCGAGAACTTCTCGATGGTCTCGCGGTCGCCGCCGACGACGGTCGTGCGCCGTTGGTCGCCCGCGACGTAGCCGACCATCACGGTGTGATCGAAGAACTCCTCGACCTCCGAGGGGACCTGCCCAACCGCGATGTCGAAGATGGAGGTGATCGGCACCACCGTCCGGTTGTCGGAGGTCACGAGCACCAGGCGGCGGTTGCTCATCAGCACCCGCCCCCGTTCGAGGTCGTAGGAGATGTCGTTGCCGCCCGCGACGAAGTTGGCGATGAAGTCGACGACGAGCGTCTCGTTCTCCCCGATCTTGCGGGGCCCTTCGCGCTCGCGTCGCTTCTCGGCGCGCCGCGTCTCCTGTTTGGCCTGCGCGACCACCTGGTTTTCGTCCATCCGAGTGCCCGTCGACTGGGCCGCTTTCGTCGAGGCCGTGATGTCGGAGTCGATGTCGCTCATACCGAGATCAGCGCTCCCGTCAGGTGGGTGGTCCCGACCGCGAGTAGGCAGCCGATCCACGTCAACAACACGAAGTGGAGGTACGCGTTGATCTTGTGGCCGCCGTCGACCTGGCGGATCATCAGCGAGGACAGCAGGGCGTTGTAGAGGATCACGAGCGTCAGCAGGTACTCGATCAGCGGGATGTCGTAGGCGCTCGCGTAGATGAGCTGGCCGAAGTCGAACTGCGCGAAGTTCATCTTGCTCGACAGTTCGGCGAGCACGTCGACGACGCCCAGCCCGATGAAGAAGGCGACCGCCGAGGCAGCCGTGATCCCGTACAGCACGCCGATGAGCGTGACCGTCGCCTGCTTGCGCTGGCGGCGAAGCTGGATCACCTCGTTCATGTTCCGGCTGATCAGCTCCCCGAGCTGTTTCGGCTCGCCGCCCATCTGGCGGCCCATGAGGTACATCTCGCTGAACTTCTGGATGAGGAAGGACGAGGACTCGGCGGTGAAGTAAAACCACGCTCGCTCGGGCTCGATCCGCATCCGGAGGCGGGTGTACAGCCGCTCGATGTCCCGGGAGAGCACGCCGAAGTCCTTCTCGCGGAGCGTCTTGAGGACCTCGGTCGTCGTCGACTGCTTAGCGGTCTCGGAGGCGCCGAGCGCCCGGATGAACCCGGGGTACTCCTGGTCGCGTTCCTTGATGCGGTTCTCGTGGCGTCGGGCGATGACTCCCGGGACGGCGAGCGGCGTCAGTGGCGCCGCGATCAGGATCTGGACGGGCACGCCGATGACGAACCCCTGGAAGTCGGGGCCGAACCAGCCGAGCCACCCCGCCGGGATCAGGGCGACGAGCACGATCGAGACCGCAAACGCCCCGTAGAGGGCGATGTCGATCTGGCGATCGGGCTTCGTGCGGTACTCGTTTTGCTGGTACCACAGCGGGTCGTACGGGGACATGGTCCGGATGACGTAGAAGAAGCCGAGCTGGACGAACACGAACAGGACGATGACCGCCGAGATGGTGATCGTCGCGTCCGTCCCGGTGAGGATCGGCAGCACGATGGCGTTGACCAGCCCGAACGTCATCGAGAGGATCATCGAGAGGTACAGGTCCTTCATCACTTCGAGGTTGCCGAGGATGCTCTCGTAGACGGTGACGTACTGCTGGACGATCGCGCTCTGTTCGCCGAGCAGGAACTCGCCGATGTCCTGGCCGGCGTTCAGCGAGTACGCCAGCCGGTCGAGGAAGTCGCCCAGCGGCTTCGAGGGCACTTCCCGGGCGCGGCGCTCGCAGGCCTCGTCCAGGGACTGGTTCCAGGTGTCGACCAGCTGGGCGATCCGGTTGGTCTCGACGGCGAGTTCGTCGTACTCCTCCTCGCGGGCCAGCGTCCGGAACACCTCGATCCGGTCGATGTTCGTCGTCGACAGCACGGTCATGTGCGTGATGAACAGGTGGAGCTGTCGCTCCAGCCCCGTCCGGACCTGCTCGATGCGCAGGCGCGGGTACAGCACCGCCGCCGCCAGGACGAGGGCGCCGAACAGGAACACCGGGATCCGCACCAGAAGCTGCAGGGGGAGCACGATCGCCCCGACGAAGAAGGCCAGAAAGCAGACCACTGCGGGGGCGAGCACCATCAGCCCGTACCGCCGGACCCCCATCGGCATCTTCCGGTAGGCGTCCAGGAGGTCCCTGGTGAACTCCCCGGCCTCGATCACGGAGGCGGTACCCTGTTCGCTCATCGGTTCAGGTGTCCACCCGTGCCATGTCGAAGGGGAGCCCCTCGGTGCCGTCGAGCTGGAAGTTCTCGATCAGCTCGTTGACCTCGTGGTAGCCGAGGATGTTCTCCTGGATCGCCCGGCGCACGATCTCGGCCCTGAACTCGATGTCCTCGTAGATCTTCCGGGTGTCGTCGTACCCCAGCAGGGTGGCGATCTTCTCCTCCATGATGTAGGAGTTGTTCATCCCCTGGAAGACGATCTCGTCCTGGACGGGGTCCCAGTAGAACGCCTCCCGGGTGACGACGCCGCCCATTTCCTTCGAGTATCCCTCGATCTCCTGGACCGAGGTGACCCGTCGGAGGACGTCGTCGCCCTGCTTGACCCGGTTCTGGAACAGCGCGATGTCGGCGTTGTCCATGAACGTCTCGGGGATGTTGATCGGGTCCCCGGTGAACCGCTGGATCATCGAGACGATGTCGCTGGCGTGGAAGGTGAGCATCACCGGGTGGCCGGTCTGGGCCGCCTGGAACGCCATGCGACCCTCCTCGCCACGGACCTCCCCGACGATGATGTAGTCGGGGCGCGAGCGGAGCGCCGCCGCGACGAGGTCGAACATGTCAACCCCGGATTCGGACCCGCGGCCCTCCCGCGTCAGGAGTTGCTGCCAGGTGTCGTGGGGCGGGAGCACCTCGGCTGTGTCCTCGGCGGTGTAGATCTTCGAGTCCTGCGGGATGAACGACATGATCGCGTTGAGCGTGGTCGTCTTCCCCGAGGCAGTCTCGCCGACGACGAACACCGTACACTCGTTTTCGAGCGCCATCCAGAGATACGCACACAGTTCGGGCGACAGCGTCCCCCACTTGGTGATCTGGAACGTCGACAGCGGGACGTCGTCGCCCTGGCGGATCGTCAGCGAGGAGCCCTTTAGCGAGATGTCGTCGGAGTAGATGATGTTGATACGCGAGCCGTCTGGCAGCGTCGAGTCGACGATCGGGTGGGCGTCGCTCACCGGGTCGCCGATGCGTTCGCCCATGTTGCGCAGCCAGTTGTCGAACTGCTTGTCCGAATCGAACTCGACGGTCGTCTCGATCAGCCCGTAGACGCCGTGGTCGACGTCGATCTGGCTCGGACCGATCACGTGGATGTCCTCGTTGGCCGGGTCGCGCATGATCGGCTCCAGCGGCCCGAGCCCCACGATGTCCCGGACCAGGCGGTAGTGGATCGTCTCGTAGGTCTCGTCGGTCACCCGGATCCGGCCGAAGTCCAGCCGATTGATCACCTGGTCGATCAGGCTCGGCTCCTCGCGGTCCTCCTCGGGCGAGACGACGGTGACGATCTCGTCGAGCAGCCCCTCGATCCGCTCCTCGTAGTCCTCGTCGTGCTCGGGGGCCGGCTTGGAGACGCTGTGTTCGAGCAGTTTGTCCTTGACCGTCTCGAAGACGGCCATCTCCTCCTCGTCGAGTTCGGGTTCGATGGCGTAGTACTTCGTCGGCTCGCCGACGTTGCCGTACACCTGACAGAAGATCGGGCCGCCGACCGGGTACAGCACGTTCGGCCGACGGGACTCGTAGTCCCCACTGGCTTCGTCGATCAGCATGGGGAACTCCCCGGTGATCTGCTTGAACCGCTTCAGGTGCTCGCGGACGTGTGACCAGTCCGTGGCGACCTCCCGGAGGTCGTCCGAAATGGCCGCGGATCCGTGGTCGGTCGCCATCTCAGGCCACGCTCCTCGATTCGATCACGATGCCGATTCCGGACCGCACGGAGAAGCCGATGCGGTCCCCGACCTGTTCGCCCATCCCCGCGAACCGCTTGACGAAGATGTTCCGGCGGACGTCGTTGCCGACCTCGACCATCTCCAGCTGGAGGTAGACGTCCGCGATCGAGCGGAACGGCCCGATCGCCTCCTCGTCGACCGTCGAGGGGTCGACCGTCAGGACGATCGTCTTGTTCCGGGAGGTCATCTCCCGGAAGAAGGAGATGATCTCCAGGGCGGCCTGGCGCTCCTCGTTCTGGCGCACCAGCGCCTCGAACTTGGGGTCGTTGCGAAGGATGGCGTCGAACGTGTCCACGATCACGACGTCGGCCTCCCACAGCGTCTCGGCCTCCATCAGCCGCCGGAGCAGGTCCTTGCGATCGTTGTCGTCGCCGCCCGAGAGGATGCTCCCGCCGGAGTCGATCTCGGCCGCGATGAAGAGGAACTCCTCGTTCAACAGCGGCTTGACCATCTCGTACTCCAGGGAGTGCATCTGGTCGAGGAACCCGCGAGTGTCCAGCTCAGTCGAGATGAGCGTCACCAGGGCGTCCTCCTGGGTGAGGCCGTAGCTGAACCGCTGGCTTATCACGCTCTTGCCCGCGCCGTAGTCGCCCTCGATGAGGACGATGGCGCCGCGGGGGATCCCGCCGCCGAGTTCCTTCTGCAGCCGGTCGTGATCTCCCATTCCGAGGTCGTAGTGTCGATCGCTCATTGGTGTCCTCCAGTTGTCGTCTCGGCTGCGCCGTCGATCGGCCACACCACGGTCGGGTCGCGGCCGATCGATCGTGCGTCGTCGATCGCGATGTCGGTCGGATCGTCCTTCATCTCTCGATCACGCCTCGTGTCTGAAGCGGAACGCTTCCTCGTCGCCGTTGACGGCGAGCGTCAGCCGGTGGTCGCCGGTCGACAGCGACAGGCCGGTCACGGAGAGCTGGACGACCGATCCCGGCGTCCAGTCGGTGCCGTCGACGACGAACAGCTCGGTCGACGACTGGTACTGACCGTCGATCAGCACGTCGACGACCGCCGTCGACGCCGGTAACTCCCGTGAGCCGGTGTTTTTCACGTAGACGGTCAGATTGCCCGCTCCCTCGTCGTACACGTCGGTGTTCTCGTCGCTGATCACCTCCACGTCCGTCCGGATCTGCTGGCTGAGGTCGGTGCCGCGGTCGTCGAGCGCCCCGGAGATGCCGGTCACGGTGTCCACGAGGACGCCCGCGACGCCCGCGGCGATCACGATGCTCGCGATGAACAACAGCAGGCTCGGCACCGACACGTCGGCCATCTACGACACCTCCGTGACGTTCCGCGACTCGGTGACGCCGTACTCGGTGGCGACGGTCACCCGGTTGGGCGCGTACTGGTCGGTGTAGTTCAGCTCCAGCGTCTCGCCGGGCATCCAGAGGTCGGTCGGCGTGCCGCCGGCCCCGACGACGGTGGCGTCCGCGGTCGACCGGTAGCTGTTGTTCACGAGTACCGTCGTCTCGTTGACCGACAGCTCCTCCGAGCCCGTGTTCTCCACCCGGATGGTCGTCCCCTGGTTCGCCTCGTAGGTCGCCTCGGTGACGTTGATCGCCACGTTGCGCCGGTCGAGCAGGCGCTCGCCGCGCTGGTCGGCCGCCTCGTCGACCTGCTCCAGGGTGGCGTCGGCCGTGGTGTAGAGGGTCACGGAGCCGACGAGCAGGCCGAGGAAGATGATCGCCGTCGCACCGCTAGCGCCGAATCCCATCCAGGTTCCCCCCTTTGACGGCTGACTCGTCGTGTGACCACGTCACGTCTCCGGCGAGGCGACTGATGTATGTGAGACTCGTCGTGTGCTGGTCGACGTCGAGTCGACCCGCGGAGCCGAACGCGTCCGCGTCGGCCGAGACGCCGTCGAGATAGTCCGTGAGGTCCGAGCGAACCGGCCCGGAGATCCAGCCGAGGTCCTCGTAGCGCCGCAGGGCGCGGCGGGCGCCGACGACGCCGCCGACGTCGACGAGGTACTCGACCCACTCCAGGGCGAGGAACTCCGCGACGTAGCTCGCCGGCATCGACGCCAGATACACCGAGTCGGCGTCGCCGCCCTCGTTGAACATCGTGGCGTCGGTCTCGACGGTCTCTGCGTCCCCGGTGTCGGCCGCGGGCGCCGCCGCGTCGGTCGCGTCGACTTCCCCGGAACCCTCGTCGGCCGTGCTCCCGGCGTCCTCGACCTCGACCGTCGCGTCCGTCCCGTCTTCGCTCTCGACCGTCGCATCCGCCCCGTCTTCACTCTCGACCGCGGCGTCCGCCCCGTCTTCGGCCGTGGCCGCCCCGGTTTCGTCCTCGGGGCGCTCCTCCAACTGTGCGATCTCGGCCGCCAGGTCGTCGTCCTCGTCCTCGGTGGCGTCCCCGATCTCCTCGGCCCCGGCCGGATCTTCCGTGTCCGGCGCCGGTTCCTCGGCTGCCGGCTCCTCTGTTGTCGTGTCCTCCTCTTCCCAGCCGCCTTCCTCCTCGTACTCGGACTTGAGGTCGTCGAACGAGGCGCCTGCGCCGCCGTCCTCGTCGAACTCCTCGCCGCCAGCTTCGACCGCCCCGCCGTCGTCCTCGTCCAGTTCTTCCTCCCCGGGACCCTCCCGCTGGTTTTCGATCAGTTCGTCCTCGGCCGCCATCTCGGCCTCCTGTTCGCCCGAGCCGTCGAGTTCCCCGAAGTCGTCGTCGAAGAACTCCTCGGCGTCGGCGTCTGCGACCGACGAGTCGAGGTCGCCCTCCTCTTCCTCTTGGGGCGAGTCGAAGAGGCCGAAGGCCCCTTCGGCGTCGAGCCCGCCCATCGCCTGGGCGTCGTCGACGAAGGGGTTGATCCCCCGGGTCACCATCTCGTAGATGTCGAGCAGTTTCCGGATGGTGTCGTCGAGTTCGTCGACGGTCTCGCCGATCTGTTTGTTCTCCTCGCGGACGGTGCTGACGCTGGATGAGATGGCGCTCACCTCGTTTTCGAGCTCCCCGATCCGATCTTCCAGTTCGGCGAGTTCCTCGTCGCCGGCGCCGCCGAAGTCGTCGCCCAGGTCGCCGAACCCATCGTCGCCGTCGTCGAGGTCGCCGAACCCGTCGTCACCGCCGTCACCGAACCCGTCGTCGCCGTCGTCGAGGTCGCCGAACCCATCGTCACCGCCGTCGCCGAACCCGTCGTCGCCGCCGTCGAGGTCGTCGAGCCCGTCGCCGTCCAGGTCGACGTCCTCGTCGTCGAGGTCGTCGAACCCCAGTCCGTCGGCGGCCAGCCCGTCGTCCGGTTCGTCCGGCTCCGTGCCGTCGCGCAACCAGTCCAGTACGCTCATCGGTATCGCCCCCGTGCGCCCAACCTGCGACCAACCGAGCCCGGCCCCGACAGGCGCGGATCGCCGGCCGTCGGGTGCCGACCTCGTTGCCGCCCGGGGTCCCGACTCCGAGGAAGGTGTGGCATTGCTACCGTGGTTCCGATCTGTCCTACATGAAGCTTCGCACCCCTTTATCGACGCTGATAACGGTGGCGCCCCCGGCTCGGGACGGTCCTGCCCTGCCGTCGGCTCCGACCGTCTGTGACGCCGGGATCAGTCCCGGCGTGACGCCGCCGTCCCGTCGTTCACGACCGTGGAGCGGAACGGTTAACACCACGGCGGGAGGTCGGACACACGAACAGCGCGCCCGCCGCACGAAAAGTTAACCCGGTCGCACGTCTACACCAGGAGCGACGAACCCAACCCAGCCTGATCTCGTATGCCCGAACTCGTACAAACCGGAATCGAGGGCCTCGACTCGATTCTAAACGGCGGTATCGTCAAGGACGCAGCCGTCCTCATCAGCGGCAACCCAGGGACGGGAAAGAGTATTCTCGGCCTGCAGTACATCTACAACGGCGTCGACATGTTCGACGAGGGGGGGATCTACCTTTCCTTCGAGGAGACCGCCGACGACATCAGCGACGCCGCGGCCTCCATCGGGTTCGACCGATGGGACGAGTACGTCGACGACGGGAAGATCACCGTCTACGACAAACACACCCTCCTCCGCGAGGGTGACTTCTCCTCGACGCTCGATCGGATCCTCGACGACCTTCAGGACACCGACAACGACCGACTGGTGTTGGACTCGCTGACGATGTTTCAGCTGTTCTTCGAGGACGAGAAGGAACAGCGCCAGTACCTGCTCAAGTTCATCGACATCCTCAAGGGCAGCGGGCTGACCTCGCTTCTGACGACCGAGCAGTCGGCCATCTTCCCCGAGACCGAGATCGGCCTCGAGAACTTCCTCACCGACGGCAACATCTATCTCATCCAGAGCCCTGCGGGCGCGACCAGCAACCGGTACATCTGGGTCGCAAAGATGCGCAAGCAGTCGATCAAGAACTCGATGTTCCCCCTGGAGATCGATCACGGCGGCATCAAGATCTACGAGCAGGCCGCCGGCTTCTCGATGGTCGGCGAGTCCCCGCCCTGGTTCGGCGACGAGGGTGGGGGCGGCGGCGCAGAGTTCGAGTAGCCGCTGAACGACCAGTTGGGTCGGGCCCGGGACGACTGCTTCTCACGAGCCGCGACGACGGCCGCGCTGGACGCACGTAGCGGACCCGCCAGTCTCTCGAACGTGGGACGGTACGTCCGGAGGAACTGGGTTCGACGCCGTCCCGAAGCGGAGGGCATCTTCGTCTCGGATCTGTCGTCCGTGGCCGCGTCTCTGTGATCCAGGAGGGACGACGTTGTCACTCGACGGTCGAGAAAAACGGAAAATCGAAACGTGTACCGGGCCGCTACAGCTTGACCGCCGCGCCCTCGGTAGTCGGTAGCGGGTCGGGGATGTTGAGGATGACGGTGGTGGTCGCGCCGTCGGGCGTGGTCAGGGTGACCGTCGCCTGTTCGCCGGACGCCAGTCCGCCGTAGATCGCGCCACTGCCCGTCATGTTGAGCGAGATGCGGACGCGCTCGTCGTCGCCGGTCAGGGAGTCGGCACTGTTGCCACCTGCGAGCGACGTCGTGATGGCCGACTCGTTGTCGCCGATGGTGACCGACTGCTCACCTTTGTCCCCAGTTATTTGTACTGTCGAGGAGGCAATGTCTATCACGTCGGCCCCGCTGCTGCGCTTGACCGTGATGTTGACTCGGCTGACGTTCTCGCCGCCGTCGCCATCAGCCTCGTAGATGCCGACCGTGCTCACCTCCTGCATCCGGTTGATGACCTGGTTCGTACTCTCCTCGCCGGTCTGCTGTGCTTTCTGCTGGAGGAAGCCGGCCGTGTCGACCAGGACCCCGGCAGCGATCGCCGCCACCAGAACCATCGCGATGAACACGATGAGGGTCCCGATTCCGACCTGACCTCGGCTCCGCGTCGAATCGTCGGTCGTGAACGGTAGTTGGATGTTGTTCATGTGTTACACCTCCACGTAGTCGCCGTTGCTTTGCGTGCTGAGCGTCGAGGGGACGTCGACCACGGCGGTCGTGGTCGATCCGCTCCCGGTCGTGATTCGGAGCGTCAGCTGCTCGCCGTCAGTGAGGAAGTTGTCCGCGTCGGTCGACGTCGCGTTGTCGGCTGCGACGCCGGCGCCGCCGGCGTTACTGACGTTCCCGTCGAGGTTGACTTCGAGCTCCAGCCGTTGATCGGTCTGTTCGATGATATGTTCGGAGTTGGTGTCCCCGCCGGTGAAGCCGGAGACTTCCCGCAGACCGAACGCCCCGCGCTGGGGTTCGTCGACGTCGTTGTTGCCGCTGTTGCCGTCGTCGACCGATCGCTGGATGGTGACGTCACCGTCCTCGCCGATGAGCTGAATCGTCGTGTCGTTCATGTCGATCGCCCCTGCGCCGGCTCCGGCTTTGATCAGGAGCGTCACGTTACCGACCCGCCTGTGGCTCTGGAAGCTGCTCCCATCCTGGGGAACGTGAGTCTTCTTGATCTCGCCGAACTTCGAGACGACCTGGATGTTGTCGCTCACCTGATCGGTGCTGTCTTCTCCGGTCTGCTGTGCCTTCTCCTGCAGGAAGCCGGCCGTGTCGACCAGGACGCCCGCCGCGATCGCCGCGACGAGGACCATCGCGATGAACACGATGAGAGTCCCGATCCCGACCTGGCCCCTGTCGTCGTCGGTGTTGAGTAGTTTCATTTATTGATCACCTACAGGTGGATCGCTTCCCCGCCGGTCTTGCCAGCGAACGTCTCGGGCGGCTGGAGGATGACCTCCGTCTGGGCGCCCGACTGGGTCACGATCGTGATCCGGGCAGTCTGGCCGGCTTCGATGTTCCCAGTACCAGTGAGGGCACCATCGCTGTCGAGGTCGATCGAGATTGTCGCGGTGTCAGAGGTTTCCTGGAGGATCGTCGTGGTTCCAACGTCCGAGCCCGACAGTTCCTCCTTCGACCCGCCCTTCACGTACTGGAACAGCGTCTTCCCGAGGTCGATGTCACCAGCCCCGGGACGCTTCTTGACTTTGAGTTTCAGCTCGCCAACCTTGATCGTCCCTCCGAAGGATTCGAGCATTCCGACCTGGGTGATGACCTGCACGCCGTCGCTCACCTCGGCGGTCGACTCTTCGCCGGTCTGCTGTGCTTTTTGTTGCAGAAGGTCGCCGGTGTTGACCAGGACGCCCGCCGCGATCGCCGCGACGAGGACCATCGCGATGAACACGATGAGGGTCCCGATCCCCACCTGACCTCTGTTATCAGTGTCCGTTTCGAACATTGTATTCGCTCACTGGCCGGCCGACGGTCCTCCCGACGAACACGACCATTAGCGTCCACAAATTAGAGCCGATACATAACCGTACCCCCCCGAATATCACAGCTGAAAACTGATTTCCGTACCGATCCGAGAACAACAACCACGCCCGCACAGGCAGGCCCGCGGGCGACGCAGTCATCTCGGGCGTCGTCCGAACTCTCCGTTCCCCTGCGTGGTTCGAGCCTTCCCCCGAGTCGAGCGAAGCGGCGGCGAGGCTCCGGGCGAACTCGAACCGGATGGAGGAGTGAACACGCCGACCGGCCGTCAGTATCAGTTCGGATCGTACGCCGGTCGAGCGTGCGGCGGCGCCCTCGGGGGCGAATGCGAGTCCTTCGGCCTATTCGCCGGCGATCTCACGCCAGACGTCGTCGAGTTTGGTCTTGACCTCGGGGCGTTTGGTCACGTTGATCGTGTACTCGTCGCCCTCGAACTGGACCACGATCTCGTCGATCTTGCGTCGGTAGACGTTCGTCCGGCGATGCTCGTCGGAGAGGACCCTGTCGTGAAGTTCGAGGAGTCCCGCGCCCGTGAGTTCCTCGATCCTGCGATAACAGGTCGCGATCGGAATGTCGAGCAGGTCGCTGAACTCCTGTGCCGAGTGGGGTTCGGCCGCTGCCCGGAGGATCTCCGGGTTGTATTCGTTCCCGAGCGCCGACAGGGTCCTGTCAGACTCCATACGTAGCGTGGCGTACGACCCCATCCACTGTGAATGTGTTGGTTCTCGTCTCCGATACTGACGGTCGAAGCCGGGCCGCAGCGGCGACTGTCGGCGGCGGAGCGCTTAAGACCCGCGCGGCGCACCCTCGTGACATGGGCGCCGACCCTTCTCCCGGAGCAGACGACGAGGAGTCGGCCCTGCGTCCGGAAGACCTCGACTGGACCCGGGACGAACGGGTGGCCACGATCGACGAGGGGCGGTTCGTCGTCGCCACCGACGACGACGGTACGCCGTCGCCCGACGAGGGCGACGCAGACGACGAGGGCGATTCGGATCGGGTCGACGAGGTCGAACAGGTCCGGGCCGAGGGGGCCCGCGAGCGACTCGCCGACCACGTCGAGCGGGTGGGCGCCGACCACGGGTTCTCGGCGACGGCGGCCATCGAGGACGACGTCGTCCAGCACGAGGCGTTCTCGAACGACATGACCCAGGTGTTCGAGGAACTACTCACCTGGTACGCCCGCAACGTCGATCCCGACACCCCACCCGAGGACGTGCTTGGCATCCTCCTCCTCGCTTCCGGCCGCTCGGTCCGGTTCCCACGCCGGGCCCTGATCGACGTGTTGCGCGCCCACGACGTCGGTCCGGACGACTCGGTCGCCGACCTGGTCGAGGCGCTCGGCGACGGCATCCGGTTTCCTCCCGACGAGGGGTAGGCCCCGACGACGCCCTGCCATCGAGTCGAGGCAGCCGACGGCGCTCCGCGTGCCAGCCGCGACCGGTGCGGTCGGTGCCCCTCGTATCAGAGCTGATATTGGCGGGGAAGGGTTTATACTCCAAATCGGAAACGTGGTGTGCATGGCAAGCACAGTGCTGGTGGTAGACGACTCCGCATTCATGCGGAACCTCCTGAAGCAGCTGCTGGAGGACGAACACGAAGTCGTCGGTGAGGCCGAGAACGGCGTCGAAGCCGTCGAGATGTACCAGGAACTCGACCCCGACGTCGTCACGATGGACGTGGTGATGCCGATCCGGAACGGCATCGAGGCGACCACGGAGATCAAGGACGCGGATCCGGACTCGACGGTCATCATGTGTACGAGCGTCGGGCAGGAGGAGAAGATGCGCGAGGCCGTCCAGGCCGGCGCGGACGGCTACATCACCAAGCCGTTCCAGAAGCCGAACGTGCTCGAGGCCATCGCCGACGTCACCAAGGTCGAGGCATGAAGCTAGACGTCAAGTCGCTTCGCACGTTCAGCCGCCTGGCGCACACCGGGGCCGAACGGGCGGCGGGGTCGCTGTCGACGATGACGGGCATCGAGACGTACGTCGACGTGACCAAGGTCGAACTCTCCTCGCGGGAGGCGGTCGCGACACGGTTTGAGGAGGAGGACCTCGTGAGCGTGAAAATCGGCTTCGGGGGCGGGCTCGAAGGGACGACGGTGCTCGCGTTTCCGCGCGACGGCGCGGCGGACTTAGTCGAGACGCTGATGCCCGGCGCCGGCGCCGACCCCGAGGGCGACCTCGCGGTCTCCAGCCTCAAGGAGGTCGGGAACATCATGATCGGCGGGTTTGTCGACGGGTGGGCCGACTACCTGGAGACGACCATCGACATCTCGACGCCGACCTACGTCGACGTCGACGGCCACGAGCCCCTGACCGACGTCGACCACGGCACCGAGGACCAGGTGCTGGTGTTTCGCAACCAGCTCGACTCGGCCAACGACGCGGCGAACTTCTATCTGTACATGGTGCCAACCGCGCCCTCGCTGGACACCATCGTCTCGGCCAGCGAGGGGGACGACCCCGTCCCACTGGAGACGTTCACGTCTTTCAGCAGCATGATCGCCGAGGGGGCAGAGCAGGCCTCGGAGGACATCTCGATGATGACCGCGATCCCGACCGAGGTGGACGTGAGCCGACTGAGCTTCGTCCCCGTCGAGGGGGTCCCGATGGCGGTCGAGGACGACCCCCGGACCGGCGTCGTCCTGGAGTTCGAGGGAACACCGAGCGGCTACATCGCCATCCTCTTCGACGAGGAGTCCGCCGAGAGCGTCGCGGCGGCGCTGCTGCCCGGGTCCGACGGCGAGGCGGGCGCCGAGATGCACCAGAGCGCGATCCAGGAGATCGGCAACATCATCACGTCGGGCTTTCTCGACGGGTGGGCCGATACGCTGGACACGACGATCGAGATCTCGACGCCCACCTACGTCGACGATCTGGGGCCGGCGATCATCGACCCGCTGGTGACCGACCTCGCACAGTCACAGGAGTTCGCGTTCCTGATCGACTCGACGATCCGGACGGAGAACGACGAGTTCACCTGTGACATCTACGCGCTTCCCAACGAGCAGGAACTCCGACAGGCCCTCGAACAGCTCGCACCCGCCTGAGCGCGGATGAAAGTTTACTCGTCCGACCCGTCGACCGAGTCGGGGGGACGCGTCAAGGTCGGCATCGCCGATTACGCCGTCGCGACCGGCGACGCCCGGGTCGTCACCAGCGGCCTCGGCTCCTGTGTCGGCGTCGCGCTGTACGACCCCGACGCCGGGATCGTCGGCCTCGCCCACGCGATGTTGCCCGAGTACGACGGGAGCGGCGACGAAGCCAAGTACGTCGACACCGTGGTGCCGGCGCTGGTCGACGAGATGCGCGCCGAGGGTGCCGACAGCGCCAGCATGGTCGCGAAACTCGCCGGCGGCAGCGAGATGTTCGAGTTCACCGACGACCGCGGGAGCATCGGTCGCCGGAACGTCGAGGCGGCCCGGACCGAACTGGCCGCACTCGGCATCGAGATCGAGCGCGAGGACGTCGGCGGCGACCACGGCCGCTCGCTCGAACTCCACGCCGACACCGGGGCGCTCCGGGTCCGGAGCGCAAACCAGGGCGAGACGACGCTCTGAGCGCGTCCCCCTGCGGCGTCGTTCTTCGAGACGGACGGGGGTCCGCGTCCCCCGAGACGCCGCGACGGCGCACTCCCGCCGAGTCACGTTATCGAAGCTGATACGCGGGGGGTCACACTTATGTGGCAACTCCCCAACTCCCCGAGCACAATGGCGTTGGCAGCGTGTCACCACACGTCCGATCGGTCCGCGACGCTGGCGTCGGCCACTCCCCTCCGGCCGACGTGCGCGGCGCGT
>Ga0207733_100160_pt1 | contig 63320 bp, 56 predicted proteins | sample A23P3SouthBayCA_FD_187735 | JGI IMG/M metagenome (GOLD analysis project Ga0207733, IMG submission 187735) | Aerobic enrichment media microbial communities from Eden Landing Ponds, California, USA - A23 P3 (SPAdes) | ecosystem: Environmental > Aquatic > Marine > Unclassified | place: Emeryville...
GTAGATGCACTGGCCGATGTGGAGGTTGTACTGCTCGCCGTTGCGCTGGTCGTCGGTGACGATCTGGATGGTGTCGTTCGGGCAGACGTTCTCGCACTGGCGACACCAGATGCACCGCTCCTGGCTGAACTTGTGGACGCCCCGGAACCGCGGACTGACTTCGGGCGCGGTTTCGGGGTACTCGACAGTGAACGTGTCGCCGTCGAGCGCGTGTTTCATCGTCGTTGCCATCGACTTGAGGACGCCTATCATTGGGAATCACCTGCGTTGACCGCGAACGCGGAGTCGCCGTGGCGGTCGGTCGCGAACGCGAACGTCATGCCGCGATCACCCCGACGATGATCGCGGTGAGGACCAGATTGGCGAAGGAGAGGACGAGCATGCCCTTCCAGCCGATCTGGATGAGTTGGTCGACCCGGACCCGGGGGACCGCCGAGCGGGCCCACTGCGTGAACAGGTAGACGGAGATCATCTTGATGAAGAACCAGACGATCCCCGGCAGGACCGGACCTGCGGGACCGCCGAGGAAGATGGTCGCGATGATGGCGCCGCCGAGGAAGATGTGGATGAACTCGCCGAGGTAGATGAGCACGAAGTACACCGAGGAGTATTCGGTCTGGTAGCCGGCGACGATTTCCGTCGGCGCCTCCGGAATGTCGAACGGGTTACGGCCCACTTCAGCGAGGTTCGCCGCCATGAAGAGGACGAACGCGAACGGGTTGACGAACGCGAACCACTGCGGGATCGCGACCGGCCCGAGCGCGACGAGCGTCTCCTGTTGGGTGGCCACGATCTCCGACATCTGGAGCGAGCCGGTGAAGAGGACGACTGACGCACCCGTGATGACCAGCGGGATCTCGTAGGCGAGGTTCTGCGCGACGGCGCGCAGCCCACCCATAAACGAGTACTTGTTGTTCGAGGCGTAGCCGGCCATCAACAGGCCGAGCGACGCGATCGAGGCGGTCGCGAACACGTACGCCAGCCCGGTCTCGGGGTCGGCGACGTGGATGCCGTTGCCGAAGGGGATGACGGCAAACCCGAGCAGTGCGGAACTGGCGATGATCAGGGGTGCGAGATCATACGCCGGGCGGTCGACGCTCTCGGGGACGATGAGTTCCTTCGAGAGCAGGCGGACTGCGTCGGCGGGGATAATGAGCAACCCGTAGGGCCCGTGGCGGTTCACCGCGATGCGGTCGGTGAACGCCGCGGTTATCTTCCGTTTGCCCCAGATACCGAGGACCGCGGTCATCGTCAACATGACCGTGGCGATGAACCCGGCGGCGATGAATGCGGAGACGAACAGCCCGACCGTGCTGTTGGGGTCGAGGCCGAGCAGGTCCGCGATGGTCGACGGCAGCGGCGTCTGGAGCACGACGCTCATCTGTCTACCTCCCCGAGCACGATGTCGAGGCTCCCGAGCGAGGCGATCATGTCGGGGATGTATTCACCCTCTGACATGGTCGGGAGCGTCTGGAGGTTCGAGAAGCAGGGACTCCGGATCTTGAACCGCGCCGGCTTGTCCGTGCCGTCCGAGCGCATGTAGATACCGAGCTCGCCCTTCGCGGCCTCGACGGCCTTGTAGACCTCCGTGTCAGGGTCCGGGCGCAGGGTGCGCGGGACGTTCGACTGAATCTCGCGTTCCTCTTCGGGCCAGTCCTCGAGCAGGTCGACGCACTGCTCGATGATGCGCGCGGACTGCTCCACCTCTCGCATCCGAACGAGAACGCGAGCGTAGTTGTCACAGCCGTCCTCGGTGACGACGTCCCAGTCGAGTTCGTCGTAGTAGCCGTAGGAGTCGTCGCGGCGCAGGTCGTAGTCGATGCCGGACCCGCGAGCGACCGGTCCCGTCGCGCCGAAGGACTTGGCCTCCTCGGGCGGCAGGATGCCGGTGTCGACACACCGGAGCTGGAAGATCTCGTTCGAAGTGACGAGGTTGTGGTACTCGGTGAGCCGCTCGGGCATGTCGTCGAGCAGGTCGCGGGTCTTCTCGAAGAACTCCTCGCGGGGTTCGGGCAGGTCCCAGGCCACGCCGCCGAGCCGGAGGTAATTGAACATCAGCCGCTGGCCGGTCAGGTCCTCGAGGATGTTCTGGACGCGCTCGCGGTCCTGCACGGCGTACATGAAGATTGCGGTGAAGTCGCCGTAGACGTCGAGCGCGAACGTCCCGAGCGCGAGCAGGTGGGCCGCGATCCGGCACAGCTCCGCGGACATCGTCCGCAGGACCTGCGCGTACTCGGGCACCTCGATGTCCGCCAGGTCCTCCGCGGCGCGAGCGTAGGCCCACTCGTTGAGGATCCCCGCCGAGATGTAGTCCCACCGGTCGGGGTAGGGCATGATCTGGTGGCGGTAGGTGCTCTGTTGGCACATCTGCTCCTCACAGCGGTGGAGGTAGCCGATGTCGGATTCGACATCGGCTACCTGCTCGCCGTCCAGCACTGTCTTCAGGTGGAGCACGCCGTGGGTGGCGGGGTGGTGCGGGCCGATGTTGACGAACATCGTGTCCGCGTCGTTCTCGGCCTTGTGGTCCTCCTGGAGCGGGTTGGCGTGCTCGCGCAGCGTCACGACCTGCGGTTCGGTCTGGTCGAAGTCCTGCGAGAGGGGGTGGCCCTGCCAGGTTTCGGGCAGGAGGATACGACGCAGGTCCGGGTGGTCGTCGTACTCGATGCCGACGAGGTCGTAGGCCTCCCGCTCGTGCCAGTCGGCGGTCCGGTAGACCGGGTTGGCCGACTCGTTGTGCGGGTCGTCTTTCGGCGAGGGGACGACGACCGACAGCTCCTGTGTCGGGTCGTCGTACTTCTTGAGGTGGTAGATCGACTCGTAGCGGTCGTCGTACTCCTGTGCGGTGACACACGAGCAGTGGTCGAAGCCGGCCTCGTCGCGCAGGTCGAAGAGGACATCCTGGACCTGGTCAGGTCGGATGACGAACCCCTCGGCGTTGACGTGTTCCTCGCGGTCGAGCAGTCGGTCGCCGAGCAGGTCGGCGAGTTCGTCGTAGTCGAGTCCGTCGTCCGTGACCCCGACTGCGGATTCCTCGGTCGTCGGGAGGTCCGGTTCGGGCTCCTCCAAACTCATGGCGAGTCACTCCAGTTGTACCGCATCACGAGGTCCTCCTCGTCGATGTCGTCGGCGAGCTTCTGGACGATCTCGTCCTGGTCGAGGTCGCCGAACTGTTCGAGTTCGTACGGCTTGACCGTCACCGGCGCGGACTCGCCGTTGGCGATGCGCTCCTGGAGTTTGGCGACGCCGTAGATCAGGGCTTCGGGACGGGGCGGACAGCCGGGGACGTGGATATCGACCGGGATGACCTCCTCGGCGCCCTTGATCACGTTGTAGCCCTCCTGGAAGGGGCCGCCGGAGATGGTACACGAGCCCATCGAGACGACGAACTTCGGCTCGGGCATCTGGTCGTAGACGCGCTTCATCCGCGGGGCGAACTTCGAAACGATCGTCCCCGGGACGATGATGACGTCGGCCTGTCGGGGCGACGCGCGGGGGACGCCGGCCCCGAAGCGGTCGAGGTCGTGTTTGACCGCGTAGGTGTGCATCATCTCGATGCTACAGCAGGCGATCCCGAACTGCAGCATGAACATCGAGGAGCCCCGCACCCAGTTCATGAACTGGTCGAACTTGGTGAGGATGAAGGGGGACGCGCCGAACGCCTCCCGGAGCTTCGAGTTGAAGCGGCTGTCGACGCCCTCACCCATCCGGGCCGCCTGTGTCGATTCGATCTCTGTCTCGGTCGTGGGTTGCTGGTCGCTACTCATGAGTTATCGTTCGACCTTCTGTGCGGAGGCCCGCGGACTGCGGACCCACTTGACCGCCCCGTTGCGCCACGCCCAGCCGAGGCCGACGACGAGCACGCCGATGAAGACGAGCATCGGCACCAGGGCCTTGTAGAGGCCGACCTCGCTGACCGCGTCCTGGTAGATGACCGTCCACGGAAAGATCAGAACGGTCTCGATGTCGAAGACGACGAACAACAGCGCCACCATGTAGTACTGGATGTTGAACTTGATGCGCGTGTCGCCCGTCGGAACCTCGCCGCTCTCGTAGACGGAGCGTTTCCCCTGCTCGGGCACACTGGGCCGCAACAGCGCCGACACCGCCATCATACTCAGTGGGATGACGAGCGCCACCAGCGCCAGCGCCCCGATAGCTATCCATGGGTTGCTCATATGTCTCTATCGTTCAATGGTTCGGAGGGGTGCCATATAAGGGTTCATTCTTTCGATTTCCAGGTGCTGCGCGCTGTCAGGTCGCCCCAGAGCGCCGCCGCGAAAATCGATGTCGTGTCGGGGACAGAGACGCCGGACGACCGGCCGCCCCGTCGACGGGTCCGTTTCGGATGCGGCCCCACCCCATCCAGTTCGGGCGAGCGGTGCCCACGGCCCACCGTGCGTGTCAAAGGCATCCCGCTCGCGTCGTCGATACAGTTGGTGCCCTGGACCGTCGCGACGGCAGAGCGGCCGTCCCGCACGGGTGCCGACGCCCCCGACGGCGACATCGCATAACCCTACCCGAGGAGTCCTAAAGAGGCCAGGGTCTGACGAAGTTCGTCAGTTTGTGGGGAAACTCTCCCGCTGCGGGAGGATTATGCACCTCTGGACGAAACAATAGGCGCACATGCCAAGCGGGACCGACGTCGGCGAACTGCTCTCGCTGGCCGAGCGCCGGCGCCCGTACCTGTCGCTGCTGGCGGCCGGGCCCGAACACAAACGCGACGTCATCGACGCGCTGGGTGACTCCCGGTCGACCGTGGACCGGGCGATCGAACGGCTCGGCGACCGCAGTCTCGTCACGCGAACCGACAGCGGTGCGTGGACCACGACGACGAAAGGCGACGTGCTGCTGGAGACCGTCGAGGAGACCAGAGCCGCCGTCGGGTCGATCGCGGCCGCGAGCGACCTGCTCGCGGACCTGCCCTGTAACGAACCGGTTCCCCCGTCGCTGTTCCGGGAGGCGACCGTGGACATCGCCGACGGCCCGACGCCGCTCGCCATCGCCGAGCGCGTCCGTGACACCGTCGCCGATGCGACCGGGATTCGTGGGTTCGCGGTCGCCGACCACGGGACAGGAGTCAAGAAGGATATCTTCGCGGCGACGTTCGACGACGACGGCTTCGGGTTCGACTACGTCTTCGACGAGTCACTCGTCAAGAGGATGCTTCCGGGCGACGAAGTGCCGTGGGATCGACTGACCGACGCGCCGAACGCGCGGCTCACCGTCACGGCGGCCCTCCCGTTCGGCCTCATGATCACCGAGCACGAGAGCGGTCCACGGTTGACCCTGATCGTCTACGACGAGCGAGACGTGGTCCGGGGACAGGTCCAGACCGACGACCCCGCGGCGGTCGCGTGGGGCGCCGACGTCTTCGAACGATACCGAGGGCAGGGCAGGCCGCTGGCGTCCTGGCTGGCGGAGCACGAGCGGTGAGAGCGGTCGGGAACTGAGGGCCGAGCGGCCGCCTCACTCCCAGTACGCGTCTTTGAACCCGGGCGTGCCGAGTTCGTGCAGGTCACGCGAAACCTCGCCGACGTCCTCCTGGAGGCCCTGGTGGTACTCGACGAGTCGCTCGCGGAGTTCGGGGTGCTTGCGCGAGAGCATCTGGGCGGCGGTCAGCGCGGCGTTGAACGACTTCCCGGCGTCGACGGCGGTGATCGGCGCGCCCTGTGGCATGCCGATGACCGAGTCGACGGATTTCTCCTGGACAGGGACGCCGATCACGGGCAGCGGGTAGGCGATGGAGGCGGTCATGTTCGGCAGGTCCGCGGACTTCCCGCCCGCGCCGGCAATGATCACGTCGATGCCGCGGTCCTCGGCCGTCTCCGCGTAGGCGTACATCAGGTCGGGCGTCCGGTGGGCCGAGACGACGAACGTCTCGAAGGTAAACCGCGCGTCCGGGGCGTCCCCGTAGTCGGTCTGTTCGTCGAAGCCGAGTTCGTCGGCGAGTGCGGCGTACGCGCCGGGTCGCTTGCCCTTTCCGCCGGCCATCGTCGGCAAGTCCGAATCCGACCCCATGACGATGCCCACGTCGGGGGTCGCCTCGGTCGGGCGGTCGGCCGCCGCCTGTTCGTGGAGCTGGTCGATCAGCGACTGGACGGAGTCCGCGGTCATGAGCGACTCTGTGTGGGGCGCCCCCGTAAGCGTGTGCGTTCGCCAGTCGTCATGCGCGTCTAGCCACAGCGCGGTCGACCTGACGGGGGCGGTCGAATCGGTAGACGAGACATTCGGACAACCTTTTCAGGTATGGGATAGAACTGTCACGTATGCGCCCTGTCCTCCGCATCGGTTGCTCGCTGGCCGCCGGCGCGCTGGCCGCAGTTGTGTCGTATCTCGCCGCGGGCGGTGTGGCCGACCCGGCCCAGACGTGGATCGCGACCGGCCTCAACGGCGTCGTGTGGACGGCCGCGATCGCGCTCTACATCCCGGTGTACGAGCGCTTCGACGGGGCACCCGGCGGCGCCGAACAGACCTCGGCGGCGACGGCGATGAAGTGGGGCGGACTCGCGGGCGGTGCCGCGAGCCTCGGCATCTCGGGGACCGGCGTCCTGCTCATCGGCGGCTACTCGAACTGGTACGTCGGCGCGGTCTGTCTGTTCGTCTTCGGGCTCTTCTTTCTCAGCATGACCGTCGGAATGGGAACCGTCGCCGCCAACCTTCCGACGAAACCGGACGGGCCATCGCCGGGGTCGAAAACCGATCCGAGCGACGACTAAGCCGCGGCCGGGCGGGCGTTGCCGGCTACTCTGCGAACGAGAGGTCGTCGCGGACCGACGCGACCGTCGAGAGGAGGTCCGCCGGCGCGTCGTGGTCCTCGCCGACGAGGGTCACGTGCCCCATCTTTCGCAGGCGGTACACCTCGCGCTTGCCGTACCAGTGAAGATGCGCGCGCGGCGTCTCGAAAATCGACGCCTCGCCGTGGAGCGTGGCCGCTCTACGACTCTCGCCGCCACCGAGGATGTTGGCAGAGACCGTCGGCGCGCGCCGGCCGGTGTCGCCGAGCGGTCGGCCGGTCACGGCGCGGACGTGCTGCTCGAACTGCGAGGTGTGACACCCCTCGATGGTCCAGTGGCCGGAGTTGTGCGGCCGCGGGGCGATCTCGTTGAGCAGGATCTCGCCGTCGGCAGTCTCGAACAGTTCGATCCCGTAGACGCCCCGCCCCTCCATCACGTCGAGGACGTCGAGTGCCACCTCGCGAGCGCGCTCGTTGACGGCCTCGTCGGCGCGCGTCGGGGAGAGCGTCTCGCGGAGGATCTCCTCGCGGTGGACCGTCTCGGTGACGGGGAAGGTGTCGCGCTCGGGGGCAGCGTCGGTACCGTCGGCCGCGCCGTCGCCGTGCTCGACGGCGCCCTGACAGCCCATCACCGCCAGTTCGCGCTCGAAGTCGACCATCTCCTCGACCATCGCGACGCCGGCTGGCTCGTCCTGGCTCCCGCCTTGCGCGGCGTCGACGATCTCGGCGAAGGCGTCTTCGACATCGTCGGGCGATCCGACGGGGAGGTTCCCGCGGCCGTCGTACCCACCCATCCGCGCTTTGAGCATCGCAGGGTAGCCCAGTTCCTCGCAGGCCGCGCGTAGCTCCGCGGCGGTGTCGACCGCACGAAACTCGGGAACCGGGACGCCGGCTTCGGCGAGCCGGCGCTTCTGAACGAGTTTGTCCTCGATGGTCCGGAGCGTGTCAGGGTCGGGGTGGACCGGCGTCCCCGTCTCTGCGGCGATGCGTTCGAGCAGGTCGGGGTCCGCGAGTTCGATCTCGAAGGTGAGGAAGTCTGCGCGGTCGGCGAGTTCGCGCACCGTCTCCTCGTCGTCGAAGTCGCCGACAACCTGGTCGCGAGCGACGGGCGCGGCCGGCGCGTCCGGCGTCGGGTCGCTGACGACGACGTCGACGCCCAGCGGCGCGGCCGCCTCGGCGAGCATCCGCCCGAGCTGGCCGCCGCCGACGACACCCAGCGTCGGCCCCGGCGTTGTCAGTGGCATGGGCGGCGGTTGCCCACGGCTGGGAATAAGCGTATCCTTCTGGGGTCAGCGGGCGGTACCGACGCGGGCGTCACTCCTGTCCGACCGAACCGGCTCCCACGTCCCCGGGAGTCCATCGGCGTGGTCCTCGCGGACGAAAAAGAGCGTCTCCCACCGGTAGACCCGCAGGCGATAGGTCCGGACGACGTAGCCGTCGAGAGACCGTCGGAGTTCGCTCTCGTTTGCGGGGCGACCGACGACGACCGGCGGCCGTTCGCTCGCGACAGTCTGCCGGAGGTCGCTCTCGTTCACCGCGCACTCGGTCTCGGCGTCGGCGGTGGCGAGGTACCACGGGAGCGACAGGGCGTTGAACCACTTCGCGCAGGCGGGCTCGCGCGGAGCGGTGCCGCCCTTCCCGGCGACGAGGGAGTCGCCGTAGAGCACGACATCGGCACCCTCGTGGGCTGGCGCGACCGCGCCGAGGCGGTCCATCACGGGGCTGAAGTCGTCGGCCGGCTGGGCGTACTGGACGAGTTCGTTGTCCTCGGACTGGTCGTCGGCGTAGACGCCGACGACGCCGACGACAGCGAGCTGCCCGACCGCCGCCAGCAGGACGACCGCGGCGACGGCCGCCCGGAGCGTCCGGTCGCTCGCGGCGGCGCGCATCCCCCAGTCGACGACGACTCGCGCGCCGACCGCCGCCGGGACTGCCAGCGGGACGACCGCGTGCAGCGTCGCCCACGGGGCGGTGATATCAGTGATGATCGGGTACCCCAGTACCGAGACGAACCCCCAGTAGAAGCAAAAGGAGACGAGGTCGCTCGGGCCGTCGTCGCTGTAGCGGTCGGCGAGGAAGCCGACGACCGCCAGCAGACAGAGGCCAGCGGCGCCGTAGGCGAGCGACTTCGAGAACGAGGACAAATAGGGGAGATAAGCGTGGCCGCGATGGCCGCCGCTGACCCAGGTCTCCCACAGTTCCTGGCCGGCGCCGACCGTCGCGGCCTCGACGACCGCCGGGAACATTTCGACGAGGGTGTCGAGGTCGCGAAACGCCTTCCGGAGGCCGGGGCCGTCCCGGGATCCGGCCCGCGGCGCGTAGAAGTAGACGATCACGACGAGGAACTCGACGACGGCGATACCCAGCGTCTTCCAGTACCGCCGGAGCGTTCCGAGCGCGCTGCGGACGTGCGTGCCGACGACCGCCGCCCGGTCCCCCTCGACGCGGAACGCGCTCGCGAGCAAGCGATGGTCGAGGAGCAGGGCGGTCGCGCCGACCCACGTGACCAGATAGACGAGCGCGTTCTCCTTCGCCGTGAACGCGAGCGCGATAGCGACGGCGGCGGCGTGGACGTGCCGGCGGTGGCCGGTATCAGCCGCGCGGACGAGGAAGGCGAACGCGGCGAACATCCCCATCGCGACGACCGGGTCGCCGCGCATGAACCGCGTGTAGTAGAGGATCGTCGGCGTCACGGCAAGCAGGCACGCGAGCGCGGCGACTTCGAGGTCGCGCAAGCGCCCGCGAAAGAGGAGCGCGACGAGCGGAAAGAGGCCGCCGAGGACGGCAACTGCGAGCCGGATCGAGAAATCGGAGGGGCCGAACAGACCAAACAGCGCGCCGTTGACGTGGTGGTAGAACGGGCCGTGGATGATGGCGTCGTACTCGTAGTTGCCAGTCTGCGTGTAGTCGAGGATCCAGTAGGCGACTCGCGCCTCGTCCCAGTGAGCGGCGCGGCCGCCGAGGTCGTACAGCCGCGCCGCGAGGCCGAGAAGCGTCACCGCGCCGACGGCGACGTGGACCCGTTCGAGACCGAACCGGTCGAGCAGTGCCGTCAGCGTCTCGCGGTCGCGGACCTCGGGGGCCGTCGACATCGAGCGGACCCAGAGTCGGCGGCCTTAGAACGCTTCTGGTTCCTGGAGTCGAGGGGTCGAGGCGAGCGTAGTAGCAGCCCGCTCGACCACCGGCGTTGTGGTACCGACTCGCTCGACAACGGTAGTTCTTTGAGGCGCGCTACGTTCGGTCCGGATATGGTACGGCTCGGTCTGGTGGTCGCCCAGTTCGACAAGACCGGCGAGGTCATCGACGCGATGACAGAGCGGGCGCGAGAGGCGGCGGATGAACGCGGCGCCGAGGTTGTCGACGTCGTCGAGGTGCCCGGTTCCTACGACACGCCACTGGCCGCCGACAGGCTGGCGCGACGCGACGATATCGACGCCGTTGCGGTCGTCGGCGCGATCATCTCCGGCGATACCGGCCACGACGAGGTCATCGCCGACGCCGCCGCGCAGGGCCTGACCGAAGTGAGCCTCGACCGCGACACGCCGGTGACCTTCGGCGTCATCGGCCCCGATATGAGCGTCGCCGAGGCGCGCGACCGGACCAGCTACGGTGCGCTTGCCGTCCAGAGCGCGCTCGACCTGGTCGAAGACCTCCCCTGAGGCGACAGAGACCGACGAACCAACCCACACCGACACACCACAACTATGGACTTCGCAGAACGCGTCACCCGGATCGAACCGAGCGCGACCGTCGCGATAAGCAACCAGGCCACCGAACTCGAGGCAGATGGCGTCGACGTGGTCGACTTCTCGATCGGCGACATCGTCGACTTCGACACCCCCGAGAACGTCAAGCAGGCCGCCACGGAAGCGATGGAGGCCGGCCACACCGGCTACACCCCCTCCAGCGGCATCTCCGCGCTCAAGTCGGCCATCGTCGACAAACTCCACGACGACGGGCTGACCCAGTACGGCACCGAGAACGTCATGGTCACGCCCGGCGGCAAACAGGGCCTGTTCGAGGTCTTCCAGGCGCTCATCGAGGCGGGTGACGAAGTCGCCCTGATCGACCCGGCGTGGGTCTCCTACGAGGCGATGGCGAAGATCTCCGGCGCCGACCTCACCAGGGTTGACACGACAGAGTACGACTTCGCGCTCGAGCCTGCGCTGGACAACCTCGCCGACGCAGTCTCCGACGAGACGGACCTCCTCGTGGTCAACTCGCCAGGCAACCCCCACGGGATGGTCTACTCCGACGCGGCCCTGGAAGGCGTCCGAGACCTGGCCGTCGAACACGACATCACCGTCATCTCCGACGAGATCTACAAGGAGGTTACCTACGACGGCGTCGCAGCGACGAGCATGGGCACCTTCGAGGGCATGGAAGACCGGACCATCACGCTCAACGGCTTCTCGAAGGCCTACGCGATGACCGGCTGGCGCCTGGGCTACTACGCCGGCCCCGAAGAGCTGATCGACCAGGCCGGGAAGGTCCACGGCCACTCCGTGACCTGCGCCGTCAACTTCGTCCAGCACGCCGGCGTCGAGGCGCTCGAAAACACCAACGAGGCCGTCGAGGAGATGCGGTCTGCATTCGAATCCCGCCGGGACACGCTCGTCGAGTTCTTCCGCGACCACGGCAAGGACGTCGCCACGCCGGAAGGCGCGTTCTACATCATGCTTCCAGTGGCTGATGACGATGTTTCCTGGGCCGAAGAGGCCATCCAACAGGCCCACGTCGCGACCGTCCCCGGGAGCGCGTTCGGCGCACCGGGGTACGTCCGACTCGCCTACGCCAACGACGAGGCCCGCCTCCGCGAGGGCGCCGAGCGACTCGCCGAGAACGACCTGCTGTAGGCGGAACCGGGCCGTGACGTTTCTGTGGTTATGAGTTGACTTTAGCAGACAGCGGCGCTCAAACAGGCGATCATAACGGTGACGAGAATTGGCCGTAAGCGACTGACGTGATCCGGACGCAGACGGCCGGCGACGGTCAGGCGCGTTCGTCGAGGATCCGGTCGACGATCCGACCGGTCGAGAGGAGGGCATCGTCGTACTCTGGCTCGTAGGCCGAGGCCCGCCGCACCTCGCAGTCGATATCCCGGTCTGCCAGCGCGGCTTCGATGCCGGCCACGTCGTGGTGCTGGTCGAACCCCAGCGCGATGATTGCTGGATCCAGTTCCTCGATGGGGACGAAGATGTCCTCGGTGTGGCCGAGCCGCGCCTCGTCCACCGGTTTCAGCCCGGCGACCATCTCCCGGCGCTGTGGCCCCGGAACGACGGGTTTCGCCTTGTGGGTGACGTTCTCGGAGCGCGCGACGATGACGACGAGGTGGTCGCCCATCTCGGCGGCGTCGCGCAGGTAGTGGAGGTGGCCGGGATGGAGCACGTCGAAGGTGCCCTGCGCGACGACGACCTGCTCGGCGTCCCGGTCGTCGCCTCGCTCGTCGTCGCCCTCGCTCGCGCCGTCCTCGCTCATCGCTCACCCCACCCGCTATCGTCATCTGGCCGGCGGTCGACCGCGTCCTCGCGGCGGTCGACACCCTCTTCGAGGAGTTCCTCGTCGATGTCCTCCTGCGTAAAGTCGAAGAACTCGTCCTCGGGGAGTTCGATATCGAGGACGTCCAGGTCGACGGGGTTGCCCTCGCGGTCGAAGGCCTGCCAGTCCGTCTTCTCGTAGGGCGCGCCCATGATGATGTGGACCTTGCCGCGCCCGAACGTCTGGAGGTCGGCGTCGCTCGGGCGGAGCACGCCGTTGGGGTGGGAGTGGATCGACCCCGCGGCGCGCATGTCGTTGGGGATCATATTCGAGTCGACGGTCGCACTGACAGGGTTGGACTCGGTCCCCGGAATGACGAGGACGTCGGTCAGTACGGTCCCGGCCCAGTCGTAGCCCAGTTTGCGCGCGTCCTCGCCGCGGAGCAGCCCCATGTACTCGTCGGGATGGGCGTCCTCGGCCGCTTCGAGGGCGAACTCGAGCGCGGCCTCGGCGATGCCGACCACCTCGCCCGAGCGGAACAGTCCCATAGACGGGAGTGGGGTCCGGCGCGTTACAAGCGTTCCGGACCATCTTTTTCGCGGAGGGGTGTCCTCGCGGCCCTGCGGGCCGCTGCGGGCACCCCTCCGCCAAAAACATGGGTGAAAAAGGCCGCGAGTCGCGCCTCCGGCGCGCTCGCGGTGTCCAGACGAGTGAGCACCGCGAACGAGTGTGGGCTCGGAAGTCGCACGCCCGCGCAGCGGAGTTCTCGTGAGTGAAGCGAACGAGAGCACGGAAGAGCGTGCTCTTCCGGCGCGAGCAGGACCGTCTTCCGGTGAATCGCGCGCCTACGGCGCGCGGATGCTCAGTAAAGAGGATACAACTGTCATGCTACCCGAAGTATGGTCCTGAGAATATTTGTTGGAGTGGGTCAATTCACAGCGTAGTGACGACTGACAACATTCCGTGGATCACACTGATCCTTACGCTTGTGATGGGGGTAATCTATCTTGTCTCGCCCGCCGTCACGCCTCTTTCCTACACCGTCCTCGCTCCTTGGATGCACAGTGGGGTTGACCATCTTTGGCAGAACCTCCTTGTGTTTGTCTTACTTGGCGCGTGGGTCGAGAGGCGTGTCGGGTGGCTCACGTTCCTCTTATTCGCTGGGATGATTCCCTACATCGCCCTCTATCTGCCATTCGTGTTTCAGTACGGCGGGTTATCAAGAGGTGCAAGCGGACTCACTATGGCTTTGACTGGGTACGTGGTTCCGCTTTTATTCGTTGTCCTCACGGGGCACATCGAGTCCTTTGATTTTGATGCGAGGGAAGTGGTGTTCGGACTCACGGTTCTGCTCGTCTTGGCATACTTGGTAACCGACGTATGGGTGACAGTCCAGCGGTTTGCGGGCCTGGAACCGCGGCCGGATGGTGTGGCAGTCTCGGCACATGCCACCGGGTTTGTACTCGGGGTGCTGTGGTCCGGCTGGCGGGCGTTGCGCCACGGGCTCGCCGATGCATAATAACAATTTGTGAGTTACTTGCACAATGTATCTTGCACGACTCCGAGAACTTCTACCGTATCTGGTAGGATTCACGGCGGGATCTATCTATGCGTACCGAGCAGAAGATCCACCCCCGATAGTTCCTGAAATTAACCAGATCAGAAACTCTTCTGTGACGCCCTGTATTGCAGACTAGCATCCGCGCGCCGCAGGCGCGCGGTTCACCGGAACCGAGCGAGGCGAGGCTCGAACGGAGTGAGAGCCTCGATGCGAACGGGGAGTGCGCGGCGCGAAGCGCCGCGAAGTCGGGGCGGCTCCGCCGCCCCGCACGAAGTGACCCGTGAGCAAAGCGAGGTTCCGGCCTTTTTCACCCATGTTTTTGCGAACGGGGTTCCCGCAGCGCGCCGGAGGCGCGCGAGGAAACCCCGTCCGGAAAAAGATGGTCGTGTTTCGGAGGGTTAAACTGCCGTGAGAGCGGAATCCACAGCAAATGTCACCTGCACACGACGCCGGGGGTTCCGGCGTCGCGGTCCCCGACGGTGGGACCACCGTCTACGATCTGGCCGCGAACTGCGACTTCGACGCGGTCGAGCGCGACGAACTGTACCACGCGACGGTCAACGGCGTCGTCGACTACGGCGTCTTCGTCGACCTCTCGGACGACGTCTCCGGGCTCGTCCACGCCTCGAATCTGCTCGGGACCTACGAAGTCGGCGACGAACTCATCGTCGAACTCGACGAGGTCCGCGACAACGGCGACATCGCCTTCGCCGAGGTCGACCCCGGCGAGTACGAGACCGAGGATATCCGCCGCGACACCCACGACGTCGACGCCCTCGCCGATGTCATCGGCGACTCCGTCACGCTCGAAGGCGTGGTCGTCCAGGTCAAACAGACCGACGGTCCGACCGTCTTCCAGGTCCGCGACGCCACCGGCATCGCGCCCTGTACGGCCTTCGAGGATGCCGGTGTCCGCGCGTACCCGTCGGTCGAACTCGACGACGTCGTCCGCGTCGAGGGACGCGTCGAAACGCGCAACGGCGCGGTCCAGTTGGAAGTGAACCACCTCGAAGCGCTCGACGGTGACGACGCAGAGCGCGTCCGTGAGAACCAGGCCGACGACCTCGCAGCGCTCGCCGAACCTCACGACCCGAAACCGCTCGTCGAGTGGCCGGCCTTCGAGAAGCTCCGCGACGACCTGCGTCGCGTCGCCGAGCGACTCCGACGGGAAATCCTGGAAGGGCGTCCGATCCGGATGCGACACCACGCCGACGGCGACGGTATCTGTGCCAGCGTCCCGATGCAGGTCGCTCTGGAGCGGTTCATCGAAGACACCTACGAGGACCCCGACGCCGCCCAGCACCTCCTCAAGCGCCTGCCGAGCAAGGCGCCTTACTACGAGATGGAGGACGTCACCCGCGACCTGAACTTCGCGCTGGAGGACCGCACCCGTCACGGCCAGCGCCTCCCGCTGCTCCTGATGCTCGACAACGGCTCGACCGAAGAGGACACGCCGGCCTACAGGAACCTCGCGCACTACGACGTACCCATCGTCGTCGTCGACCACCACCACCCCGACCCCGAGGCCGTCGAGGACCTGGTCGACGAACACGTCAACCCCTACCTCCACGACGAGGACTACCGGATCACGACGGGGATGCTCTGTGTCGAACTCGCGCGGATGATCGACCCCGACATGACGGACGAGCTTCGCCACGTCCCGGCGGTCGCGGGTCTCTCGGACCGCTCCGAGGCCGACGCGATGGACGACTACCTCGCCCTCGCTCGCGAGGAGGGCTACGACGAGCGCGAGCTGCGGAACGTCGGCGAGGCGCTCGACTACGCCACCTTCTGGCTGCGCTACGACGACGGTGGCCAGTTCGTCACCGACGCCCTGAACGTCGACTGCGACGACCCCGAGCGCCACCGCGAACTCGTCGACTTCCTCGCCGCGCGGGCCGAGCGCGACGTCGACAAACAGCTCGACGCGGCGATGCCCCACGTCGAGCACGAGCGTCTCGACAACGGCGCCCACCTCTACCGCATCGACGTCGAGAACCACGCCCACCGGTTCACCTACCCCGCGCCCGGCAAGACGACGGGCAAGATCCACGACCGGAAGGTCGCCGAGACGGGCGACCCCGTCATCACCATCGGCTACGGCCCCGACTTCGCCGTTCTCCGATCTGACGGCGTCAGGCTGGACATCCCAGAGATGGTCGAGGAGCTCAAAGACGAAGTTTACGGTGGCGGCGTCAGCGGCGGCGGCCACCTCGTCGTCGGCTCGATCAAGTTCGTCAACGGCATGCGGGACTCCGTGATCGAATCGCTCGTCGCCAAGATGGCCGACGCCGAGATCGACGACGAACTCGGCAGTTCGGCCGCGTTCGTCGAGACCGAAGAGTAGCCGCGCCGAGAGACCCGCGCTCCCGCTAGCGGGGATCTACACCCACGTCCTCCCCGAAGTCGATCCGCCGCGCGACCAGTACCGCGATCACGACACAGCCCAGCACCGCCGCGGCGATCCCGACCGGGAGGTGGCGGTTCGGATCGCCCCCGTCGGACCAGTCGGCCTCGAAGACGCTCTCGTAGTAGCTCCCGACTCGCTCGCCCGCGAGCCGAAGCATGACCTCGCGGTTCTGGCGAATCGACTCCCCGTTCCAGTTGAGGCTTCCCAGAATGACCTCGTCACCGTCGACGACCACCCCCTTGGCGTGAACCTTCTCGAAAGAACCCTCCGGGTCGACGAGTTTCGCTTCGAGGGGCAGATCCTCGCGCTCGCTCCGCTCGCGCAGTCGGTCGACCAGTCGACGGTTCTCTTCCTCGACGTACCACGCGCTACTGAGCAGGATGCGCACCGCGACGCCGCGACGGGCCGCCCGGACCGTCGCGCGGAGAAAGCGCTGGTCTGGGCCGTCGATCGACATCTGGATCACGTCGATCGATTCAGTCGCGTTGTCCAGCGTAGCCTCGACTGCCCGTCCGGCGTTGTCGGGGGCCACGAGCAACGACGTTCGATTCACGGGGGCACGCTCTGAATTGAAGTTGGCGGGGTAAGAGCCGTTGGCCGCGGTCGTCCGCCGGAACGTCCGCCCCTGCCTGACCTGTCGCCACGGTCGCGCGCCGCGCCAGTCCGCATCGGCCTCGAAGGTGTCGACGAGCGCAGAGACGGTCCGCGACTGGGAGACGACCACCCCCCACCCGCGATTGGAGTGGCCGCCGGTGCCGGACGGTTTCCAGTTCTCCGTGAGGACGACTGCTCGGTCGTCCACAACCGCGTATTTCGCGTGGTGGAATGCGTAGCGGCTGTAGGGCCCACCGAGCAGGTCGACAGTAACGTTCGCCGCAGCGAGCGAGTCAAGGATATCGGCCTGCCGCCGGGAGATCCCATCGACCGGGTCGCCTTCGAGAAGGACGCGCACTGTGACGCCGCGGTCGGCCGCGCGTTCGAGCGCCGTCGCGACTCGCCGCGAGGCGAACGTGTATCCTGCGACCAAGACGCGACGGTCGGCGTCACGGATAGCCTCGATGGCGATACCCGGCGCGTCGGGGAGGACGAACGCCTGCGCGGTGCCACCCCGCGCCGTCACGACGGGACGGTCGGTCGTCCCGAGCGGCTCCCACGTGATCGCGCCCCGGGCGTCGTATCGCCCGATCTCTCCTTCGGGCGCCTCGCGGTACCGCGCCGCAGCGACAGTTTCGTTCCCACGGCGGAGTCGCAGCCGCTCGCCGCCGTTCGCGAGCGCGATCGACCCGTTCGCGGCGACGACTTGGCGGTCGGTCAGGTTCCGTGCGGCCGCGGGGTCCGGTGAGAGCGCGATTCGACCCCCGACGGTCGCGTTCGCGGGAGCGAGTGTGCCGTCACCGTCTGTGAGTCGATAGCCCGCGAGCGAGGTGTTCGATGGGACGACGAGGACGACGAACTCGCCTCGGTCGCCGTCGGCGACCGGATTCGGGTGGACAGCCGCTATCTCGGTCGTTCCGGGGGTCGGCTCGTCGGGGGTCGGCTCATCGAGAGTCCGCTCGTCGGGGATCGGCTTGTCGAGGCCCGCTTGCGCGGAGTTGAGTGGGGCAGGGGCCGATTGCGTGGCGATTGCACTCGCCGTGACGGGACCGACAGCTGCACACACCACGAGCGCAGCCACAGCGAGCCAGCGAAACTGGGACACGCGGCTGGGTGGTCGCTCGTTCGGATATAAATCTCAGGGGCGGAGCCGGCGGCTGTGCTGCACGAGGGATGCGCTGTTACTCCGATTCGTCCTCGCCGGTCGTCGACGCCGCTTCGCCCAGCTCTGTGGTCTCGCGGTCGACGGTCACCCTGGCCTTCTGGATCCGAGTGTCGTCCACCTGTTCGGCCCGCAGCGTCACGTTCTCGTACTCGAACGCCTCGCTCTCCCGGACGATGCGGCCGGCGCGATTGAAAATGAATCCCGCGATAGTCTCGAACTCCTCGCCCTCAGGCAGGACGATGTCGAGCACCTCGTTGACCTCGTCGATAGTGACCGAGCCGTCTACGAGGACGGTGTTGTCGTCGACGAACTCGATCGGGTGGTCCTCGTCGCTGACCAGTATCTCCCCGACGACCTCTTCTGTCAGGTCCTCCATCGTGATGAGCCCCTCAGTGGCGCCGAACTCGTCGATGACGATGGCCATGTGCATCCGGTTTTCCCGCATCTCCGAGAGGAGGTCGGCGACGTTTTTCGACTCCGGGACGTGCAGGGTCGGGTTGATCGCCGCCTCGACGTCGATGTCCGCGAAGTCGTCGTAATCGGACCCGTCCAGGTCGCGGATATCGAAGATGCCGACCACGTTGTCGAGCGAATTCGTGTAGACCGGCAGCCGGGCATGCCCCGACCGGATACAGTGCCTGATGGCGTCCTCGACGCTCGCGTCCGCGGAGATCGCGGTCATGTCGAGTCGGGGCGTCATCACTTCTTTCGCAGTTGCGTCAGTGAATCGCATTGCGCGCTGGAGCATCTGGCGTTCCTCCTCGTCGAGGACACCCTCGCGCTCGCCCGTCTTGATCATGTTCCGGATCTCGTCACGGGTGACGTACGTCGACTCGATGGACGCGTTGCCGCCGGTGACCTTGTTCACCACCGTCGTCAGATAGTAGAACAGGGTGATGAGCGGCCACAGTACTTTCTCGACAACGGTCAGCCCCCGGGCGACGCGCCGCGCGTGCAGTTCGGTGTTCTCGACGGCGTACGATTTGGGCGCGCTCTCGCCGAAGACCAGAACCATCGACGTGATGCCGAGCGACGAAACGATGACCGCCGTCCCCGGGTCGAAGTAGAAGCCGACGAGGGTGGTCGAAACCGAAGACATCGTGATGTTGACCATGTTGTTCCCGACGAGGATCGTCACGAGCAGGCGGTGCGGGTCCTCTTTGAGCCTCTTGACCGCCAGCGCGCCGCGCTTGCCCTCTTCGACCATCGCGTCGATCTGGTGAGTGGGCAGTGAGAACAGCGCGATTTCCGACGAGGAGAAAAAGCCCGACCCCACCAGAAGCAGTCCGATCAGGCAGACACCGATCGCCGTGACGCCGGTTTGCCCCAACTCCACACCGACGAACGGAACGGTGTACAGTGCGGTGCTGGCGTCAGATGCCGCTGTGAGCGCGGGTAGTCCCATCAATACCGCAAGTTTGCGAGAGCACAGGATTAACGCTTGGGGCGCCGGCCAGATACTCGAACTCCGAGCACGACCGGCCGACGAGGCGGGTGCCGGTTCGACAGGAATGCACGGCGCGAACGCGGAACCGACCGGACCGGGATCGAACCCGCTCTACACCGCTTTCTCGGCTTCGGCCTGGACGATGTAGGCGCGGTCGTCGGCGTACTCGGAGACGACGTCGAGCGCGCGCTCGGTGCCGATCTGGTTGAGCGCCCACGCGGCGCTGGCGCGAACCTCGTCGGCTTCGTCGTCGGCGAGCACGTCGGCCAGTGGCTCGATAGCGCGGGTGTCACCGAGCAGGCCGAGCGCGCGAGCGGCGGCGCTGCGGACCTCGTAGCTGTCGGCGTCGAGGCGGTTCGCGACGGGCTGGGTGGACTCCTCGCTGCCGATCTCGCCGAGTGAGCGCAGTGTGATCTTCTGGAGGGCGGCGTCGCCGTCGCCGTCGATGAAGTCGTGGAGTGTCTCGCAGGCGCGGTCGTCGCCGATCTTCCCGAGGATCTTCACGGGCATCTTGTTGCGCTTCTGGGCGCGCTGGTGCATCTCGTCGAAGGCCTCCTCGGGCCCCATCCGCCAGAGCGCGTCCAGCGCGTTCTCCTCCATGAAGTCGGAGTCGAACGTGTCCAGCGACTTCAGGATCGGTTCGACCTCGCCCTGCTGTTCGTAGATCTTGATGGCGTTCCACTCGGCCGGGAAGTCCTTGCGGTTCTCCGATTCGAGGACGTCGTAGAAGCCCTCGGCGGAGAGCTGTTCCCGGACCGTCAGATCGCCCCACTCCTCGGCGGCCTCGAGGTCGTCGGTCAGGGTGTCGGCAGTCTCGATCAGGGCGGCGATGGTCTCGGCGTCGTCGTCGGGGTGGAGCCCGCTCTCCGCGACGGTCGCTTCGGCCTGGTCGAGCGCATCCGCGAGCGTCTCGAGGCCCTCGTCCGGCGCCGACAGGTCGGCGTCGAGGTGGTCGCCAGTCTCCGACAGATACGCCTCGATCGCCGCCGCGACGTCCGGCCGGCCGTCCTCGGTCCAGCGCGTGTCGGCGACCGTGGCGCTCGCTTCCTCGACGACCTCGACGACGTCTTCGACGTAGGGACCGCGTTCGTCCTCGAGCTGGTCGCGGAGGTCCGCGACCCGGTCTTCGAGTTCCGCACGCGGGTCCTCGGCGTCCTCGTCTTCCTCGTCGGGTTCGGGCAGGTCTGCCGCCTCGAGGTCGGCCTCGATGGCGTTCAGGTCCTCCTCGACCTCGTCGAGCGTGGCCTCGGTCTCGGCCGCCTCGAGCGTGCTCTCGACATCGTTCAGCCGGGCTTCGAGGGTGTCGGCCGACAGCGCCGTCTCCTCGTCGGCCGCCTCGTCCGGTTCGGCCGTGTCGTCGGGAGCGTCGTCCCCGTTGCTCATACCCGTGATTGCGATTCTCCGGGCCAAGAGCGTTTCCCTTCGGAGTCCGCGGTCGAAAGGACACACGGCCCGTCACGGTGGGAGATCGAGTGGTCTATGCCGGAGGAAACCCGAGCGACAAGTATGGACAGACGGTCGTTCCTCCGGACCGCCGGCGCCGCCGGGATCGGGACGGTGCTGGCGGGCTGTCCGGTCGGCGGCGCGACGAGCGGCGACCACGACGTGGGCATGAGCACCCGCAAGTTCGACCCGGCGAAACTCGAGGTCCCGCCCGGCACGACCGTGGTCTGGAAGAACACGAGTTCCCACGCCCACTCCGTCACCGCCTACGAGGGGCAACTCCCCGACGGCGCCGAGTACTGGGCCAGCGGCGGGTTCGACTCGCAGGCCGCCGCCGAGGACGGCTGGACCGACGGCCTCGAGGGTGGGCTCTCGCAGGGCCAGACCTACGAACGCACCTTCGAAGTCGTCGGCACGCACCACTACTACTGCATCCCCCACGAGGCCAGCGGTATGAAAGGGCGGATCGTCGTCACAGCGGACGCCACGTCTCCGGACGAGTGACTGAGACGAGGCGGTCCGACCGCTGTCTCGGGTAGTGCTCTGCTCCGCAATCGAAGTCCCGTCGCTACCGGCGGTGCGGTCCCGGGTGACCCCGGGAGAAACGAGTTCGCGTGGTGACCGTCAGGCTTCGACGTCTTCTTCGTCGACGTTGACGCTGGTCTCCTCTTCGGCGGCGACTTCCGCGGGTCGCGCTTCGAGCGTGGCCTTCTGGATCTCGACGCGGCGCAGCGGGTAGATCGTCTTCGACTCGTTGTAGATAGCCGAGGAGAGCCGTCCCTCGACGACGCTGTCGATCAACTCGGCGAAGGAGTGCTCGCGGGCCGACTCCTGGACGAGGTCGATCATCGTCCGGCGGATGGCCTTCTCCTGGCTCTCGTCGGCGGACTTCGTCGTCAGCGCGACGGGCTGGACCTGCACGCGGTAGTCGTCGTCGGTGAGGACTGTAATGAACGCCTCGACCTTCGAGGAGCCGCGGCGCACGAGCGAGCGCATGTAGTCCCGCGTGAGTTCGTGCTTGATGAACTCCGTGTAGGCCGTGTCCGACGCCACCTCGTTGACCTTGAAGGTCAGCTTGGTGTTGTTCTCGCTGGCGTCGTTCTGCAGGTCGCCCAGCGTGGTCTCGATGGTGCGTCCGAGCACCTTGTCCGGTTCGTCTGCGGGGGTCTCGCCCAGCTCGGCCCGGTCGAACTGCTCGGGGGCCTGCAGGGTGTACCACCGCTTCTGTTGCTTGCGTCGTGAAACTGATCGTTCGCTCATGTGTTGGTGTCTGTGGTGTCGTCTGTCGCGGCTGTGGGGTCGTCTGTCACAGCGTCGCTGTGGTCTGTCGCAGAGTCGGTGTCGTCCGCCGCGGCCGCCGCGTCGGCGGCCGCGCGGTCGGTCGTCGTGTCTGTGCTGTCCCCCGAGAGTCGGCGCGCCACGGTGAGATTGACGACGTAGTCGTCCACCGTCGACCGAAGCCCGCCCGTCGTCTCGCGCTCGACCGTCGTCACCACGCGTGGGCCGTCAGCCCGGGTCGCCACCTCGTCGGTGTTGTCGGGGGCGACCGCGGCCGCGACCCGCGCGGCGACCGTCTCCTCGTCGTGGGTCGTCGTGATCCGTGCGCGTCTCATCGTGCCTCCCTGAACGCCGTGATGAACGCCGCGGTGTCGGCGTCGAAGCGAGCGACGCCGCTCGCGCCGCGGACTTCGCCGGTCCCGTCGGCCGCGTCGGTCGCGGCCGCGAACGGCTGGTCCAGCGTCCGGCCGTCGGCGGCCACCGCGGCCGCCGCGCCGTCCGTCACCGCCAGCGTCACCGACTCCGGCGACCGATAGGCGTGGACCAGTCGCGCCAGCGTCGTGACCGGCGCGTCGCTGGACGCCGCGCGGGCGACGAAGAGGCCGTCGTACCGGCCGGTCGTCGCGTCGCGGACGCCCTCGTGGGCGCGGCGCGCGTGGTCGCGCCAGGTCGCGAGGGCGTCCTCGCGAACGTCGTGACCGAGCGCGAGCGCGACGCCCGTGCCGGGTCGCTCCCGCGCGACGGCCGCGAGCACGTCGGCGTAGCCACCGATGGTGTCGAAGGGACCGCCCGCGTGCGGGCGAAGGAACCGTTCGACAGCGTCGCCGCCTCGCGGCGGTACGGCGTCGGGCCCCGCGGTGCGGAGCGCGACCAGCGAGGCGACGCGTCGGTGGTCCTCGTCGGCGAGCGCACTCGTGTCGACTGTCTCGGCGGGCGCGTCCACCGGCAGGCCGAGGTCCGCGACCAGCGCGGCGGCCGCCTCGAGGTCGCCCGAGAACGGCGCGTGGACGAGCGTCGAGTGCGCAAGTCCATCCACGAGGTCCCGCGTCGGCACCGCGAGGCCGGGAGTGCGTTCGATCCCGGCGGCAGTCGCGGCGTCCGCGAGCGGTCCCGTCGGGGTCCGTCCGTCGGCGACTGTCCCGGCGACCGCGAGCGCGACGAGGGCGCTGCCGGTCGCGTCGCCTGCGCTTTCGGTCGCGGTGTCGTCGTCAGTATCGGTGCCGTCGGCGAGTTCTTGCGCGACCGCGAACGCGGCGGCGCTGGCCGAGCGGTCGGTACCGGGGAGCGAGCAGTCGGCACTCGCGTCGGTCCGGCCGACGGCGACGGTCAGGTCGGCGTCGGTGGCGCGGTCGGCGTCGGTCGGGAGCGCGGCGAGCGAGAGCTGAAACGGTCGGTCACGGGCGGCGAGCGCCCGCGCGAGGACGCCGCTTGCGGCCAGCGCGTCGCCGGTGGCGGCACCGACGACGCGGACGAAGCCAGCGTCGCGGAGCCGTGCGGCGATGTCGCTGGCGGCGGGGGCGTGCTCGTTCGGCCGACCGGTAGTGGACATGTGTCAGGTGGGGGGGCGTCTACTCCAGCAGTTCAGCGACCTCGTCGGCGCTGTAGGTGAACGCCGCGTCGAGTTCGTCGCCGCGGTAGTAGTCGACCAGGCGGCGGATCTTCGCCTCGGTGTTCTGGAGCGCGCGCTTGTTCTGGTGGTCGCCGGGATTGTCTTCCATGTGCTCGTGGAGGCGGACGGCCCGCTCCATGAGGTTACGCAGGTCCTCGGGGAGGTCGGGCTGGGCGTCGTTCTCGTCGAGGATCTCGGTGACCTTCTTCCCGGTCGCCAGCGAGATGTCCGGGACTGGCGTCCCGTTGACGCCTTCGTCGCGCAGTTTCAGGCCGATCTCGCTGGGGCTGTGGCCGGCCTCGGCGAGTTCGACGACGCGCTCCTCGATGGCGTCTTCGTCCACGTCACTCCACTCCGGGGGGTCGTCTGCCACCGGCTTGTCCGAATCGGACGAGCCGCGGCGGCGTGTATGCATTCGTGCCATTGTTGATTGGAACGCTACGTACCGCTGTCCTGCCGTGACGGCAAGCGTGTGTGCGCCTCGGCACCGCCTGCGCGCGTCGAGCGCGTCGCGGGGCGTCGGCGCGAACACGGCCGCAATCCCGAGTCGCACAAGCGTGCGACGAGTCAGATTTGCGGTCGTGCGTTCCCACCGGAGACTGTCCCCTGGCACACTAAACGGTTTCCATCGCGTGCGCCAGGGATCCCTGGGCCTGACACCCCAGTATTGTTAATGATATCGAGAGACGAGGGCCACGTTCGGCCGATATACGGCGGTAATCGCAAATGAGTATCAGCCTCGATAAACGGTCCGGTGCGCTTAACCAGCGAGGGCTGGAAGGGGAGATGAGAGATGCGTGTCGACAGACGTTCGGTGAGCGCGCCGCTGGGGGTCGTGTTACTCCTGGGGATCGTCGTGATGGGAATGGCGGTCGTGGTGACGGTCGGAGCGACCGCGCTGGACGACACGCGCGACCAGATGGACGTCGACCGCGCCGAGAAGATACTCACGCAGTTCGACTCCAAGAGCGCGATGGTCGCGCTGGGCGAGACGAACAGCCAGAGCGTGGCGCTGGCGAGAGGCGACGGCGCGAAGTTCTCGCTCCGCGAAGGCGCGGGGTGGATGAACGTGACCGTGACCGACCCGGCGAACGGGACTGTCGACGAGGTACTGAATCTCACTCTGGGCAGCATGGTCTACGAGAACGGCCGGACGGCGCTCGCCTATCAGGGCGGAGGCGTCTGGCGTTCGACCGATGGGGGGACGTCGATGGTCTCGCCGCCGGAGTTCCACTTTCGCGACGCGACGCTGACGCTCCCCGTCATCTCGGTCGCAGGCGACGAAACCCTCGACGGGCAGGCGACTGTCAGGAAGCGAGCGTCGACCGGGATCCGCTATCCGAACGCGAGCGCGAACCCCCGTTTCGAGAACCCCCTGACCGACGGTGTGGTCAACGTCACTGTCCACAGCGAGTACTACCGCGCCTGGGGAGAGTACTTCGCGACGCGGACGGACGGGAACGTCAGCTACGACGACGACCGCCAGACTGCGACCGCCCAGCTGATAGTTCCGTTCAACGAGGCGTTCGACGACATCCTCGCGACGACCGAACCCGGCGGGATCCGGGTCAACGGGAACGACGACCCGCCAGAGCCCTCAGAAACCGGCGTCGCCTACCCGCCCGCCGACGCCCGCATCGAGTCACGAGTCACGGAGTGCGAGACGAACGCCTCGGCGTGTACCGACCTCGGCTCAGTCAGTAACGAGATCACGAGCCCGGGGACATACTACAACTACCAGTTCTTCGGCGGCGACCTCGACGTCGACAGTCCCGGCGGGAACGTGACTGTCGTCGTCGAGGGGAATTTCCAGCCCAACTCCGTCGACATCGACATCGCCGACGACTACAGCGTGACCGTGCTCGTCCGCGAGTCGTTCTCGCTCGGCAACACGGTAAACGCCGGCGGCGACGCGGGCGACTTGTCGGTCATCATGCACTCCGACGGCGCGTTCAACGGCAACGGGAAGTTCCGGTTCGTCGGGTTGCTCTACGCACCGGGCTCGGACTGTAACCTCAACGGCGGCGGCGGACCGGCCTACAACAACGTCATCGGCGGCGTCGTCTGTGAGGAAGTGACGGTCAACGGCAACCCCAACAAGTTCGTCTACGACGACTCCATCGAGGACATGAACCTCGAACTCGGCGACGACGGCACCAAGATCACCTTCCTCCACGTGACCGCGAACCGGATCGAGGTCGACAGCTGATACTGATTCCCGGAGATTCGTTCCGGGTCGCGACAGCCCCGGTGTCGTCGCGGACCGGTGCATCACGCCGACGACCACAATGACGCGCGGCCGACAGCGTCAGTTCGGCCCGCGCCACCACTCCCGTCAAGTCTCCAGGTCGAGCGCGAGCCGGTAGTCGACGACGTAGATCCGGTTCGGAACGTACCCCAGTTGGCACTTGACCGTCTCCGGGCCCGTCGCCGAACACGACAGTTCCGAGTGCGATTCGAGCATGTCCTGCCACAGGTCCCGCCGCGGCGAAGTGACGTTGATCCAGACGTTATCGAACTGGCCCGATTCGTTGGCGACTTTGAGTCGCCTACTGTTTGCGAGCGCGCGCACGAGGACCGTCGACGCCTGGACCGACTGTCCGCTGCCGGTCGCCGACGCCGTGTTGACCACGGGGAGGAACGTCCGGTCGCGTTCGAGGACCGGATGCCACGGTTCGAGGACGACCCCGCCGCCCCGCTCGACGCGGAACACCGCACCCATGACGTAGACCAGTTGGGTGCCGCCCGCGTCGTAAATCACGGGGCGAGGCTTGAACGTCCGGTTCTCGAGAAAGGTCGGGTCCGAGGCGTTCGGGTCACGGACTTCGACCTGGATCGGGTCACCGAGACGGACCGTGGCGTCGTCGAGGCTGATCTCCGTCGCCCGGCTGGGCGCGCCCCGCTCGACCACGTCGTCGACGTTGTCAGAGAGGACCTCGAAGGCGCGTTCGGCGTTGTTCGTCTGTTCGGTGTCCCGGGCCGATTCGAGCGTACTGAGTCCCGTAACCGAGATTATCGCGACGACACTGACGACCAGCGCGAAGACCAGGATGAACCCGACGAGGTCGCTCACCGCACGGTCGTCCCGGCCCACACTCCCGTCGGCCCGCGACATCACGAGGACACCTCCAGTTGGTCGGCCGACGGGTCGTAGGTGACGGTGACGTCTCCGCCGTCGATGGCCGTCTCGGCGATGGGTGTCGCCGTCCGGACACGCACCGAGACGGTCACGTCGGGGTCGCTCGCGGTGAGGTTGACCCACTGCGTCGACCCGTCGGTGTTCGTCTCGATGCTGTACCCCGTCCCGGCGACCCGCGACGGAAGTGGTTTGGTGACCGTCAGCGACTCCGTCGTCGACCCGGCCTCGGCCAGCCGGTCGGCCGCGACGAGTTCGTTCGCCACGTGCTCACCGATGACTTCCAGTTCCGTGCGCACGACCTGCTCACGGCTGTCCGCGACGAACCCGCCCGCCGCCGTGACCAGCCCCGTCACCAGCAGGGCCGCGATGGCCAGCGAGAACGTGTAATCCAGCGAGGTCGACTGCCCGCGGTCGGCCGCACCACTCTCAGCCCCCAGTCGTGGTCGGTCCCGACGGCCCCGGACCCGCGGCGGTCGGTCACCCATCGTGATCACCCGGCGCGATCTCGATCTCGGTCCGGTAGTCGAGTTCCGCGGTCCGGTAGACCATGTTTACGGTCATGTTGTACAGCGCCGGCTCGTCGCTCGGGTCGCCGAACCCGGCCGTCCCGTACAGGACGCTGACGTTGTCGTTGACGACCAGCGAGTACGAGCCCTCGATACCCGACCCGTTGCGGATCCTGAGCGTGTACGGGCCGGTGACTCCCTCCGCGAAGGTCATGGCGTCGCAGGGCTCGCTGCCGACGGTTCCGGCGGTGACGTTTATCCAGGGCTTCAGCGACGACCGCCGGCACTCGTCGTAGCTCCCTGTCGCGTTGACGCCGACGACGACCTCATTCGTCGTCGCGTTCCTGGTGACGTTCATCGTCCACCGGTCGCCACCGCTGACGGGGTCGGCGACGACGCGAAACTCCCTGTTGCCGCTCTGGTTCAGGTCGGTCCGGTCGTCGACGTGGATGGTGAACGCGCGCACCCCCGAGATGTCGGTCGCGACGGTCCAGTTGTCGGCGTTGCTCTGGCTGTCGAACACGCCGGCGTCGTCGCTGATGGCAGTGCCGTTGACCGTTGCGGCGACGCTGAGGTTGGGGACGTGTCCGTGGGTCGCCTCCTGTCGCGTCGAAATCGCGTCGATCCCAGCGATCGCGTCGGTCACGTTCCGGTTGAGTCCGACGTAGCCGCTGTCGTTGACGACGTGGGCGTACTCGAAGGCGTCCAGCGCCGCCGACTCGACCGCCCGCTGGTAGGCCGCCGCCTCGGTCGCCCCGGAGGAGTCGCTCCGCGTCGCGAGGTTCTCGGTGTAGATAGCGGAGTTCATCACCAGTGCCAGCGCGATCAGCACCACCGCGATGACGAACCCGGTGACGAGGATCAGTTGCGCCCGCGAGTCCGTCGGTCGCCCGTCGGAGAGAGGCCTCAGATCCGCCACACGACCACCTCCACGCGGACGACGTTGTAGACGCTCCCCGGCGACGCGTCGGGGGCGAAGTAGTCGCCAGTCGCACTGACGGTCGTGCCCGTCGCGACGCTCTCGTGGTCGTACAGCGGGTCGTTGTCGAACAGCGTCACCGAACGTGCGGCACTGACCGCGTTGTCGCTGGGCCGGCCCTGATAGATCAGCCGTCGCGAGTCGCGCTCGCCCTCGTCGTCTTGGTAGACCACAAAGACGTTGTACGCGATCCCGCGGCTGTCGAACGACCGGTTGAGCATCCGGCCGAGTTCGTTCGGCGGCGGACCCGAGGCGTAGTACCCCAGGCCCGAGGTGTTCCAGAACCGCTCCGCGGAGGTGTTCCAGAACAGCACCGCCCGCTCGAGCGCGTCCGTCTCCGCGGCGGACGCGAGGACCCCGCGCGCCGTCGCTTCCTGCTGGTTTTCGAGATGCTGGCTCGACGTGCTCGCCGACAGCGGCGTCACCGCCGTCATCTCCAGCGCGAAGATAACCGCCGAGAGCAGTATCAGCGCCGCCACGACCCCCTCCAGGGTGTGGGCCTGCCCGCTCTCGTCCCGGTCGAAGTGCCCGCTCGACTGCGCTCCACGACCGCGAGCGGCCGGTGGGGTCACCACAGCACCACCTCGATCGTGACATCGTGCCCCTGGAGGAGCGCGACGCGGCGGGCGCTGATCGTCTTGCCGCCCTGGACCGTCGGGTCCGAGCCCCGCGCGAGCAAGACGTCGCCACCGACGCCGGGCGAACAGGTCGCATCGTCCTGCTCGACGAACTCGTCGCCCGCGTCGTTCCAGCACAGCGTCGCCTCGTCCGCGTCGCCGGTGACGTTCCCCCGGATGGTGACGTTCACGTTCGTCCGGTCGAGCACGCCCACCTGTTCCTGAAGCGTCCCCGCGTCGAACTGGCAGGCGGCCGGGGCGCCGGCAGTGAAGAACTCGCGCGTACAGTCAGTCTCGAGGGCGTACGGGTGGCTCGCGTTCCCGAGCAATCGCTGTGAGAGGTCGTCGGCGATGCGGTTGGCCGCCGGCGTCTCCGCTTGCGTCCCGCCGACGAACGGCTGTAACATGCCGGGAACGAACACGACGATAAACGCCAGCGCGACCAGAAAGATGCTGATCCCCAGCGCGAAATCGATCGTCGTCTGCCCGCGTCGGCCTGCGGGTCCCGTGGCTGACCGGCGGGTCGAGTCCCGTTCCTGCATCTCGGAGCCCGCGGTCCGCGCCCTGGCGGACCCCTGTGTGTCGGTCCTGCGCATCCGTGTGTGGTCACGGCCGGTCGCGGCACTGCGTGCCCCCCGGCGCCCGCGAGCCCGAACCGTGTGCTACCCGCTACGACGGCCCCCATCGTAATAGCCGTTGGCCCTGTGTTACCGATACTGATAACTGAAAAATAGCCGCAATACATGTGTTTTGACGTAATAATTTTAGCAGCGATAATTGGGTCGCCGCTTCCGAGGTTCGATGGGTTTAAGCAAGCCGCCGGGTTACCGGAGAGTGCGTGCGGGCTCGTAGATCAGCGGTAGATCATCCCCCTGGCACGGGGAAGGCCGCGGGTTCAAATCCCGCCGAGTCCATCGGAGCGACCAAGTTCTGCGAGGGAGCGAGAATAGTCGAGGTGGGAGTTGAACCCCTGGAAGTCGCAGCCCCGGGAGCACAGCGAACGAAGTGAGCGAGCACCCCGGAACGTCTTCCGCTGGTTCAAATCCCGCCGAGTCCATAGTTGCTGTCGCTCGCAAATTCGCGAGCGACGCGATTCTGTCTGTCCGAACGAGGATTTGAACCATGGAAGTCGCAGTCCCGGACGCACAGCGAACCGAGTAGGCGAGCAACCCGGTGACACGGCTGCCAGCGGCGAGCACTGCGAGAGCGCGAGAGTCTGCCGTCAGTAGTCTTCTGTGCGAGAGCGGACCGTCGCTCACCCCACTTCGTGATGGACGGCGCCCCCGGTTGACAGATCGTAGCCCCGGTTGACAGATCGGTGGTTCTGGACCGACCACCTCGTCGATCCAGCAGATATCTCTCTCGATCCGTCGATTCGGTCGGATTCTACAGAACTTATTTAACGGTTCAGTCGTTCGTCAAAGTGTGAATCGACGCGAACTTCTCCAGCGAAGTAGCGCGACGTTCGCGACGGCGGCGACCGTCGCGATCACCGGGTGCAGCAGTTCCGACAATGGCGGCGACGGGGGCGACGGCGGCGACAGTGACGACGGCAGTGCCGGTGACGGGACTGACACCGACGGCGAGAGCGGCGGCGGATCGTCGGGCGACGGGAGTGGAATGGGAGCGACGGCGACGCCGACGGAGACGGCGACGGCCACGTCGACCTGTGCCGAGGCCTCCGGTGACCCGTCGGGCGAGGTTGCCGAGGTAGTTTCGGGCCTAGAGGTCACAGACTTCTCCGCCGCGGTGAGCGCCGACACGTTCGCCGTCACGGTCACCGTCGAGAACGTCGGCGACATGACGACGACGATGGAGTACAACGTGGACGTGACGACGTACGACCCCGATGGGGACCGGCTCAATCAGGGGTTCACGACGATCCAGCGCTCGTACACGGGTGAGTACGCCCCGGGGGAGTCGGAGACGTTCGAAGTCGACCCGCAACTGGACTGTCCCGGCGCGGTCGCGCGCTACGAGGTCGCGGTCAACTGCGCGGCGACGCCCAACGGCGGCGCATACTGCGAGTGAGCACGGTTACTCCGACTCAGCAGTCGTCTCGGGCACCCACGCCTCCCCCACGACCCTGACCGTGCCGACACTGTCGGGGAAGGCGAACGCGTCGTCAGCGGTATGCAACCGGAGGCGATGCACACCCGCGGAGAATTCACCGGTGTCGTCGCCGTACCGAACCGTCCAGTCGCGGTTGTCGATGGGCCGCACGACGAGGTCGCCCCCGCGGGTCGGTCGGAGAGTCACGTCGGCGCGGCCGTCACCGTCGCCGTCGCGGACAGTGACGTTGATCCAGCCGTCGCCGTTCGCGACGCTGAGGGTGGCAGTGTCAGTGTGGCCGAGACGGACCGGAACGCGGGTCGGCGCGCCGGGAACGAGGTCGTAGCTCGGTTCGAACCCTGGATACGACTCGAAGTAGGCGGTACTGTACTCGAAGGCGCTGGGGTCGCTGGGGAACGTCGCCCACGCGCCAGTGCGGGCGTGACGGTCGAGCCACTCGGCGGTCGCGTCGTCCGTGAGGAGCAGAACGGTCGTGCGGAACTCGGCGTAGCTGACGTGCGAGTGGTGTTGGCGCGAGTCGCTGTTTGTGGCCTCGGTGATGTCGTTTTGTTCGTTGAGCCGGCGGAAGACGTCGAGCAGCGACCAATGGCCGTCCGATTCGTTGCGGATGCGGGCGTCGAGCGCGCCGAGGAAGGCCCGGCCCTCTCGGTACTCGGTGTACTGGTTCCAGGTGCCGGGGTCCGAGAGGACGGTGTCGTCGGGACCGGCGTCGCCGGCGTCGACGATACCGCTGAACACCGCGAAGGGGAACGGGCCCGAGCGGCCGAGCGACATGGTGAAGTAGCGGCCGAGATAGCTCGCGCTGGCTTCCTGGAACCACGACATCTCCGACCCGACGCGGAAGCGCTGTTCGACGTGGACGTACTCGTGGACGTAGGTCGCGTGGTCGGCCGAGGCGAGCACCCAGGCGTCGCTGTCGGCAGCCATGCCTGCCGATGGCGTCGTGGCGCCCGACGGCAGTTGGGGGACGACGAAGACGTACGAGTCGATGGGTCTGTCACCCTGGAGACGACGTTCGGTCGCGGCGAGCGTCCGCAGCGCGCTGTCGGGTGCGACGGCGGGCGTCGTTCCGTTCGGAACGACCAGCGTGACCGTCTGGCCCCCGACGCGTTCGGTGTGCGTGTGGACGGCACCGAGGACGGCCGCGCTCGTGCCGAGGACACCCTCGTCGGCCAGCCGATAGGTGGTCTCGACCGGGAGCGAGCGGTTGGCACCGCGGACGCGCTCCGGCGGTTTGTCGACGAGCGCCCAGTCGTCGGCGAGCGTCGTGTCCCACCACCCGAGCGCGCCCGGTCGGGTAGGATAGGTTCCAACTACCACCATCCAGGGGTGGCGCGTCTCGCCGTCCCAGACCCACTCGTCGCCCCGGCGGACGAACCCAGTCTGGTTCACGACGACCGGCCGAACGTCTCGCACCAGCGGGACGGTGAACCGCTCGGTCCCGTTCGGAACGCTGTAGCGGTGCGTGAACTGGACGAGTCGACTGTCGCGGATGCGGTCTATCGTCACCGTCTGTGAGAGGGGCGCCGAAGCCGACGGGTCCGAGCCGTTCGAGTCGGTCGACGCGGCAGTGCGGTCGGATACGTTCGCCTCGGGCGTCGCGTTCGCCTCGGGCGAGGCACCTGCGCGATCGGTCACAGTGGCCAATGTCGGTGGCGCGGTCGGCGCTATCGGCGACGAGACGTCGGACGCGGCCCGGTCATCCGGAGCGGGCAGCCCAGCCACTGGGCCGACCGCCGAGCCGAGGAGGAGCAGACAGAGGAGGGCGGTGACCGCACGCGGCGTCATCACCGGAGAGTACGTATCGGAAGGCAAAAGACTAACGCGGATCCGCCCGGTCGCCGTCCCGTCACGTCGGTCGTCACCGGCCCGTCCGCCGACGCCGTCGTCCCTGAGTCGTCGACGGCGTATTGGACCGCTCGGGCCCGGCCTGAGGGGGCCGGGCGGCAGGGCTAGTCGCGGCGATGGTCTCGCTCGCGGGCTGGCGCGGACGTGCTCGCGGGCCGGCGCAGGCGTACCCGCCGGGGCGAGTCGACGGCGGCGCCGACGAATGTGACCGGCTCGCCGACGGACGGCACGGTGACAGCGACGACGACAGAAGCGAGGTGAGCGCGCCGGTCAGGCGGTCATCAGGGTGACGCCGTACCAGACGACCAGCGCGATGGTCGGCAGGATAACTGCGAACTTCACGCCCGAGAGCAGGTTCACGTCGCGGATGTAGCCCGCGATGAACGAGGAGACCAGCGCCTGCAGAACGACGGCGTGGAAGAAAAGCACCGAGAGCAGGTCGCTGTTGACGCCGCTGAACTGTCCGCCCGGTACCTGTCCGCCACTGCCGCCGCCGGACTGGGCGGTCAGATCGCCCATGATCGGAAGGAACCGGACCTGGAGCAGGGCCATGACGCCCAGCAGCGTGAGATACGTCATGATGATGATCACCATCTGCATCCGGGTGCGCGACTTGCGTTCGCGGTCGATGTCGTCCTGGTTCTCGGAGGCCTGGGCGGCCGTGGAGAGGACGTCCTGGATCTGGCTGGAGGCCTCCTGGGCCTCGCTTATCAGTTTGACAGTGCGTGCGAGCCGCGGGATGTGGTACTTGTTGTTGAACTCCCGGAGCGCGTTCTTGAGGTCGGTCCCGTAGTTGACCTTCGCGTGCATCGTCTCGAGTTCGTCCGCCAGCCGCCCGGACGACGTGTCCGCGACGACGCGGATCGACTCCAGGAGCGTCATCCCGGTGTCGTTGGCGCTGGCGAGTTTGCGGAGGTTCTCCGAGAGGTTGCCGACGACGCTCCGGCGGGTCCGGAGGTTCCACTCGTAGAACACCGCCAGCGGCAGGAGATTGAGATACAGCGGGACGTACAGCCAGATGAACGTGCCCGTAATCACGGGGTACTGCCAGGGGCCAGGCTCCTCGCCGGTGAGTTCGCCCGCCGTCATCGGCGCGGCTTCCAGCAGGACGACGGCGGCGAGGATAGCGATCGTCAGCGGGACCGTCAGCGCGAGCACGAGCAGCGGGTTGTCCCGGAAGAAGATGTGCGGGCGCTTGATGATCTGCATCGCCCGGTAGCTCCCCTCGCGGCTCTTGATGCGGTCGAAGACGCTGTACGTCCCGGTGAAGCCCTCGACGAGCCCGAGATTCAGTATGCCGGCGTCGGCCTCGGCGTAGGTCTTGTCGTCGCTCCGGTCGGGCCGGAGGTAGCCGTCGCCGATGCTGTCCTGGGTGACCGTCGAGACGAGCACGAGGAACGCGACCCCTGTCATCGGGATGAGCCCGTAGACCGTCCCGAGCATCTGGTTCGTCTGCGAGGCGTTGGACATCATCGACATGATCACGAGGATGATGATGAGAAGCAGCGGGAACAGCGAGAGAGTCATGTACATCTCGCCGAACAGCTCCAGCGTGTCCAGCATCTTCTTCTGTTCCTGCTTGGCGGTCCGCATGTGCTTCTCCTTCTGGTCCTCGAGGAACGAGGTCATGTCCCCACCGGAGTTGACGATAGAGAGCATGTCCGTCAGGAACTGGCTCAGCTCCTCGCTCGGCGTCTCGATGGACTGGTTGCGGATGGCCGTCCGGTAGTCCGTGTCGAAGTACTCCGTCTCGAGAACGATCGACTGGAACTCCTTCGCCACTTCACCGTAGGTGTCGTCGGCCTGGGCCATCGCCTGCAGGATTTCGAGCTGGTTCAACCCGCCCACGGAGAGGGCGTACATGAACGCCACCGAGTCAGAGAGCAGGACGTTGATCTCGCGTTTTCGGGCGTTCGCCCGGAAGTAGGGGATAGACAGCAGCGACCCGAACCCGGTGAGAAAGCCGATGAGCCCGAAGACGAATCCGGAGATGAAGACGATAAAGGGAACTTTGAGTGTGTTGACGATCTGTGAGGTCTGTTCGGAGAGCTGGAGTCCGAGGATCTGCGGGTCCTGAATACCGAGGAGCTGGACGAGGAGGTAGCCGAGCACCATCCCGAGCAGCCACAGGGTAAGGCCGGCGACGACACCCACCGCGAGCGCACGCGAGATGTACATCTCGACGTTGTCGTCCATCCGCGCTTCCCTGAGCTTCTCGTCGACGCTGTCGACGAAGTCGCCCTCGTCGTCGAACAGGGCCTGGTAGAGCGGATAGAACGTGTCGCCGATGCTGCTGGCGCCGCCGAGCTGGTTCGAGCCCGTCCCGAGACTCACGGCTGACCACCGCCCGCCTGACAGACGACCCTCGTCCGGTTCGGCTGGCCGCTCATGCCTCGTCGGCCTCCGCGCCGGCCGCGGGGACGAACTCGCTGAAGTCGAAGTCGTCCTCCTCTTTGTCCTCGACGGGCGTGATGTTCGCCTGCTCCTCCATCCCCATCAGCGCGCTGACAATTTCGGTGGTCTCGCCCTCGCGGAACTGCTTGAACAGCGGCTCGGCGTTCTCGAGGACCTCACGCGCCTCGCCGAGCATCTCGTCCGGTGGGTCCGGTCGCGGCACCATCTCCTCTTTCTCGGGGTCGATGTCGATCTGGACCGACTCCATCTCCCGCAGGTCTTCGAGCGAGCGCTCGAGGTTGTCGCTCGCGATGAGCGCCATGATAGTGTCCGGGTCGTTGATGAACGCCTGGACCGAGGCGGCGACCTCGGTGTAGGTGTTGAGTCCCTGCTCGATGAGATAGGCGAGGACGACCTTGCGCTTGAACAGCTCCTCGTCGAGGCGTTCCTGGTTCCACCCGCGGTCGAACTTGAGCTCTTCGAGGGTGTTCGAGTTACCCATCTGGAGGTATTCGTCGGTCTCGGCCTGCCACTCGTAGACGTCGCGGACGTTCACCTCGTCGTGCTCCGCGGAGTACTCGTTGATCTCGGTGAGGTTCTTGTTCCGGCGGACCTTCGTGCCGTCGACCCGCGTCTGGGTCTGGATCGAAACCAGGTCCAGCGCCGTGAACAGCGTCTTCGAGACGTTGATCGGTTCGGTCGTGAACCGCTTGATCACCTCGCCGACGGTGTCGGCGTGGAACGTCGAGTAGGCGGTGTGCCCCGTCGACATGACCTGGAAGAGGTCGCGCCCTTCCTCCCCGCGGACCTCGCCCATGACGATGTAGTCGGGCCGTTGTCGCAGTGCGGCCTCGAGCAGGTCGAACTCGTCCACGTCGCCCTTGTCGTCCTCGCCGAACGAGGGGCGGGTGACGCTGGCGACCCAGTTGCGCTGGGGGAGCTCGACCTCGCGGGTGTCCTCGATGGAGACGATCTTCGCGTTGCTCGGGATGAACAGAGAGATGGCGTTGAGCGACGTGGTCTTCCCCGAGGCCGTACCGCCGGCGAAGATCATCGACTTCTCGTTCTCGATACAGAGCCAGAGGAAGGCCATCTCGTCGAGCGAGAAGGTGTTCCAGTTGATCAGGTCGACGGGGGTAAACGGGACGTCCTTGAACTGGCGAATGGTGTAGTTGGTCCCGTGGTCGGACACCTCGCGCCCGAGAGTGAGCTGGGCGCGCGAGCCGTCCGGGAGGGTGGCGTCGACCTGGGGCTGGCGCTTGGAGATACCCTTGCCCGAGCGCTGGGCGAGTTTCACGACGAACTCGTCGAGTGCGGCCTCGCCGTGTTCGATGTTGGTGATGATGTTCTCGTACTCGGTGTGGTAGACGAACACCCGCGAGTTGTAGCCGTCACAGGAGATGTCCTCGACGTTGATGTCGTGTTTGATCGGGTCGATGCGGGCGTAGCCGATGAAGTCCCGCTTGAGCTTGTAGAGCAGCTTCTCGACCTGATACTCGGTGAGTTCCTGCGCGTCGTCCTCGACGACCGCGCTCTCCGGGCGGGCTTCGATGCCCTCGAGGCCGCCGCCTTTCATCTCGACTTCGACCTCCATCCCGAGCGCGTCCTTGAGCTGGTCGACGAACCCCAGGTCGCCTTTCTGGCTCGGGGAGTACAGGTCGTACCGCTCGAGCAGGCGTTCGGTCTCGCGCTGGATCACCTGTGCGCGGTCGGCGTCGGATCCCTCGACGACCACGTCGTCGTCTGAATACTTGATCGCCGACTTGAGCTTGCCGGAGAGGAACTCCGAGAGGTCGGTCTCGATACCGTTGCGGTACGGTTCGATCGCGTAGTACTTCTTCTCGTTTTCCTTGCGCGAGTGGAAGATGACGACGCAGGCGTAGGGCTTGTTCACCCAGTAGCGCTCCTCCTCGACGAAGTGGGCCTTCTTCTCCTCGGGAACCGCCTTCTCGAGGTCGTAGCGGTTGACGACGGTCGTGTGCCCCTCGACCGTCGAGAAGAAGGCGTCCTCGTCGAGTTTGGGATTGACGTCGACAGTGCGCTCGTCGACGATGGCCGCGAGGTGGTCGCCGACCGACCCGGCCTCCGCCAGCAGGTCATCGGTCTCCGCGGGGTGGAACCCGAGGTACTCCACTGGGTCGAAGGGGATCTTCTCGCCGCCGCCGTCCCGCGGGATGGAGCCGTCTTCCTCGTAGTAGTACTCCTGTTTGAAGTGTTCCCACGTGTAGCGGTCCTTGACGACGAAGGAACGCTCTGCCTCGATGAGTTCCCCCCAGTCGCGCTCGATGGTCTTCGCCGCGCTCGCCCCCGAGCGCAGGCGCTCCTCGATCGTCGCCGGGTCGTAGCCCAGATACTCGCTCCGGTCGAACCTGCCTCCTGTGTGGACGTCGCGCCGCAGGTCGTTCCAGGTGTACTCGCCGACCGTGACGTCGCCGTCCCCCGAGAACCCACTTCCGACCCCGTCGGATTCGTCTCCCCCCGTGCCATCAATTGCCATTACAGGCTTACTACCGTTTAGACGGAAAAAACTTTGCGCCCGTGCGCGTTACCAGCGGGAGACGCGCTCCGGCCCGCTGGCGGCCGAATGAGAGTCTTACCGGCCCAGAACAATCAGTGAAAGTAAACGTTACCGAGCTATCGACGCTGAGAACGAGAGTCTCTCGAGGCCAGCAGTCGGCGGTGTCGAACGCGCGTGAACTTCACCCGATGAACGACTCGATACGGGCCATCGCCTCTTTCAGGTCGCTCATGCTCGTCGCGTAGGTGACCCGGAGGTGACCCTCACCGCCGGCGCCGAAGACGTGGCCGGGAACGACCGCGACGCCCTCTTCTTCGATGAGCGCCTCGGCGAAGGCGTCGGCGTCGTCCCACGGGCACTTCGGGAAGACGTAGAACGCGCCAGAGGCCGGGAAGCAGTCGATCCCCATGTCGTCGAATCGGGAGAGCAGGTAGTTCCGACGGCGGTCGTACTGGGCGCGCATCTCCGCCACGTCGTCGTCGCAGTTGTCCAGCGCGTCGACCGCCGCGTGCTGGGCCGTCGTCGGCGCCGACAGCATCGTGTACTGATGGATGCGGTTCATCGCCTCGATGGCCGCGGGCGGCGCGAGCGCGTACCCCAGTCGGAGGCCAGTCATCGCGTAGGCCTTCGAGAAGCCGCTGAACACGACCGTCCGCTCGCGCATGCCCGGGAACGACGCGATGGAGGCGTGGTCGTGCTCGTAGGTCAACTCGGCGTAGATCTCGTCAGAGAACACCTGCAGGTCGTGCTCGCGAGCGAACTCCGCGACCGGTTCGAGTTCCGCGCGGGTCATCGTCGCCCCCGTCGGGTTGTTCGGGTAGCACATGACCAGCGTCTCCGCCTCGCTCGCGCCCGACGCTTCGAGCACCTCCCGCGTCAGTTTGAAATCGTCCGCCTCGCGGGTCGGCACGTCCACCACGTCCGCGCCGGCCAGCGTCGCGCTCGGGACGTACGAGAGATAGCACGGCTGGGCGACCGCTACCTTGTCGCCGGGGTCGTGAAACGCCCGGAAGGCCAGGTCGATCGCCTCGCTCGCGCCAGCGGTCACGAGGACTTCCTCGTCTGCGTCGTAGTCGAGGCCGTAGCGGGACCCAACATCGTCGACGATCCGCTCGCGGAGTTCGCGCATCCCGCGATTGGCCGTGTAGGAGGTCTGGCCCCGTTCGAGCGAGGCGATGGCGGCGTCCCGGGCCGACCACGGCGGCGCGAAGTCCGGTTCGCCCACGCCCAGCGAGATGATGTCGTCGTACTCCTCGGCGATCTCGAAAAAGCGGCGGATGCCGCTCGGCGGCACGGTGGAGAGGCGCGCGGACTCCTCGAACGTCATGGTGATATCGACAGTCGATCGTCGTCGCGGCCGTCGCCGAACTCGACGCCGCGCTCCTTGTAGCTCTCCATGATGTAGTGGGTCACCGTCTGGGTGATCTCGGGGACAGGCGCGACCTTCTCGCTGATAAAGCGCGAGACTTCCGACATGGAGTCGCCCTCGACCTCCATCGCGAAGTCGAAGTCGCCGCTGACGAGACGCAGGTCGGTCACCTCGGGGAACTTCGCGAGGCGCTCGGAGATGTCGGCGTAGCTCGTCTCGCGGTCGAGCGTGACGTTCAGCTCTACCGACGCTCGCACCCGCTCGACGTCGGTCTTGCTCGGGTCGACGATGGCCTGATAGCCGCGGATCACGCCCTCGGCTTCGAGTTCCGCGATCGTCTCTTCGACCTCGCTTTCGTCCAGTCCAGTCTGTCGCGCGATGTCCTCGTTCGAGTAGCGGGCGTTCTCGCGGAGCAACGCCAGTACCTTCTCGCGAGTGCTCATACCTATCCTCCACCCGAGCGCGGACAAAAGCGTTTCTCCATCGCGAGAGGCTGTGACATGCGAGTCTGTCCGAGCGGGCAGTGTGGGTGGCTCGTCGGCCGCGCTCTCCGTGTCACGCCAGTGGCTCCGACGGCGAGTAGCGGCACCAGCACTCAGCTGCCGGAGTCGTCAGGTTCACATCGACACCGCCCAACGGTAGGCCGTATGCGAACGGACGAGACGCCGACGGGTGGCTGGGAGTTTATCGCCGAGCGAGAGGGCGCCGCGGAACTGCTGGGCGCGCTCGCCGACCTCGACGACGGTGACACGTACACCAAGACGGAGATCGCCGAACGGACCGGCGTCGCCCGGAAGACGCTCTATCTGAACGACCTGGTCGCCGAGTGCGCCGACCTGGGACTGCTCGCGCCCGTAGACACGGAGGGCGAGAGCGACGACGCAGGCGCCGACGGCGAGACGCAGTACCGCGTGGTCTCGGACAGCGACCTGCTCGCGGCGACCGCGGCCTTCGACGAGGCCTACCGGAGCCAGCGCACCGGCGACTGAGCGGTCTTCTCCCCGAGTTCGCGCCGCTTCCCGTTCCGAGACACATAAGCACCGGGAGCCCCACCCATCGCAGTGTGCCACGCTTCGGGTTCTCCTCGGAGGGCGGGCGCGTCGTCGGCCTGATCGGCGGCTCGCACTTCGTGAACCACATGTACTTCATGCTGTTGCCGCCGGTCTTCGGGCCGCTCCAGTCGGACCTGAACGTCGGACTCCCCGCGGTCGGACTGGCCGCGAGCCTCGTCGGTGCTATCATCGTCGCGTTACAGCTCCCCTTTGGCTACCTCTCGGACACCCGCGGCCGGACGCCGGTGCTCGGCGTCTCGCTCGCGCTCGGCGCCGTCGGCGCGGGCCTGATCGCCACCGCACAGACCTACCCCTGGCTGCTCGGCGGCGCGTTCGTCATGGGCGTCGGCCTCGCGGGCCACCACCCCGCGCACTACCCGCTGCTGTCCGCAGCGACCGACGCCGGCAACCGCGGCCGGGCGTTCAGCGTCCACGGGTTCACCGGCGCGCTCGGCTTCGCCGCGCCCCCTGCAATCGTCGGCGCGACCACTGCCGTCGGGCTGAACTGGCGCTACGGCACCGGCGCAATCGCCGTCGGCGGCGGCCTGTACGCGGTCTTCTGCATGGCTCGGTTCCGCGGCGTCTCTCGCGAAGTCACGCACGGCCCCGACACCGCGTCTGACCGCGATCCCCTGACAGCCGGCTCGCTTCCCTCCCGCGTCACCGGCGGGCTGCGCTCGCTCGCGGCTTCGACAGGTATCGTCCTGCTCACCGTCCTCTGGTTTTTCACGTCGATGGCCAACTGGGGCATCCAGACGTACACGAACGAACTGCTGGTCGCCGGCTACGAGGTGCCCGAGGGCACCGCGAACCTCCTCGTCTCCGCGATGCTGGTCGTCGGCGCACTCGCCATCCTCCTCGGCGGTGAACTCTCGGACCGCTACTCCGCACAATCGGTGATCCTCGGCGGCTTCTGCGCGCTCATCGCCATGACGCTCGCGCTCGCCTGGGGCGAACTCCCCCGACTGGTCGTCTTCGGACTCGTTGTGATATTCATCTCCAGCGTGAAGGTCGGCCGCCCCGCCCTGTCGAAACTCGGCGATGCCCTCTCGGCCGACGAGGACCTCGGGAAGAACTTCGGCCTGCTGACTATCGGCATCTCCGGCGGCGGCGCGGTCGCGCCCTACGTCTACGGCGTCGTCATCTCGGCGACGAACGTCCGGTTCGCGTTCGCGACCATCGCGGCCGTCGGCGTGCTCGCGATCGCGATGACGTTCGTCGTCGTGGGGGTCAGCGACCGCTCGCTCGCCAGCGGCGCGAGCGCCGAGAGCGAGGCCGCGACGGCCGAAGACTGAACAGTCGCCACCCTCGCTTACGCCGCTCTCGCCCAGCCCACTCCCGCCCGCGACGCTGCGCCTACGCCTCGTCGTCCGCACTCGCCAGGAGGTCCTCCTCGAAGGCCGCGACAGCGCCGACCACCGTTTTGGCGTCCTCCTCGGGCACGTCGAACTCGTCGAGGCTCTCCTCCAGCAGTTCGACTGCGCGCTCGATGTGTTCCGGGGTAAAGGGTAGGTGGAGGTGGGCCTCCCGGACCGGCGTGGCGTCGTACGTCTCCGGCCCGCCCGCGGCCTCACAGAGGAAGTCCGCCTGGGTGCGCCGCAGCAGTTCCATGTCCGCGCCCTCGAAGAAGGGGCCGACCAGGTCGTCCGCCTGCAGGCGGTCGTAGAAGTCGTCGACCACTGCACGGATCCCCTCTCGCTCGCCCAGTCGCTCGTAGAGCGTCGTCTCTGTCATACCAGCCTCTAGGCAAAACTCCGAAAAAAGCGTATCTATCGACGGCTATCGGTGGACGAACGTCTGGAATCCCGCCACAGTTCGAAATATGCCGGCACACCGGGGCGTTCAGGAGTCCGAAACGCGGGTCGTCACGCTAGCGACCGTGTCGTCGGCGTCCCCGGCGACGGCGGTCTTGACTCTCTCTCCTCGCCGGCCGGGCGCACAGCTGTCGGGTCATCGGAGAGTCTCCCTGAGTCGACGACGGTGACTCGGCGCCGGGTCACTAGCACCAGCACCATCCAAAACGACTTGCTCGGGGCGCCCTAATACACGAGCGTCATGGTCGCACTCGATTCGAAGGAGGACGCACTCGAACGCGGCGAGGTCGCACCGGACTTCGAACTGCAGGGGACGGACGGTGAGACACACAGTCTGGATGACTTCGCGGACCACGAGGCTGTCCTGCTCGTGTTCACCTGCAACCACTGCCCCTACGCGAAAGCGAAGTTCGACGAACTGAACGCGCTCGCATCCGAGTACGACGAGGTCGCGGTCGTCGGGATCAATCCCAACGACGCCGAGGAGTACCCCGAGGACTCCTTCGAGACGATGGTCGAGTACGTCGAGGACGGTCGGGTCGCCTACGACGCCTACCTCCGCGACGAGAGCCAGGCGGTCGCGACGGCATACGGCGCGGCCTGCACGCCCGACCCGTTCCTGCTCGAGAACAGCGCGGCGTCGGAGACGCCGCGAGAGGCCGGCGGAGACGGCGCTGCGGACGGTGCGGACGAGTTCCGCCTCACCTATCACGGCCGCCTCGACGACGCGACCAACCCCGACGACGAACCGACCGAGCGGGAGATGAAAGCCATCATCGACCGCCTGCTCGCCGGCGAGGCGATCGACGACGAGTTCAAACCCTCGCGCGGGTGCTCGATAAAGTGGAAAGACGACTGACTTTCGGCTGATTCTACTGCAGTCCCTCGTCGAGCACGTCCAGCACCGCCGTCCACGAGTCGACGTCGGCCTCGGCGTAGCCCTCGGGCGTGCCGCCCAGCGCCAGTTCCGATCCGAAGACGAACTCACCAGTTTCGCGGCCGCGGACCGGTCGGTACGGCACCGAGATAGCGTGGCCCGCGTCCGGGTAGCGCCGGTGTTCGACCCGGTGGTCGTACCCCCGTTCTTCCAGTCGTTCGACGACTGACTCGGCCATCTCCGCCGAGGGCCACAGGCGGTCGTCCCCGCCCGAGACGAGCAGGACGGGGCCGCCCGTTTCCTCGACCGGGAGTTTCGCCGCCGCCAGTCGCTCGTCGTCGACGCTCTCTCGACCGTCCTCGTATGTGTACGAGATGTCGACGGTTTGCCCGCGGATGCCCCGCCAGACCCAGCGGAGCGTGTCGGTCAGTCCGGTCTCGACGGGAACGTACGGGAGCCCCTCTCCGTCCCGTGTCCACGCTGCCCCCGGCGGCTCCCATTCGTCGGGTTTCCCGGTCCAGATCCCACCGTAGAGAACGTCGCTCGGCGCGCGAGCGACGACGGTCCGTACCTCTTCCCTGTTCGCGCCGAGCCATAGCGCCATCTCGCTGCCCCGCGAGGCGCTCATCACCGCCAGCGGTTCCGCCCGGACGGCCTCGCGGTCGCCGAGCCACTCGACGGCCCGCTCGAAGTACTCGGTGGGCACGTCGACGAGGTGGCCGGGGAGGTCTTCCTCCCCGAAGTACGCGAGGCCGAGCACGGCGTACCCGCGCGCTGCCAGCAGCGACGCGACGACCTGTCCCGGATACCCACCCTCCGAGCCGCCGAACCAGAGCACGCCAGGATGAGGGGCCTCGCCCGCCGGACCGTAGTATTTCCCGACCAGTTCGGGGTGGTCGAGGTCGCGTTTCGTCACCCCGGGCGGCCGGACGACACGTTCGTAGGCGGCCGTGTCGACGACTGTCCCGTCGACAGTCGCCCGGATCCGCCCCGGAAACGCCAGCCCCTCGCCCTCGTCGCCCTCGTCGCTCAACTCATCGCCCAGCTCGTCGCCCTCGTCGTCGAGTCCGTCACCCTCGTCGGCCGCTCGCATGAACTGGAACAGCCCCATCGGGCGGACTCCCTGGTATGCGCCGTCGACGGGAGCGTCCTCTGCGATATCGACGGTGCCGTCGTCGTCGGCCTCGAAGGTCGCGGACGACTCGAAGACGGTGTCCCAGTGGCGCTCGCGGACCTGGAGCGTGACGCGGGCGCCAGCGTCGAGGCCAGCCGCGCGAACGGCGAGTTCTTCGTCAAGTAGCGGTCGGGCCGGCGATACGTCGAGCGCGGGGCGGGCGACTTCATCGCTCATCGGACCGGTCGACTGGTGACACGCCGCACTGGCCTAAAGCTTTCCTGCGAGGGCGCTCGCGGACGGGCCTCGGAGCCGGTGGCACGGCCTCGTTGCCGCTACGCAGGCTGAGACCCTCCACGTGTCCCGCCCCGTCCGGGCCGGTCTCGAACCCTACCGGTTGGCGTCGCCGAACGTCAGGCCGGAGACGGTAAACCGGACGCCGCCGTCGGCGCTTTCGGAGACCGACACGCGCCAGTTGTGTTCGTGGGCGATGCTGCGGGCGACGAAGAGTCCGAACCCGGTGTTGCCTTCGATCGTGGTGAAGCCGGCGTCGAACACCCGTTCGGGGGCGTTCGGGCCCACTCCGGGGCCGTCGTCGGCGACGTAGAAGCCGTCGTCGGTCGTGCCGACGGTCACGGTGACGTCCTCGCCGGCGTGTTCGATCGCGTTGTCGAAGAGGATCTGGAGGAAGAGACTCAGCGACTCGGGGTCGGCAACGATCCGATCGTCGCCGGCGATCACGAGCGTCGAGTCGGCGACCGCCAGCGAGTCCCAGACCTCTCGACACAGCTTCGAGAACCAGAGGAGGCGCTCGTTGCGCTGGCGCTGTTCCTGTGACGCCAGTTCCACGATCTTGTCGACGATGTCGATAAGGTGGTCGTGTGACTGCTGGATCACCTCGATCTGCGAGGGGTCCTCTTCGACGAGTTCGAGTCGTCCCAGCGCCACCTGCAGTTCGTTGCGGAACTCGTGGGCCGAGAGGACCGCGAGTTTCACCAGCAGTTCCTGCTGGCGCCGGGCGGCGTGTTCCCGCTGCTTGCGCTCGGTGATATCCCGCGACACGCCCACGAGTCCGAGAACCTCGTCGTCCGGTCCGTACCACGGCACTTTGGTCGTGAGCGTGTGCGAGTCGATGTAGTCGGTGTACTCCTCGATGCCCAGGACCCGCTCTTCCGATTCGATGACGCGCATATCGTCGCGGTAGGCCGCTTCGCGGTGTTCGCGCGGCAGTTCGCTGTAGTCCAGGTCGGTGATGCCCACGAGGTCCGTTGGCTCTTTGGCGTGACGACTCACCACGACGTGACGCGCCCGGTCGTCCTTGGCGTAGAGGTGCATCGGGAACTGGTCGAACATGGACAGCAAGAGCGTCTCCAGCCGCGAGGGTTCGCGCGCGGCGTCGGAGTCCGTGCCGCCGGCCAGCGCCGCCCCCACCGCCTCGGCCACGGCGTCGCTCGTCAGTTCGGTCGCGCCGACAGCGCGGACGTCGAGGCCCGCCGGGACGTCCGAGGGATCCAGCCCAGCGACCACGACCGGCAAGTCCGGAAAGAGCGCGTCGACGCCGCGAGACACCTCGAGAGCGGACGTGCCGTCGATCTCGGCCGGAAGAAGTAGACAGTGGACGACCGACAGACAGAGTTCGTCGTACAGCGAGCCCAGGTCGGTTCGGGCCCGCACCGTGACCGAGTGGTCCCCACCGTCGGTGGCCGCCGCTAGCTTCGCGGCCTCGTCCTCGTCGTGTCCGAGCGCGAGGACTGTTCGCATGTCCATTGTTACCGATGCATCGGGTAATGAACTCATGTATCCTGTTTCTTTCGTCAATTGAGTGACGTTCCCGGGACCGCGGCGAGACGCAACTGCCAAGTGCGGACCCGCGCACCCTCGGGTATGAAAGCGACGGCGAGGGCACACCCGATCGAGGGGCTGGTCAAGTATCACGGGATGCGGGACCACGACCTGCGGCTTCCCTACCACGACTCGATCAGCCTCTGTACGGCGCCGAGCAACACGACGACCACAGTCGAGTTCGACCCCGCGCTCGACGCGGACGAGTACGTCGTCGACGGCGACGCGGTCGACGGCCGCGGCGCCGAGCGGATCCGGGCGGTCACCGACCACGTGCGCGACCGCGCCGGTCTCGACCATCGTATTCGCCTCGAATCCGAGAACTCCTTCCCGACGAACATCGGCTTCGGCTCCTCCGCGTCCGGCTTCGCCGCGCTCGCGATGGCGCTCTGTTCGGCTGCGGGACTTGACCTCTCGCGACCGGAGGTTTCGACCATCGCCCGGCGCGGGTCCGCTTCGGCCGCCCGCGCGGTCACCGGCGCGTACTCGCACCTCCGCACCGGCGCGGACGACGTGGACTGTCGCTCCGAGCGCATCGACGTCGCCGACCACCTCGAGGAGGACGTCCGGATCGTCGCCGGGATGGTCCCCAGCTACAAGGAGACCGAGGCCGCCCACGAGGAGGCCGCCGAGAGCCACATGTTCGAAGGTCGGCTCGCCCACATCCACGAGCAGATCGCGGCCGAGCGGGCCGAACTTCGCGACGGCGACTTCGAAGGTGCCTTCGAGCGCGCCGAGCACGATTCCCTCTCGCTCGCCGCGACGACGATGACCGGCCCCGCCGGCTGGGTGTACTGGCAACCGCGCACCATCGAGATTTTCAACGCCGTCCGGGAGCTGCGCGAGGAGGGCGTGCCCGTCTACTTCTCCGTCGACACCGGCGCGAGCGTCTACGTCAACACAACCGTCGACCACGTCGACCGCGTCGAGAGCGTTGTCGCCGACTGCGGCGTCGACACCCGCGTCTGGGAGGTCGGCGGCCCCGCCGAGATCCTCGACGAGTCCGAGGCGCTGTTCTGAGTCCGGCGTTTCAGCGAACCCGAATGTTCGACTGCGGTGGCGGCGACGATACGGTCGAAGAGACGGCTAGCGAGTAGGCCGGAAACGAGACGCCGTTTAGTCGGACTCCTCGCGCTCACCGGGCGGCACGGAGAGGACGGGCACGGGCGAACGGCGGATCGTCCGCTCGGTGGTGCTCCCGAGCAGGAGTCGCTCCACGCCGGTCCGGCCGTGGGTCCCCATCGCCACGAAGTCGATCCCCTCGCGGTCGATGCACTCCAGCAGGTCGGCGTTCGGAAAGCCCTCGCGGACCTCGGTCGTGACATCCAGCCCCGCATCACGGGCCTGCTCGGCTACGGCCTCGGTCGCGTCCGCGCCGCGCTCGCGGAGCTGGTCGATGAGGGCGCTCGCGGCCGCCACGTCCGACCCCGAGGTGATCGTCCCGAGGTCGATGACGTTGAGGACGTGGACGCTGGCGTCGACGGCGTCGGCGACGGCGATGCCGTGGGCGACGGCCGCATTCGCCTCGTCGCTCCCGTCGGTCGGGATCAGGAGTTGCTCGTAGTCGGTGACGGGGTCGTCGTCGGTGACCCGCGCGGTGACGACCGGGACAGGAGCGTTGCGGACGACGTGCTCGCAGACGCTCCCAGTGACCAGCCGCGAGAGGCCGCGCCGGCCCTGCGTGCCCATGACGACCAGGTCGGCGCCGACATCGTCGATTGTCGCGAGTATCTCCTCGCCGGGCTGGCCCCGGGAGACCGCAGTCTCGACGGCCACGTCGTCGGGCGCGAGCGCGGCGGTCGACTCGACGACGGATTCGGCGTCGCTCTCGACGCGCTCGACGAACTCCTCGGAGACGCCGCCGGCGTTGAACGGCCCGGCCGCATCGCTGACGTCCGCGACCGACCGGACGTGGACCGTCGCGTCGAACGCCGCCGCGAGCGCGAAGGCGTGGCCCGCCGCGCGCTCGGCGTGGTCGCTGCCATCGGTCGGGACGAGAATCGTCTCGTACATACTCGCCGATTCGCCGCCGGTGTATTTCAATCCCGACGACAGGACCGAGGCCGCGAGACGCTTCCGGCGGCGTCGGCAGTGGGCTTATTCCGCCAGCGGCCGAAGCGATAGCATGCGCGTCGCCGTCCTCGGAGCCGGGTACGCCGGCCTGACTCTCGCACGGAAGCTCGAATCGTCCCTGCCCGACGACGCGGACCTGGTCGTCGTCGACGAGGACGCGACCCACCTCGTCCAGCACGAACTCCACCGCGTCGTACGCCGGCCCGCCCTGGCCGACGAGATCAGTCTCGACCTCGACGACGTTCTCGACGAGGCGACCGTCCGCGAAGCGACCGTGACCGACCTCGACCCCGACGCGGGCGTCGCGACCCTCGACGGGAGCGAACGGCTCGACTACGACTACGCGGCAGTCTCGCTCGGCGCGGCGACGAACTTCTACGACCTGCCCGGCGTCGAAGACCACGCCACACCGCTGAAGCGACTCGAGCACGCCGAAGCGATCCGCGCGGAGTTTCTCGACGTGCTCGACGCCGCGACGCCCGAGGACCCCCGGCGAGTCGTCGTCGGCGGCGCCGGCCTCTCGGGGATCCAGGTCGCTGGCGAACTCGCCGCGCTCGCCCGCGAGAGACGCGACCGCGGCGCGACCGAGAGCGGTGAACCCGAAATCCCCGACGCTGACGACGAACCGATCGAACTCCAGCTCGACGATGGAGCGGAGTCTGGCCGAAAGAACGACGACGAATCGGGCGAGCAGAGCGGCGACGGATCAGCCGCGGAGGCCGTCAGCGACGCGGACGAGGGCGCCCTGTCGATCCCGGGCGAGGCCGTCGAAATCCTCCTCCTGGAGATGCAACCGAACGTCGCGCCGGGATTCCCAGAGAACTTCCAGGGCGCGGTTCGAAGCGCGCTCGAAGACCGGAACGTCCGGATCAGAACGGGCGCAGCGGCCGCGAGCGCCGACGCCGATACCATCGAACTCGACTCCGGCGAGTCGATCGACTACGACCAGTTCGTCTGGACGGGCGGCATCCGCGGCCCACCGGCACTCGACGACGAGCGCCCGCCGGTCAGGAACACGCTCCGACTCGGCGACGGAACCTTCGTCCTCGGGGACGCCGGGAAGGTCGTCGACACCGACGGCGAGGCCGTCCCGGCGAGCGCGCAGGCGGCGGTCCGACAGGCCCGCGTCGTCGCCGCGAACATCGCGAAACTCGTCGACCACGAGCGCTCGGGCGCGGACGGATTCGAGCCGCGACTGGACGGCTATCGCTTCGACTCGCCGGGGTGGCTGGTCAGCGTGGGCGACGGCGCCGTCGCGCAGGTCGGCCCGACGGTCCTGACCGGCTACGCCGCGAAAGTGCTCAAAACCTCCGTCGGCGCGGGCTATCTCTCCAGCGTCGGCGCCATCGAGAACGCGGTCGACCTCGTCCGCGAGGAACTCGGCTGGCCCGACGGCACGGCCGACGAGAGCGGCGCAGCCGACGACGGCGACGACCACGAGGGCGTCGACATCACCATCGACGACGAGGACTGACCGGCCGTGTCTGGACGGCGTCGACGACGACGCTGATCACGTGCGGTGGCGCGCGCCGTCGCGGCAGGCGCGGCGCGTAGCGCCGCGAAGCGAGCGGTGAAGCCGCGAGCACTCCGTGCCGCGACGGAGCCGTGCGAGGGATGAGTGAACGAGCGGAGCGAGACTCGAATAGTGAGGGACCGTCGGTCCCTCATACCATGCGAACGGGCGGCGAAGCCGCCCGTGAGCAGACGAGGTGAGAGTCTCGACGTGAACGGGGAGTGTGCGGCGCGAAGCGCCGCGAAGTCGGGCGGCGGAGCCGCCCCGCGCAGAGCGACCCGTGAACGGAGCGAGTGAGGAATCGGCTGGGGAGGTGTGTGGCTGTCTGCGGTCGGGTGTAGTGGTGTCCGATTCCTGGCGGACTGAAAGGGCGAGGTCTGGTCGCGGGGTCTGCGCGGGCCCTATCCGAGCGGAGCGAGGATATCCCGCACAGACCCCGCGAGCGGGCCGAGGGGTTTCACCACACAGGACCGACTGCGGTCGCTGTCTTTCGGAGCGAGCGGGCCGAGGGCTTTCACCACACAGGACCGACTGCGGTCGCCGTCTCTCGAAGCGAGCGGGCCGAGGGCTTTCAGCGATCAGGGTCACCCGTGGCCGGAACAGGAGAGTCCGCGGGTGGAGTGTCTCGGAGGGGGCAGGTCCGATTTCGCGCCATACATCCGACTACGACGAGGAGAACGACAGACGTGACGGCCACAGAGATACAGAAAGCGCTAGCCGGCCATCTCTTCGACGTCGAGTTCGGGGGTGGTCCAGATGACGAACTCGCCGTCGCGGTCGACGACGCCGTTGACGTGGTCCTGGTCGACGGGGGAGCTGTTGACCTCGTCCTCGGCGACGGGCGTCACGCGGTCGACGTCGTCGACGACCCAGCCGACGGCGCCCTGGTCGTCGAACTGTTCGGGGTCGAAGACGACGATGAGGTCCTTGCTCCCGCGAGTACCGATGTCGAGCAAGACTTTCGGGTCGAGGATGGTCGTGATCTGGCCGCGCAGGTCGACGACACCCTCGACGCAGTCGGGCGTGTTCGGCACGCGAGTCACGGTCTCGCGCTTGACGATCTCCTCGACGTACTCGATGTCGAGACAGTACTGCTCGTCGCCGAGCGTGAACTCGAGCACGCGCGTCTCGTCACCGGTTTCGGCGTCGTCGACCTCGGCCCGTGCGGCCGCACCGGTCACGCCCGCGGCTGCCGGGTCGCCTGCGGCCGTCGGGTCGCCTGCCGGTGCCTGGTCGCCTGCCGCTGCCGGGTCGACACCCTCGCCGTCAGCGTCGCCGTCCGCGACGCTGTCTGCGGACTCCAGTCCTGCCTGACGGGCCATCTCCGCCACGTCGACGTCCACGTCGCCGATCTCCGCGCCCGGGATGTGCATCGCCTCGCCGTCGCCCGCACCGGCCGCGCTCTCCTCGATAGCGTCCGTCGCGACGGCCCCGTCACTGTCGTCGGGTTCGGCCACGTCCGCTGTGTCGGTCTCGTCGCTCTCGGTGGCGCTGTCGTCATCCGCCGGGACGCCGTCGTCGCTCTCCGCCGCACCGCTGGAGTCGTCAGTGGTCTGTTCGTCGTCGTTCGGCCGCGACCCATCGCGCATCTCGCGGATGCGGCGGGCGCGGTCCATGCGTTCGTCGTCAGTCATGCTGTCACCTCGATGTACCCAAAGTGCCGGTCCAGCTCCGCCGCGACCGCCAGGAAGACCGATTCCATGTCCACGGACTCCTCGTACTCGAAGACCGACCGGCCCGCCGATAAGGCGCGCTGGAGCGCGACTCGCTTGCGGACCTGCCAGACCGGGTCGTCCGGGAAGACCGCCTCGAACCACTCCAGCATCGCCTCGTCCTCGCTGGTCGTCTCGACACGGTTTGCGACCACGCCGAGCGTGTCGACTTCGATGCCCGCCTCGGCCTCCAGCGCGGCCAGCTGGTCGATGAGCAGTTCGATAGCGCGCTCGGACGTCGCCTCGGCCAGCGCCGGGACGAGGACGTTCCCCGCGGCGTAGATGCCCGTGTCCGTCAGCTTCCCGTAAAACGGCGGGGAGTCGACGATCACGTAGTCGTACTCAGGGTCGAGCGCCGCCAGCGCGCGGTCGAGCGTATCGAGGGCGTGCCCCCCGGAGACCGTCTCCGGCGTGACGTTGACCGCCAGGTCCGAAAGTGCGGTCCGGTCGATGCCGTCGACGCCGTCGGCCCGCGCGAGCAGGTCCGCGACGGTCAGTTCGCGCTCGGCCTGGAGCATGTCGATGTTGCTCGGGACGACGTCCATCTCGTCGTGTTCGACGATCAGGTCGTCGATGGCGTCGCGGCGGGTCGCGTCGGTCAGGACGTCGAACAGCGTCGGCGGCGCGGCGTCGTAGGCCTCGGTCAGTCCGAGCCCCTCGGTCGCGTTGCCCTGTGGGTCCAGGTCGACGAAGAGGACGTCGCGACCCCGCTCCGCGAGCGCTCCCGCGACGTTGATCGCGACCGTCGTCTTCCCAGTCCCGCCTTTGGCGTTCGTCACACAGACCCGTGCCGGTCCCTCACTCGTTGTCGCCACGTTGTCCCCGACTCTCCCCCGCTGGCACATAAAAATAGCCACCGGAGTATCAATGGCTGAAATCGGTAGCAAGACGGTGGCGAGCGCGGGCCGAGACCGTCGGACGGCGGTACCTCTCATCCCACAGATACCGACCGAGACGCCGTCAGACGGGCGTCTTACGGTGTGCAAGATTTAACACAGTGGGGAGCGAACTGGGCAGTATCAATGACGATTAACCCCCGGGACTACGACCTGAACGAACTGCGCGAGATGGCCCGCAAGCGGGGTGACGACGACGGCGATGTCGGCGACCTGCCGCCGGAAGACCCAGCCGAGATGGACTGGGGACCCCTGGAGGGCGACGCCGGCCCCTCGGCCGACGACACGCTGCGGGCCGGGCTCTACCGCGAGCTTCTCCCGCTGGTCGGTGGACAGGACGTCGAGAAGCCGTACCTCCGGGGCGTGCCGGACACCTACGCCGCGGAGTTCGTCGTCTTCGAGTGGCTGGAGTTTCTCCTCTTGCACTCGGGCTACCAGGGCGCGACCGAAGCGCTCCACTACTACGAGTCCATCGACTGGATCACCGAGGACGTGGCCTCGCAACTGGACGACTACCTGCTCGGCATCGACGAGCAGACCGCCGGCGACGGCGACGAACTCGACGTCGACGACCACATGCTGAGTCTGGTCTACGTCGCGAAACTCGCCGGGATGCAGTAAGTCGGCTGACGGGCGGTTCCGGGGTTTTCCTGTGTTTCTCGTGACAGCGGCCGGTCAGACGGCTGCCGTACGACCGCGATAGCGATCCCGCCGGTGTCGGGTAGTTTCCGCGGAGAGCTGGATTTACAGGAACGATAATCCGCGGGGTAACTTTATCGGGGGCGCGGCTATACCGGCGGGTATGAGCGACGACGAGCCGGTTCCGATCGGCGTCAAGCTCGGTAGCACGCGAACAGTCATCGCGTACCCGGATGGCGACGATATCGAGACGATCCGGACGCTGACCTGCCTGGCGACCTACGAGGACGCACTGACGGGCGAGGAACGGGTACTCTACGGCGAGGAAGCCGCCCGCGAGTACCCCGACGAGGTCCAGTTCATGCTCCGCTCGGGGCTGCCCGAGGACGAGGACCGCGCCGAACTCACGAAGACGTTCTTCGCAGAGGTCATCGAGAACAACGACATCCCCGAAAACAGCGGAGTCGTCTACGCCATTCCGACCATCGACAACCCCGAGGGTCTCGAAAACCTCCAGGAAGTCATCGAGGATTCGGCCGTCGGCGAGGCGCTGGTCGAGAGCTACCCCGAGTCGCTGTGCGGGGCCATCCCGGCCCGCGGCGACGACCTCGAAGCGATCGAGGAGATATTCGTGGCCGTCAACATGGGGTCGACGAACCTCGAGGCCTCTGCCTACCGCCGGGGTGAACAGCTCGCACCGTTCACCACGGGCGCAGTCACCGGCAACGAGGTCGACCGGATGATCGCCAACTACGTCGAGGAAGAGACCCAGGGCCGAGTGAACATCGACACGCAGACCGCCCGCGAGTACAAGGAAGAACACGCCGACTTCGACGACTTCGAGGCGTTCACGGATATCATCCAACAGCCCGGCGGCGGCTCCCACGAGTTCGCCATCGAACGCAGCGTCATGGACGCCTGCAACGAGTACCTCGACGACGCCGTCCAGGAGTTCTGCAACACCTTCCTCCCGGAACTGGCCAACGACTACATGAAGGTGTACAAGCTCGCACTCGACAGCCCCATCGTCCTCACGGGCGGGATGGCCTGCATCCCCGGCATCGTCGACGAGTTCGAAGCGCGCGCGAGCGAGGAACTCGACCGCGAGGTCGAAGCGGTCGCGCCGGACACCCCGGATATCTCCCCATCGCTGGGTGCCCAGCGCATCGCCGCGCGGTTAGTCGAGAACCTCTGAGCGGGCCGTTGGAGACGATCTCTCCGCGACAGCGACTCACGCTGCCCAGCAGCCGACCCACCGCACGAACACGCGGACCGACTCGTCGACGCCGTCGGACTGCAACTGTTCGGTCGCGCCCGCTCCACCAGCGGTCGACTGCCCGGTCTCACCGCACAGTCCGGTCGGCATCTCGATCGTCAGTCGTGGCATACCCACACGTACGGCGAATTCCCACGTAAAACGCCGTCAGACGGGCGTCCGCCGGCCGTCAGCACGGCCAGGACCGCGCCCCGTCGCTCGCGGCGTGTCACGACGTGTCAACCGGCTTGCCTAGCCACTGATGAGGCCCGAGCGAGTACCGACACTATGGCCCCGATTATCAACGGCTATAACCAGAACGGCGTCGACGAATCGACGCTCGGGGGGACGGGGCGTGGGGGAATACTGTCGAGTGGCTACCTGCGAGACGGATCGATCGAAGACCACCTCGAACCCGACGAATCGGCAGTAATGGTGCTCTCAAACCGAAAGAAAGGGATTTCGTCCGAACACCTACAATCGGGCGAGCGGCGGCGCTTTCCGCCGGGTGATGGGTACCGGGCGTTCGCAGTCATGACCGATACGAACCTCCGATTTCTCATCGGTGATACGCAAGCGGCGGATGACGGCGACCACTCGGTGACGGTTTCGCTGGCGGATGTCGAAGTGGTCGAGGAGAGCTCGGGACTCCTGGCGAGCGAACTGGTCGTGACGACGGCCACGGACGTACGCTGGACGTTCCCGTGTCGGGAGGACCTGACCGACGCGGTCGACTACCTCGACGCGGCGTCGCTGACGTGGATGGACGTGGAACGGCGGCTGGACGAGGCTCGGGACGCCGTCGTCGCCGCGACGGAGGCTCACGACGCACACGACTACGATGAAGCGTTCGCATGCGTACGCGAGGCGATGGCGGCGACGGACGCGGCGCGGCGGGCCGAGCGCGAACTCGCGGCCGACGGCGTGGCGGCGATCGCCGAACGCGTGGGACGAATGGAAGGGCGCATCGCCGAAGTGCGGCTCCGCGCGCTCGAATCACGCGCGACCCACCAGATGGACGTGGCGGAAGCGCAGTGGCGCGAGGGCGAGTACGGCGAGGCCCACGACGCGTTTACCGCCGCCCACGACGACTACGTGGAAGCACTGGCGGCAAGCGACGAGGATTTCGAAGGGTCGAAACGGCTGCGTGAGCGACTGGCGCGCGTCGAGCGGAACCTCGCTGCGCTGGAGCGCGCACCGGTCGAGCGGGCCGACGACCTCTGTGACCGGGCCGCCGAGACGGACGACCTCGCGGAGCGGGGGGACCTGCTCGAACGCGCGCTGGCATCCTACCGCGCGGCGCTGGAACTCGACTGGGGACGCTCGGCCAAGCGCTTCGAGACGGACATGGGAGCAGTCCGCGAGCGCGTCGACGTCGTGGCCCGCGAGCTCGTGGAGACGCGCCGGCGGTACGCCTCCGGACAGGTCCAGCGCGGCGACGAGTTCGCCGAGGCCAGCGACCCAGACCGGGCCGCCGGCTGTTACCGCGAGGCCATCGATGCCCTCTCAGCGACGGTCGGTCCCGCTGGCGAACTGGTCCCGGAGGCCGCCGAAGCCGTCACCGACCACCGCGAGTCGATCGAGCAACGACTGGCCGGCCTCGATGTCGACCGCGAGGACGGGTCGGCCGACAGCGCCCTGACGGTCGAATCACCGACACCGGGTACCCTCGCGGACGACAGTGAGTCGGGCGAACCGGACGACGCATCGACGCCCGCGGACGCCGTCGCGAGCCCGTCCCCGGAGGGCACCGACGACCAGACGCCGGACAGTTCTGACGACGACCAGACGCCGGTCCTCGGCGGGTCAGGGTGACCCACCCCTACTGGGGACCCGCCACCAGTTATCAGCACCCGAAACCGGAAGGTAATGATTTATACTGTTGGGTACAATATTAGGAATATAATGCACGAGTGTCCCCAGTGCGGTGACCGAATGAGCCGCAACGACGAGACGACGAAGCTCACAGAGTACGTCTGTTCGCGGTGTCACCGGACCGAGATAGCCAAGAAACCGGCGTATCGCGTGACGGCCGACGCGGGGAGTCCGGCGGCCACAGCCGACGACGACTGAAACGGGCGGCTGTCCTGGACGACTGACGACTGCAGAGGCTGACTGCCGAGCGGGACCGTTTTTCCCAACCCGTACACCCGTGACCAGCGGCGCTACAGCCCCAGCACGGCGTGGCGGTCGAGCGTCAGTCCATCGACCGTGACGGACCGCGTAGGCCAGTCGCCGGTCGCGGTGAGGAGTTCGACGCCGTCGGCGGTGACGAGGAACGTGTCTTCGCTTTTCGCGCCCTGGACCGTCGGGTTCCAGGCGTAGGCCATGGGGAGGTGCACTGGGTTGTCGGCGGTGGGCGTGCCGATCCACTCGCGACCGGCGTAGCCCGCGGCGCCGCCCTGGTGGTGGTGCTCCCACTCGCCCTCGTGACCGCGTTCGGCGTAGGCGTCCTGCACGGCAGCGAACACCTCGCCCGCGGTGCCGCCGGCAGTGCCGACGCGCTGTGTCGCGGCCAGCGCGGCGGTTTCGACCCCCATCGCGGCCGCGGTGCGTTCGCCGAGCCAGTCGGGCGCAGCGAAGGCCACGGTCCGCGTGCAGCTGGCGTGGAGGCCGTCGCGGACGGCGGTCACGGAAACGAGCGCGTAGTCGCCGAGCTCGGCGTCGCGGGTCGTGTAGTGGCGGTACTTCCGGGCACGGCGACCGCTCCCGACGAGGACGACAGGTGAGTCGATGCCGCGAGCGAACAGTCGCTCGCGAAGACGAGCGCCCACCTCGCGTTCGGTGTCGTCGGCGCTGGCCTCGCGAACCACGCTCTCGACGGCCGCTGCGGTGTCCGCGCCGAGCGAGCGGTAGCGCTCGATATCGCGGTCAGTCAGGGGCTGGCGTAGCGACGGTGCGTCCACGTCGGCGAAGCCGGGCACGTCGAAGTCTGCCGCGGCCGGCGTCGGACTCGCCGCGGCGACGACGTCGGCCAAGTCCGTGGCGTACCAGTCGCCGGCCTCGAGGGCAACCTCGTCGGATAGTTCCTCGTCGGCGAGGCGCGGGGCCTCGATGTTGTTCGTCGCGACGGTGAAGCCGTCACCGTCGTAGCCGACGGCGGCGACGCCCACGTCGCCCGAACGGTCGACGACGTTGTCTCCGCCCGTGACCCAGGTGAACGAGCGGGGGCGGCCAAACCACACCGCTTCGAGGTCGCGGTCGGCCAGAAGCGCGTCGAGACGGTCGCGAACGGTCGCGAGGTGTGTCATGGTCGGTCACTCTCGGCACTGGCAATTAAACCCACTGTGACCGGACGACACCGGGAACGCAAGGGCGGTAGACCGGGGCGAGCGCGTCGTCACTCCTCGATGCGGTAGCGCTCGAAGAGGTCGGTGAGTTGGTCGGCGCGCATCGTCAGCATCTTCACGTTGACGTACATCTCGCGGAGCGCGAGGCTCTGCTCCTCGGCGATGGCGGTGACCTGTTCGGCCTCCTCGACGTTGGTCCGACTGGTCTCGGCCGCCTCGTCGGCGATCGAGGCGACCTCTTCGGCGGAGGCGGCCTGGTCGTCAGTTGCGTTGCTGATCTCGGTGACGCCGGTCGCGGTCTGCTGGACGTGGTCGAGGATCGATTCGAGCGCGGAGAGCCCCTCGCCGACCGTCTCTTTGCCCTCGTCGATGGTCGACTCCATCGCCTGGATCTCGGTGACGGTCTCGTCGGTCTGGTTCTGGATCTCGCCGATGAGCCCTTCGATCTCGTCGGTCGCCTCCTTGGTCTCCTCGGCGAGGCTCTTGACCTCGTCGGCGACGACGCCGAAACCGTTGTTGTCGGCGCCGCTGGATGCGTGGGCCGCCTCGATCGAGGCGTTCAGCGCGAGGATGTTCGTCTGCTCGGCGATGTCGTCGATGAGGTCGACGATCTGGCCGACCTCGTCCATCTGGTCGTTCAGTTCGTCAACCGTGTTGACGACGCTGTCGACCTGGTCCTGGGCCTCGTCCATCGCGTCGCGAGCGTTGCGGCCGGCCTCGATCCCCTCGACGGTGCGCCGCTCGGTCCGGTCTGCCATCTCGTCGACCTGGTCCGAGGAAGCGGCGATCTCCTCGATCGTGGCGGACATCTCGGACATCTCGTCGGAGATCCGGCTGATCTGCTGGTGTTGCTCCTGGAAGACCCGGGCGATGTCGTCGACGGTCTCGGCCACCTGCTCGCTGGAGTCCGTTACGGCCTCGGTGGCGGTCGTCACCTGCTCGGAGGAGCCGGCCACCTCGTCGCTGAACTCCGCGGCAGTCTCGATGGTCTGCTCGAAAGCGGTGACCATCTCGTTGAACTCGCCGGCGAGTACACCGAGCGCCTCCGACGGTGCGTCCTCGCCGACCCGCCGCGTCAGGTCGCCCTCGCCGACAGCGTCCATCGTCGCACCGAACGTCGAGACGTACTCGTCGTACTCGGCTGTCGAGGCGTCGCCCGCCGCTCGGACGCCACCGTCAGCGACCGCCGCCACGTCCGATGCCTCCGACACGCTCCCCGGCCCGGAGGTCCGATTGTGTGCCGTGATGAGGTCCGCACGCAGCTCGTCGCGCTCGACCCGAAGCGCGTCACGTTCGGCCGCGACGGCGTCCCGGTCGGCGCGCAGTTCGTCGCGAGTCCGCTCGCGCTCGGCGATGGCTCGCCGGATCCGAACGTAGGAGTACACACCACCGAACGCCGCGACGGCGAATCCGAAACCACCGAGAACAGGCCAGAAACCGGGCGCGACGGCCAGCATGCCCACTTGAAACGCTGCGTGAGCCAGCTGCCCAGCGATCCCGACGCCAACCCATCGCGCGATCCTCGATCCCATAGACCGATCGTGGTGAAATGAGACATATATTACCTCCGTCCCCGGTACAACAATTGAGAATCGGACGTGTGAACCAGTCGAAACGACCGATCCGGGTGGTCGTCGCGGACCGGTCCCGACACGCTTAATATGATGTACGGATTTGTCCACTGTAGCACGAAACAGTTCATTGGTGATTTCGAATGCAAGACCACATCGAGGCGGTTACTGACGGTGAAGACCTGACGCAGGCACAGGCGCGGGAGGCCGCGACGGCGGTCTTCGAGGACGCGACGGCGGCGCAGATCGGCGCACTGCTGACCGCGTTGCGGGCGAAAGGCGAGACGGAGGCCGAGATCGCGGGCTTCGCACAGGGGATGCGCGACGCCGCGCGCACCATCGACCCGGATCGGTCGCCGCTGGTCGACACCTGTGGGACCGGCGGCGACGACTACGACACGATCAACGTCTCCACGACGAGCACATTCGTGGCCGCGGGCGCGGGCGTCCCGGTCGCCAAGCACGGCAACTACTCCGTCTCCTCGTCGTCGGGGAGCGCGGACGTCCTGGAGGAAGTCGGCGTCACCGTCGACGCCGAACCGCCCGCGGTGGAAGCCGCCATCGAGGACGAGGGCATCGGATTCATGCTCGCGCCCGTGTTCCACCCCGCGATGAAGGCCGTCATCGGCCCGCGCAAGGAACTCGGGATGCGCACTATCTTCAACGTCCTCGGCCCGCTCACGAATCCCGCGGGCGCCGACGCGCAGGTACTCGGCGTCTACGACGCCGACCTCGTCCCGCTGATCGGCGATGCCGTCGCCGAGATGCCCGCCGAGCACGTCCTCGTCGTCCACGGCTCCGGCCTCGACGAGATCACCATCCACGACGAGACGACCGTCGCCGAAGTGCGAGGGAGCGACGTCGACCACTACACGGTCACACCCGAGGACCTCGGGCTGGACCGAGCCCCCATCGAGGCGATCGCTGGCGCCAGCCCCGAGGAGAACGCCGCCGACATGCAGGGAATCATCGAGGGCGAGGTCACCGGTCCGAAGCGGGATGTTATCCTCGCCAACGCTGGCGCGGCCATCTACGTCGCCGGCGAGGCCGATTCGCTCGAAGCGGGGGTCGAGGCGGCACGGGAGGCCATCGACTCCGGGGCCGCCACGGCGAAACTCGAGGACCTGCGCGAGGCGAGCGCTCGCACCGCCGCGGACGGTGCCACCGCGACGGACGGGGGCGCATGAGCGACGCGGACGCTCCGGCCGACGAGCGTGGCTCGAACGCCGACGACACGAATGAGAGTGGCTCAGGCGCCGACGACACGGTCACGATTCCGCGCCGCCGGACGCGGGTCAAAGTCTGTGGCGTCACCCGCGAGCGAGACCGCGACGCGGTCGTCGCGGCCGGCGCCGACGCGGTCGGCGTCATCTGCGACGTGCCCGTCGATACGCCCCGCGAGGTCGACGCATCTACGGCGGCAGACCTCGTGGCCGGGTGCCCACCGCTCGTGACGGCGGTCCTCGTGACGATGCCCGACAGCGTGGCCGAGGCGGTTCGACTGGTCAAGCGGGTCGACCCCGACGCCGTCCAGGTTCACGCTGGGCTCTCGCCCGCAGAACTCGACGCGCTGGGCGAGCGGATCGGCCAGCGCGTCATCGTAGCTGTGGACGCCAACGCCGACGACATCGCTGCCTACGCGGCCGCCGCGGACGCGCTTCTCGTGGACTCGGTCGACGAGAGCGGTGGCGGCGGCACCGGCGAAACCCACGACTGGGACCGCACCCGCGAACTGGTCGCCGACCTCGCCGTTCCGGTGTTACTGGCTGGCGGACTCACGCCCGACAACGTCGGCACGGCAGTCGCGACCGTCGACCCGTTCGCCGTCGACGTGGCCTCCGGCGTCGAGCGTGAGGGCGGCGTCAAGGACCACGACGCCGTCGAGCGGTTCGTTCGCGCCGCGGCCGGGAAGGGGGTGCCCGCGATATGAGCGACGACGACGCCAGAGACGACCGCGAGGCCGCCGGGGCGCCGCTGTCCCCGTCGCGCGAGGAGTTCGTCGCCCTCGCCGAGAGCGACGACCCCACTGAGGCAGAGGACCCGGTGGTCGTCCGAACAGCGGTCGACCTCGACACCGACATCGAACCCCTCGAAGCCTATGCGGCGCTGACCGGCCGGACGACCGACGCCGCCGACGGCGAGTACACGTTCCTGCTCGAGAGCGCCGAGAAGGTCGCCTCGAGCGACCCGGACGGCGCGTTCGCCCCGGCGCCGGACGACCGCCACGCCCGCTACTCCTTCGTCGGGTACGACCCGAAGGCGGTCGTGACGGTCGACCCCGACGAGACCGACGTGGACGTGCGCGACGACCGCTACGAGACCGTCGTGGCGCCCGGCGACGGCGACGCGCTCGACCGATTGCGCGGCGCGATGCCCGACGTCGAGCGCCGTGGCTTCTCGGAGATGGAGCGCGAGCACTTCGAAGGGGGACTGGTCGGCTTCCTCTCGTACGACGCCGTCTACGACCTCTGGCTCGACGAGGTGGGCCTCGACCACCCCGACTCACGGTTCCCGGACGCGCAGTTCGTCCTCACGACGAGCACCCTCGTCTTCGACGAGGTCGAGGAGACGCTCTCGCTCGTCCAGACGCCCGTTCTGGGTCCCGACGACGACGCCGGCGCACGCTACGACGAACTCGAAGCCGAAGCCGAACGCGTCCGCGACCTGCTGGCCGACGCCGCCACCCTCGAAACCGGCGGGTTCGATCCGGTCGCCGAAACCGCGGGACCGAAAGACGACTACGAGGACGCCGTCGAGCGCGCGAAAGAGCACGTCCTCGCGGGCGACATCTACCAGGGCGTCATCTCCCGCTCGCGCGAGCGATACGGCGCGGTCGACGCGCTCGGCTTCTACGAGTCGCTGCGCGAGGTGAACCCCTCGCCGTACATGTATCTGCTCGACTACGACGGGCTCTCTATCGTCGGCGCGAGCCCCGAGACGCTGGTCGCGGTGCGGGGCGACCGCGTCGTCTCCAACCCTATCGCTGGGACCTGCTCGCGGGGGTCGAGCCCCGTGGAGGACCGCCGCCTCGCCGGCGAGATGCTCGCCGACGGGAAAGAACGCGCCGAGCACACGATGCTGGTCGACCTCGCGCGCAACGACGTGCGCCGGGTCGCCACGCCCGGGTCGGTCCGCGTCGAGGAGTTCATGAACGTCCTCAAGTACAGCCACGTCCAGCACATCGAGTCGACGGTCACCGGCGAGCTGGCCCCCGACGCGGACGCCTTCGACGCGACCCGCGCCGCGTTCCCGGCGGGGACGCTCTCGGGTGCGCCGAAGATCCGCGCCATGGAGATCATCGACGACCTCGAAGCGTCGCCCCGCGGACCGTACGGTGGCGGGGTCGGCTACTTCACCTGGACCGGCGACGCCGAGTTCGCCATCGTCATCCGCTCGGCGACAGTCGAAGACCGGACCGAGTATCCGCGCGCCAGCGTCGACGATGCCGATATCGCACCCGACGCGCGCGACCGGATCACCGTTCGCGCCGGCGCGGGCATCGTCGCCGATAGCGACCCGACCAGCGAGTACGAGGAGACCGAGAAGAAGATGGACGGGACGCTCGTCGCGCTCGAAGCGATCGAGGACGAACCCGCCGACGCGACGGACCCAGAGCCGTCGCCGGCGGATGACCCGGCCGCGCCCGAGGAGGTGTCACGATGAACGCCGGGCAACACGAAGAGGTCGACGCCGGAGACGCGGAGACCAGCGGCGCGGAGGTCGACGCGGAACAGCCCCGGGTCCTCTTCATCGACAACTTCGACTCCTTTACGTACAATCTCGTCGAGTACGTCAGTGAACACGCCGACACAGAGGTCGTCCGCAACACCGCCACGCTCGAGGACGTGCGCGCGGCCGACCCCGACGCCATCGTCATCTCGCCCGGGCCAGGCCACCCGAAAAACGACCGCGACGTGGGTGTCACGAACGACGTGCTGACCGAGGTCAGCCCCGAGGTGCCGACGCTGGGCGTCTGTCTCGGGCTCGAAGCCGCCGTCTACGCCTACGGCGGGACGATCGGGCGGGCGCCCGAACCCATCCACGGCAAGGCCTTCGCCATCGACCACGACGGCGCGGGCGTCTTCGCCGGCCTCGACCAGGGCCTGCAGGGCGGACGCTACCACTCGCTGGTCGCCACCGAAGTCCCGGACTGCTTCGAGGTCACGGCGACCACGGAAGCCGAGACCGACGCGGGCGAAACGGTCGAACTCGTGATGGGGATCCGCCACCGCGAACACCCCATCGAGGCCGTCCAGTTCCACCCCGAATCGGTCCTGACGGCAGTCGGCCACGACGTCATCGCCAACTTTCTCGACGGCGTCTGAGGGCGATTCACCGTCTCGGTCCGCACTGACGAGCCGTGGTACCGCGACTCTCGGAACCCTTATCCCCCGTACGAGTGTACAACTGTTTGCAATGGCAAACGGTAAGGTTGATTTCTTCAACGACACTGGCGGTTACGGTTTCATCTCGACTGAGGACGCGGACGACGACGTGTTCTTCCACATGGA